>Ga0187809_10001060_pt1 | contig 13446 bp, 15 predicted proteins | sample NC_wetland_sal_i_8_FD_132415 | JGI IMG/M metagenome (GOLD analysis project Ga0187809, IMG submission 132415) | Wetland sediment microbial communities from Neuse River Estuary, North Carolina, USA - ASW_4 | ecosystem: Environmental > Aquatic > Freshwater > Wetlands > Sediment | place: USA: North... | reverse complement strand
TCAGGTAGGCGCCCGGCGAGCGGACGAGCTGCGTGACGATGACGCGCTCGGTGCCGTTGATGATGAAGGTGCCGACCTCGGTCATCATCGGGAAGTCGCCCATGAAGACCGTCTGCTCGCGGATCTCGCCCGTGTCCTTGTTGACGAAGCGGACGGTCATCGAGAGCGGGGCCTGGTAGGTCAAGTCCTTCTCACGGCACTCCTTGATGGTGAACTGGGGCTCGCCGAACAGGTAGTCGCCGAACTCGACGGCGAGGGTTCCGGTGTAGTCCTCGATCGGCGAGATGTCGTCGATCGTCTCCCGAAGGCCCTCGTCGAGGAACCACTGGAACGAGGCCTTCTGGATGTCGATGAGGTTGGGGAGGTCGAGGACGTGCTCGATCTTGGAAAAGGACTTACGCGCGCGGGGCGAAGCGACCGTGGTGGTCAAAGAAGAAGCCTCCCTTGGGGACGTGCGAGATCAGGCGGATTCAGGCGTGCGGAATTGCGGGCGGACGGAACGTCGGCGCAACCCGCCAGGGTACCGGAAGAGACCCCTTTACCGCAAGCGTGGCCAACGGCGCTCGCCGGATGTGGCGCCCAATGTAGCTCGGAGAGCGGCCGCGCGCAAGCGAAAAGCCGCTGTGGGCGGGAACTACTTCAGCTCGACGGTCGCCCCTGCCTCCTCCAGCTGCGACTTGATCGAGTCGGCCTCGTCCTGGGCGACGCCCTCCTTGACCGGCTTCGGCGCCGAGTCGACGAGGTCCTTGGCCTCCTTCAGGCCCAGGCCGGTGATCGCGCGGACGACCTTGATGACCTGGATCTTCTGGCCGCCGGCCTCGGTGAGGACGACGTCGAACGCGGTCTTCTCCTCCTCCGCCGGAGCGGCGGGACCGCCGGCGGCGCCCGCCGCGGCGACTGCGACCGGAGCGGCGGCGGTGATGCCCCACTCGTCCTCGATCTTCTTCTTCAGCTCGACGAGCTCGAGCACGGACATCTTTCCGAGGCTCTCGAAAATGCTGTCTACACCAGCCATGGTTTAGCTCTCCTCCTGGACTGTTTCTCCGGCAGCGCTCTCGCCGCCCAGCTGTTCGATCCTGGCCTCGATGAGGCCATAGAGGTTCTGCACCGGCGCGGTGACGAGCCCGAGGAGGCTGGTCAGCGGCGCCACGATCGCGCCGAGCACCTGCCCGCGCAGGATGTCGACCGGCGGCAGCGACGCGAGGCTCTCGACCTCGGCTGCGGAAAGGACTCGGCCCTCCATGATGCCGCCTCGAATCGCAAGGATCCGAGACTCCTTGGCCATGTCGGAGAGCGCTTTCGCCGCGGCGAGCATGTCGCCGTCCGCCTCGAGGAACGCGATGGCGGTCGGGCCCTCGAGCAGCGCCAGCAGCGCGTCGGAGCCGGCGGCCTCGGCGGCGCGGCGCGTCAGCGTGTTCTTCACGACGGTGAACCGGGCGCCGCTCTCGAGGAGCCGCGACCGGAGCGCGTCGATCTGGGGCATCGTCAGGCCGCGGTAGTCCGCGACGAGAAGCGTGTCCGCCGTCCTCAGACGCTCGGTCAGCTGCTCGACGACGCTCTGCTTCTGGTCCTTCTTCAACGCATTCCCTCCGGAAACGACTCGGCCCGCACGGAGGCGGGCCGAGGAGAAGAGCGGAGCTCCCTCGCTGCCCCACCTCGACTGGACTTCCGCCCATGGGCTGCCAGTGGTCTTCGGCGGTCGCGAATCTGGTTAGGCGGTAACTGTAGCTTCCTCCAGCTCCTCGGTGAGACCGCGGGTCTTCGCCGGGTCGACATGGATGCCCGGGCCCATGGTGCTCGTGAGGGTGATCTGACGGATGTAGCGGCCCTTCGCCGCGGCCGGCTTCGCGCGGACGATCTCGTCGAGGACGGCCGCGTAGTTCTCGACCAGGGCCCTCTCGTCGAAGCTCTTCTTCCCGATCGAGACGTGGACGTTCGCCCCGCGGTCGGTCCGGTACTCCAGCTTGCCGGCCTTCGCGTCGCGGACCGCCTTGCCGACGTCGAAGGTGACGGTCCCCGTCTTCGGGTTCGGCATGAGCCCGCGGGGGCCGAGGATGCGGCCGAGCCGGCCGACGTTGCCCATCTGGTCGGGCGTCGCGATGGCGACGTCGAAGCCGGTGAAGCCCTCCTCCACGCGCTTCGCGAGATCGGCGGAGCCGACGACGTCCGCCCCGGCCTCCTCCGCCTCGCGCGCCTTGTCGCCCTCGGCGAAGACGGCGACGCTGACCTCCTTGCCCGTCCCGTGCGGGAGCATGAGCGTCCCCCGGAGCTGCTCGTCGGCGTGGCGAACGTTGAGCCCGAGGCGGAAGTGCACCTCGACCGTCTCGTCGAACTTCGCGTTCGGTGACTGCTTCAGCAGCCGAACCGCCTCGACCGGCGAGTAGGACCGCTCGCGGTCGACCTGGCCGCGGGCCTCGACGTAGCGCTTGCCTCGTGTCGCCATCAGGCCTCCACCTCCACGCCCATCGACCGGGCCGTGCCGGCGATGATCTTCGCCGCCTGCTCGACGTCGCGCGCGTTCAGGTCCACGAGCTTCGTCTCGGCGATCTGCCGGACCTGCGCGCGCGTGAGCCTCCCGACCTTCTGCTTGTTCGGCTCGGCCGAGCCCTTCTCGAGCCGCAGCGCCTCCTTGATGAGGACGGCGGCCGGCGGCGTCTTCGTGATGAAGGTGAACGAGCGGTCCTCGTAGACCGTGATCTCCACCGGCGTGATACGGCCGTTCTGGTCGGCAGTCTGCGCGTTGAACGCCTTGCAGAACTCCATGATGTTGACCCCGTGCTGGCCGAGCGCAGGCCCCACCGGCGGGGCGGGGTTCGCCTGCCCACCCGGGATCTGGAGCTTGATAACGGTCAGGATCTTCTTTGCCATCGGATCAGTCCAGTTTCTTGACGTTGTCGAATCCGACCTCGACCGGCACCTGCCGCTCGAAGATGTTCACCATGACCTGCAGCTTCTGCTGGTCCGCGTTCACGTCCGTGATCTCGCCGTCGAAGTCCGCCAGCGGGCCGGAGGTGATCTTCACCGACTCGCCCAGCTGGAACTCGACCTGGGCCCGTGCAGGAGCGGCGGTCCCGGCCCCCGTGTGCAGGATCCGGTCGACCTCCGGCTGCGAGAGCGGCACCGGCTTCGAGCCGGCGCCGACGAAGCCGGTCACGCCCGGCGTGTTCTTCACCACCGTCCAGGCGTCGTCGTCCAGGTCCATGTTCACGAGGACGTAGCCGGGCAGCACGCGCTTCTCCGTCTGCACCTTCTGGCCGTCCTTCGTCTCGATCACCTGCTCGGTCGGGACGACGACGCGGCGGAAGCGCGGGCGCTGGCCCATCGACTCGATCCGGTGCTCGAGATTGGCCTTCACCTTGTTCTCGTGCCCGGAATAGGTGTTGATCACGTACCAGCGGAACATCATGGTCTTTCTATCGCAGCAGCACGTGCTGGACGACGTACTTCCAGAGCTCGTCGTTCAGCCAGAGGTAGAAGCCAACGATGAGGCACGCGATCAGCACCACCGCCGTGCCGCTGATCAGCGCCTGCTGGCTCGGCCACTCGACCTTCTTGAGCTCCGCCATCGCCTCCTGGACGAAGTGCGCGAAGCCGGAGCCTGGGGCCTGCCGCTCCTCCGCGACGCTCTCGGAGCGGCGCGGCTCGTCGCCGCCGTCCGCCGTCGGGCGCGCAGCCGGCCGCACCGGCGGCCCACCCGCGAGCGCCGGTTGCGACTGCGCCCGCCGGGCGCGGCGCTGCTGACGGGTCTGCCGAGCCATGCGCTCTCAGCGAGTCTCCCGGTGGACGGTGTGGCTGCCGCACCAGCGGCAGTACTTCTTGAACTCGACCCGGTCGGGCGAGTTCCGCTTCGACTTCTGCGTTTGATAGTTGCGCCGCTTGCACTCGGTGCAGGCGAGCGTGATCGCGACTCGTACTCCAGTGGCCATTTTTGTCTCTTACGTCGAGGTGAACGCGTCCAAATAGCGCCGGGTGGGCTCGAACCACCGACCTCTGCATTATGAGTGCAGCGCTCTAACCAGCTGAGCTACGGCGCCCCGCGCGCCGGGGGAGTGTAGCGGAACTGGGCGAATCCTCCTGGGCCGCTCCCCCGTTTCAGGGAGGTGAACGCGAGCCAGATCGGGGTCACCGGCGGCACCGGCGAGACCGTCCGGACGGACATCCCGAACCGCCTCGACCGGCTGCCCTGGAGCCGCTGGCACTGGGTGGTGATCGTCGCCCTCGGGATCACCTGGATCCTCGACGGCCTCGAGGTCACCCTCGTCGGCTCCGTCGCCGCGGCCCTGACGGGCAAGAACACCCTCCACTTCTCCACCTCCCAGGCGACGGCGGCAGGCAGCTTCTACCTCGCCGGCGCCGTCGCGGGCGCGCTCGTCTTCGGCTATCTCACCGACCGGTTCGGGCGCCGGAAGCTCTTCATGATCACGCTCGGGATCTATCTCGTGTTCACGGTCGCGACCGCCCTCTCGTGGGACTTCTGGTCGTTCATGGCCTTCCGCTTCCTCGCCGGCAGCGGCATCGGCGGCGAGTACTCGGCGATCAACTCGGCGATCGACGAGCTCGTGCCGGCCCGCGTCCGCGGCCGGGTGGCGCTCGCGGTCAACAGCTCCTGGTGGATCGGCACCGCGGTCGCGGCCGCACTCACGGTCGTCCTCCTCAACTCGTTCTCGGCGAACGTCGGCTGGCGCATCGGCTTCGGCCTCGGCGCGATCCTCGCGATCGGCGTCCTCGCCGTCCGCCGCTCGGTGCCGGAGAGCCCGCGCTGGCTGCTCACCCACGGGCGCGCGGAGGAAGCGGAGGACGTCGTCCACGAGATCGAGGAGAAGGTCCGTCGGTCGCACCCCGACCTGCCCGAGCCGGAGGGCGACCCGCTCGAGGTGGAGCAGCGCGAGTCGATCGGCTTCATCGCCATCGCAAAGCACGTGATGGAGGAGTACCCCGGCCGCGGCGTGCTCGGCTTCTCGCTCATGGCGTCTCAGGCGGTGCTCTACAACGCGACCATCTTCGGGGCGACGTCGATCCTGACGACGTTCTTCCACGCCTCGAGCGCGAACGCGCCGCTCTATCTCATCCCCTTCGCGGCCGGGAACGTCCTCGGCCCGTGGCTCCTCGGCCCGCTCTTCGACTCGGTCGGGCGCAGGACGATGATCTCGACGACGTACATCGCGGCCGGTCTCGTCCTGTTCGGGACGGCATGGGCGTTCGACACGAAGCACCTGTCGGCGACGACGTTGACGGTCTGCTGGGCGGTCTGCTTCTTCTTCGCTTCGAGCGGCGCATCCGCGGCGTACCTGACAGTGAGCGAGATCTTCCCGATGGAGACGCGGGCGATGGCGATCGCGCTCTTCTACGCCTGCGGGACGGGCGTCGCGATCGCGGCGCCGTGGACGTTCGGGAAGCTCATCCAGACGAGCTCGTACGGACTTGTCACGGTCGCGTTCGTGATCGGCGGCGCGATCATGGCAGCCGGCGGGATCGTCGAGATCTTCCTCGGCGTCGAGGCGGCGCGCCGCCCGCTCGAGGCGGTAGCGAGACCGATCAACGCCGTCCGCGGCCGGATGCCGCAGCGGAAGGCAGCGCCTGCGGCGGCCAGGGCCCGTTAGGGCATCACGACCGGTACCAGGTACTCGTACGAAAGCGTCACGGAATCGTCACGCGGCTCGTAGCTGAGCGATGCCGCCCGTGACGAAGCCGTGACGGTACCAGGTACCGGCCGTCACAAGGGTAGGGTCGGGAGCCATGCTCGTTTATGTCACCGGAGGCGGGCTCGGCTTCATCGGCGGGCACGTGGTGCGCGCGCTCCGTGGGCGCGGCCACGAGGTTCGCGACGCGTACGTCGACGTGCTCGACCGCACCGGGTTGGAGCAGGCCATGGCCGGCTGCGAGGCGGTCGTCCACGTCGCCGCCCTCTACAGCTACGACCGCCGCGACGCGACCGCCCTCGCGCGCGTGAACATAGAAGGGACGAGAACGGTGCTCGCCGCCGCGGCCGCCGCGGGCGTCGGCCGCGTCCTCCACACGAGCAGCTGCGGCACCTGCGGGCCGGTCGCCGGGCGGCCCGCGACCGAGGAGGACGAGCCCCCGGCCTGGGAGCTCGCCGTCCCGTACAAGCGGACGAAGCTCGAGGCGGAGCGGCTCGCGCTGGCGGCCGGCGCCGTCGCAGTCAACCCGACGACGCCGGTCGGCGAGGGAGACACCAGGCCGACCCCGACCGGCGCGATGATCCGCGGAGTCGCCGGCGGCCGTTTCCGCGGCTACATCCCGACCACGGGACTGAACGTCGTCGACGTGCGGGACGTGGCCACCGGGCACGTGCTCGCGCTCGAGCACGGACGTCCCGGCGAGCGGTACCTCCTCGGGGGCATGGACATGTGGCTCGGCGACTTCTTCGCGGCCGTGGCGGCCGCGGCCGGCCGGCCCGCGCCGCGCTTGCGCGTCCCGTACGCCGCCGCCCGCGCCGCGGCCGCGGTCGGCCTCGTGAACCGCGACGAGGTGGCGCTCGCCCGCCTGCCGATGTTCTTCAGCTCGGAGAAGGCCGGGCGGGAGCTCGGCTACCGGCCAGGTCCGGTCGAGCCGGCGATTGCACGCGCCGTCGCCTGAGCGAGCCGGTCGAGCTCGGTACGAAGGCGATGGAGCGCCTGCTCTTCTTCCTTCCTGTTCTGCTCGAGGAGCCCGCGAGCGTCGTCGAGGCCGAGCGAGTCGGCGAGCGCGATCAACGCGTCGTAGACGGCGAGCTCGTTGTGCTCGATGGCCGCGGCCGCCGCTGCGTTGAGCACGTCGGCGAGCCGGTCGTCCGGGATCTTCCCCGCCAGCTCCGACCGGTGCCGGGCGAGCTTCTCGAACACGGGGCTGAGGTTCGAGCTCGGCTCGGCCCCGGCGGCCCGGAACGCCTGCTCGACCCGCACAGCGTGCTCCTTTGTCTGCTCGAGATGCTCGTCGACCGCAGCCGCGAGCCCCTCAGCCGTCACGTCGTGGCGAAGCGCCGGCAGCCCCTCGAACACGAGCATCCGCTCGGTCCACAACATCTCCCCGAGGAGCTGTAGGAAGAGGTCGCGCGGGTTGCTCAGCGTTGGGGGGATAGCCGTTTCTCCTTCAGCAGGCGGGCGAGGCGGTCGGACAGTGCCATGATCACGAGCGCCGGGTTGGCGGACCCCTGCGTCGGCATGACGCTGCCGTCGGCGACGAAGAGGTTCGGGACACCCCACACGCGCTGGCTCGAGTCGACGACGCTGTCGTCCGGGGAGAAGCCCATGCGGCAGCCGCCGACGAGGTGCGCGTAGCGGTCGATCGTGAGCGTGTCCTCCGCGCCTGCGTGCTCCCAGACGTCGCTCATCGTCTTCTTCGCGAACTCGACGTTCTTGGTGTCGTTCTCGCACATCGAGTACGAGAAGTTCGCCACCGGCAACCCGTAGCGGTCCTTCACCGATGAGAGCGTGACGCGGTTCTCGGGCAGCGGAAGCAGCTCGCACAGCGACCCGAGGATCGTCCAGTGGTTGTAGTCGCGCATGTACTCACGCAGCGCCTGGCCCCAGTGCCCCTCTGCGAGGATGTGCTGCGCCCAGTCGATCGGCAGCGGCGCGATCGTCTGGATCGAGAACCCGCGCGCGAACCCGCGCGACTCGTCCGTCTCGTAGAACTGCTCCGACGTCACCTCAGGCGGCGGCGCCTTGTACATTCGCAGCTCGTACGGGAAGCGGGCCGCCACCTGGCAGGCGCCCTGCACCATGACGTAGCGGCCGACGAGGTCGTTCCCATTCGCGAGCCCGTTCGGAAAGCGCTTGCTCGTCGAGTGGAGCAGCAGGCGCGGGGATTCGATCGCGTAGCCGCAGACGGAGACCGTGTCCGCCTGCTGGAAACGCTCGATGCCGTCGGCGTCGACGTAGGTGACGCCCGTGCAGCGGCCACTCGACTCGTCGATCTCGACTCGCGTCGCCATCGAGTCCGCACGCACCTCGACGCCGTGCTCGATCGCGTCCGGGAGGTGGGTGATGAGCGGGCTCGCCTTCGCATTCACCTTGCAGCCCTGGAGGCAGAAGCCGCGGTAGATGCAATGGGGACGGTTGCCGAAGACGCCGTTCGTGATCGCCACGGGGCCGACGCGCATCTCGATCCCGCAGTCGCGCGCGCCGCGCCACGCGACGCTCGCCGCACCGGCGATCGGATGCGGCCCGTGCGGATAGCTGTGCGGGTCGCCCCACGGCCAGTCCTGGCCGGCGACCGGGAGCTCGAGCTCCACGCGCTCGAACGACTCCTTCAAGTCCCAGTACGAGATCGGCCAGTCGACGGCCACGCCGTCGCGCGTGCGCACCTCGAAGTCGGAGGGATGGAGGCGCGGCACGTAGCCGGCGAAGTGCGTCATCGAGCCGCCGACGCCGACGCCCGAGTTGTTCTTCCCCATCTCGATCGGGTCGTTGCCGGAGATGATCCGCGTGTCGGTCCAGTACAGCGGCGCCGACGCCTTCTCGTCACTCACCCAGTCGCGGTCGGGATCCCAGAACGGCCCCTTCTCGAGCACGACGATGCGCCAGCCCGCACGTGCGAGCCGCTGCGCGAGCGTCACCCCGCCCGCCCCCGCCCCGACGACGATCATGTCCACCGGCTCCGTCAGCGAGTAGCGCGCCATCCTGTGGAGGTTTTGGAGACCTCGCTTGTGCTTGTCGAGGAGGAACGGCGAGTCGTTGTCCTCGGGCATGAGCACGGATCCCTTGACGAGCGAGAACTTCATTCGAGGCCGCGCCTCTTCGTATCGCGCACCGGGTCGCGGACGTACGCCTCCTTTCCCTCCCAGGCCTCGCGCTCCGCCGACTGCAGGTGCGGGCTGCCGAAGCGGGAGTAGCCCCGCGGGTAGGCGGGCCCGCCGAAGCCGATCTCGTTCCACGACCAGGGGTGTGCATAGAAGGCCTGCGTCAGATAGCGCATGACGAGTCCCCATGCGCGCGAGACGTTCAGGGTCGCCCATGCTCCGCCGTACAGCTCTCCGCTCGAGAAGCGGTGGCACACGTCGAGCTTCTCCTCGACGCCGAGAAGCGCGAAGCGATCGGCCCCGCGCCTGTGCGCCTCCTCGTCGAGCCCTCGCGCGACGATCCGCCACACCTCGTCGTCGTCGGGCATGTCGAAGTAGCGGTAGCCGTCGCGCCCACCGGTGAAGAGCTTCTCGTCGACGAACGCGATCGCAGGAATGCGCGGGTCCGAGTCCTGCGCGAGCACGACATCGGCGAACGCCGTCAGCGTGTCGAGCTCGGCCGGGTCGAAGAAACGCGTTTCGGGGACGTCGTGCACGCGCTCGAGCACGACGCGGCGCGTCACCTCGTCCCAGTGGCCCTGCTGCTCGAGAACGTCGTAGTCGGGGTAGCGCCCGTGCATCTGCGGGGTGATCCCCCGCCGCTGGCGGGGCAGGTCGTAGGGATCGGCTCGGGCCTGGTCGCGCCGCATCAGCGCTCCCGCCTCGCGACCGCCGCGAGCATGCCGAGCGCGCCGACGAGGCAGAGCGAGCCCGGCGCGAGCAGCGGCGGCCCCATGACGAGGTTGTACGTCGGCTCACCGAAGCCGCCGGGCCGCTTCTGGACTCCGCGCAGGTGCGTGACCACCCCGATCGCCCCGTCGAGCGCGTAGAGCGCCGACAGCACCGGCAGTACCGTGCGCGCCGCCTTCTCCGAGTAGACGCCGGCGATGCCGGCGGCGGTGAGCGGCGGCGTGAGCACGATCGGCGTCCACATCCACTTGTCGCCGAACGAGCCCTTGTAGTGCTCGAGGTAGATCTCGAAGGCGAGCGGCGGCACGCTGAAGGCAGTCGTCGCGGCGAGGAGCTTCTGCATCCGGCCCTCGCGGACGTTGCGCAGAAAGCGGCCGATCACGCCGCCCACCGCCGGACGTCGGCGCGTCGGAGCTCGAGGCCGTTCCCGGGGCGCGAGCGGTCCGGCCTGAGCGCGCCGCCGACGAGTGCGGGAAGCCCGTCGAAGAGCATCTCCTCGATGCGAACGTGGTCGTGGAAGTACTCGAGGTGGCGCCGCCGCTCGACCGCGCAGAAGACATGGGCGGAGATCGCGGGAGCGCAGTGGGCGGAGACGTCGATGCCGTGCGCGGTGGCGACGCCGGACGCAGCGAGCACGCCCGTTATCCCGCAGCAGCGGGTGGCGTCGAGCTGGAGGACGTCGACGCAGCCCACGAGGTCGCGCACGTCCTCGGGCACGTATGCGTACTCGCCGGCGGCGATGTCGAGACCTGCCGGGCCGCGCTCGCGCACGAGCCGCAGACCGGCCCGGTCACCGGAGGAGACCGGCTCCTCGAACCAGGTGACGCTCCATTCCAGCGCGTAGCGGTCGGCCCACCCGAGCGCGTCCTTCGCGGTGAAGGCGCCGTTCGCGTCGACATAGAGCTCGGCATCGTCGCCGATCGCATCGCGAGCGGCGTCGAGCCGCGCCGGATCACGCTCCGGCTCACGCCCGAGCTTCATCTTCACGCGCGGGATACCTGAAGCGACCCAGCCGGCGAGCTGCTCCTTCAGCTTCGCGTCGGTGTACGAGCAGAACCCGCCGCTGCCGTATACCGGCACGTCGTCGTGCGCGGCGCCGAGGAGGTCGACGAGGGAGATCCCGAGCGAGCGGGCCTTCCGGTCCCAGAGCGCCTGGTCGACGGCCGAGATCGCGCACGCGGCGATGCCGGGCCGGCCCGCGTTCCGCACCGCCCGCTGCATGTCCAGCCACGAGCGCCGGACGTCGTCGCAGAGGACGTCGGCCAGGGTCGACTGGATGAGCTCGGCGGCGGCGCCGTGGCAGTACGTGTAGCCGATGCCGCCGTCGATCTCCACGACGACGATGGTCGTCGAGTCCCAAGCGGCCGTCCCGTCCGACTCCGGTTCGTCGGTCGGGATCGTGAACGCGTCGACCTCGACTCGCACTAGCGCGTCAGGAACTCGGTGAGCTTCCCACGGAGGGACTTCTCCATCACGCCCACGGCTTCGGGGTCGCCCTTCGCCATCGCCTGCGCCATCTTCTTCGCCTGCTCGAACGTGATGTGCGGCGGCAGCGGCGGAACCTCCGGGTCCGTCTTCACCTCGAGGACGACCGGCCGGTCGGCGGCGAGCGCCTCCTCCCAGGCGCCGCGCATGCGGTCGCCGCTGTCGCAGAAGATCCCCTTCAGGCCGACCAGCTCGGCGTAGCCGGCGTAGTCGAAGGCGGGGAGCCACTGCGAGCCCATGAACTTCGGGTCGCCCTCGAGCACGCGCTGCTCCCACGTCACCTGGTTCAAGTCCTGGTTGTTGAAGACGCAGAAGACGAGCCGCTTGTCGGTCCAGCGGTCCATGTACCGCTTGATCGTGAGCATCTCGTTCATGCCGAGCATCTGGAACGCGCCGTCGCCGACGAAGCAGATCACCGGCCGGTCCGGGTGCGCGAACTTCGCCGCGATGGCGTACGGGACGCCGGGCACCATCGTCGCGAGGTTGCCGCTGAGCGAGGCGAGGTTGCCCTTCTTCAGCTTCACCTGGCGCGCGTACCAGTTCGTCGACGAGCCCGAGTCGGCGGTGATGATCGCGTCCGCAGGGAGCACCTGCGAGAGCTCGTGTGCGACGCGCTGGGGGTTCATCGGCGTCGCATCCTCGAGCGAGCGCTTCTCGACGATCTTCCACCACTCGGCGACGTTCTTCTCGATGCCCTCCCGCCAGCTCCGGTCCTCCTTGCGGATGAGGTGCGGGATGAGCGCCGTCAGCGTCTCCTTCGCGTCGCCGATCAGGCCGACGTCGGCCGGATATCGGATGCCGATGAACGCGGCGTCGAGGTCGATCTCGACGCAGCGCGCCTGCCCCTCCTCCGGCAGGAACTCGGCGTACGGGAAGCTCGTGCCGACCATGAGCAGCGTGTCGCAGGCGCCGAACATGTCCGAGCTCGGGATCGTCCCGAGCAGGCCGACCGCCCCTGTGACGAAGGGGAGATCGTCCGGCAGGACGTCCTTGCCGAGGAGCGCCTTCGCGACCCCGGCCCCGAGGAGGTCGGCGACCTCCTCGACCTCCTCGGCGGCGCCGCGGGCGCCCTGCCCGATGAGGATCGCGACCTTGTCGCCGTGGTTGAGTATCTCCGCCGCATGCTCGATGTCGCGGTCGTGTGGGACGACCCGCGGACGGCGGTAGCCGACGCTCGAGTAGACGGAGCCGTGCACGCGCGGCGGCGACGGCACCGCCTTCGCCTCCTGGACGTCGTTGGGGAAGATGAGCGCCGAGACCGTCTTCCGGTCGAGCGCGATGCGGATCGCGCGATCGACGAGGTGGCGAGCCTGCGCCGGGTCCATGCAGACCTCGACGAATTCGGCGACATCCTTGTAGAGGACCTGGAGGTCGACCTCCTGCTGGTAGGAGGCCCCGAGAGACGAGCGCTTCTGCTGGCCGACGAGCGCGAGCACCGGGACGTGGTCGAGCTTCGCGTCGTACAGGCCGTTGAGGAGATGGATCGCGCCCGGGCCGGACGTGGCCATGCAGACGCCGATCGTGTCGGGCCCGGAGAACTTCCCGTGCCCGCACGCCATGAACGCCGCCATCTCCTCGTGACGTGCCTGGATGAACTCGGGGTCGCCGTCGGCACGGTCGAGCGCGCCGAGGAAGCCGTTGATCCCGTCGCCGGGAAAGCCGTAGATGCGGTGGATGCCCCACTCGCGGAGGCGCTGGAGGACGAAATCTGAGACGTGTTCAGCCATGTGGAGCGCGTACCCGCTCCGACGAGCCCCAATCTCAGAAGTGCAAGTCGATGAACTCGAGGGTGCGCCGCCAGGCGTCGTCGGATGCCCCCTGGAACTCCGACTGCTTCCGGTCGAAGAAGCTGTGCGGCGCACCCACGTACTCGACGAGCTCGTGCTCGATGCCGGCCTCGTCGAGGGCCTCGTCGAAGGCGGCGTTGTCCTCGTGCGTGATGTGGGCGTCGGCGCCGCCCTGGAGCGCGAGCAGCGGGCCGCGGAGCCGGGGCACCTCCTCGAGGGGCGGCCGCCCATAGAACCCCACCGTGCCGGCAAGCCCGTGTCCGGCAGCGGAGGCGAGCCAGGAGGCGCGGCCGCCGAAGCAGAAGCCGACGGTGAAGACGCTCGCCGCCCCGCGGTCGCGGAGGTATCCGACGCAGGCGGCGACGTCGGCCTGGACCCCCTCGGGCGTCGTCTGCTCGCGATGCGGCGCGTAATCGAAGTCCTCGCCCCGCTTCTCCGCGCCGGCCGTGCGCCCGTAGTAGTCGAAGGCGACCGCGGCGTAGCCGCGCTCGGCGAAGCGGAGAGCGAGCTCCTCGTAGAACCGGTAGAGGCCGCGGACGTCCGGGAGGATCACGACCCCGGCTGCCGTCGGCCCGTCGGGGAAGGCGGCGAAGGCGGCGAGGCGATTCCCGTCCGCCGCCTCGAGCACGAGGTCGTCGTGGGAGACAGCCGCCCCGGAGACCGCCGGGATCGGCGGCAGGGAGTCGGCGTCGAAGCACATGCGGC
>Ga0187809_10001059_pt1 | contig 13463 bp, 10 predicted proteins | sample NC_wetland_sal_i_8_FD_132415 | JGI IMG/M metagenome (GOLD analysis project Ga0187809, IMG submission 132415) | Wetland sediment microbial communities from Neuse River Estuary, North Carolina, USA - ASW_4 | ecosystem: Environmental > Aquatic > Freshwater > Wetlands > Sediment | place: USA: North... | reverse complement strand
GCCGTTCGCCTTTGGCGGCAAAGGCCGCGAGGAGCTGCCGGCGGCTGGCTGGGACCAGGTCATCAGATGGCAGCACGCCGACCGGCTGGCCGGCCGGGAACGCAACGTGGCGACCGCTTTAGAGATCGTCGTCTTGAAGGAACGACAGGGCGCCGGGATCGCCTCCCGGATGGTGGAAGCGCTGCGGGACAACGCCTTTCGCCTCGGGCACGACGTGCTCTACGCGCCGGTGCGGCCATCGCAGAAGTCGGCTGAACCCGAGACGCCGATGAGCGAATACGCCTGGCGGGTGCGGGACGACGGGCTGCCCTACGACGCGTGGCTACGTGTGCATGTGCGGGCAGGCGGTCGCATTCTCAAGGTCTGCCCGCTGTCGATGACCATCGTCGGCACGCTCGCGCAGTGGCGGGAGTGGACAGGGCTTCCGTTCGACGACAACGGCCCGGTCGTCGTCGAGGGAGCGCTCAGCCCGGTCTTCGTCTCGTTGTCACACGACGTCGGCGTCTACGTCGAGCCCAACGTCTGGGTTGAGCACCGAAAGCCCTGATCGGCTTGCAGCCGCGCGTCGTGCTACGACGGCGTGGCCGAGCCGCCGTCACCAGTCTTGAGTTGCGACGCGATGTCGTCGGCCCAGCTGGTGATCTGGTCCCAGTCGCGGCGGTCGGCGTATTCGGCGGGTGTGTTCTTCGCCATCGCGCGCTCGACGAAGTTGTGCGGCTTGGCGGCCACCCGGCCTCCGAAGACGACATGCGCGCGGGCGCCCAGGCGCTCGACCTTGGCCATGGTCTTCGCCGGCTCCAGCCAACCGTCGGCGCGATCATCACCCGGCTTGGGCTCGCCCACCGGGCCGGAGCTGAAGACCCACCACGGCAGCGACGGCAGCGTTTTCGCGTGTCGCGGCAAGAATCGACGCGCGGACGACCGCCAGCGCTTGGCGTAAACGGCGCTGCCTAGCACCACCGCGTCATACGGTTTGAGCTCGCGGACCTTGCCGGCCTCCACGCAGTCGACCTCAAGGCCGTCAATCCGAAGTTCCCCGGCGATTTTGTCGGCGATCTCGGCCGTCGACCCGTTCTTGCTCGCGTACGCGACTAACACGCGCATGGTCATCACTCCTTGGCGTTCGCACCGCCACCGTCGCGCCCACCGAGACGCGTTGCTAGGGCCGAAGGTCCGCCCGGAGAACTAGCGCGGAAACAAATCGTCGCCCGGGCGCGAATTGTTTCCGCGCCCCCGCCGCCGGCCAGCCTTCGGCGGTCGCGCTCAGCGCGGCGTGCGCACCCGGAGGAACTCGCGGTTGCGCCGGAACACGAAACCCATCGACTCATAGAGCCGGATCGCGTTCACGTTCTCCGCCGACGCGTGCAACATCGGCAATTCGCCGCGCTCGACGATCCCCGCGCCAACAGCGCGAATTAGCCGGGAGCCGAGCCCGCGGCCGCGGAATCGCTCGTCGGTGCACACCGCGCTGATCTCCACCCAGCCACTCGGCCGTAGCCGCTCGCCGGCCATCGCCACCAGCTCGCCGTCGACCCGCACGCCGATGTAGCGGCCCATCTCGATCGTGCGCGGCCGCCAAGGGCCCGGCTTCGTGCGCTCGACCAGGGCGGCCATCTCCGGTTCGTCGTCCGGGCCAAGCTCGATCGCCTCGGGATCGTCCTGCACCTTGAGATCTTCGCCGGTGAGTTGCACACCGGCGATCCGCCCGGTGATCTCCCAACCGGCCGGCGGATCGAACGGCGCGTCGACCACGACCAGATGCGCGCCGGGCTCGGCGAGCGTCGCGAGATCGCCCCAGGCCGACGCGCCGGCGTGGTCCGCCAGCGCGGCGAAGACCGTCACGTCAGGATCGAAACGCGCTGCCGCGCCATGTCGTAACGCGAAGTGCGCTTGTGCGCCGTTGAGCGAATCCCAGACCGGGTTGTCGAGCGGATGAGCCACGATTCGATGCTCTCAAACCGACGACAGGGTCAGCACCGGAATATCCGGCGGCGTGAAGCCGAACACCTGCCCATAGAACGACAGCTCGGCCTCCAGCGCCGCGATCACGTTCTCAGCGCGGCGGAATCCGTGCTGCTCGCCGGGGAACGCGATGTACGCGTGCGGAATTCCCTTAGCCGCCAAGGCGTCGCGGAACATCTCCGCCTGCGATGGCGGCACCACCTTGTCTTCGAGCCCTTGTAGCAACAGCACCGGGCATGACAACTCATCGACGTGGTTCAGCGGCGCCCGCTCGACGTACACGTCATGGGCCTCGGGCAGCGGACCGACCAGGCCGTCCAAGTACCGAGACTCGAAATCGTGCGTGTCCGCAGCGAATTTCAATAGCTCCGCGACCCCGAAGTACGACGTGCCGGCCGCGAACGCGTCGGTGCGGGTCAACGCCGCCAGCGTCGTCCAACCGCCGGCGCTGCCACCGCGAATGGCAAGCCGGGCGCGGTCTGCCTCGCCTTTGTCGGCCAACGCGTGGACGGCGGCCACGCAGTCTTCGACGTCGACCACGCCCCACTGGCCGCGCAACCGCTCGCGGTATTCGCGGCCGTAGCCGGTCGAGCCGCCGTAGTCGACGTCGACGATGCCGATGCCCCGGCTGGTGAAGAACGCGTACTCCAGGTTGAAAATCGCGGGAGACGAGGATGTGGGGCCGCCGTGCACGAAGACTATGTACGGCGGCAATTCCCCTTGCGGCGCGACGACTTTCGGGTTGCGCGGCGGGTAGACATGCGCGTGCACGTCACGCCCCTTCGGCCCGGGCAACGTCACCGACCGAGGCTGCGGAAGATACTCCTCGTCGGGAATCGCCTCGACCGAGCGGCGCAGCACCGCGTGCGAGCCGCGCGCCGTGTCGACCCGCACCACCGACGCCGGAAGGCTGGGGCTCGCCGCCACCCCCGCAAGCACAGCGCCGGACGACGCGAGCACCGGCAGCCAATCGCTGAACGGCGTCGCAAGCGGCTCGATCTCACCGGACGTGGGATCAAGCAACCCAAGACCTTGCTCACCGGCGCCATGCCGGACGACGAGTCGCCCGTCGTCGAGCACGCCGTAAAAGCGGTACCCGAGCTGCCATAGCGGGCCGGCGAACTCTTGCGCCGCAGGGTGAATCGCCCGCGGCGACCCGCCGTCGAGGCCCACCTCGTACAGGTTCCACCAACCTGAGTGGTCGCTGATCACGTACAGCGTCGAGTCGCCAGCCCATTCGGGCTGCAACACCGACTCGCCCTCGCCTCCAAGCACGGCTTGCCACTTCGGCACCACGCCATCGACGACGTCGCCGACCCGCAATTCCGTTGAGTCCCAAGGCATGTTGGGGTGGTCCCACGCGATCCACGCGAGCCGCGAGGCGTCCGGCGACAATCGCGGAAAGGCGAAGAACTGGCTGCCGGTGACCACCACCCGCACCTTCGACGCGTCGTCCGCCGCTGAGCCGTCGAGCGGCACCGCGACGATCGCGCGCCGCACGTCGCCGTCCGCGGTGTGCTCTTCACGCACGCACCACACCTCGTCGCGCGCCAGGACGTGCGTGAGCTCGGCGTACCGCCAGCCCGCCTCGACCGGCGAAACCGGTGTCAACGGCGTCGGCGACGACCCCACCTCGAGCCGGTACAGCCGCTGGTCGCCCCACTCGGCGAACACCAGCGCCGACGCCGACAGCGGCAGCCACGCCATGCCGCCGTACTCGTGCACCCGGGTGCGCGCGTTCCACGGCGCGGGCAGCAGGTCGCCGCGCCCCGCCGACACGACGACCTGCCGGCCGCCCTCGCTCGGCCGCCCCTCCGTCCACCACACGTCGTCCGCGCCGTCGGCGTCGCGGACGACGGCGACGAAGCCGAGCCGGACGCCGCCACGCGCGACGTCGGCGGTGCTGATGGGAGAGGGCCAAGAGCCGTAGGGCAGGACCGGTTGCGTCATGCCCTCATCTTGGCAACCGCCGCCGACTAACCCTCACGCGGTGCGGGCACGGCGGCGCTGATCGCGTGGCCGTACCGGAGCAGGTTCTTCGGGTCGTAGGTCGCCTTGAGCTCGCGCAGCCGCGCGTGGGTCGGTGGCTTCCAGCAGCGGGCGCGGTCAGCGGCGTCGCCCGGCTGGCCGTGGAAGTTGACGAACGTCGCGCCACCCGGCTGGGTGGAGAACCGCGCGAACGAGGCGATGAGCGCGTCGGTGGCGGCCGCCGCAATTTCGGCGACCGGCCCCATCAACACGCCGATGGCCTCGAGGACGAACGCCGCGTCGCGATGGTCGACCGCGTTCGGAATCGCCGGCTGGCGAGACAGCGCTCCGCCCAAGTGCCGGATCTCGACGATCATCACCGGTGTCTGCACGCCAGGACCGGCGACGGCGAGCACATGATCGATCACCGCGTCGTCCAACGACGACAGCAGCATGCCGCGCTCGTGCGCCGGCACCGGATGGTCCGGGTCTTGGTGCACGCTGTCGATCGCCGTGTACGGCATCTCGCCGACGAGGTCGACGATCGCGGGCGCGACCGCGCGCATCGGCGCGACCAACCGCTCACCGGTTGCCGCGTCGCCGAGGTGAATCACCCGCAGATGGACGACGAACTGCCCGCGCAACGGCTCGGGGATGTCGGGAACCGGCGGCAGCCGAAGCAACGCGATCGAGGTGTTGGTCTGCTCGTCGAGGCCGGTGATCCAGTCGCGGTAGGCGCGCAGCAACTGCGGTGCGTGCTCACCGGGGAAGAAGATGCCGCCGCCGTACAGCCGCGACACCGGCACCAGGTCGACGGTGATCTCGGTGACGATCCCGAGATTCCCCTTGCCACCGCGCAATCCCCAGAACAGGTCGGTCTCGGACGACGGCGACACCTCGCGCACCACGCCGTCCGCCGTGACGACGGTCATGCGTTGCACGTGGTCGGCGGCGAAGCCGTAGGTGCGGCCCATCAGCGGCAGCCCGCCGCCGACGATGTAACCGACCACCCCGACGTCGGACGACGACCCGTTGAGCGGCGCCAACCCGTGCGCGGCGGCGGCCTCGACGACCGCCTTCCATTTGGCGCCGGCGCCCACCGTCGCGGTGCGCTCTCGCGGGTCGACGGTGACGCTCGTCATCGCCTTGGTGCTGATCAGCACGCCCGCGTCGACCGCGGTCACCGCGCCGTGCCCGGTGGCTTGGACGGCGACCGGCAGGTCGCGTTCGGCGGCGAAGCGGACGGCGGCCGCGACGTCGTCGGTGCAGGTCGCCGCGACCGCGAGCGCCGGACGATGCGTGGTCGTCAGGTTGAAGCAGGCGATTTCGTCGGCGAACCGCTCGTCGCCTGGCCGGTAGACGGCGCCTTTGACGGCGCCGGCGAGCGCGCTGCTGTCGAGGGTCTGGTCAGTGGCGGTCATCTCGGGTGCCTCACTTGTCTGTTCGATGGTCGTCTCGTGACGAGTCCGGACGAGTCTGGCCGCGTGGGCATGCGCTCGGCATGGGGCAAGTCCCCTACTCTGCTCCCCATCCGCAGGCCAGCACGACTGATTTGGCGCACAATGCCGGGGTGGACCTGAGCTGCAGCGTCGGCCTGCACCTGCGGGCCGAGGAGGCCGACGACGCGGCCGCCCTGATCGCCGCCGAGCTGGCCGGAGGTTCGGCTGACGCGCATCTGGGCGCGGGGTTGATCTACTTCGCGGTCGCCGAGTTCGCGCTGTCCGCCCAGCACCTCGAGACCGCGTTTCTCGACTACAAAGCGACCGGACGACGCAGGCGCGCCGCCTTGGCGGCGTCGCACCTGACCCGGCTGCACTTCGACGGCACCGGCAAGCAGTCGGTGGCCGCGGGCTGGCTGGCGCGCGCCCGCCGGCTGCTCGTCGACGACCCCGACTGCGTCGAGGCCGGCTGGGTGGCGCTGGCCCTCATCGGGTGCAGCGTCGCCAGCGCGGACGAGTTGGAGGAGCAGGCGACCAAAGCGCTGGCGATCGCACAGCGGCTGGGCGACGCCGACTTGGAGTGCAAGGCGCTCGGCGACTCCGGGCTCGCGCTGGTCAGCCGCGGCGTCATCGACCAAGGGCTCACCCGCCTCGACGAGGCGATGGTGATGGCGAGCAGCGGTGAGTGCGACAACGTGTGGATCGTCGGCCAGGTCTACTGCGACCTGGTCACCGCGTGCAGCCGCACCGGCGACTTGCACCGGCTGGAGGACTGGTTGGCGACCGCGCGGGTCGGCGAGCCGGCGCCACCAGGCGCGGCGCCGCCGAACCTGCTGCTGAACCACTGCCAAATCGAGTACGGCACGCTGCTGTGCGAGGCGGGTCGGTGGAACGAGGGCGAGTCGGCGCTGCGGTTCGCCGTTGACGCGTCGGCTCACTTCGTGCAGCGGGCGCAGTCGCGGGCCGCGCTGGCCGGCCTGCGCATCGACCAGGGCAGGCTGCCGGAGGCCGCGACCCTCCTCAACGGTTTGGAGCAGCGCGCGGAGGTGCAGCTGTCGCTGGTGCGGCTGCATCACGCGCGCGGCGACGAGGACCTCGCCGCGGCGGTCGCCCGCCAGGCGTTGCGCATGATGCCCGGAGACCGGTTGCGCACCGCGCCGATCCACGCCTTGCTCGTCGACGTCGAGCTGGCCCGCGGCAACGTCGCGGGTGCTCGCGAGGCCGAGCGGGCGTTGCATGGGTACGCCGCGCAAACCGCGTCGCGCACCGTGTCGGCGCTCGCGGAGTGGGCGGCCGGTCGGCTGGCTCTTGCGGAGCCGCGCGCCGACACCGATCCGCCACCGCACGGCGCGGTCGCGCACTTTGAAAGCGCGCTGCGCGAGCTGCACGGCGACGAGCGGTCGCTGCTCGCCGCCGACATCCAGCTCGACCTGGCTCGCGCTCTCGCCGTGGTCGACCGGTCGCAGGCGATCGCGGAAGGGCGCCGGGCGTTGGCGACGTACGGGCGGGTCGGCGCGCACCGCATGCATGCCGCGCAGGCGTTGCTGCACGACCTGGGCGACGTCGCGGCGGCCGGTCCCGCCGCCCCCGACGCGGTGAGAGCACTCACCGCGCGGGAGCGCGAGATCCTCGACCTGCTCGCGCAAGGCTTGTCGAATCCGCAGATCGCCGAGCGCCTGGTCATCTCGCCGAAGACCGCGGAGCATCACGTCGGCGCCATCTTGCGCAAGCTGCAGCTGAGCAGTCGCAGCGAGGCCGCGGTTTACGCCGCGACGCTGGCTATGAAATCGTGACCGGCGCATCGACGACCAGGTAGTTGTTGTGCGACGTGTCCGTGCCAGGAGCGTTGTGCAGCCAGACGCCGAAGTGGTCGTCGACGAACTGGTTGTGCGTGATGACGGTGCCGGTCACCGGAACGACCGCGGAGAAGACGATGACGCCGGCGGTCTGCGTGACACCCGCTGAGTTGTCGCCGATCGAGTTGTTGCGGCCGATCGCGTTGTACTCGATGACGTTGCCGTGCACGTCTTGCGCCGGCGCGTGGCTGTGAATCGCCACTCCCGAGTGCCCGTTGCCCGACACCACGTTGTGGGTGACGGTGTTCCCGTAGGCCGCGGTTCCCGGGAACGGCGTCGCCATCAAGATGCCGGCGCCACCGCTTCCGCTGGTGCCGTTGTCGAGCACCAGGTTCTTCGTGACGGTGTTGTCGTAAACCCCGCCCGCCGCAGGATTGCCAAGCGCGAACGAGTTGTGCGATGGCAGTGAGATGCCGCAGTCCCAAAGGTTCGCGATGACGCTGTTGCCCTCGATGAGGTTGTCGAAGCTGGGTCCGGATGGCGACGTGTAGCCGAACGCGCCCTCGCCGATGCTTCCAGCAGGAACGCCGTCGGTGATGTGGATGCCGCCGGTGTTGTGGCTCACCTCGTTGTCCAGGATCCGCGAATGGCTGACCGCGCGAAGATGCAGGCCTTCACCGCAGTCCAAGCTTGGGTTCACCTGCGGTTGACAGGCCAGGTTGTTGCCAGTCACCCGGTTGTGGCGGACCGTGATGTGACTCGTGTGCTGCACCAGCAGGCCTTCTTGCTGCGCTCCGGTGATCGTGAATCCGGTGACGCTTGACCCGCTGGCGCCGTCCCCTTCAATCGTCAGGCCGGCGGTGTTGCCTGCGGCGGGCGGCGCGACGGTGGCGTCGTCGCCGATCAGGTGGATCACCTTGCCGTCGACGACGACCGCCTCGGCGTAGGCGCCGGCGCACACGTGAACGGTCGATCCCGACCGGGCCGCGGCGACCGCGGCCGAGATGGTCGAGTACGCGGCGGTGTGGCAGGAGTGGTCGCTCGCGCCGGCGTGCCCGCTCGGCGAGACGTAGAGCGACGTCCACGAGGAGGCGAACGCGGGCGTCGCGCTCGCGACCGTGGTGACCCCTGCGCCGCCGGCGATCAAGGTGGTGACTGCCACGACGTGACCTAATCGGCCGACCGCGGGACGGGTTGTCCGGAGAACGTTCATGACGAGCTCCCTTCGAGATGAGGTGTGCCTGCTGCGATGACAAGGTGGACGGCGTGCAAGTCGCGCACGACCGAGCGCCGCGACAGCGCGTCGGTCAGCACGGCGATGAGCGGCGTGAGCCGGTCCTCGCGAAACCGGGCGGCGGCTGCCTCGTCGTCCCAGACCTCGATGATTCGGACGCCCTCGTCGGTCGGACCGGCGATGTGGGCGAGCAGTCCGCGAGGGAGCGGGTCGACGAGCGTCGCGGCGGCCCGTTCGTATTCGGTCCAGCTCGACGGGACGTCGTGGATCCATGCGTAAGCCACCCGCGGAGCATCGTCTGGGGCGGTATAGCGACGGTTTAGCCGCGATCTGCTCAGTCGCGGTGCGAGACTTCCGCCGTGGGGGTGGTGGGCAAGTGATCGAGGTCCGGGTGCTCGGGCCGCTCGAGGTCGTCGGTGAGAGCGGAGCGATCTCGTTGCCGGCTCGCAAGCAACGGCAGTTGCTCGCGGCGCTTGTCGTCGCGCCCGACGTCGTCCGGCCGGCAGCCGGGCTGATCGACGCGTTGTGGTCGGAGACTCCGCCGCCGTCGGCCGAAAAGCTGTTGCAGGTGTACGTTTCCCAGCTGCGCAAGACGCTGCCGGCGCAGGTGGCGATCCACACGGCTGGCGCGGGCTACGCGGTCAGGCTCGACGGCGCGCGGCTTGACGCCGTCCGGTTTGAAGAGCTGCTCGGCGAGGCGCGTGCCGCCGCGGCCGGGGGCAACACATCGGTCGCCGCGTCAATGTTGCGACGCGCGCTGGAGCTTTGGCGTGGCGACGCGTACGCCGAATTCGCCGACGAGGAGTTCGCGCGCGCGGAGGCTCAGCGGTTGGAGGAGCTGCGCCGGTTGGCGATGGAGGAGCGGTTCGCCGCCGAGTTGGAGCTTGGCCGGCATCGGGCGGTGCTGCCCGAGATCCTCGCCGCCGCCGCCGCGAACCCGCTGCGCGAACGCTTGCAGGCGCAGGCCATGCTCGCGCTTTATCGCAGTGGGCAACAGGCCCAGGCGCTCGACGTGTACCGAACGACCCGCACCTCGCTCGTCGAAGAACTCGGCGTCGAGCCCGGCGACGAGCTTCGCCAGCTGCAGACGATGATGCTTCGACAAGACCCTGCGCTCGATCGCGCGGTTGACGCGCACGCGGTGTCGGTTGATTTGCCGGCGCCGCCGAATCCGTTGCGTGGCCGCGACAACGAACTGCGCGAACTGCAAAACCTGCTCGGCAGCGACGACGTGCGGCTGGTCGTCCTCACCGGCGCCGGCGGCAGCGGCAAGACCAGGCTGGCCATTGAGGTCGCGCGGTGCGTGGCGGAGCGGTTCGCCGACGGCGCCGCGTTCGTTCCGCTCGCCGCGGTGCGGGAGGCCGGCCTCACTCCCGCCGTGGTGGCGAGCGCGCTGGGAGTTCCGCAACTCACTGACCAGCCGCTCGACGCGCTGACCACGCATCTGCGCGCCCGCGAACTGCTGCTGGTGCTGGACAATTTCGAGCAACTGCGGGCGGCAGGCCCGATGCTGGTGGTGCTGATGGAGAAGGCGCCGGGGCTGAAGATCTTGGTCACCAGCCGGGTTGTGCTGCACGTGTCGGGCGAGCATGTGTATCCGGTCGAGCCGCTGCCGGTCGACGCGGCCGCAGGCCTGTTCGTGGAGCGGGCGCGCACCGCCGACCCGCGGCTCGACTCGTTCGACCAAGGCACGGTCGACGCATTGTGCCAACGGCTCGACCGGCTACCGCTCGCGATCGAACTCGCGGCAAGCCACCTGCGCGCGCTCACGCCGGCCGAGTTGCTGACGCGCCTCGACACCCGGCTGCCGTTGCTGACCGACGGGCCGCACGATCTGCCGGCACGGCAGCAGACGTTGCGTTCGACGTTGGAATGGAGTTACGACCAGCTGGACGACGAAGCTCGGCGCGACCTCGGCGCGCTTTCCGTGTTCGCCGGCGGCTGGACGATGGACGGCGCAACCGCGGTGCTCGAGGCCGGAGAGCTTGCGCCACAGCGAATTCGAGCGTTGGTCGACCACAGTCTCGTCGTGCGCACGACGATGGCCGACGGGTCGCGGTTCGCCATGCTGGAAACCGTTCGTGAGTTCGCGGCCGAGCAGTTGACCTCGTCCGGCGAGGCGGAGACGTTTCGACGCAGGCACGCCGAACACGCCTTGCGGCTCGCGCAAAGCTTCAACCTCTCGATTGACTCGCTGGGCACCCCGACGCCAAAGCGTTACGACCTGGCCGCGGTCGAGCAGGACAACATGCGCGCGGCGTTGGACTGGTCGCAGCGCTGCGACCCGCTGCTCGGTCTTTCGCTGATGGCCGCGCTTGAGCAGTTTTGGGTCACCAACAACCCGCGCGAAAGCGTGCGCCGGCTCACGGATTTGTTGGCCGCGGCGGGTGACGTGCCGCTCGACGTGCGGGCCCGCGCGTTGCGCGACCTCGGCGGCTGCAACGAGGTGAGCGGCGACTGGCAAGCCGCGGGCGAGTACTACCGGCAAAGCCTCGACCTCTACCGGCAGATCGGCGACGAGGCCGGCGAGTTGCGGCTGATGCACCGGATGACGCTGATCGCGTTCGTGCGCGGCGATCTAGCGGCCGCCCGGCAAGTCACGGACGACGGGCTTCGCCGGGCGACCGCACTCGGTTTGCGGTACGAGCGCAGCGAGTTGCTGCGCAGCGCGTCGGTGATCGCGTTCCGGAGCGGCGACGCCAAGCTCGCCTACGACCTCGAACGGGAGAGCCTTGAGTTGTTGCGCGGGATCGGTCCGTGGGCGTGGGGAGAGACCAGCCGGTTGCGCACCATGGCCGAGATCGCCAGCCACCTCGGATGGCACGATCGCGCGGACGAGCACGGCCGAGAATCGCTGGCGATCGCGCGACTCAGCGGAGACCGGATCAAGTCGTTGATCGCCCTCGCCGCGTTGGCCGTCGTCGCAATCCGAGCCGGTGACGTCGAGCGCGCGGGCCGGATCTGGGGTGCGATCGAGACCGAGGAGCGCCGGTCGTTTCTCGGTTGGTGGTCCACATATCGCGGCCGCTACGACGAAGTCGCCAACGCGCGCCCTGGCCCCGTGTTCGACGAGGCTCGCGCAGCGGGCCGCGAAGTCGCGCTCGACGACATGATCGAGGAGGCGCTCGCCCGTCCGGTCGCCGTCGGCTAGGCCGTACCCTGGACGACGTGCCAATGCCCGCCACGTCGACGTCAACGCTCGAGCCGCCGCGCACCTACCAGGTGCGCACCTACGGCTGCCAGATGAACGTCCACGACTCCGAGCGGATCGCCGGTTTGCTCGAAAACGCCGGCTACGTCAAGGCGGACGACGAGGCGACGCCGGACGTCGTGGTCTTCAACACCTGCGCGGTTCGGGAGAACGCCGACAACCGGCTCTATGGCAACCTCGGCCACTTGTTTCCGGTGAAGCAGGCCAAGCCGGGCATGCAGATCGCGGTCGGCGGCTGCCTGGCGCAGAAAGACCGTGGCGAGATCGTGCGTCGGGCGCCCTGGGTCGACGTCGTGTTCGGCACCCACAACGTGGGCGCGCTCCCGGTCTTGCTCGAACGAGCCCGCGTGGCCGAAGAAGCGCAGGTCGAGATCCTCGAGTCACTTGAGGTGTTCCCGTCGACCTTGCCGTCGCGGCGCGAGTCGGCCTACGCCGCGTGGGTGGCGATCAGCGTCGGCTGCAACAACACCTGCACGTTTTGCATCGTGCCGAGCCTGCGCGGTCGCGAGAAGGATCGCCGACCCGGCGACATTCTTCTCGAGATCGAGACACTCGTGCGCGAGGGTGTTCTCGAGGTGACGCTGCTCGGGCAGAACGTCAACTCGTATGGGTCTGAATTCGGTGACCGGCAAGCATTTTCCAAGCTGCTCAGGGCTTGTGGCGGTGTTGACGGCCTCGAGCGCGTGCGCTTCACCTCGCCGCACCCGCGTGATTTCACGGACGAAGTGATCGAAGCGATGGCGCAGACGCCAAACGTCATGCACCAGCTGCACATGCCGCTGCAATCCGGCTCCGACGACGTGCTGAAGCGGATGCGTCGCTCGTACCGGCGCGACAAATACCTCGGCATCATCTCCCGCGTGCGCGAGGCGATGCCCGACGCGGCCATCACCACCGACATCATCGTGGGCTTCCCCGGCGAGACCGAGGCTGATTTCCAAGACACCTTGGACGTCGTGCGCGAGGCCCGATTCGCCGGGGCCTTCACCTTCCAATACTCGAAGCGGCCGGGGACTCCAGCCGCCGAGATGGCCGACCAGGTGCCGCCGGACGTCGTCCGGGATCGTTACGACCGGCTGGTCGCGCTGGTCGAAGACGTCGCGTGGGCCGAGAACCGCAAGCAGCTTGGCAAAACCGTCGACGTCCTGGTCGCCGAGGGCGAAGGCCGCAAGGACGACCGCACCTCTCGCATGAGCGGTCGCGCCCCCGACAACCGGCTGGTGCACTTCGCCGCCGTGCCAGACGCGCGGCCCGGTGACGTGGTGTCCGCCGAAGTGACGTACGCGGCGCCGCACCACCTCGTCGCTGACGTCGTCCGGGGTGTTCGGCGCACCCGCGCGGGCGACGCGTGGGCGGCGCGGCAGTCGTCGGCCGACGAGCCGCGCGGGGTGGCGCTGGGCATGCCCGCGTTCCCCGCGCCGCTCCCTTCTCGGTGATCACGCGTGCCCGGTTACGGTAAGCGAATGCGTCAGTACCTGCGGCCCGGATTCGCCGTCCCCTATGGCATTGCGCTGGTGATCGCGGTGTTCTCGATCATCTTCTTTGGCTGGGCGGGTTTTTGGCTCGGTCTCGCGGTGGTCGTCTTGGTGAAGGTCGCGCGCTGGGGTGTCCCGCTGATCAGGCTCAGCTATCAAGCAGCGCCGCGGTCGACAGCGGAGCAGGTGGCGGACGACGCGCCGGAGGAGCCCGTCGACGCGTCGCGATAACGCCGAGGTCACGGCGCGCCGGCCTAGGCTCAGAACGGCTTCGCAGGCGCCGATATAAGCAGGCATGTCACGCGTTGCGGCCGGGATCGGCGCCAGCGAAGTCGCCGACGCCCGAACGGCGGGTCGCGAAGCGGCGGCCAACGCACT
>Ga0187809_10001058_pt1 | contig 13482 bp, 13 predicted proteins | sample NC_wetland_sal_i_8_FD_132415 | JGI IMG/M metagenome (GOLD analysis project Ga0187809, IMG submission 132415) | Wetland sediment microbial communities from Neuse River Estuary, North Carolina, USA - ASW_4 | ecosystem: Environmental > Aquatic > Freshwater > Wetlands > Sediment | place: USA: North... | reverse complement strand
TCATCGTGATGCTCCGTTCGAGAGTGCTGTGAGAGGTTCACTCGAAGGATCACGCGGTGACCGCGTCGTCGTCCACGACGACCCACGGCCCCAGCGCTACACCACTATCAGGGACGCCACTCTCAAGGAAGCGATCCCGGCCAAGCCCGGCGCGAACCTTGAACTGGCCAAGGACCTGGCGTCCCTAGCGCTGGACGGTGGAGTCCTCCTGGTCGGTCTGACCGACCCGAAGGAGGGCATACCTGAGGTCAGAGGGACGGCCATCGAGGGCCTAGCCACGCGGATCACGCAAGTGGCCTACGGGACGGTGCATCCGCCCCTGTCAATCACCACGGACGTCGTGCCGAACCCGGACGACCCTGACAGAGCGGTCGTGGTCGTTTCGGTTCCGGCCTCGCTCACTGCACCCCACATGGTCGACGGGCGCTACTGGGGCCGCAGCAACGAAGGTAAGCAGTCGCTCAGCGATGCGCACGTCCGCACAGTCCTGGCAGCGCACGAGAGCGCGAGCGAGGGCTTCGAAGCGCGGTTTGCGAAGCTTCGCGACGAGCTGGATCCCGTCGACCCGAACACACGGGACAACAGCCATCTGCACCTGTTCCTCGAGCCGGTCCAGACGGGAGTCGGCCCGACCGTACGAGAGGTGATCGATGACGCGGGCCTCCACCTGTTCGTGATGAACGCGGCGCCGCGGGGAGGCAGCCCTGCCCCGCCCACCCTGCAGCACCTGTCGTGGATGACGGCGCACCCCGACGGCCTCCTGCTGGACAACCACGGCGCCATTGCTCCGCTGCGGGTTCTGGTGCGCGACGACGGTGCAGTGGCGGTCTTCTCCGGCCGTGCCTCGCGGGGAGACGTGGCGATCCCGGGTCACGTCGCCACCTTGACCCACCAGTTGGTGACCCTCGCGGCACAGTTGGCCCGCGACTACCTCGGGTTCAACGGTCAGTGGCGGATCGGCATCCTCGTGGACGCACTCCAGGACCGCGGGACAAGCTCGGACGACTTCGGAAATGTCCGCTATCCGCAGGCGGAGTACAGCCGCACGATCACTACCGATACGGCAGCGATGGCAGGTGAACCCGCCTCAGTAGTCAGCCGCCTACTGTCCGGATACTTCCGCGGGTTCAGATGGCCTGAGTCCTACCGCGACCTCGCCGAGTTGAACCGCTCCTGAGAAATGGCAGAAGATCACCCGCCCCTCGGCCCACGCGACTCGACGCGGGCCTCATCGGCGTCTGGCGCGGCCCCGCACTCAGGTGGTCGTGATCATCTGGCCGGTCGGTAGCTACTTGGGTAGATGCCACAGCCGGATCGACTCGGTCGACTCAATACGGATCCTCGACGCGGTGGCGGCGGCCGCTACTGTTCTTCCCACGGCACCGTCGTTCTGTTGCGCGGGAAACGCCGGAGCGGTGCCGAGGCCCCGGTTCGCCCTGCCAGGCGGCCGGGGCCGATTCATGCCCTGGGACGTGCATCATGTGAGGCTTGCCCGCTTCGCGTCGGGGCGTCGTCGTGCGGGGGCAGCGGCGGGGTGGTGGACCCGCTGGACGCGGGGTTGTCAGGCGGCGCGCCAGCGGTTGCGGGAGTCGGTGGCTGAGGTCTTGCACTGCATGAGCAGGCCGGTCGTGGTGTGGCCCATGGCGCCAGCCGGGGAGCAGAACGCACCCGGGTGCACCCCCTCCCGAATCGCGGGGGCAACCGGCGCAGGGGCGGGAGCAGCGGGAGCCGGGGCGGGCACCGCCGGAGCGGGAGCCGGCGGGGCGGGGGCAGGGGCTTGCGTGGGTGCCGGTGGTGGTGTCACCCCGGTTGGCAGGGGCTGGGTGGGGCATGTGGACAGGACGCTGACCATGGCGTTCTGCTCGGCTGCGGTGACCCACAACCCGTAGGTGTACTTCACGCCGACTTGGCGTGCGACGTACTGGCATCGGTACGCCTTGTTCGGCGGCAGCCAGGTCGCCGCGTCGCCGTCGCCCTTCTGCACGTTCAAGGGCCCGTCGACAGCGAGCAGGTTGACCAGGTCGTTGGCGAACTTCACGCGCGTGGCGGCGTCCCACTGCTGGGCGCCCTTCTGCCAGGCGTCGGACAGGGCCACGACGTGGTCGATCTGCACCGCGCTGGACGTCTCCACGCCACGCACGAACGCGATCGTCGTGCCGCCGTACGGATCAGCCAGAGTGCCGGTCAGGACCTCGCACGAGCTGGCCTTGAGGGTGGTCGCGGTCAGGTCGCGGGCTAGGACGTCGTTGCGTTGGTCGCAGCCGTTGCCGTCGGTGTCCTGCCAGGCGGGACCGAACTGGTCCCGGCTGTACCCGGTCTTGGGGGCGCGGCCCTTGACCTGCAGCAGCAGCGCCGTCGCCAACGCCGTCTGTGGACTGGCCTTGGCACCGGCCGCGGCGACATCGACTTCAGGTGCCAGCTCCGGTGCGGGCAGCAACGCCGCCTGGTCCGCTAGCGAGGGCGCGGTCGGCGTCGGTGTCGGCGTGGGGGTGCGAGAAGGGGAGGTCGACGGGCGCGGCGAGCTGCTCGGGCTCGCGATGGTCGCCGTGGGTGCGGCAGTGGCGGGCTTGGTGGCCGGGGCGCCGGCGACCGCACCGCCGACCATCATCACCACGAGCCCACCGGCCAGGACCCCGACCGCCGTGGTGCGGCTCAGGCTGCCCAGCCACGACCGGTGCCGCAACGCCGCGTACAGGCCGGTACCCATCAGGTACAGCCCGCCGAAGATCAGCACACCGCTCAGGCCACTGGTCAACCCCAACAGGGCCACCAGAACGAACGCAGACAGCCCCACGAGCTGGGAGGTACGCCACCTGCGGGGACCACCCCGTTGCCCGACGCCACCACCGTGCCCTGCCCCCATGCCAGACATGAGGCCGAAGGTACGCGGCTATGAACCCGCTGTGTGGGCAATCAGGTCGCCGAGCGGGGTGAACGACGAGGCACGTTCCCCGGAACGGGGCAATCTACGAGCCGTGCGGCAGGATTTGGGACGCGACACGGCCCTCGTAGACGCCGTTTGTCCCAGCTGGCCAGGCGCCGATCTGGAAGTACTGCGTCCACAGTTGCCAGATTCGAATCCACTGGTCGCTGTCTGGTCGGGCGATCGTCACGGGTAGGCCGAGGCTCTTCGCCTGATGGGCCCCAAGAGCGGCCCCATGAACTTGGGCGGAATCCACCAGCGGGCCTCGAAGGGTCTCGGCCAGGGCCTTGCACTTGTCCGGACGTCTACCTGAGGCGCCGAGCGCCTCGACGATCAGGTCGTAGCTGCGCGCCATCGCGGATCGCGCCTGCTCGACCATGAGCATGTTCACGTCGGCCAGCAGCCCTGAGTAGAGCGGATACGTCGCGGGCGCCTCCTGGACGCGCTTCTCGGCGTTAGTCACGGCCCGTTCGATCTCGCGGGCGCCGACCAGCCGATTGCCGACGGGGAACTGCGGGTCGACTGGGCCCAGGTCGCTCGTCGGCCCCATCAGGATGCAGTCCGCACCCAGAGCCATGATCGTGCCCGCCGACTTCGCCATATCAGGAACGACGATCGTGAGCTTCGAGCATCTCGCCTGTAGGGCACGCACGAGCCGCACGGCAACCTCGCCGTCGCCGCCCGGCGTGGCAAGCAGGAGATGCATCGGCTGCTTCGGATCTGCACCGACGATGAGTTCCTCAATGAGGGTCACGCTGTACGTGAAGATCTGATCGATCATCACGATCAGCCGTGCACCGGTCATCTCCTCATACGCGGCTATGAGGCGTTGACGCTCGTACCGCGCGGACTGTTGAGCCGCGAATAACGGAGTTCGCGGATAGGAGCCCTCGCTCATCGCTACCAGCTTCGAGGCACGTAGCCCGAGATGGGCCCGAAACTCGTCGGCTTGCCTTCACGGGCAGCGAGCGCCTCCCGGCGAGCACGCTCCGCGACGATGGCCTTTTCACGCCACGCCGAGTCAGCGCTCCGAGGCGCCCTCAGTGCCGGCGCCAGACGCTCATCCATGTTCTTCCCCCTGGTGCTTCTGACCATCCCGATGCACCTCCGAGCCTCATCGTGGTGCCCACCTCCGACATCGGCGGGGCCAACACTGCTCTTGAGTCAAGAGGATGCCACGAGCTGGGCGACCCAGGACGCGGATCGGTCGCGGTTGAAGCGACGACGTCGCGAGTTGACAGGGCCGGCACTGCAACGAAGAGCTACTCGAACGCTAGCGCGCACTCGTGAGGACCATCGCAACAATGGGCAGCGGATAGCTCGCCGGACGCTGACACGTGACTGGATCGCACTCGGCCGCTAGTGGGGGCCGCCACTGTCGCCGATGCGACGGCCGCCGGACCCGTGGCCGAGGAGTGCCCCGCTCTGAGACTGCCCGAGGTGTGCGGGTCCTCCTGGTCGGGTGCTGAGGCACCGTCGAGGTTGTCGATGACGGACGCGAGCCCTCCGGCTCGCGCAGCGCGAAGTCCAGCCCTGAGTTCGATGGGCGCGCGTGGCCCTGCGGGCCCACGTCAGCCGGGAAGTCGACCGGGGTCGTAGACCATCGCCGGCCAGAAGTGCCGTCTGCACCACCCGGTCCATTCTCCGGCCAGCGGGGCCGTGCGTGGCTGAATCTGCTGCGTGACGTGGGCTGGTGGTGGCAGGGTCGAGCGGGTGACTGTGGCGGCGGGCTTGCGCGAGGTGCTGGACGGCGTCGTGCGTGTTGTGGTGTTCGGAGACCTGCACCGCGACTCCCTCGCCTTTCGGACCCTGCTGGACAAGACGGCCGAGCTTGGCCTGACGCCGGTCCTGGTGTCCGTGGGGGATTTCGGCCTAGGCCCGTGGGATCGGGGCACCGAGGACAACATGCTGCGTCGCGCCGACGACCTGCTCGAGCAGTGCGACTCCTGGCTGCTGCTGACGCCCGGCAACCATGAGAACTGGGACACGATCGATCGCGCTCTCGCCGACCGCCGCGATGAGTTCGGGTTCGGCGTCCTGGGTCGCCATGGTCGTGTTCGGGTCAGCCCTCGCGGCCACCGCTTCACGGTCGGCGGCCGCCGGTTCGGCTCGCTAGGCGGGGCCGTGTCCGTTGACCGTGCACGGCGTGAGCCGGCTCGATCGTGGTGGCCGCAAGAGGTGCCCGCGACGGCCGACGTTCAGGCGCTGGGTGATGCGCCGCTGGATGTGCTCATCACGCACGAGGCCCCCACCGGCGTGCCGCTGGTCGGCCAGCTGCGGGTGCACAGCACTCTCGCGGCCGAAGCCGACCTGGTGCGCGACCTGCTCACCCAAGCCGTCACCGCCACCAGGCCGTCGCTGCTCTTCGCCGGCCACTGGCACGTGCGCCTCACCCATGACCTCGCCCGGCCCGACGGCGGCACCACACGGGTGGAGATCCTCAGCGAGGAGCACACCGCCGGCAACGCCATCGGCCTGGAGCTGGACGACCTGTCGGTGACGCCGCTGCCGGCGCTGTGGCGACGCCACCTCGACCTGCTCTGACGGCCTGGCCGACTCGGTGGTGTCAGGTATCGGGGCATCAAGGCCAAGCACCGCGTCAAACGATGAGGTCATGGGGTTGGTCACGGAAAGACGCCGCTCGCCGTGGGTGCGAACCGTGGCCCCAACATGACGTCGGGCTCGCTGCGGGGCTCGGCCGCGCTACTGCCGCCGATGCGGGTTGCCGGCCCTGAGGCTCGCCGCGGTGCCCGGCACAGCTTGGCTGCCTGGACCAGCGCCACCGGACTGGCCGCGGGGGCAGGCGCAGACTGCTCGAACCAGTCAGTCAGGTCGCGGGCGCGCGCGAAGCGGACCAAGGTTCGCAGCGTCGAACCACGACCGGACTCCAGAGTGCGCAGCCACCCGATTCCGACGTCGGCATCACGCGCCAGGGACTCCTGACCGAGGTGAAGTCCGAGTCCGGGACGACACACTTGGGCATCGACCTGCGACTCCAGCTCGCCCGTCGTCCGATTCGCCATAACCTCACGAGCACACACCAGAGCCCGATTGCTGCTTTCCCAGTTGAGATGCCACCCCGACATCAGGGGCGGCCGCCCAGCGGCCGTCCGGGATCTCAGCTATCGATCGGTGCCGAGTTCGGCCTTGATTGTCGTCGTCAGTTCGCCGAGCGCCAGGTTTGAAGCCCTCAGGGCGCTGGCGAAGTAGCCTCTCGCCTCTGAGAGTTCGTCGTGATCGGCACCGCTCCCCGCGGTCGCGCCATCGAGACCCGCTCGTGAGACGTACAGACCGTCGTCTTCGGCGATTGTCCGGTACACGGCATAGGCCTTCTCGTAGACGTTCGGGCTGGCTACGAGGTGGAAGGCTCCCACCGCATCCTGAAGCACATCGTCGAGGTCCTCCGGGGCCGAGCCCTGCGCCAAGGCGTTAACCGCCTGGCGCAACTGCTCGTGCATTGCCTGATAACTCGCCTTGCGGTCGCTGAGCCGTCGATCGGCGAGCGCATGCCGACGAGCGACCCTGTCACGCCAGAACGGCGACAGCACGGACCCAGCCAGACTGCCAACCAGCGCGCAACCGGCCGTGACGATCGATCCGACCACCTGTGCCTGCACCTTCGTCGTGTCCCTTCGTTCCGTCACGTCATGCTGGAGAAGCTGCGCGTCAGCCTTGCTCGACGCTAGGAACGACCGTGAAGGCCTCGCCCGCGACGCTTACGCGGGGCCTTAGCCCCGCCAGCCGGCCGTCCTATCGGCTGACGCACGCGACAACATCGGGCTTCGCTCTTTCGGCCACCTTGGGGCGCCCCGGCCACCGTCGCGTGCTAAGCGCCATCCGCTCCACGAAGCGTCCGTTCAGGTGCGTGTCAGGCGCGAGGGCGACCGGTGTTTGGCCGATTCGCCGTCACCGCCGGGTGCTCACACACGGGCTCCTTCGCTCGACGCCTTACGGGTGGCCGTGGGGGAGGTCGTCGTTCTCATGGCGGACCTGCCCGTCGATGCGGTGCCCGACCTCGAGCTCCGCTTCGACGGGGACCACCCGGAGGACGTCGCGGCTGTGCAGGCTGCGATGCGTCGATGGCGTCGAGAGAACGATCAGCGCTCATGTGCGGCATCACGCGCATCGCCCCGGTCGGGTTCGTGAGCCCCTCAAGGTTGCCCACGTCGAGATGGTCGGCAGGCGCTACCGTGCCAGTCGTGCAGGCTGCGTTCGGGACCCACGACATCCACGAGGTCACCACAGACCTCCTTGAAGGCCTCGGCGCTGCCGTCCTCCAGGCCATGACCGGCGCGAAGAACCCGGGACTTCCCGCCCAGTGGACCAGAGCCGACGGCCCAGCACCTGACAGTGACACGCAGCAACGGCTGCGCCTGGCGCACCAGGTCTGGCAGACCCTCACCGAAGCCGAGGGACCCAGCGTTGCCTTGGCCTGGCTGGTGGGCAGCAACCCCCTGCTAGCCGACGCGACTCCCATCACCTACATCCGCAACCTCCGAGTCGATGAGGTCCTCGGTGCGGCGCAGGCGTTCATCAACGATGTGCCGGCCTGAGCGGCGGGACGCGGCGACCCCCCGGCGCGGGTAACGCGGCTACCGCGCACATGCTGTTGACCCGAGCAAAGCCACAAGTGCGCGAGGATTCGGGCACGTGTGCGCGCCTCCTGATGAGCGGACCGGCCCCCGAACCACACCCGCGCCTATGAACGATCGTTCCTGATCCGCCAGACCCAGCCCTGGCGTCAGGCCCTCGTGCCAGCCGCGATGCTCGAGGCCATCCGAAGAAGCCCCCGAGGAGGTCGCCGCGGTCCCCCGTCGGGGTGATGCGCCGATCGGACAGACCGCCAAGGGCTTCGGGATCTGCGGGCCCTGCCTGCGCAGCTGCTTGCATGCAGCCGACGTCCAAGAGAGGCAGCGGCACGGGGCGAACAGAACCGAGTTGGTCGCGCTGCGCGAGCGGGGCCCCGCAACCAGTTGCTGGATCAGGAGAACCAGACCCAGCGCAGTGCTGCGGCCTACCTGTCCCAGGCGAACCCGGAGAGACAGGGCTCCACCCACTCGTGAGTGAGTGCGCTGCCGTACCTCGGCGATCTCGCTCACTAGCGCCCGTCGGCAAGTGGGCCCCGGACAATCAGCCGTCGCAACCGCCGACCTGCCTCCCTGACCGTGGACGGTCCGCGGATCTCGGCGCGACACGCGAGCACGCGCGCAATTGGACGCACGACCAGATCGTCGGCGATTCTCCTGCCAACTTCGTAATGAACAGTTGTCCAATTGACGACCCAGTTGGACGAATGTTCAGGAATGCAACCGGCCAGACTTGGGCGACTGTCCAGAATCGTCATAAGGCGCTTGCATGCGGGACAAAGGTCCATCGCCTCCCAACGCTCCCGGTGCAGGTGGGACGGCGCGATCCACACCCTGCCGAGAACCTTCCCGAATATGCATCACGGGAGCCCGGTTCCGCGTCAATGATCGCGCTTGCGGGGTCCGACCCCGGCAAGATCAGTCAGCATCACTCGAAGGGGGAAGAGCATGAAGACTTGGACACGGGTGGCGGCCACAGCAGCGGTAGCAGCCACTGCTCTGGTCGGTGCAGCGTCCGCGTCGAGCGCGATCAGCAGGGTTACCTGTGATGCCAGCTCGGTCCAGGTGACCTCAAATCAGACCACCTGCTGGAAGTACTCCGGAGGGCAGTACGTCACGCTCTACAGCGTGTCGTCGGTGACCTCCGGCGTCTACTCCGGCTACGTGTACGCGACCACCGGGAAGTACACGTACTTCACCGCACCGACCTGCGTGCAGGTGACTGGCGGATCGACGATCAGCTTCATCGAAATCTACTGATGCACACGGTCGGGGGCCGCCGCGGGGTAGTGATCCTCGCGGCGGCCGCCGCTCTAATGAGCGGTTGCAGTCAGCCTCTCAACTCTACGGGCGCGCCAGTCGGTTCCCCCTCAGGCGTCTCAGATCCGTCGATGGTGGATCTTGAGTTGAATCACATACTTCCTTCCGCCGCGCAGATTTTGACTATCGAGGCGCGCGAACTGAGCGCAGAGAATCAATGCTACAGAGAAGCTGGCCTGTTGTCGGGCGCCACATTCTCAGACCCATCAGCCGTTCCTCGATACGTGAACTTCGTAATCCAAGCCAGGGTCACATACTCACCCGTGTGGGGCTTCTTCGATCCACGAGCCGCGACGACGCTGGGCTATCAGGCCGACGGTTCGATCGGCGGGTTCTCCGAGGATCCCCCCGCGGGCGCCGATAAGGGGCTGGTCGAACGCTGCGAGAGTTCGGCGCGTGCGGCGGTCGGGGGACACCATTGGGCAGAGTTGCTTTTTCCTCAGTCCCTGCCCGACGGAGGGCCACCAGTTGCCCTAGCGGGCGAAGCCGTGTCAGAGGCGAATAGAGCATGGTCGGACTGCATGAAGGCACATGGACAACACTTCGACACACCCGTGCATGCTCTCGGTCAGTGGGCGAAGGAGACCACGCCCTCGGCCGCTCAGATCGCCGCCGCCTCCGCGGATGTCCAGTGCAAGGTCGCAACCAACCTCGTGGGCATAGACGCCGCCGCACAGAACGAAGCGGTCAGGGCGTATGTCGCGGCCCACGAAGCGGCGGTGGAGGCCTACAGGAACACTGTGGCCGGTGCCGCGAGTTGACGGGCGTCGCCTTCCTCCGCAATCCCGCCGCGCACCCGACGGCCGAGCCGGCCGAAGACTACTTAGGTGCGGCCGCCAATCGTGCCACTGTCGGCGATCGTGGGCCTACGATAGAGATGCCATACCCGGGGGCTGAGTCGGACCACCAGGCTGCGCCTGATTCGCGATCCCTGCGAGCGGCGCTATCGGCAACAGTATTCGGCTCTGCGACTGGGAGGATGGAATGGTAGACGGGTCCGAGCCAACCAAGGCGGAGCGACGGGCGGCCGCCCGAGAAGCGGCACGACTCATCCGTGAAGCCGAGAAGCGCAGAGTCCGTCGCATGCGGATCCTTGCCATAGTCGCCTCGAGCCTGGCGGTCATCGTTGTCCTGGGCGCGGTGGCGTTCGTGGTACTGCAGTCTCGCCGGACTGGCGCACAGTACGCAAACGTCGCATATGGCGGAGCAGACGTCGCTGCTTCAGCGCCGGCTCCAGGCGCCGTTACGGCACCTGTGGCGAATGCGACGAGCGGAATCCTTGTCAACAACCTGGGTCTTGGCGTGGATCGTTCGAGCGATGTGCACGTCGATCTGTATTTTGATTTTCAGTGCCCATACTGCCAGAAGTTCGAAGCGGCTAACGGGCAAGCTCTAGCCAACCTGATTGCGGGCGGGGGGGTAACCCTCGTTTATCATCCGCTTGCCTTCCTAGACAGATACAGCGCAAATACGCTATACTCGACACGTGCCGCCAATGCGGCTGCGGTCGTCGCACAGGGGGCAAGTGATCGATTCCTTCCTTTCGTCGCGGCGCTCTTCAGCCACCAGCCCGAAGAGAATACGCCCGGACTGAGTGACGCGGAGATCGCGCAGATCGCTGCCGATGCGGGCGTGCCGCAAGAAGTGGCCAGTTCATTCACTAATACGGTCACCGGCACGTATGTCGACGGCAAGGGGAATCAGCATCAGGGAACATGGCGGACCTTTGCGCCGTGGGTGTTCATGCTTACCCAGAAGGCGGAGTCGGATTTTGGCAACCAGTTTGGGACACCTACGGTACTGGTGAACGGCCAGCGGTTCACGGGTGACCTGTACTCGGACGGCCCGCTTGAGGCGGCGATAGTGGCCGCAAAGGGCTGAGCTGGCTTGTCGGAATCACAGGACGAACGCGTCATCCGAATAGGGCACGTATGCAAATGACGGACGGTCGAGGTGGGTCAATCTCGCCGGCCAGGTAGTGTCGCCGCAAGGGTCGACGGTCCGGCGACCAGCATCCCGGCCGTCCGGGCTCGGTGGTCGGTGGTCACTGCAGTAGTCCGGCGCGGCGCAGGACCTCGGACCGCTTGATGCATCCAGGGCAGTTCGCGCACGGCAGGTTTGCGCGGTGGCACGAGTGGGTCCAGGCGAGTACGTGCTCCGGTATCCCAGACCGCGTGAGAAGTTGGTCGGAGGTCAGGTCCGCTGCAGGCGCGCTGACCCGCAGCCCACCCTCCTGGAGTGACAAGAGTCGGTCGATTGCGGCGCGAAACTCCGCAGTGCCGTCCGCGTGCCGGGCGCCGTCGGTGGCCACCGTGCCGAGAAGGACTTCACCAAACCCCCGCGTGACGCCCCATGCCGCTGCGAGCGTGATCAGCAGCTGATTGCGGAAGGGCCACCACTCTGGCGCCGTCCCTTCCACGGTCACGTTGGTGTCATCGACGCCGACGCTCATCAGGCCCGCCGCGACGACTCCGGCGGGTACGCGCAGGTGCGTCAACGGCACCTTGAGTTCGCGCGCGACCTCGCGGGCCGCACGATGCTCGGCGTCCGCCGCAACCTGCCCGTAGTCGAACACCAACGCGTGATCCGGGCGGACCATCGCAGCCAGCGCCGACGAGTCCAGTCCGCCAGACAGGAGCAGTAACCGGCTCATGGTCGCGAGGGGCTGCTCAGCGCCGCCCACGCGGCACGGTATACGGCCGTCGACAGGTCTGCGACCACGGTGCTTCCTGTGCCGCGGACCATAGTCCAGGCATGGTCCTTGGGGTGCTCGGCGAGTCCGACGACAGGAATGCCCGCACCGGTGGCCCACCCGACTTCAAAGAGCGTGCCGGCGTCGGCGCCGTCCAGGACGGCCAGGACGCTACTGCTGTTGCGGAGTCCCTCGAGGTCCTGCTCGGCCACCTCGTCGCCACCGCGCCCGACCTCGTGCAGCGGCGAGAACACCTCGATCCCCAGCTGCGTCAGCGCAGTGCGGATCAGCCTGATCAGCTGCCGCTGTGCGATGTTGAAGAACGGGCCTGCGAGGTACACCTGGGGGCCGGGGCCCGGGATGTACGGGATCGGAGGCGGCACCACGTCCAGCACGGCGGCGCTGAACCCGGCCACCCCGGTCAGAGAGTGTGCGGCCGCCACCTTGGAGGCGAACAGCGCCGCAGCCACAGGCTCCTGTCCCTGTGTCGCCCAGGCGTGCGCGAAGGCCGCGGTAAACGCGTCGCCAGACCCAATTGGCTCCACGGACTCTGTCGGGCAAGCGCCGAACTTCCCGGAGTCGTTAGCAGACACCACGAGGCCGCCGCGGGCACCCTGCTTGACTACTACGACATCGACTCCCAGCCCGAGGACGTACTGCGCGGCGGCCTCCAGGTCATCGTCGTCGGCCTGGGTGCGGACCTCGTGCTCGTTGAGGACGACCGCGCAATGCTCTGCAGTCACTCGGTCCAGGACGTATGGCAGGGGCTCGTGTTGCGGGTCAATCACCGCCCAGTTCGCCTCTACCGTCCAGTCGGTCTTCTCGACCATCCCGAACGCGACGACGACGTCGGCGGACGCATTCAGCGGGTCCGCGGTCGCAGTGCCGCCACGGTGCGCGGGATGCACCGGTGTCTCGTAGGTGAATCCGATCGGCCCGCTGCGGGGGGTGGCGTCGATGTCCACACCGGGCAGGGCGGCGACCAGGGCGTCAAACTCCGCCCGCAGCTGATCGTCGATGCACGTCAAGAAGCGGACCGAGTGCCCGATCCGGTGAAGGATCTGGGTGGCACGCAGCCCCGACCCGCACAGCCGCTGCACGCGGGGTTCCTCGCACAACTCGCGGTAGGTGCCGCCGACAACGGCCACTGTTGCGTCCACGGGTTTGGGTCAGCCCTGTCGGACGTCGACCGCACCGGTGGCCGGTTCGGTGACAACAGCGAGTGTTGCGCGCCTGGCTTTCACGGCGTCGGGCAGCGCGGCCGGCTCCTCGGGGATCGTCCCGACCGGGACGGAGCCGTCGGTGGCAATGACCTTGCGGTCGGTGTCGAGCTCAAGGGAGTACGTGGCGCCCTCGGTGAGCGCGACCGAGCCTGCCGTCAGAATGTGCGCCGGGAACGGCATCGTGAGTTGGTAAGTGGCACGCAGGCGAACACGTACGCGCACAGCGGGGAACAGCGCGATGACCTCGGCTTCGTACCGGAATCCGTCGGCGATGCACCCGGTGAGCTCCTGCCACCGCTCGCCGATCGCGCCGAGGAGGTCGCCAGAGTCCCGGACGTATACGCGCAGCTGGGCAGGTGTGCCTTCCAGCAGCACCTCGCAGATCGTGCCGATCGTCAGGGTTGCGACAGCCGTCGCGACTGGTGAACTGACTGGGACGTCGAATGTCAGGAGGGCGCACGAGGGCCCGGTCGCCTGCGTGCCACGACCGACGTAGTCGCTGTAGGTCGAACCGCCGCTACCGCCCATCGCAGCCCCCTGAGTAAAGCCGGTGTCGCGAACTTAACGCCAAGCGAGAAGCCTTATGGCTTGTTTCGGCTCTCAGTCCAGATCGGACAGTGGCGTCCCTGATAGTGGTGTAGCGCTGGGGCCGTGGGTCGTCGTGGACGACGACGCGGTCACCGCGTGATCCTTCGAGTGAACCTCTCACAGCACTCTCGAACGGAGCATCACGATGAC
>Ga0187809_10001057_pt1 | contig 13484 bp, 13 predicted proteins | sample NC_wetland_sal_i_8_FD_132415 | JGI IMG/M metagenome (GOLD analysis project Ga0187809, IMG submission 132415) | Wetland sediment microbial communities from Neuse River Estuary, North Carolina, USA - ASW_4 | ecosystem: Environmental > Aquatic > Freshwater > Wetlands > Sediment | place: USA: North... | reverse complement strand
TCGTTCTCCTCGCGCGCCAGCCGCGCCATCTCCTTGACCGCCTCGAACTCCTCGCGCGGCACCACGTCGAGCTCGCGCAGGATCCGCTCGGCCTGGCTGCGGAAGAGGCTGTCGAATTCCCGCCGTACCCCTTGCGCAACGCCGGCCGCATCGTTCATGAGGCGGGCCATCTCGTCGAAGATGCGGTTATTGGTCTGGGTCATGTCGGGCCTCCGGGACTTCGCGGGAGACAATGGCGTCCCGGTCATCCCGCCGCAAGACCCGGCGTGCTAGGGATGCCGTGGCGCGGGGGCGCACCCGCTGACCTGAGAGCACTATGCCCTTTCTGCTGATCCCCTACCCGCGTATCGACCCGATCCTCGTTCACATCGGTCCGCTGGCGATCCGGTGGTACGCGCTCGCCTACATCTTCGGCATCCTGATCGGCTGGGCTTATGCCCGCGCCATCGTCGGCTCCGAGACATGGTGGGGCGGCAAGCCGCCGCTCAGCGTCACCGACTTCGACGACTTCATCCTGTGGGTGACGCTCGGCATCATCCTCGGCGGCCGCATCGGCTACGTGCTGTTCTACAACCTGCCGTTCTTCGCCGCGCATCCGTTGCAGATCTTCGAACTGTGGACCGGCGGCATGTCGTTCCACGGCGGCTTCACCGGCTGCGTCGTCGCCGTGGTGCTGTTCGCGAAGAGCCGCGGCCTGTCGATCCTCTCGCTCGGCGACGTCACCTGCGCGGTCGGGCCGATCGGCCTGTTCTTCGGGCGTCTCGCCAATTTCGTGAACGGCGAATTGTGGGGCCGGCCGACCGACGTGCCGTGGGCGATGATCTTCCCGACCGGCGGGCCGATCCCGCGCCATCCGAGCCAATTATACGAAGCGAGTCTCGAAGGCCTCGCGTTGCTCGTCTTCCTCTACGTGATGATCCGACTCGGCGCGCTGAAGCGGCCGGGGCTGATCATCGGCTCGTTCGCGATGTTCTATGCCTGCGCGCGCTCGTTCTGCGAGTTCTTCCGCGAGCCCGATCCGCAGCTCGGCTTCCTGTGGGGCGGCGCGACCATGGGGCAGTTGCTGTCGATCCCGCTGTTCATCGCCGGCGTCTGCTTCGTCGTCTACGCGCTGCGCCACCCGGCGCGGCAGCCGGGCTGATGGCGCCCGCGCCGCTCGAGGCCGAGATCCGCGCGCGCATCGCCGCGCACGGGCCGATGCCGGTGGCGGAGTACATGGCGCTCTGCCTCGGCGATCCGCACCACGGCTACTACATGACGCGCGATCCGTTCGGCGCGCGCGGCGACTTCGTCACCGCGCCGGAGGTCAGCCAGATGTTCGGCGAGCTGATCGGCGTATGGATGGCGGCGGTCTGGCAGCAGATGGGCGCGCCCAAAGGCGTGCGCGTCGTCGAGCTCGGCCCCGGCCGCGGCACGCTGATGCGCGACGCGCTGCGCGCGGCGAACGTGCTGCCGGGCTTTCTCGATGCCGCCAGCGTGCATCTCGTCGAGATCAGCCCGACGCTCCGCACGAGGCAGCAGGAGAGCCTGCGCGGCGTCGCGTCTCCGGTTACTTGGCACGCGTTGTTCGATGAGGTGCCCGCCGGCCCGGCGCTGGTCATCGCCAACGAGTTCTTCGACGCGCTGCCGGTGCACCAAGCTGTGAAGACGCCGCGCGGCTGGTGCGCGCGCTGCGTCGGTGTCGAGAGCAATCGGCTCGTGTTCACGGCCGCCGCGGAGCCGCTCGCCGGCCTCGCGGCGCGGCTTCCCGCCTCGGCGCAGGCGGCGCCCGACGGCACGATGTTCGAGTGGCGCGACGACAATGTCGCGCGAACGCTCGGCGCGCGGCTGGCGCGGGACGGCGGCGCGGCTCTGGTCATCGACTACGGCCACGCCGCAACCGCGGTCGGCGACACGCTGCAGGCGCTCGGCCGCCACGCCTTCGCCGATCCGCTCGCCACGCCCGGCGAGCTCGACCTTACGGCCCACGTCGACTTCGAGGCGCTCATGCGCGCCGCCGCGTCGGCCGGCGCGACCGCCTTCGGGCCGGTCACCCAGCGCGAGCTGCTGCAACGGCTCGGTATCGCCGCGCGCGCGGCGAAGCTGAAGGAGAAGGCCGCGTCCGACGTCGCCGCGGCGATCGACGCCGCGGTCGCGCGTCTCACCGAGGTCGGACGCACCGGGATGGGCGCGCTGTTCAAGGCGCTCGCCATCGCGCACCCGGCGCTCGGCGCCCCGCCCGCCTTCGAAGGCTGAGGCCAGCCGCATTGCCGCCACACGATGCGGAAACAAGGCTCCGAACGACCTTGCGCCGCGGCTTGTTGCGTGCGGGCAAATCGGCTTCATTGATCCCGATCACGCGATCGACGGCGGTCCCGAATGCTGCAGGCTCCCTCGCTTTCGAAGCTGGCGCGCATCCGCCACGCTTTCTTCACCCGCAGCGGCGGCGTCTCCGACGGCGTCTATGCCAGCCTCAACGGCGGCGTCGGCTCCAACGACGCCCCGGAGAAGGTCGTCGAGAACCGCGCGCGCATGGCCGCAAGTCTGGGCGTGACGCCGGCGCGCTTTCTCACGCCCTATCAAATCCACTCGCCTGATGTGGTGGTGGCCGACGCATCGTGGACGCCGGAGACGCGGCCGCGCGCCGACGCGCTGGTCACGCGCGAGCCGAAGCTCGCCATCGGCGTGTCGACCGCCGACTGCGGGCCGCTGCTGTTCGCCGATGCGGATGCCGGCGTCATCGGCGCGGCGCATGCCGGCTGGCGCGGCGCCTTCACCGGCGTGATCGAGGCGACGCTCGCCGCCATGGAGAAGCTCGGCGCGTCGCGCGCGCGCACCGCGGTCGCGCTCGGCCCGACCATCCGCCAGCCGAACTATGAGGTGGGACCGGAATTCGTCGAGCGCTTCCTCGCCGCCGACGCCGGCAACACGCGCTTCTTCACGCCGTCCACCCGCGCCGGTCACGAGATGTTCGATCTCACCGGCTACATCGGCGAACGGGCACGCCGCGCCGGGGTCGGCAGCTTCGAGGACCTCGGCCTCTGCACTTACGCCGACCCGGAGCGCTTCTACAGCTATCGCCGCATGACCCAGCGCGGCGAACCGGACTACGGCCGGCACATCAACGCGATCGCGCTGACGGACTAGATCAGCTCGCCTGCGCCAGCTTCTCCGACTGCGCGCGCCCGGCGTGGTCGAGCGCGGCGAAGTCGTCATCCGACAGGTCGATGCCGGCCGCCGCCGTGTTTTCCTCGAGATGCTTGGCCTTGGACGTGCCGGGAATCGGCAGCATCACCGGGCTGCGCTTGAGCAGCCAGGCGAGCGCGATCTGGCTCGGGTTCGCCTTGTGCCGTCGCGCGATGTCGTCCAGCACCGAGCCGGGCCGCGCGAGATCGCCGGCGGCGAGCGGGAACCACGGGATGAAGCCGATGCTCTTGCCGGCGCAGTAATCGAGCACGGCTTCGCTCGCCCGATCGACGAGGTTGTAGCGGTTCTGCACCGTGGCGACGGGGAAGACGCGCGCGGCGGCCTCGATGTCGCCGACCGACACCTCGCTCAGGCCGGCATGCGCGATGACGCCGTCGTCGATCAGCGACTTGATGGCGCCGAACTGCTCGTCGCGCGGCACCTTCGGATCGATACGATGCAATTGCCAGAGGCCGATGCGCTCGACGCCGAGCCGACGGCGGCTCATGTGCGCTTCCTGAATGAGATATTCCGGGCGCCCGACCGGGATCCACTGCTCCGGCCCCGTGCGCACGAGCCCGCCTTTGGTCGCGATCAGCATGCCCGGATAGGGATGCAGCGCTTCGCGGATCAGGCGCTCGGAGACTTCAGGCCCGTAGGAGTCGGCCGTGTCGATGAAGTCGATGCCCAGTTCGGGCACCCGCTTCAGCGTCCGCAAGCACTCGGCACGGTCCGACGGCTCGCCCCAGATGCCGGGACCGGTGATACGCATGGCGCCGAAACCGAGCCGATGCACCGCGACGGCCTGGCCGATGCGGAAGGTGCCGGAGCGAACGGCGGAAACAGAATTCTCGGAACCGGACATTGTGGGAGACACTCCTTTCGATGCGTGCTGCTTCGGCGCGAGTTTTCCTCAGGCCGCAACAGGTCAACGTATGGGTGCTGGACTTGAGCCCCACGAACCCGTTAATTTTTCGTTGGGCCGCATGGGGATCAACAACACGAAGCGGCCACAGGGACGCCAACGATGTTCAACCGTATCCGCCGCGCGCTGCGCGCCGCGGACTCATGGAAGATGCGTGCCCACCTGGGTGTCGCAGTCGCCGCCGCGATGGCGCTGGCCGGTTGTCAGACCGAGAACCAGGGCGGTCTCGCCGCAGCCGCGCCGCGCGGCGCCACGGTCGCCTTCGAGTCCATCGACGGCCTGCCGAAGGACCACTTCCAGACGCTGGTCCACGATCTCAACGGCGAGGCGCAGGAGCGCCGGCTCGCCGTGCTGCCGCGCGAGCAGCCCTCCGCCTATCGCGTCCGCGGCTATTTCGCGGCCAGCGTCGAGGGCCGGCAGACCACCATCTCCTGGGTCTGGGACGTGTTCGACGACCAGCAGCGGCGCGCCTACCGCATCAGCGGCAGCGAGGACGCCAGGAACGGCAAGGCCTGGGGCGCCGCCGACGACGCCATGATGCAGCGGATCGCCAGCTCGAGCGTCCAGCAGCTCGCCGCCTTCCTGACCTCGCCCGACGTCGCGCCCGGCACGCCGACGGTGGCGAACGAGCCGCGGCTGGCGCTGATCGGCGAGAGCGACGATTCCTCCCCGGAAGCCGCCGGGATTTTCAAGGTGTCGCAGCCGAACGTCGATCCGGCGGAGAGCTCCACCGCCAAAAACGGTGTGCCGCTGCCGCCGAAACGGCCGGATACCCGCACGGCTTCGCTCGGTCAGACCGTGGCGCTGTCGGCCCGGGCCTACTGAAAACCGCTCATTTTCCGTTCATTCTGCCTGCCAAAAGCGGCGGACAGCGCGTGCTGCACATATTGCCGCGTGCATCACGCCTTGTTATGACCACGCCACAATTTCCGCACGTAAACGGCGAGGTTTGTGGATGGCGGGCAAGAACGGGGCGATCAAGCTCGTCGCCGGCAACTCCAATCCCGCCTTGGCGCAGGCGATCAGCGACTACCTGAAAACGCCGCTGACCAAGGCCGTGGTTCGGCGCTTCGCCGATATGGAAGTGTTCGTCGAAATCCAGGAGAACGTGCGCGGCGCAGACGTCTTCGTCGTGCAGTCGACCTCGTTCCCGGCCAACGACCACTTGATGGAGTTGCTGATCATCATCGACGCGCTGCGCCGCGCCTCGGCGCGCCGCATCACGGCGGTGATCCCGTACTTCGGCTACGCCCGGCAGGACCGCAAGCCGGGGCCGCGCGCGCCGATCTCGGCCAAGCTGGTCGCCAACCTGATCACCCGCGCCGGCGCCGACCGCGTGATGACGCTCGACCTGCACGCCGGGCAGATCCAGGGCTTCTTCGACATTCCGACCGACAACCTCTACGCCTCACCGCTGATGGTGCGCGACATCAAGGATCGCTCGTTCGAGAACGTGATGGTGGTGTCGCCCGACGTCGGCGGCGTCGCCCGCGCGCGCGGGCTGGCCAAGCGCATCAACGCGCCGCTCGCCATCGTCGACAAGCGCCGTGAGCGCGCCGGCGAATCGGAAGTGATGAACGTCATCGGCGAGGTCGCCGGACACACCTGCATTCTCATCGACGACATCGTCGATTCGGGCGGCACACTCGTGAACGCCGCCGACGCGCTGCTCAAGCAAGGCGCGAAGGACGTCTACGCCTATATCAGCCACGGCGTGCTCTCCGGCGGCGCGGTCGGCCGCATCGGCGGCTCGCGCCTCAAGGAGCTGGTGATCACCGACTCGATCCAGGCGACCAAGGACGTGCTGGCCACCGCCAACATCCGCATTTTGCAAATCGGCAACCTCATCGGCGAAGCGATCGAACGCACCGCATCCGAAGAGTCGGTGTCGAGTCTGTTCGACTGAAAAATCGATCGAGCGCGCCCGCGGCGCACGCGCATCCCCTTGAATGCGCAAAACTTATCCACCGGGGATTCCACAAGGAACCTGATTGGCTGTGGAGATTCCGGACCCGCCCGTTGCCACGAGTCCGCAAATCACGGCTCATACCCCGCAGATGATGCTTTTGGCGGCCGGAATCGAGCGCGTTATAGTCGGTTGGCTCACTGATTCGCTCTCGCCGTCAAGGCACCTGTAATCCCTGCGTCTAAAAGCGGACCGGGCCCCCGTTCGGGGCAAGGAAGCCGTGCGCGGTATCGGTGGCGTGCGTTTCCCCTGGCTCCAATTCGGCAAAGCGGAGACGTCATGTCCCTCTCGAACTACGCTGACGATTCACGACTCAATCCGCTGGACGTTGTCGAGCGCCTTGCCTCGGGCAACGACTGGTCGTTCGAGCGCGCCAGCGACGACGAAATCACGATCCTGGTGACCGGCCGCTGGACCGACTACCAGCTCTCCTACACCTGGATGGACGACATCGAGGCGCTGCACCTCGCCTGCGCGTTCGACCTCAAGGTGCCGGAGCGGCGACGCGGCGACGTGCAGTCGCTGATCTCGATGATCAACGAGCGGCTCTGGGTCGGCCACTTCGACATGTGGGTCAACGAAGGCATCGTCATGTTCCGCCACGCGCTGGTGCTCGCCGGCGGCACGGAGGCCTCCGGCCAGCAATGCCAGGCGCTGCTCGGCACCGCGCTCGACACCTGCGAGCGCTACTTCAGCGCCTTCCAGTTCGTCGTCTGGGCCGGCAAGACCGCCAAGGAAGCGCTCGAAGCGGCGATGTTCGAGACCTCCGGCGAGGCGTGACGCGACGCGCGCCGTTGCCTATTCTCGCCGCGTCATGAAGAAACCCGCATCGCAAAAGCCGCTCGCCGCCTTCGCCGGTCCGCTGCTGCTGACCGGCGCCGGCAAGATGGGCCAGGCCATGGTCGAAGGCTGGCTGGCGCGCGGATTGAATCCGCGCAAGCTCGTCATCGTCGAGCCGCAGCCTGCCCGCGCGGTGAAGGCGCTGGTCAAGCGCGGCGCCAAGATCAATCCGAAGATCAATCCGAAGGGCGCGGCCGAGGCCGCGGCGATCGTCGTCGCGGTCAAGCCGCAGATCGCGCCCGAGGCGGTGCCGCCGCTCGCCGGCAATGTCGGCAAGGGCACTTTGGTCGTGTCGATCATGGCCGGGCGCACGCTGGGTTTCCTCAAGGAGCGGCTGCCGCCGGGCACCGCCATCGTGCGCGCGATGCCGAACACGCCCGCCGCCGTCGGCCGCGGTATCACCGTCGCCTGCGCCAATGCCCATGTGAATGCGCGCCAGCGCAAGCTGGCGACCAACCTGCTGGCCGCCATCGGCAAGGTCGAATGGGTCGACGACGAGGGCCTGATCGACGCGGTGACCGCGCTATCCGGCTCCGGCCCGGCGTATGTCTTCCTGTTGGCGGAGGCGATGGCCAAGGCCGGCGTCGCCGCCGGCCTGCCGGAACCGCTGGCGCTGCGGCTCGCGCGCGAGACGGTGACCGGCTCCGGCGAGCTCCTGCACCGCTCCGATCTCGATGCCGCGACCCTGCGGCAGAACGTGACCTCGCCCGGCGGCACCACCGCGGCGGCACTGGCGGTGCTGATGGGACCCAAGGGTTTCGACGCGCTGCTGACCGAGGCGATCGCGGCGGCGACGCGGCGTTCCCGCGAGCTCGCCGGCTAGAGCCGCCCCTCTGGAATGGGCCTTCCGGCGCACCTAGATTCGGGGTGACAGCCGGAAGGAGACACCGCCATGGCCATGGATATGCCCGACCTCGCCCCCTCGAACCGCGACAAGGCCATCCAGGCCTTCCTGGAGCTGTTGTCCGAGCGCCGCTTCGAGGACATCGGCCTCGCCGAAGTCGCCGGCCGCGCCGGCCTGAAGCTGTCGCAACTGCGCAAGGAATTCGGGTCGACTTTGGCGATCTACGCCGCGCACGTGAAGGCGGTCGACGAGGCCGTGCTCGACGATGCCAGCGGCGAAGCCGGCGGCGAGATGAGCGAGGAGCCGGCGCGCGACCGCCTCTTCGACGTGCTGATGCGGCGGCTGGAAGAGCTCGCCCCGCACAAGGAAGCGGTGCGCTCGATGCTTTCTTCCGCGCGGCGCAATCCCCCGCTCGCGCTGGCGATGAACGGCATCGCCGTGCGATCGCAGAAATGGATGCTCGAAGCGGCCGGCATCTCGACCAGCGGCCCGCGCGGCGCCTTGCGCGCGCAGGGCGCGGCTTTGCTGTTCGCCCGCGTCGTCGGCGTCTGGCTCAACGACGAGGAGGAAGGCCTCAACCGCAGCATGGCGGCGCTCGACCGCGGACTCGCCAGCGCCGAACGCTGGGACGGCTTCCTCGGCGACCTCTGCGCCCTGCCCTGCGCCTTGCGCGGTGCGCGGCGGCGCCATCGCCGCCGCCCGCTCGACGAGGGCCTCGCCGAAGCGGACGTCGCCTGACGCGGCGCCGGCGGCCATCGCTCAGCCCTGCGGCTGCGGCGACGGCTGGGCGCAGCGGCCGACCTTGAGCACCTTGCACTCGTCCTTCACGCGCGGATAGGTGGCGAGCACCCGCACCGCGAGCTTGCCGTTCGGCTTCTTGTAAACTTCCTCGGCGTGCTCGTTGAGGATGATGTCGCGGGTCGTGGGGTCGATCTCGATCGGGCCGCGCGGCCCGTCATGCGACCAGCCCTCCAGCGCCTTCACCACCCTGGCGCCGTCGTCCAGATTGCCGTGCAGCGTCTCGATGACGTGGAAGATGCCGGCCATCGTGTCCCAGCCCGCCGCCGACATGAAGTCGGGATACGAGTTCGGGCCGTAGGCCGTATGCCACGCCCGCACGAAGGACCTGTTGGCCGGCGTGTTGTAGTCGTCGGCGTAGGGCGCCATCACGATCAGCCCGACCGCCGCGTCGCTCATGTGCGCGAGTTCGTAGGCGGGGATGAGGTCCATCGGACCGATGAGCTTGATGCCGGCCTGGCGCATGTTGAGATCGCCGTAGGTCTTCATCACGCCGGCCGCGTGCGCGCCGGACGGCACGAACACGTAGAAGCAGCTCGGGTGCTCGTCCTTGACGCGCTGGAAGAACGGCGTGAAGTCCGGGACCTGCGCCGGGTTGCCCATCTTCACTTCGTCGATCACCTTGCCGCCCGCCTTCTCGTACGCCGTCTTGAACGCGAGCGCGCTGTCCTGCCCCGGCGGAAAGTCGGTGTAGCCGATCGCCGCCGTCTTGCAGCCGAGCTTGTCGGCCGCATAGGTGCCCATCGGATAGGCCGCGCTCCACATACTGAACGAGAAGCGCACGATGTAGGGCGAAAGGTTGGTGATCCAGGCCGTGCCGGCGTTGGCGTCGAGCGTCGGGATCTTGGCGCGGGTGATCAACGGCGCCGCCGCGATCAGCGACGGCGAGAACACGAAGCCGGCGAGCATCTTCACTTTGTTGATGGTGACGAGCTCGGTGATGTCGGTGCGCGCCTTGGCGCCGTTCGGCAGGCCCTCGTCGCGCTTGACCAGCTCGATCTTGTCGGGGCCGAGCTCGGCGCCGTGCAATTTGATGTAGAGCTCGAACGCCTTGTCGATCTGGTTGCCGAGGTCGGCGTTGACGCCCGAATAGGGCAGCACGACGCCGATCTTGATCGTCTTGGCGTGCGACGGCGCGGCAACGGCAATCAGAAGTGCGGCCGCGGCAGCCGCAAAGGCTCTGGTCATGATGTCCTCCGAAACGTCTTGCTGAACGGCGGTGTCGCCCCGCAGGTCGCAAGTCCGGGAAGGCCAGGGGTTTGTAGAAGAAATGGCTGGTCGCTATTCGCGATGCAGCGCCGCGCTGCGGCAAATCGAAGCGCCGGTCAGACCGGCACGCGCACGGTCGCGCGCAGACCGCCGAGCGGACTGTCGCCCAAGGTGATGTCGCCGCCGTGCGACCGCGCGATGTCGCGGGCGATGGCGAGGCCGAGGCCGGTGCCGCCTTCGTCCTGGTTGCGCGCATCGTCGAGACGCAGGAACGGCTTGAACACGTCCTCGCGCAAGTCGGCCGGGATGCCGGGGCCGTCGTCGTCCACCGTCACCGTCAGGTAGCGATGGTCGCGATGCCCGGTGATCGCGATCGACGGCGCGAAGCGCGCCGCGTTCGACACCAGATTGGCGAGGCAGCGCTTGAACGCGGCCGGACGCACCGTGACGATCGGCGGACCATGAAAGACGACGGTGGCGCGGTGGCCGTGCCGCTCGGCGTCGAGACGCAATTCCTCGAGGAAATCCGCCATGTCCGTCGGCGCCGCCGTTTCGCCGAGATCGCCGCGCGCGAACGCGAGATAGGCCTCGAGCATGCGGGCCATCTCGTCGACGTCCTTCTTCATCGCCTCGACTTCCGGATTGGAGTCGATCAGCGCCAGCTCGAGCTTGAAGCGCGTCAGCACCGTGCGCAGGTCGTGGCTGACGCCCGCGAGCATCGCCGTGCGCTGCTCGATCGCGCGCTCGATGCGCGTCTTCATCTCGATGAAGGCCCCTGCCGCCCGCCGCACCTCGCGCGCGCCGCGCGGCCGGAAGTTCGGCACCTCGCGGCCCTTGCCGAAGCTCTCGGCCGCGTCGGCGAGCCGCACGATCGGCCTGATCTGGTTGCGCAGGAACGCGATGGCGACGATCAGCAGCACCGTCGAGGTGCCGACCATCCACAGCAGGAAGATTTCGGAGTTGGAGGCATAGGCGGCGCTGCGGCGGGCGAAGATGCGCATCACCGTGTTGTCGAGCTGGATGCGGATCTCGACCAGCGAAGACCTGCCGACGGTGTCGATCCAGAACGGCCGGCCGATCTGCTTGCGCAATTCCTCCGACAGCGTTTGGTCGAGCAGCGAGAAGAACGGCTTCGGTCCCGGCGCCGGCAGTTCGCCCATCGGCAGGAAGTCGACGACCAGGCCGAGCCGGTCCTGCGCGATCTTGCGGATCTTCGAGCGATCGGCGTCCTGCGGATAGGCCTTGTAGACGTCGATCAGCGCGCCGATGTCGTGCACGACGTCGGCCGACAGGCGCTGCGTCACCAGATTCCAGTGCCGCTCCATGAAGACGAAAGCGATCACCGACTGCAGGATCACCATCGGCATGATGATGATGAGCAGCGCGCGCGCGTAGAGCCCTTTCGGCATGAAGCCGTTGAGCCAGCGGCTGACGCGCCGCCAGCCGTCCGCGACCTGGCCGAGGCCGGCGTGGATGCGCCGCACCGGCGGGATGGAATCGTACCACTCCCACGCTTCGCGGACGCGCGTCAGCGCGTTGCGCACGCCCTGGGAGATGTCGAGGCTGGTCATGTGGCGATCACCAGCCGGTAGCCGATGCCGCGCACGGTCTGCACGAACAGCGGATCGGCCGGATTGCGCTCGAGCTTGCGGCGCAGGCGGTTGACCTGCACGTCGACGGCGCGCTCGCTGACCGAGCCGCCGTTGCCGGCGAGCGCCGCGCGCGGCACGGTCTCGCCCGGCGTGCCGGCGAGCACGCGCAGCATATCGCGCTCGCGGTCGGTGAGCCGCACACTCTCGTCGCCCTTGCGCAGCTCGCCGCGAGCGATGTGGAAGACGAAGGGACCGAAACGCACCGACTCGGCCGGCGGCGGCGGCGCCGGCTGCTGCGTGCGCTTGAGGATGTTGGCGATGCGCAGCGACAGTTCGCGCGGCTCGAACGGCTTCGACAGATAATCGTCGGCGCCCATTTCGAGACCCTTGATGCGGCTTTCCGCGGCGTCGCGCGCCGTCAGCATCAGGATCGGCACCGTCGATTCCGTGCGCAGCGACTGCGCGAAGTCGAAGCCGGTCTCGCCGGGCATCATGACGTCGAGCACCAGGAGATCGAAGCTCAGGCTCTTGAGCTTGGCGCGCGCGTCGGCCGCCGTCTCCGCGGTCGACACGCGGTAGCCCTCGCTGGCGAGGAAGCGCGACAACAGATCGCGAATGCGGCGATCGTCATCGACCACCAGCAGATGCGGCGCGTCGTCGGACAGCGGTGCGACGGCGATCATCTTTACTCCCGCGCCTTGGCGCGGTCGGCGCGCGCGATGAGACGCAGCACGCCTTCGCGGTTGTCGCCGTCGATCATCGCGGTGAGGAAGCGCCGCGCCGCGTCGTGCGCGCCGGGCCCGAGCTCCGAGAAGGCGCGGGTGATGCGCTCGGTCTGCAGCTGCGCCAGCTTCAGCGACAGCGCCTCGCCTTTCGGCGTCGCATAGAGCAGGCGCTGGCGGCGGTCCTGCGCCCCTTCCTTCTGCAGCACGTAGCCCTCGTCGACGAGCTGCTTGAGCACGCGGCCGAGCGACTGCTTGGTGATGTTCAGGATGTCGAGCAGGTCGGCGACCTTCATGCCGGGATTGCGGTTGACGAAGTGCACGACCCGGTGATGGGCGCGGCCGAAGCCGAGCTTGAGCAGCACCTCGTCGGGATCGCCGACGAAATCGCGGTAGGCGAAGAACAGGAGCTCGATGATGTCCCAGATGGGCTCCGCCGCCGCCCCTGAGCGCTCAGGGGCGTCGCCAGCCGCATCCACCAGCTTGGGACGCCAATTTATGTCAGCCATGTTGACATATTTTGGTTTTATGTTACAAAAACGCCGCCACCGACGAAAGGATCGTACGCCACGCTCCTGCTGCCGGGTGCGAACGGGTTACCGGAGGTGCTCCTGCCCTCCGGGTTGTCATACCGGGAGATGCCGGACGACGCAAAGTGTTGGAGTTGGCGCGGAAAATGCGCCATCACAACGGCGGAAGCGCGCACCGGGCGGGCCTCGGACGGGCCCGGACGCAAAAGGGTACGAGTGAAGGAGAAGTCCATGGCTGCGCAGTCCTACGACCGGCTCGAAGGGGTCATCTGGTACGACGGCAAGATCGTGCCGTGGAACGACGCCAACCTCCATGTGCTGAGCCACGGCCTGCACTACGGCAGTTGCGTGTTCGAGGGCGAGCGCGCCTATGGCGGCCAGATCTTCAAGACCAAGGAGCACGCCGAGCGGCTGAAGCGCTCCGCCAATCTGCTCGATTTCGAGATCCCCTATTCCGTCGCCGAGATCGTCGCCGCCAAGCAGATGGTGGTCGAGAAGAACGGCCGTAAGGAAGCCTATGTCCGTCCGGTCGCCTGGCGCGGCTCGGAAATGATGGGCGTGTCGGCGCAGGCGAACACCATCCATCTCGCGATCGCCTCGTGGGAATGGCCGAGCTATTTCGACCCGGAGCAGCGGCTCAAGGGCATCCGCCTCGACCTGGCCGAGTACCGCCGCCCCGATCCGAAGACGGCGCCGTCGACGGCCAAGGCCGCCGGCCTCTACATGATCTGCACCATCTCCAAGCACCGCGCCGAGCGCCGCGGCTACGCCGACGCGATGATGCTCGACTGGCAGGGCCGCATCGCCGAGTGCACCGGCGCCAACATCTTCTTCGTCAAGGACGGCAAGATCCACACGCCGATCGCCGACTGCTTCCTCTCCGGCATCACGCG
>Ga0187809_10001056_pt1 | contig 13485 bp, 10 predicted proteins | sample NC_wetland_sal_i_8_FD_132415 | JGI IMG/M metagenome (GOLD analysis project Ga0187809, IMG submission 132415) | Wetland sediment microbial communities from Neuse River Estuary, North Carolina, USA - ASW_4 | ecosystem: Environmental > Aquatic > Freshwater > Wetlands > Sediment | place: USA: North... | reverse complement strand
GTCGCGCCACAGGCCGACGCTGCCCAGGCCTTCGTGCAGCAGCACCAGCGTGGGAGCGCGGTCCGGCGGCGGGCCCCACCAGGCGGTTTCCAGCGCGCGGCCGTCCAGGGTCAGAAACGTGGTCATGCGGACGCCTCCCCTTGTGGGCTTGGTCCGCTTCGCGGCCCAAGCCCACAAGGGGAGGGGGAGGAGCCTGGCACCCGACCTTCGGTGCACGCCCGCATCACATCTCCCGCAGCCGGAAGCGCTGGATCTTGCCTGTAGCCGTCTTCGGCAGGCCGTCGGTGAACTCCAGCCATCGCGGGTACTTCCATACGCCGATCCGTTCCTTTACGTGCGCCTTCAGCTGATCCCGTAAGGCCTCCGGGTCCTGGTCCCGCGCGGCATCCTGCAGCACCACGAAGGCCTTCGGCTTGGTCAGCCCGTCGCGGTCCTGCGCGCCGATCACCGCCGCCTCCAGCACGGCGGGATGAGCGATCAGCGCTTCCTCCACCTCGAAGGGCGACACCCAGACGCCGCTGACCTTCAGCATCTCGTCGGTGCGGCCGCAGAACCGGTAGTAGCCGTCTGCGTCGCGGACATAGGTGTCGCCGGTGTGCGTCCACTCCCCGCGGAACGTCTTTCGGGTTTTGTCGCGCTGGTTCCAGTAACCGTCCGCCGCGGAGGGACCACGCACCACCAGCTCCCCCGGCTCCCCAGTCGGGGCGGGGCGGCCATGTTCGTCCAGCACCACCGCCTCATAGCCCGGCACCGGCTTGCCGCTGGTGCCGTAGCGGATGTCATCCGGATAGTTGGAGACGAAGATGTGCAGCATCTCTGTGGAGCCGATGCCGTCCAGGATGTCCACGCCCACCATGTCGTGCCAGCGCTGGCCCACCGCCTCCGGCAGCGCCTCGCCGGCGGAGATGCAGCGGCGCAGGCGGGCCGACCCGGCGCCCGGGCCGATGCGCGGATGTGCCAGCAGCGACGCGTACAGTGTCGGCACGCCGCCGAACACACTTGGCTGGAACCGTTGCATGGTGTTCAGCACGGCATCCGGCGTCGGCCGGTCGGGCAGGAACACCGCGGCGGCGCCGACAGACATCGGGAAGGTCATGCAATTCCCCAGCCCATAGGCGTGGAACGCCTTGGCGGCGGAGAACACCAGGTCGTCGCGGCGTATGCCCAGCACCTGCGCGCCGTAGGTGTCGGCGGTGTATTTCAGGCTGGAATGCACATGCCGCACGCCCTTCGGCGCGCCGGTGGAGCCGGAGGAATACAGCCAGAACGCCACCTCGTCCGGCGAGGCCTCCGCCGTGGCAAAGCCCGCATCGCCGCCGCCGAGAAAATCCGGCAGCCCGACCTGGCGCGGATCGTCGATCGGCGCCGGCGCGCTTCCGTCCGGCTGGGACACGATGATCCGCCGCAGTTCCGGCACGCTGTGCAGCACGGGCAGCAACGGCACCACCAGCGGAGCGGAAATCACCACCCCCGCGGCGCGGCTGTCCGCCAGGATGTAGCCGACCGTCTCGTGCGTCAGCAGCGTGTTGATCGGCACCGGCACCACGCCGGCACGCAGCGCGCCCCAGAAGGCGATGGGGAAATCCACCGTGTCCAGCAGCAGCATCGCGATACGCTGTTCCCGCCCGATGCCGGCCTGGCGCAGCGCGGAGGCGAAACGGCGGGTGGCCGCGTCCAGTTCGCCATAGGTCAGCCTGCGCCACGGGTCATGGAACGCCGGTGCATCGCCCCGTCCCTCGGCGATGTGGCGGTCGATGAACCAGCTGACAGCGTTGCCGGCCGGCGGCTCGTCCTGGACCATGGCATTCCTCCTGTGCGCAACCGCATCGCACGGGCGGGGCAGGGGAGGCAAATGCCACGTGGCGGGGCCGGATCAACCGGCCCGTCGGCGCATCGCGGAATTCGGGATGACAGGACAGCAAGCGTCCCGCAGCCCAGTGCGCTACGTGTAGGCCGCCTCGATCATCCGCCGGATCCGCTCGTCCTCGGCTTCTGGTTCGGCTGAACGCTGCTGTCGCCTGGTCCCGCAACGTGGCGCTTCGTGCTGAGGCGAATCGTCGCGGGCTGGCACGGTCAGCCGTTCCAGTTCGGCCTCGAGTTGCTTCCGCGAACGCCGCGGCGGTGCAGTGCGATGGCGTGGCATGCCGCGAGATATTGCCACCCATCTGGCCGGATCAATCCCCGGCAGTGACCCGTTCGTCCCAGGCCGCCAACTCCTGACCGTCGAGATTGGTCCATCTGGAGCGCTGCGTTCTGGAGGTGCCGGGCATCCCGCCAATCGGCTTCACCCTGGCGGAGGAGCGGCGCCGGCCGCTGCTGGAGGGGCTGGACCAGCTCAGCGTCATGCTGCGCAGCATGGCGGCGATCGAGGCTTTCGAGCAGCGGGCGGCACAGGAACAGCCGTGGCTGTAGCGCCGGGCCATAACGAAACGGGAACGGAAGCGCATTCCGCACCGTGCCGCCGGGCCGGCAACCTTCCCGCGTTGACGCTGTAGCGCCTCGCGCCTAGCGTGCCGCCTCTTTCATGCGACGGGGAAATACCCAAATGAGTAACAAGCTGAAGGCACGCATCGCGTCCGGCAAGGCGTGCGTCAACGCCTGGCTCGCCATTCCCTCCGGCTTTTCCGCCGAAGTCATGGCACAGTGCGGCTGGGACAGCGTGACCGTGGACATCCAGCACGGTGTGCAGGACTACCAGTCCATGGTGCAGTGCTTCCAGGCAATGCAGCCGCACCCGGTCACCCCGCTGGTGCGGGTGCCGTGGAACGAGCCCGGCATCATCGGCAAGGTGCTGGACGGCGGCGCATGGGGCGTGATCTGCCCGATGGTGAACAACAAGGCCGAAGCCGAGGCCCTGGTTTCGTATTGCCTGTACCCGCCAAAGGGCAAGCGCAGCAACGGCCCGATCCGCGCCGCGATGTACGGCGAAGCCAGCAACTACCAGAAGATCGCCAACGACGAAGTGCTGATCATCCCGATGATCGAGACCCAGCAGGGCATCGACAACATCGACGAGATCCTGTCGGTACCGGGCATCAGCGGCATCTATATCGGCCCGTCCGACATGGGTCTGTCGCTCGGGCTGATCCCCATCCTCGACCGCGAGGAGCCGCAGATCCTCGGCATCTACGAGAAGCTGCTGGCGAGCTGCAAGAAGCACGGCAAGTTCGCCGGCATCCACAACGGCACCGCCGCCTACGCCGCGCGCATGATCAACATGGGCTTTCGCTTCGTCACCATCGCCAACGACAGCGGCCTGATGGCACGCGCCGCGCGTGAAGCGGTGACGGCCACCCGCAAGGCCGCCGGCGACGTCGCGAGCTGAGCACCCACCGTGGATGGCCGGCGCAGGCCGGCCATCCACGATTGGCTGCGGAGGATTGCCCGGATGCATGCTTTTGCGTAACGAGTGCCGGCCGCCAATCGTGGATTTCCGGCCTGCGCCGGTCGTGACGCGTCTTTCCCCGCTCCGGCCCACGCTGACACCACCATCGTGACCATGCCAACCGATTCCGGCCCTGCCTCCCGCATCTTCTTCTCGCAGCGCACCCGGCTGCATTACGTGGACTGGGGCAATCCCACAGCGCCGCCGCTGGTCCTGCTGCATGGCGGGCGCGATCATTGCCGCAATTGGGACTGGGTCGCGCAGGCGCTGCGCGACGAGTACCACGTCATCGCGCCGGATCTGCGCGGCCATGGCGATTCCGCATGGTCGATGACCGGCAACTACACGATGTCCAGCTACATCTACGACCTCGCACAGCTGATCCATCAGCAGGCGCTCGCGCCAGTCTCCCTGATCGCCCATTCGCTCGGCGGCAACATCGCACTGCGCTATGCCGGCATCTATCCGGAGAACCTGCATCGGCTGGTGGCGATCGAGGGCCTGGGTCCGGGTCCACGCACCGAAATCGCCGGCGACCGCAAGCCGTTGGCCGAGCGCATGCGGGCCTGGATCGACCAGCAGCGCGCGTATGCGGCGCGGGTGCCGCGGCGTTATGCGTCGCTGGAAGCAGCGCTGGCGCGCATGCAGGAGGCGAATCGCCACCTGAACGCCGACCAGGCGCGCCACCTGACGCAGCACGCGGTGAACCAGAACGAGGACGGCACCTACAGCTGGAAGTTCGATCCCTATGTCGCGGTGTGGCCGCCCTATGACATGACACGAGACTCGATCGCGGAGCTGTGGAGCCGCATCACCTGTCCGACGCTGCTGGTATACGGCAAGGAGAGCTGGGCGAAGAACCCGGCGGATGACGGCCGCCTGGACCATTTTCGCAACGCGCGCGTGCTGGGCGTGGAGGGCGCCGGACACTGGGTGCATCACGACCAGCTCGACACCTTCCTGCGTGAGGTGTGCAGCTTCCTGCGCTGACACGTTTCGCCTCCGCCGCAACGGGTGGAGACGGAACGTAAGGCGTGTTGCGCTTCCATGCGAACGCCCTCATTGTTCGCCGTTCGCTCTCCTGGGGAGTCCACCATGAAATTCGGCGCGTCGATGTTCTTCACGGACTACTCGATGGCCCCTGCCGAACTGGCGCAGGCGCTGGAACAGCGCGGCTTCGACATGCTGTGGGCGCCGGAGCACTCGCACATCCCGCTGTCGCGCAAGACGCCATTCCCGCTCGGCGCCGAATTGCCGAAGCGCTATTACGACGTGATGGACCCCTTCGTCACGCTGACCGCGGCGGCCGTGGCGACGCGCACGTTGAAGGTCGCGACCGGCGTCTGCCTGATCGTGCAGCGCGACCCGATCCAGACCGCCAAGCTGGTGGCCTCGATCGACCAGGTCTCCAAAGGGCGCTTCGTGTTCGGCATCGGCAACGGCTGGAACCAGGACGAGATCGAGAACCACGGCATCCCGTTCGCCCAGCGCCACAAGGCGGCACGTGAGCGCATCGAGGCGATGAAGGCGATCTGGACCCAGGACGCCGCAGAGTACCACGGCGAGTTCGTCAACTTCGATCCGATCGCCGCATGGCCGAAGCCGGTGCAGAAGCCGCATCCGCCGATCCTGGTCGGCGGCGCCTTCCCGTACAGCGCGCGCCGAGCGGTGCGTTATGGCGATGGCTGGATGCCGCAGACAACCGCTTCATCGCCTGCGCCGCTGTCTGAAGTGATCCCGCGCTTCCGCCAGATGGTTGCCGAAGCCGGCCGCGATCCCGCCGCCATGGACATTTCCGTCGGCGCGCAGCCGCCCGACATCGACCTGATCAAGCGCTATCAGGATTTGGGCGTGAACCGGGTTTCCACCAGCCTGGAATCAGAGAAGGCAGACAAGATCCTGCCGATCCTCGACACCTGGGCCGACATCATCCGACGCGTAAACGGCTGAGCACACATGGACAAGACGCTGCACGAAACCCTGACCGCCTGGCGCCGCCACCTGCATGCGCACCCCGAACTGACGCTGCACGAGCAGCAGACCGCGGCCTTCGTCTGCGACAGGCTGCGTGAAATGGGCGTGAATTTCGTCTCCGGCATCGGCGGCCACGGCGTGGTTGCGACGATTACCCGGGGGAAATCGAATCGCAGCGTTGGTCTGCGCGCCGACATGGACGCACTGCCGATCACCGAGACGACCGGCATCGCCCACGCATCCACCAACCCCGGCGTCATGCACGCCTGCGGCCATGACGGTCACACCACTTCCCTGCTCGGGGCCGCCGCATTGTTGCAGCAGGACACATCGTGGAGCGGCACGGTGCACCTGGTATTCCAGCCGGCGGAAGAGGGCGGCGGTGGCGCCAAGAGCATGATCGCCGACGGACTGTTCGATCGCTTCCCGATGGAGAGCATCTTCGGCTACCACAACTGGCCCGGTCTTGAAGCCGGCACGGTCGCGATCCACGACTCCGCCGTGATGGCGTCGGGCGGCCGCATCGCATTCCACGTGATCGGCCATTCCGGCCACGCCGCGCTGCCGCATCAGACACGCGATCCGCTGGTGGCTTCTGCGCACCTGCTGCTGGGTTTGCAAACCATTGTGTCGCGCAATGTCGATCCGCTCGACTCCGCCGTGATCACCGTTGCAACGATGGAGGCAGGATCGGCGGTGAACCAGGTACCCGGATCGGCATTGCTGCGCGGCACGATGCGCACGCTGCGTGCGGAGACCTGCGATGCGGTGGAAGCCGCGATCCGGCGTGTCGCCGCCGGCGTGGCGCAGAGCTGTGACGTGCGGATCGACGTCGAGATCCGTCGCGGCAATCCGGTGACGCGCAACACGCCCGCGGAGCGCGACATGGCGGCGGAAGCCGTGCAGGCCGCGGGTCTGGAACTGCGGCGCGACATGCTGCCGGCGATGACCGGGGAAGACTTCGCCTGGTACCTGGAACAGCGCCCCGGTGCGTTTGCCTGGATCGGCAACGGACCGGCGGAGAACGGCCGCGAACTGCACAATTCCAACTACGACTACAACGACGAGATCCTGCCGGCGGCAGCGGGTTGGCTGGCCGGTGTCGCCAGGCGCGCGTTGCAGGGCTGACCCGGGCGCAGCTATTCCGCAGCTGCGATCGACGTATTCGCTCGGCCCGTTGCCGTGACGGCGGCTGGTTCGGCGTCGGCGCGGCCGCCGCCCCAGCTCGCGCGGTACCACGAGCGTATCGTCTCGATCAGCGCCGCGCGGACCCGCCACGCCCCAAGCGTGTGATCTGCATTCTGCAATGTGCGGTAGGTGACGTTCGGATGGCGACGCAAACGCGCGCCGTCGCGACCGAAATACTCGGCCAGCTCTTCAATTCCCGGATCGTTGCAGCCAAGCACGTAGAGCATGGCGACGCCGCGTTGATCGAGTGTGCGCAGCATGCGCCGCACGCGGCCGACGCGGGTCGCGCCGCCACTGACCAGCGTCACCATCGGGTCGATCGATGCCAATGCCCGGCGCAGCAGGCGCGCGGTGAATACCAGCAGCAGATTCGCGACGTCGAAATCGGCGCGGATCAGCCGGTACCAGGATTGTGCGCTGAAGATGCTGCGCAGGTAGAATGCGTTCGGCCGTAGCGCGCTGCGCCGGACGATGTCGGATGGATCTCCCTCGCGCCACACGAAGCGCTGCAGGTTCACCAGGATCAATCCGCACACACGGTCGTCGCGGCTCGCCGCCTGCAGCGCGTGGTAGGCACCGGAGCAGACGCCCATCACGACCACCGGCCGGCCGGTCTGGTGTTCCAGTTCCGCGATTGCGGAACGGACATCGGCGGTGACAGCTTCCGCGTAGGGGCGGCCGCGTTCGCCGCTGGACGGCTCCGCATCGCCCATCCCACTTGCGTCCATGCGCAGCGAGGCGATGCCGTCTGCTGCCAGCCTGCGTGCCAGATCGACCGTGATGCGCGCATTGCCCCAGCGCGGATTGGCGCTGGTGTTGACCAGCAACATCGCGGGCGCGTCGGGCGCTGGTTGGTCGGGCAACGACAGGATGCCGAACAGCGCGTCATCGGTGCCGAAGCGTACCGGCATTTCCCGGGCGGCACCCAGCGCAAGTTGCGCGGTCACGCAGGGCGCGCGCGGCGATGCGGGTGGCGTGGGCAGGGCCTTCGTCCATGCCAGGATGCGCGTGAAGGCAGTGTGCGGTACCTCCACCTCATAGGAGTCGCGCTGCATGGCATCGAGCCGGTCGTACTGTTCGAAGCAAGCCTTGCCACCGGACTGCCGCAGCACGTCCACAAGCGCCTTGCTCGGGGCGCGGTTGCCGGCGTCCATCACCAGCGCATGCTTCGCGGGCAATGCCGGCAGCTTACGGATGTCCAGTCGGTTCAGTGCATCGCGTGTCGGATGGTCGATGCGCAGGCCGTGCGATTCGAACCAGGTGCCGTCGTCCAGCTTGTTCGTGGTCTTCCAGACCCGCTGCGACACGCGTCCGGCCAGGGTCAGTTCATGCACGAACTGGCGTCCGGGGATGGGGGCCAGCAGCACCAGCGAGTCCACGCTGTCGATGTCGCAGGCGGCACGCGCCGCAAGGCTGGCGCCGACGCGATGTCCGATCAGGGTGACGGCCGACACGCCGCACTCGGTGCGCAGCCAGTCGGCGCCGGCACGGATGCTGGCGAGCCATTGGTTGAAGCGGTCCGGTTCGTCGTCGCCGCCGGCGGAATCGCCGGTGCTGTGATAGTTCAGGCGCAGCGTGGGGATTTTCGCGGCGGCGAGGTGTTCGCCGAGGAAGACCAGCGCGCGGTAGGCGTTCAGCGCCTCGTCGGACAGCGGCCCGCAGATCAGCGCGCCGCGCGGGCCTTGCGCGGGATGCAGAACGGCAAAGCAGTCGTTGATGTAGGTGGGAACCATCGAATTCTATGCTGGTGGTACGAAGTGGCTGGGAGATCGAGGCGGCGGATGGGCGACCTGTTCCTGCGCCAGGCGAAACACCCTGGCCGCAGTCTCCAGATCTTCCGCGCAGGCCGGGATGTCCAGGATGAAACTGCTGTAGCCCAGATGCAGATAGCGGGCGATCTCCTGTGCCACAGTGGCAAAGTCGCCGACCAGATAAGGGCAGAAGGTGCGGTGCTGCTCGAACGGCCACAGCCAGTACGGGCTGCCGTCCGCCGGCCGGGAACGTGCCAGATCCGACAATGTGCGATGCCAGCTCGAATCGCTGGTCTTCATCGCCAGCGCATGCGCCAGGCGTCCGCGCCGGTCGTCCGGGAAGCGCTCCCACGCAACGCGCCAGGCTTCATCGGCGTCATCGCGGGCAACGATGCCGACGCGGATGCCGCGCTCGCCGTCCGCACCGATCGGCTGCACGCGGTCCGCCGGTTCCGGATATTCCACGGCCACCGCGCCGATCGCCGCCGCCGCCGCGCGTCCCGCCGGCGACGATCCGGAGATCAGCCAACCGGGCCGCAATTCCGGCGGCACCGCGGGAGTCATGCGCAATCCGCGCGCGGTGTAGTAGCGGCCGGCGAAGTGCACCGGCTCGTCGCTTTCCAACAGCCGGCGCATGAGTTGGGCATATTCCGTGGTGCGTGCGTAGCGCTCGTCATGCGGCGTCTCGTCGCCCAGCGCGACGAGGTCATTGCGGAAGCCGCCGGCCAGCATGTTCAGCCAGATACGCCGCCCGTGCAGGCTGGCGAGCGACGCCACCATCTTCGCTGCGCTGTACGGCAGCATGTACACCGGTTGCACCGCTACCAGCGGGCACAGCGTGCGGGTGTCCCGCAACACGTTCTGCGCCAGCAGCCAGGGGTCGACGATGCTGTTGTCGGTGTAGATCAGCATGCCGGTGCAGCCGGCGGCCTCGCTCCATTGCGACACCCGGGTCACCTGCGCCGGATAGTCGGACGCGGGGAAATCCTTCGATTGCGGGCAGGTGCTGAATACCTGGATGCCGTCGGGCGGCATGGCGCTTACTCCGGGTCGGCGAAGGCCGCGGCGAGGTGGCGCAGCGTCATGCCGCTTTCAAAGTCGATGCTGTCGGCGTTGAACAGGCAGCCGGACTGTTGTTCGACGTCCAGGATGACATCGAGCAGCGCCTGCGAATCCACCAGCCCCTTCTCGATCAGGTCGTCGTTCGGGCCGATGCGCGGCAGAGTGCGGCCTTCCTGGCGCAGCCGGCGGCCGAGCGCTTCGGTCACCAGTGACAGGCGCTGGGCTTCGTCCGGCAGGATCATGACGTTGGTGTCTGGCACGCGATGGTCTCCACGATCTGGCGCAGCTGGCGGTGATCGGTCTTGCCGCTGCTGTTGAGGGGCCAGTCCTCGACGCGATGGATCGCGGACGGCACGGCATAGGGCGGCAGCGCGGTTCGGCAGGCGTCGAGGATGGCCTCGACGCTGCGTTCGGTCTGGCCCACGAAAGCAACGATGCCGCGTGCCAGCCCGTCGGGGCCGAGCGGCCAGGCGATGGCGGCGGCGTTGGCGTTGGCCGCGCGGTGCAGCACGGCTTCCACTTCCTGCAGCTCGATGCGATGGCCGGCGATCTTCGCCTGGCGGTCGAGCCGGCCCAGGAAGCTCAGGCCGTGACGCGGATCGATCCGCGCGCGGTCACCGGTTCGGTACCACAGGCGTTGCGCGCTGTCCCACGGGAAGCGGACAAATCGCTGCGATGTCAGATCGGGACGGCGCCAGTATCCATCGGTGACCTGGCTGCCGGCGAGGCACAGTTCACCTTCGCTGCCATCGGCGGCCGGTTGATCGTGCGGATCGACCAACGCGGTATGCTGGCCGGGAAAGGCGGCGCCGATCGGCAGCACTTCCGGCAGGTCGGCCAGCGCCGCGCGATCGGCCGGCAGACGGAAGCCGGTGATGGCGATGGTGGCTTCGGTGGGGCCGTAGATGTTCTCGATAACCGAATTCGGCGCGGCATCCGCCCAGGCGAGCGCGATGCGTTTCGGCAGTGCCTCGCCGCAGAACAGGCTGAGGCGCAGGCTGGGGAAATCCCCTGGCCGCAACGCGCGCAGGCCCAGCATGGTGGCGGCGGCCGAAGGGACGGAGAACCAGGTGGTGAGTTGATGGCGCTGCGCGAAGTTGCGCGGCGCGAAGCGGGCGCTGTCCGGGACCCGGAACAGCGCTGCGCCGGCGCCCCAGCACAGGAACATGTCGTGCACCGACAGGTCGAAGGTCAGGTCGAACAACTGCGTGCAGCGATCGTCCGGGCCGATGCGGTAGCGTTCGGCAACGTGACGCAGATAGGGCAGGGCGTTGCGGTTGCGCACCAGCACGCCTTTCGGCTCGCCGGTGCTGCCGGAGGTGAACAGCAGGTACGCGCCGTCGTCGGTTTTGCCTTCCGGCAGGCCCTCGGCTGGCTGCAGTGCGCCGCGGCAGAGGTAGCGATGCTGCCGCAGCTCCGTCGCATAGTCCGGCGGCTGGTCCGCTTCGGGCAGCAGCACCAGCAGCGGGCGTGGCGCGGCTTGCAGCAGCGAGCGCGCCGCATCCAGTCCGGCCGAGCCGACCACCAGTGAATCGATGTCGGCCTCGGCAGCGATGCGGGCCAGGCGTTGCACGGGATGCCGCAGGTTGAGCGGCACATAGGTGTTGCGCGCCAGCAGGGCGCCGAGGATGCCGGCGAAGTCGGTCAGGCCACGGTTGCCGAGAATGGCGCAGCGCCGGGTGCCGTCATCGAGTCCGGCGTCGATCAGCGGGCCGGCGATGCGGCTGGCGCGATCACGCAGCTCCGCATAGCTCAGCGATACATCATCGACGCAGAGTGCCGGACGTTGCGCGTGCCGGGCGGCGCTGAACAGGAACAGTTCTGCCAGGCTGGCGGCGGCGAACCCGTCCGCGACCGTCAGTTCACCACGCGGCGGATCCGCAGGAGACAATCGTGACGATCGATCAACGGCAAGCTGGTCCACGCGGCGGCTCCATTACGCTGGGAACATAGTGGCATGCCGTACTGGCCGGCTCCATTCAGCTTCATTTGATACACGAAGTGGTGTACTCCGTGGGCGTCTCGCAACATTGTGCGATCCGCAACAATCTTCACCCTGTCGTGCGCGTCACCCGTGCGTTGGCGACGTAGAGCGCGTCGATGCCCATTTCGGTGAAGGTGTCCACGGCTTCGGCTTCGGTGCAGACGATCGGCTGGTGGTTGACGTTGTAGCTGGTGTTCAGCACCACCGGCACGCCGGTCAGCGCCTTCAGCCGGTCGAGCAGCCGATAGAAGGAAGGGTTGTCCTGGCGGGTGACAGTCTGCACGCGCGCGGTTCCATCGACATGCGTCACCGCGGGCAGCAGAGGCACCGCCGATTCGCGCACATGGGTCAGCATGGTCATGTACGGGTATTGTTCACCGGCGTTCAGCATGAAGAAGCGGTGTGCATCCTCGGCGGTGACCGCCGGGGCGAATGGGCGATAGTTCTGCCGCTTCTTGATCGCCAGGTTGATGCGGTCCTTGTTGTCCGGGTTGGACGGCAGCGCGAGCAGGCTGCGGTTGCCCAGCGCGCGCGCACCGAACTCCATGCGGCCGTTGCACAGCGCGACGATGCGGTCGGCGGCGATGTCCTCGGCCGCGGCGTCCAGCATCTGCGACTCGCCGGCGAATTCGTGCAGCGTCAGGCCGGGGTTGGCGGCGATGATGCGGCGCAGGTTGGCGGCGTCGGGCGCCGGGCCATAGAAGGGCATCTCCCCGGGAATGTGCAGCGGCTGCTTCTGCGCGAAGACATGCGCGGCAGCGGCGCCAAGCGCGGTGTCTTCGTCGCCGGACGCGAACGCGACGTGGATGCGCTCAAACCGGCCGCTGCTGCGCAGATCGCCGATCGCCGCGCAGTTCTCCGCGCAGCCGCCGCTGAGCAGCAGGTCGGTGGCCTGGGTGACCTTCTGCCAGTGGTCACAGATATGGAACAGCGCCTGGGTGAAGCGATGTTGCAGGCCGGCGCTGATGTCGGCGCGTTCCTGGTGCGCGCAATTCCTGCCGTCGATGCCAAGGCCAGCGGCGATCGCTTCCGCGCTGCGGGTGAAGAACAGGCTTTCGGCAAAACCCCGATTCAGCGTCAGGCTGGGAATGGCGACGCTGCCGTTGGGGCCGAGCTGGATCGCGGAGTCGAAGAAGTCGGCATGGCGCTGCGGGTCGCCGAAGCTGGCGAGGCCCATCACCTTGTACTCGTCCTCATTGAAGGCGTAGCCGAGGAACTGGGTGATCAGCGAATAGAACATGCCCAGGGACTGGGCGATCGGATGCCGGGCAAGCCGGGTAATCTTCGGGCCCTCGCAGAGATAGACCGACGTCGCACCAAGTTCGCCGGCCGCATCCATCACGATCGCAAGACAGCGGTCGAAGCCGCTGCTGGCGAGCGCGGCGTGCAGGTGCGCGTCGTGGTGGTCGACCGGGTGGAAGTGGGTGGTATGGGCGCAGCAGCGGAAGCGGGTGCGCAGCAGGCCGAAGATCGCGTCGGGTGCCAGGCATTCGCTCCAGTACGCGCGCGCCAGTTCGTCGGCGGCATAGACCGGGCGGTAGCGGCCGAAATCGAAATTGCCGCAGACGTGTTCGACATCGTCCAGCGTGGCGCCCGCGGCGTCGAGGCAGTATTCCACTGCCTGGAAGGGGAAGGCGCCGCTTTTCTTGATGCGGTCGAAGCGTTCCTGCGAAGCGGCGGCAATCACCTTGCCGTCCTGCAGCAGTGCCGCGGCGGCGTCCATGCCTTGGACAATGCGGGATTCCTGCGCCATCTGCTCGGGGAAGTGCCGTTCAAGGAAGCGCGAGACGTTAGCCAGGCCGGCAAGTCCCAAGGTGAGCACGGCGTTACCCTCCGGGTCAGTCCAGGAAAGCTGACGGACTGAGCTGTAATTATTGCACTCGCTCTGCGACACAATGGTCCGTCCGCTGTCTCACGGGCGATTGATCCCAGGAGTACGGCAGCGGGCGATGTTATTGAGGACACGGAATAACATCGCCGCGCGATAGCCGGCGGACTATGACGCAACGGAGACCCCGCCTCTGGGCAGGCTGGCGCGGCTGGTGCTAGCCTTGCGGCATGACAATCACCGCACAACCCGTTCCCATCCTGTCCGACAACTATGCCTGGCTGCTGCGCGACAGTGCGACCGGCGCCACGGC
>Ga0187809_10001055_pt1 | contig 13498 bp, 11 predicted proteins | sample NC_wetland_sal_i_8_FD_132415 | JGI IMG/M metagenome (GOLD analysis project Ga0187809, IMG submission 132415) | Wetland sediment microbial communities from Neuse River Estuary, North Carolina, USA - ASW_4 | ecosystem: Environmental > Aquatic > Freshwater > Wetlands > Sediment | place: USA: North... | reverse complement strand
ATGACCGTCAGCCGGCGGCGCAGGATGCTAAATATCCCGGCGATGGTGATCCCGGCGGACGCCGGTCCGACGTCCGCGGCGATCTGCGGCGCGTAGGTGATCTGCGCCGGCCGGTCAGAAATGCGCTGTAACATCGAGGCCGATCTCATGTTTGTCGTAGACCGCGGTTGGCAGGTTGCTGTTGCGGTTCACGTACTTGTAGTTGAGCGCCACCGAGCTGTAGCGATTGAGCAGGTATTGCAGGCTGGCGGTCGCGGAATAGACATCGTCGCGGCGGTCCTGACCGAAGAACTTGTCGTTTTCATAGCCGGCAAATGCGGAGAGCACGACGTTGCGCCGAAACTCGTAATCGACGCCGAGCATCAGCGATTGCGCACGCACGTCGCTTGCAACCGTCTCGACCGCCTCTGTCGAGATCTCCTCGGCCTTGAACTTGACGTCGATCGAACGCCGCGGGCTCCACGTCAGAAGCGCGCGGTAGGCCGGGCCGCTGACGGTGCCGATGGTCGGGTCGTCGAAGCGCTGGCTGGTGTAGCCAGCGCCGATCTCGCCGCCGATGAGATGCGTCAGGTTGAAATTGATGCCGGTGAGCGAGCGGTAGCCGTGGGAGCTCAGCGAGCCCGATGGCGTGCCCTTGAGGTCGCGCACATTGCCTTCGAACGCGGTGAACAGGCCGAGATTGCCGTTCCAGGCGTAATCGACGCGGGCGTGGCCCGCATAGATCGAGCCATCGCGGCTGTCCTGGTTGATGGTGCTGCCGTTCTGCGCGCGCGTCGAGCCGAAGTCGTAGTTGTCGTTGCGTGCCCCGAACGACACCGTCGTCCGCCCGAACTGCTTCCAGTACGTGACGTTCTCGTGGGTGTAGGTGTAGGGCGTCGGCTGGGCCGCATTCAGCGGCGAGGACAGCGAGCCGATCGCTTCGTGCAGATAGGCAGCCTGGAAGTTGTACAGGATGCCGCTGTCATGCGTGATGTCGACGCGCCCCTTGGCGCGGATGCTCGCGTCGGTCTGGTCGAGATCCGAATAATGGCTGAATTGCCGGGATTTTACGTAGGCGTCGAACGTCACCGGATTGCGGTCCGAGAGCGAGGTGACGCGCAATGACGGATTCTCGATCGCCGCGATATCCGATTTGCGGCCGCTCTGTGTCGCGAACACGTTGCTGTCGTAGAGCGCGCCGACGGAGACCGACGGGTAATACATCCACGAGCCGCTGCGGATGCCGCGTTCCTCGTAGCCGGGCCAGCGGCGCGTCACCACGGGCGTATCCTCCGGCTCGATCTTCTCGCCCGGATAGTGCGACCACCATTTCGCATAGGGCACGGGCTCAAAGACGGACTCCGCGTTCCACGGCGGCGACGCCGGCGGCGTTAGAGGCGAAATAGCTTGCGCGTGGGCCGACGATGACGCGCCGGCGACTGCGATCGCCAGCGCGCTGAAGCATGCCCCCCATCGTCGGCGTCGTGCCGTGCAACCCGGTTCACGGCCGCGCATGCAGTCCAGCAGCAGGAGCAACACGGGCGCGCGCGCTTCGTTCCGCGCTGCAACATCGCCGCGCACCGCAATCTTCGAAACAACGCCGCTGATACGCATCGGCACCTGTACGGAAGGCACGCGAATGGCCGAACACCGGCCCCGCTGCACGTGGCGTGCCGCGTTCAGAAGAAGCGCTCGGGGATTCGAATGTTGTCGCCGGGCGCCACCGGAACGTCGGTCCGCAATGGCTCCGCCACCTCCCGCGGCGACGCCGACGAGCGCACATAGGCGACGGACTCATCGGCGCGATACGTGTAGCCACCCGCCAATGCGACGGCGTCGCCGACGGTCAGACCCGGCGCGTAGGCAAACTGACCCGGCTGTTTGACCTCGCCGCGGATGTAGATCGGGCCATAGGTCGCGACCTGCACGTTCACGTGCGGATCCTTGAGTATGGTGCCGTCGACATGCCTGGTGATCGAGCGCTCGAGCTCGGCCGGCGTGAGGCCGGCGGCGCGCACACGCCCGGCGAGCGGCACCGACACATATCCGCCGCCGTCGATGGTATAGACCCCTGTCGCGTTCGGCTCGTTGTAGATCTGCACGCGCAGCTGATCATTCGGACGCAACACATAGGTTCGCGGACCGACCGCAATCGGGCGCGTCGATGCAAGCTGCATGCCGTACGCCAAAGACGGCGCGCTGTAGTCGTTGCACCCTGCAACGCTTACCACTGCCGTCAGCAATACGGCACAGAGCGCGAAACGAGACGCGCCCCTGCCTGTGAACAGATACATGGATATACCTCCCCGAACGCACGCATACTTCCCGACGGAATCAAATGCCGCCGCCGCGTTTTTGTTTCGGCTACGCACGCCGATTTCTTCTGCCGCATCTTCGACACAAACAAGCACGCGCTTTGACGCGATCGGGGAACGGGTGCGGCACGCTGCGTCTCGCCGCACATAAAATTAACATTTGCAATTCTTTCGAGCATGAGCGGTATCATCCGCATGTTCCGTTTGCGCGCCGCGCCATAATTTTTCCAAACCGCGCGCTACGCTCTTGAACATATTCGACCGTCAAGACTTGCGAGGAGGACGACACTTCAACCGGCTTGCAGCAAGCGGCAGCGTACCGCGCAAAGACTGTCCGCAATCGAGCCGGATGCAACGACGATAAGGGACGAGGCGTCGAGGCGAGCCGATTGCTCGAGCGAGAACGAAGCAACCACACCTAGAGGCGACCCATGACCCCCTCCACCACTCTCTCGCTGGACGATGCCGGCGTTTGGCAAGAAACCCGCCCGCTGTTTTCACCGCTGACCTATGAAGGCCGCTCACGGCGGCCGCGCGGCCGCGTCTACTATCTTTGGCATCGCGGCGGCTTGAGCGAACCGTCGCGCTCGCGCGCCAAGCGCATGTTCGACATCGCCTCCGCCAGCCTGGCGCTCGCGGCACTGTCACCGTTCCTTTTCGCGGTCGCGGCGGCGATCAAGCTGACCTCGCCGGGACCGGTCTTTTTCACGCAGGACCGGTACGGCTACCGCAACCGCCGATTCCGCATCTTCAAGTTCCGTACGATGCACACGGCGATGAGCGACACGTCCGGTGTCACGCAGACCGTCGGCGACGATCCGCGCGTGACCATCCTCGGCCGCATCCTGCGCAAGACCAGCATCGACGAGCTGCCGCAGCTCATCAACGTCGTGCGCGGCGACATGTCGCTCGTCGGCCCGCGCCCGCACGTGCCGGACATGAAGGCGGCAAGCGTCAAGTACGAAGACCTCGTGCCGTATTATTTTCAGCGCCACAACATTCGCCCCGGGATCACCGGATTGGCGCAGGTCAGCGGCTGCCGCGGCAGCACTGCGCTGGCCGAAGCCGCCGTGTCGCGTGTCGACTACGATCTTCAGTACATCGAACAGTGGTCGCTGTGGCTCGACGTCAAGATCATCTTCCGCACGATCCGGCACGAGTTCTTCTCGGGCACCGGTATCTGAAGGAGCGCGCTGCAATCGCGGCGCGAAGGAACGATCCGCTCACCACCTCGTTAAGGAGCCGGCGATGCGCTGACATGAAACTGTCATCGGGGGACGCCCATGGATTTCCTCGAAAGCCTGGACGTCTCTCTTTATCGAGCGCTCAATTCGTTTGTCGGCACGAGTGAGACGCTCGACCGCTTCGTCTATCATCTTGCCGGGCCGACCGGCGTCCTCTTCCTCGGCCTGTTCGCGCTGTTGTGGTTTCGCGCCGACGGCGATCAGATCCGGCGGCGTCAGGCGCTGATCCTCGTCGTTCCGGCTGTCGCGATCGCCCTCGTTCTCAATCGCACCATCTCGACGTTGCTGCCGTTCCGCGTCAGGCCGATGTACGCGATCGGCACCAATACGCCGACGCATGACTGGGTGTTCGATCTCGAGCACTGGAGCAGCTTTCCGAGCGACAACGCGACTTATCTGTTCGCGATCGCAGCCTGTCTGTTCGTCGTCTCGCGCTATGCCGGTCTCGCCTTCGGGCTGTTCGGCGCCGCCGCGTGCCTGGGACGCATCTATTTCGGCATCCACTATCCGAGCGATATCCTCGCCGGCGTGATCCTCGGCGCCGGCATCGGCTACGCCATCACGCGGCCCGCGATCGCCGAATCGGTGTCGCGTCCGCTGCTCGGCTATGAGAAGCAACATCCCGGCTATTTTTACGCCGTGCTGTTCATGATGCTGGCCGAAGTCGCCGGCGGATTCCCGAACACGCGTCATATCGGCGTCGCGATCGTGCACATGTTCCGCGGCTACAGCCATTGACCATTGCGAGTTCCAGAAAGCGCGATCATCGGCAGCGCGCGTTCATGAAAATTCGAGATCAATACCTTTGCACCAGCCTGCCGCATCGCGCTTCGCCTAGATTGCGCGCGGGGGCGAAGAGGCGAGCATGAGCGTCTCCGATATCCGGCTCGAAACTGTGGCGTGCCCGCTCTGCGGCGGCCTCGACGGCGGCCGCTGGGGCGCCGAGAATGGCTTCGCTTGCGTCAAGTGCAGCGGCTGCGGCCTCGTCTACGTCAATCCACGGCCCAGCACCGACGAGATTTCCCACGCCAACGAGATCGGCGCGCATCGCACCGATGGCGAAGCGCTCCAGGTCGTGTTCAAGCGCAGCCGCCGCAAGGCGATGCGCTATGCAACGACCGTGCGCACGATCTTTCCTGATATCGTGTCCTCGACGCGGCCGGTGCGCTGGCTCGATGTCGGCGCCGGCTTCGGCGAACTGGTTGAGGTCTTGCAGGAGATGCTGCCCGCCGGCAGCCAGGTCATGGGCATCGAGCCGATGGCGCCGAAGGTGGCCGAAGCGCAGGCGCGCGGCCTGCCGGTCTATCAGGCCGACCTCGCCGAGACCGGCGGCGGCTTCGACGTGATCTCGCTGGTCAACGTGTTCTCGCACGTGCCGGACTTCCGCGATTTTCTCGCGCGGCTGCGGCCGCTGCTGAAGCCCGACGGCGAACTGTTCATCGAGACGGGAAACGGCGGCGATCTCCAGTCGATGCAGGACTATCCCGACCTGCTCTATCTCCCCGACCATCTCGTCTTCGCCGGCGAGGCGCATCTGCGCGACTACCTGGCGCAGGCCGGATTCGGGACCGTTTCGACCGCGATGTTTCGGGTCGATACCGCGGCGCAATTCGGCAAGAACCTGATCAAGGCCGCACTCGGCCGGCGCATCAAGCTGACGATGCCTTATCGCTCGCCGTTCCGCCGGCTGCTGCTGCGCGCCAAGGTCGCCGACGCACCGCTCCCGCGCGGGTCGTGGCACCCGCTGCAAGGGCTCGACGCCGGATGACGCCTAATGCCGCATCGCCTGCGGCTCGGGGCCCATCACCGTCTCGACCACGCGGGTGAGCGTGTCGGTGTCGAAGGGCTTGCGCAGCACGTGCAGCCCGTCCGGCACCTTCTGCGCCGAGTCGGTGTAGCCGGTGCTCAGGATGATCGGCAGGCCCGGATAGCGCACGCGCAGCTCGTTGGCGAGCCCGATGCCGTCAATGCTGCCGGGCATGACGATGTCGCTGAACACCAGATCGGCGCGCTTGCCCTGCTCGAGGAACTGCAAGGCGGACTCGGCGGAATCGCGCAGCGACGTGTCGTAGCCCATCTGCTCGAACAGCGACGAGGTCACCTGCGCCACGTCCGCATTGTCGTCGACGACGAGCACGCGCGGCCGGTTCGGCTCGGCGCGCGCCGACCCTTGCGCGACCGCCGTCTCGCGCTCGGCGCAGACCGGCAGGTAGACCGTGAAGCTCGTCCCCTCGCCGACCTTGCTGTCGACCTTGATCGTGCCGCCGGCCTGATGGACGAAGCCATAGACCTGGCTCAGCCCCAGCCCGGTGCCCTTGCCGACTTCCTTGGTGGTGAAGAACGGATCGAAGATCTTCGATAGGAGGTTGGGCGGAATGCCGGCGCCGGTGTCGCCGAAGCGGATCGCGGCGAAGGCGCCTTCGAGCCGGCTGCCCTGCGCATCGACCGGCGCGATCACTTCCGACAGCGACAGCGTGAACGTGCCGCCGCTCGGCATGGCGTCGCGCGCATTGACGGCGATGTTGACGATCGCCAGCTCGAGCTCGGCAAGATCGGCCTTGGTGAAGATCGCGGCATTGGCGATCGCCTCCTTGTACACGATGTTGCCGCGCAGCGAGCTTTCGATCATCGGCCGGATGTTGCGGATGACCGCCGCGAGATCGATGACCGAGGGGCTGACATGCTGGGCGCGCGAGAACGTCAGCAACTGGCGCGTCAGCGTCTCGCCGCGCTTGGCCGCGGTCTGGATCGCCTCGATGGCGCGCGGCAGCTTCGGATCGAGCAGACGCTTGAAGGCCTGCGCGTTGCCGCCGATGATCATCAGGAGATTGTTGAAGTCGTGGGCGATGCCGCCGGTGAGCTTGCCGATGGCCTCCATCTTCTGCGCCATGACGAGCTGCTCGCGCGCCTCGACCAGCTTTTCCTGGGTGTCGCGGCGCTCGGTGGTGTCGCGCATGATGCTGGAGAAGCCGATCAGGTCGCCCGCCTGGCCGCGGATCACGGAGACGACGCCGGTGACGAAGAACGGCGTGCCGTCCTTGCGGATGCGCCAGCCCTCGACATCCTGCTTGCCCTTCTGGATCGCCAGCTCAAGCGCACGCACCGCCTCGCCCGAGCGCCGCTCGTCCGGCCGGTAGAACAGACCGAACGGCTTGCCGAGCACCTCTTCCTGCGCGTAGCCGGTAATCTTCTGCGCCGAGTTGTTCCAGCTCGCGACGCGGCCGGCGGTGTCGAGCACGAACACGGCATGGTCGGCGACGTCGTCGACCAGCGCCTGGAAATGATGGCGCGCCAGATCGAGCGCCTTCTGCGTGTCGCCGAGTTCGCCGATGACGCGCTCGCGCGCGGCGGCCAGGCGCAGATACATGTCGCGTCGCAGCCCGAAGCCTGCGGTCAGGATCAGCGTCGCGAACGAGACGCTGACCGACAGTGCGAAGACGAGCAGGAGCCGGTCGCCCGGCGGCTCGTTCAGCGCCGCGACGGCCCGGGTGCCCCAGGCGGCGGCGAGGACGAGCGCGAACACCGCCGTCGTCGAGACGCGCTGGTCCTCGCGCAGGGCCGCGCCGATCAGCGGCATCAGCGCGACGAAGGCGATCAGCCAGCGGTGCGTGACCACGATGTCGCTGGCGGCGAGGGTGAGATCGGCGGCCGGGCTGAAGGCGATGAAGCCGATGGCGAAGGCGAGCGCGGCGGCCACCACCGCTTCCAGCGCCGCGTCGCGCGAGAATGGCGCCGCGGCCCAGGCAATGATGAGCGGCGCGACGATGAGCGATACCGCCGCATCGGCAAGCCACCAGGCCGGCCAGACCATGACGTATGACCCGATGTCCCCATCAAGCATCGCGAGTCCCGCCGCGGCGGCCGCGACGCCGATCGCGGACGCCGGCAGGAGGCCGAAGCATGCCGTCTTGATGACGCCGAGCGGCGTGCCGAGGCTGTTGCCGCCGGGCGCGAGCGTGCGCACGAGCGCGCTACCCGCAAGTCCGGCGCCGAGCGATCCCGCGGCAACAAATGCGCAGACGAGCGGCGCCTGCGCCGCGATCGCTGCTGCGAGATAGGCACCGAGCACGATGCCCGGCCATAGCTGCACACCGGCGACGAGAAGGATGGCGACGGCCAGCCCGCTCGGCGGCCACAGCGGCGCGACGATCGGATTGAACCACGGCGCAGCCTGTCCGAGCGCGGCGGCCGCCGCATAAACTGCAATAACGGCGACGATCTTCGCCGCGTATATCGCGAATTGCGCGGCTTGACGGCCGGCGGGCCGCCGCTCGGCGACCACCGCGGCGTCCTGCACGCCAGGCGAACTGGAATCGATACTTCGCAATGCCGAGGCCCCCGACCAGGAAACGCGAATTAACCGGATAGCACTCAACAGATGCGGCAACTTAGTGGCGGTTCATGAATTCCCGCTGCCCGAACTTTGCACAGGCTGCGCACAACTCGCCGCAGTGTTTCGGACAAGTCCATGAAAAGTGGAGCGGATCGCGGTTCCATCGCTCCGCGGACAATGTGCGGCGGTCGCGACATACCTGCGGACGTCTCGGCCTGGAGCGCGATTCGGTCTCAGCCGACGTCGCGGATCGGCTCGTCGTTACCGTCCGTCAGCGCCTTGCGGCAGGCACGCACTTTGGCATGACACTCGCAGGCCTGCTGCGCGAGGCCCGCTTCATCGACGATCGAGAGCCGCCCGCGGCGGTAGCGGATGAGGTCCATGTCCTGGAGCTGTCCGGCAAAACCCGACACGCTGGCGCGCTGCACGCCAAGCATCTGCGCCAGGAACTCCTGCGTCAGGAACATTTCGCGCGTCCCTGTCGCATCCTGCGTGCGCAGCAGCCAGCTGCTCAGGCGCTGCATGATGTGATGCTTGGCGTTGCAGGCGGCGGTCTGCTGCGCCTGCGCTTGCAGGAACTGCTCGTGCGCGAAGATCGTCGCGCGGACGGTCTCGTCCTCGCGCGCAATCTCCTTCAATTCCTCGGCCGGCAGCAGATAGGCCGTTCCGGGAAGCTGGCAGAAACTGGTGTTGAGATGATCGGCGCTGCCGAAGGCGACGCTGCCGCCAACGAGACCGTCATGGCCGACCATCGCCGATTCGATCATATCGCCGTCGTCGAGCTGAACGACGATGGAGATCATGCCCGAGACCGGAAACACCACTTGCCGTATCGGCTCTCCGACGCGGCCGAACAGGTCGCCATGTCCGAAGTCCACCCGCGACAGACGTGCGCGCACGTCCGGATGCTGCTGGACCAGCGCGGTCAGGATCCGATTTTGCTGCATGACCACCTCATCGATCTTCCCCATGCTGCGCGAGGAACTGAATGTGCGACCTGGGTCTCAACGGGACACCGCACATAAGGTCCCGGCCCGGTGGCACGATCGTGGTTGAGTTGAAACTTATATCGCGTTTCCGACTTAGGCAGCCAGCATTTTTTGAGCCTCACGCATCCCGCTCGTCGCCCGTGCGCATGCGCTCGAGCACGACGCGCTTGCCGTCCAAGGCCTCGAGCTGAAGCTTCGCCTCGACCTGTACGACCGTGCCGTCCTTGTGTCGTTGACGCATCGGTCCGGCCCATTTGCCGGTGCGCAGAAGCCGCGCCTTGACCTCGTCGAACGCGCCCCCCGGAATTTTGGTCGCCAGCAGCTGCTCCTTGTGCTGGCCGAGCGCCTCGGCGCGGGTATAGCCGAAAATCGCTTCGCAGCCGCGATTCCATTCGACAATCCCGCCGTCGAGGTCCCATACCGCGATCGGATCGCGCAGCAGATCGAGCAGCGATTTCTGTTGGCCGAGCCGCATCTGGCTCTGGCGCAGCGCCTCCTCGACCTGACGGCGATCGGTGATATCGAGAAAGGTGATGACGACGCCGTCGATCTTGTTGTCGACAGTGCGATAGGGCCGCACCCGCAGATCGTACCATTGGCCCGTGCGGCTGCGGATTTCACGTCGCACCGGCGTCAAGTCCGCCAGCACCGCTCGCGCGTCCTTGATCAGGTCGTCATATTCGAGCTTGTGCGCGAATTCGGTGATCGGCCGGCCTTCGTCGCTCGGCGTGATGCTGAACAATTCGGTGACGCGCTCGGTGGAACGCCTGATGCGCAGGCTCGCGTCGAGGAACAGAGTGCCGATGTCCGTCGCTGCCATCAAGTTCTGCAAATCGCTGTGCGCGCGCGAGATCGCCTCGAGCTTCAGTTTGAGCTCGGTATTGACGGTTTGCAGCTCCTCGTTGATCGATTGCAGCTCTCCCTTGCTTGTCTCCAGCTCTTCCGAGGTCGAGCGGTATGCTTCGTTGATCGACTGCAATTCCTCGTTGGCAGCCCGGAGCTCCTCGTTCGCCGCCTCCGACTCCTCGCGAACGGCGCGCAGACGCGCCTGCGTCAATTCCAGTTCCTGGATGAGCCGGCGCACGGTCTCGTCGGACGCCTGCCGCTCAGTCGTCTTGACACCTTCGGGCAGCTTCTCGACCTCGATGAACATCACCCCAGCTGTGCGCGCGCCGGCCAGTTCGCCATCCTCGGTGCCCTGCACCAGCAGCAGGACCCGGTGCACGGAGCCATTGAAGCGGACAGCGATCGGCAGGCTCAACGAGCCGGCGTTCGGCTCGAACAGCCGATGCAGCGACGAGCGCAGCTCGAGGCGCAATTCCGACCGCACCAAAGCCGCTCGGGTCCGCTCCGGAAGATTCGCAAAGAAGCGCTGAAGGGCCGTAACACCGCCAGCGGATGCGCCGATTGCAACGACGACAGGCCGGCCAGCCTTTTCGTCGCCGTCCGCCTCGCCGTTCTGCCCGACCATGTGATTCCCGTTGTACGGGCATATTATAGGCCACACGCGCGCCCCACAATGTACGGCACCGCACACAGCCAAGGACGCCAATAGTCGCAGCCGGTCCGTTACCGTTCCGACGCCGCGGATAACGCCGGAGCGGATATTATGGGCAACCGAAACGTTCTGGCGACCGGCGCATCCGCCGGCGGCATCAGTGCGCTGATCGATCTTGCCCGAAGCCTGCCCGCTGACTTCCCCTCCGGCATCCTCGCGACGATTCACCAGCCGGCCGGCGAGCGAGCCGATGCTGCGCTCCGTTGCCGCCTGTTGTGGCGCGCGCGCGACCGGCGTCGTGCTGACTGGAATACTCGGCGACGGCGCGTCCGGGCTCTGGACACTCGCCCAGCTCGGAGCACGCACCGTCGTCCAGGACCCAGCCGATGCCGCATTCAGCGAAATGCCGATGAATGCATTGAATGGCACGCAAGCAGACCACGTTGCGACGCTTGCCTTATGACGGCGCTGCTGGCCCGGCTGGCCAAACGGCAAGCCGGACAATCGAAACCGATATCGGACAGGCTGTGGGTGGAGTTGAAGATCGCAAGGGGCGCCAACCCGACGATCGCAAAAATGGATCGCATCGGCCAGCGGTCCGCCTTCACCTGTCCGGATTGCGCCGGCGTCATGTGGGAAATCGACGAGGGCGACCTCGTCCGATTCCGCTGCCATATCGGTAAGGCCTACACGCGGGACCTGATGGGTCCGGCGCTCGACGAAAGCCCTGTATCGGGCCTTGGCGATTGCGGTGCGTGCGCTGGCGGACAGAGCGGAGCTGGCCGGCAAGCTCCAGCGTAAGGCCGAGAGCCGCCGTCAGCACCACGCAGCCGGGTCATGGGCGGCCAAAGCCTCCGAGTTCCGCCGCGAACTGGCTCTCATAGAAGGTGCGCTGCAGCGAATGGACGAGATCGAGGCGCTCCATAACGGCGCGTCATCGTCGAAATAATCAGTACGCCACTTTCCACGGCCGCGGCAGATTGCTAATTTGCGGCGTTACGATGGACGTTCTTCATGGCGACATACTATTTTAATTTGAACGACTGCCGAACTACGATCCCGGACCTCGACGGGACCGAGCTTCGCGACGAAGCGGCCGCCCGCGACCACGCCGTGACCGTGGCGCGGGAGGCGATGCGCAACAACGAGGCGCGCACGCGCAATTGGCGCATCGAGGTCTGCGGGCCGGACCGTATGCCGCGGTTCGAGATCCTGTTCGCCTCGGTCGACGAGTCGATGGCCCACTTCCCGGTCGAATTTCGTCGTTCCGTTGAAACGGTCTCGAAGAGGTTCGCAGCTCTCGCGGACACGATCCACGACGTCCGGATGAGCATGCTCGAGCTACGCAAGACACTGGCCCGTTCGGAAGGCGCGCCGCATCTCGTCGCGCTCAACGGCACGCGTCTGTGGAAAGAGCGCTGAGGGCGCCACGCGAGCGACCCATCTCGACGCGCTCGCCGGCGGTGCCTATCCTCCCGGCCTGACCCAGCATCATGGTCGAGTCATCGGAGCGGATAGGAAGCATCATGCGCGTCGTCGCCGTTGAAGAACATTTCGTCACGCCGGCCTTCGTTGAAGGCCCCGGCAAGGGCTTTCTGGACCGCTTCAAGAATTCAGGCCCGCGCGGCGCCCTGATCGCGGATCGGCTTTTCGAGCTGGGCGACAAGCGCGTCGCCGAGATGGACGCCGCCGGCATCGACATGATGATCCTGTCGCTCAACTCGCCGGGCGTCGAGCAACTCGAGGCGGCGGAAGCCATCCCCTGCGCCCGCGACGCCAACGACTTTCTCGCCGAAGCGGTCAAACGCCATCCCAAGCGTTTCGCCGGCTTCGCCGCCCTGCCGATCCAGGCGCCCGACGAAGCCGCGAAAGAGTTCGAGCGCTGCGTCAAGACGCTCGGCTTCAAGGGCACGAACATCAACGGCCACACGCGCGGCCGCTATCTCGACGATCCGTATTTCACGCCGATCCTGGCCTGCGCGGACAAGCTCGGCGTGCCGATCTATCTGCATCCGACCGTGCCGCACAAACCGGTCGCCGACGCGCTCTATGGCGGCTTCTCGCCGGTCGTGTCCGGCGTGCTCTCGAGTTCCGGCTGGGGTTGGCACATCGAGACGGCGGTGCACGTGCTGCGCCTCATCCTCGGCGGCGTGTTCGACAAGTACCCGAAGCTTCAGGTGGCGATCGGCCATATGGGTGAGGCGATCCCGTTCATGCTGCCGCGCATGAACCGCAACCTGCCGCCGCAGGTGACCAAGCTCGAGCGGCCCTTCGCCGACTATCTGCGGCAGAACGTGCATTACACGTTCGGCGGCTTCAATTTCGCGCCGACCTTCCTCAACCTGCTGCTCGAGGTCGGCGTCGACCGCATCATGTTCTCAGTCGACTATCCGTACGGCTCGATGGAAGAGGCGCGCGGCTTCCTTCAGAACCTGCCGGTCAGCGAGGCCGACCGCGAGCGCATCGCGCACGGCAATGCCGAGCGCCTGTTCAAGGTCTGATCGAGGCGACGATTACCAATGATAGTTGATGCCGGCGCGGACGATGTCGTCCTTCGCCGGCGTCGACACCGGCGTGCTGCTGGCGGCGCCCATGAAGCTCGCGGTGCCGAGGTCGAGATGGAGCCATTCGACCTTGGCGCTCCAGTTCTTCGACAACGAGTATTCGACGCCGGCGCCGGCCGTCCAGCCGAGCCGCGTGGCCGTGTCGCTGCGGCCGGGCTGGTCCAGCTTGATGTCGCCATAAGCAGCGCCGCCGGTCACGTAAGGAAGCCACGAACCGAAGGCGTAGCCCAGGCGGCCGCGCGTCGTGCCGAGCCAGTCCTGACGGGTCCGGCAATTGCCGCCGCCGGGCGGGGCGCAGGCGGCGTCGCTGCGGCTGCCCGAAATGTGAGCCCAGTCGAGATCGGACTCGAGCCCGAGGACGAGCGGCCCGGTCTGCCAGTTGTAGCCGATCTGCCCGCCGACGAGCCCACCGGACAGGCCGTCGCGGCCGAACCCGTAGCCGCCGTTTATGCCGAGATATAAGCCGCTCCAGGAGAACGGAACCGGCGCGACCTGCGGCACGGGCTGCACGGGAGCCGGCCGCGCAATATCGGCGGCGTGCGCCGCTGACAGGGTCGCGAGCGCTGCTGCAAAGGT
>Ga0187809_10001054_pt1 | contig 13504 bp, 6 predicted proteins | sample NC_wetland_sal_i_8_FD_132415 | JGI IMG/M metagenome (GOLD analysis project Ga0187809, IMG submission 132415) | Wetland sediment microbial communities from Neuse River Estuary, North Carolina, USA - ASW_4 | ecosystem: Environmental > Aquatic > Freshwater > Wetlands > Sediment | place: USA: North... | reverse complement strand
CAGGAGCTCGCGGGCACCTGCTTGGCTGCCACCTGCAGGTGCAATCGCATCTGCACTGCCGCGAGCTCCTGATCCCCGTCCTCGACCGCACTCAGGATCGAGAGGTGCGCCTCGCACGAGGCTCTGATTCGCTCGAGGGGATAAACCCTGCTGTATGTCAGAAACCGACGCAGCTCGTTCTGCGCCTTGGTTGCTTGATGAAAGAATGGGTTGCCCGAGCAGGCGGCCAGTGTCTCGTGAAAATTCGCATTGACCTCGAAGAAGCGGATCATCGAGACCCGATCCGGTCGCGTGTCGATAATCGCCTGGTGATCGGCGCGACAGCGCCTGGCCCAGGCCCGGTCTAGCGTGAAGCCGGGCTCGAGCAGCGCCGCCGGCTCGATCGCGAGCCGGAACCGGTAGCTTTGCTCGTCTCCTTTCCCGGATGGACGTAACATCGGCGCGAAACGCCAACCATAGCCGGGCTTGCGCTCTATGACACCCTCTCGGGTCATGCGCTGCAGCACGCGCACCAGAATTCCCCGGCTCACCTCGTAGCTGCGCATCAGATCGGCCTCGGAAAACTCCTCCGGCAGGGCCTGGCGGACGTAGTCCTCCGCGATTCGCAGATAGACGGACTCGTCATCGGACGGCACCGACTCCGCGGCGAGCCTGGTAATGACGGCGGCAGGGGCTTTCACACGGAAACCGAGCCGCGGGCCGGCCGGGGCAACGATGTCGAGCGCGGTCAGGTACTCGAGCGCCCCCCGGACCGGCGTTCTCGAGACCTGCAGCGTCTGCGCCAGCACGAGCTCCGTGAGATGCTCGCCCTTGCCGAGCTTCCTGTCACGGATGTAATTGACAATCCGATGAGCCAGTTGCAACTGCAGCTTGCTCGGTGAATGCCCCTCGGGGGCACGCGGCTGTTGCTTGACGCGTTTCATGACTGATCCGGTTGGCACACCGTCTCGCGCGGCGTAGCCGGCATGGTACACCACCGGGACAGCCGGCTGCAGGCATTATTGTGTTTTATTAGCTCAAAGCGCAATATACAATCCGATCCGAAATAGACACCGACGAGGCGATGACGATGAGCAGATCCGGACCGTGCCCGCTGATTGAGGTTTCGGGGCCACCGGGCGTGCGGGGACGGCAGTACGGACAGCAGGCAGCCGCATTGATCCGGCGCGCCGTCGCCCACTACTCCGATCAGTTGCGCCGCTTCGAGATCGATGCCAGCAAGCTCTCGCGCCTCGTCGCCGGCTATGTGCCCACGATCGAGGCCTTCGATCCGCGCTTCATCGAGGAGATGCGCGGCATCGCAGCCGGCGCCGGAGTGGAGTTCGAGCAGATCGTCATGGTCAATGCGCGCACCGAGGTCCTCGAGCTCGCCGCCGATCCGGCTCTCCTGGCGCGGCTACGCGAACTGGCGTCAATGGAGGGATGCACCACGCTAGCGGTCGAGCCGGAGGCGGCCGACGGCGGTCGGTTGATCCACGCGCACAACTGGGACTGGAAGGTGGAGAGCGCCGACGCCTCGGTCGTATTACGCATCCGCAGCGATGAGGGTCCGGACATCCTCACGTTCACCGAGGCGGGCGCCCTCGCCCGCTTCGGTCTCAATGCCCGCGGGCTGGCCATCACTGGCAACTATCTCGAGTGCGACCGCGATTATTGCCAGGTGGGTGTGCCGCTCGCCGTCATCCGGCGCAAAGTGCTCGAGCAGACGCATCTCGCACCGGCCCTAGCCCTCGTCTGCACGACGGCAAAGTCCGGCTCCAACAACATCGTCGTCAGCGACGGCGGCGGCGGCATGGTGTTCGATTTCGAATGCGCCCCGGACGAGGTGTTCGAGGTCGAGCCGCAATCGGGTGTCCTGGTCCATGCCAATCACTGGCGCAGCCCCATCGCGCTCACCAAGCTGCGCGAGGAAGGCATCCGCTCATCGCCGGACAGCCTGTGCCGCGAGCGCCGGGTGCGCAAGCTCCTGGCGACGCGCCGCGGCCGCCTCACGATCGAGGACGCAAAGGCGATCCTCGCCGATGACTGGGCCACGCCGTGGTCTATATGTAGACCGCCGCGTCCCTCGACCGACCACGGCATTACTGCCACCGTGGCCACCCTGATCATGCAGCCCGAGCTCGGGCGCATGGAGGTCGCGCTGCTGCCGGCGAGCGGGGCGCGCTTCACCCGCTACGAGCTGGCGGGCGGCGGCGCGGCTTCCGCGATGGGCGGCGGCCCGGCCGGATGAGCGCGCCCGCACCCCGGCGACGGGCACGGTCATGATGGGAGCGCGCGCCGCCAGGCGGGCGCCGCCCTACAGCTTCGCCCTGCTGCATGTCTGCACCGGGTGGCCATACGGCATCATCGGCCTGGTGGTCGGCAATGGCCTGACCGCGGCCGGTGTTCCGGTAAGCGACAGCGCCAACATGATCGCCGCCGCCACATTCGCCTTCTCGCTGGAGTTTCTGTGGGCGCCGTTGGTCGACGCGATGTGGACCCGGCGACGCTGGTACATCATGGGCGCGCTGCTCATGGGGGCGTCCCTCGCGGCGCTGCTCACGGCTCCCTGGCGCGCCGGCGGCATGCCGATGCTGACGGTGCTCGCCTTCCTCAGCTGCTCCGGCTCGGCGCTCGCCTCCGCCGCGATCAAGGGCATGATGGCGTACGAGGTCCCGCAGCGACTACTCGGCAGAGCCAGCGCCTTCTACACCGCCGGGGGCTATTTCGCCAAAGCGGTCGGCGCGGCCGCCACGCTCTGGATGCTCGCGCATCTGTCGAATCGATTCCTCGTGGCCCTGCTCAGCGTCTCGTCGGCAGCGGTGGCGGGCGCCGCCGTCATACTCGCCTCGCCCACGCAGCCGGTGCCGCTTCGCCAGCTCAAACCCACCCTGCGGGCGACTCTGAGCGAGGTCTGGGGATTCCTGCGCACCCGCGAGGGTATCGCGATCGCAATTCTCTGCCTGATGCCCTTCGGGGCGGGTATCGCCTCGGGCCTGACGGGCACCATCGCCGCCGAATGGCACGTCACCGCCGACGAGCTCGGCGCCTGGATCGCGGCGAGCGCCGTCGGCACGATCGCTGGCGCCGCCCTGGCAGGCTGGCTGTCGGTACGTGTCGGCGCGTGGCGCACGTATCTCGTGCTCGGTTGGGCGAGCATCGCCGCCGTGCTAGCCCTCGCCGCCGCGCCGCGGGATCCCGCCGCCTTCCTGACTCTCGAATGGCTCTATCGGGGGCTGACGGGCGGCTGCTACGCGGCGATCCTGGCGCTGGTGATGACCGCGATCGGCAAGGGCGCAGCGTCGACGAAAGCTGCGGTCATGTGGTCGCTGTTCAATTTCGCGGCGGTGCTGCCGACGATGCTGGAGGGGCGAGTACACGACACGCTGGGAACGACGGCCATGCTGCTGACGGACGCGATCCTCGGCATCCTCGGGCTCGCGCTGCTGCTCACCGCGACGCGGGTGCTGCGATTTCGCTTCGATGCCACCCCGCGAGCCACCGACGCCCCGAGACCCGATCGCGCCTGATCGCGGGGCGAGGCGCCCGGCGGCTCGGAGCGCATCGCCGCCATTGCTTTTTACGCCGCTATAATGCATCATCCGCCTTATGCGTTTTATCACTATATAAGACATACGCATGGGGCACGCGTCGCACGGCGAAACGATGATCTCGGACTGGGGAGCGCCGGTGCCCTCCCCCGGCATCGACTGCCCGGATGACGGCGGACTCGCGCGCGGTCTTCGCGCCGCGACCCGTGATCCGCGCCTGCTGCGGGCCGCGGCGGCCCTCCGTCGCAACGATATTCCGACCGCGGAGTCGCTGCTGCGCCTGCACCTGCGCCAGGACCCGACAGACGTCGCGGCCATCCGCATGTTCGCCGAAGTGGCCGCGCGGCTTGAGCGCTACCAGGATTCCGCGAAGCTCTTGGCGCGGTGCCTGGAACTCGCTCCGGAATTCCTCGCGGCGCGCCGCAACTACGCCCTGGTGCTGCATCGGATGAACCGCCACCAGGAGGCGCTCGCGCAGACGCAGATCGTCCTGACGCGCGAGCCCTGGGACTGGAGTGGGCGCAACCTCAAGGCGGCCGCGCTCTGCGGCATCGGACGATATGAGGAGGCCATCGCGCTCTACGCGAGCATTCTCGCGCAGGCGCCGCGCCAGCCAAGGATCTGGCTGAATTACGGTCATGCGCTGAAGACCGTCGGAAGGCAGGCAGAGTGCATCGCCGCTTACCGGCAGAGCCTGGCGTGCGAGCCCGGCCTGGGAGTCGCCTATTTCAGCCTGGCGAATCTCAAGACCTTCCGCTTCGCGGCGGACGACGTCGCGGTGATGCGAGAGCAGCTTGTGCGGACGGACATTTCCGATGATGACCGTCTGCACCTGCAGTTCGCACTGGGCAAGGCGCTGGAGGATGCGGCACAGTATCGCGAATCCTTCACTCATTATTCGGCAGCTAATGCGCTGCACCGAGCGGCTTGCGGGTACAGCGCCGGGCGAGTGACCGCGCGCGTGCAGCGCTCGAAGGCGCTACTCACGAGTCATTTCTTCGCCGCTCGCCACGGCTACGGCTGTCCTGCCTGCGATCCGATCTTCATCGTCGGCCTGCCGCGCGCCGGCTCCACTCTTCTGGAGCAGATCCTCTCCAGCCATTCGGCGGTCGAAGGAACCATGGAGCTGCCGGACATCTCGGCGATGGCCTCGCGACTGCTGCAGGGCGCCCCCGCCGACGAGTCCGTGGGCTATCCCGGCGTGCTCGACAGCCTGACGGCCGCCGATTGCCGCGCTCTTGGCGAGGAATATCTCGACCGCACGCGCATCCAGCGCTGCAACGGCGCGCCGCACTTCATCGACAAGATGCCGAATAACTTTCAGTACATCGGCCTCATTCAGCTGATCCTGCCGAACGCGAGGATCATCGACGCCCGGCGCCATCCCCTCGGATGCTGCTTCTCGGCCTTCAAGCAGCATTTCGCCCGCGGGCAGCATTTCACGTATTCCCTCGAGGATGTCGGCCACTATTATCGGGATTACGTCGAGCTGATGGCCCACTTCGACGCCGTACTGCCTGGCAGGATCTGCCGGGTCCTCTACGAGGATCTCGTCGCGGGCCTCGAGTCGCAGGTCCGGCGCATCCTCGACTACTGCGGCCTTCCCTTCGAGGCCGGCTGCCTTCGCTACTACGAGAACGACCGGCCCGTGCGCACCGCGAGCTCCGAGCAGGTGCGCCGCCCCATCTTTCTAGACGGCGTCGACCGCTGGCGCCATTACGAGCCCTGGCTGGACCCACTGAAGCAGGCCCTCGGTCCGGTGCTCGACCGCTATCCGGGCGTACCCGAGTTCGGCGACGCCCGACTCCAATGAACAACCGATCCGGGGAGAGATCATGACCCGCAGCCGCAAGAGAAAACTGAGTCGCGTCCGTGCAAGGTGGGCGGGTGTACCGCTCCTCACGGCGATCTCGACGGCGCTCGCGCAGCAGGCGCCGCAGCCGCAGGCGGCTCAGAGCACCGCCAGACTGCGGGAGATCATCGTCACGGCCACCAAGCGCGCGGAAACACTGCAGACCGTGCCAATGGCGATCACCGCGCTCGACGGCCGGAAAATCACACAGCTGCACATTCAGGACTTTGACGACTACGCGAAGCTTCTGCCGAGCGTGTCCTTCCAGGCGCAGGCACCTGGATTCGAGCATCCCCTCATCCGTGGCGTCTCGAGCGACTCCAACGCCAACCACTCCGGTCCACAGCCGACCGTCGGTGTGTACCTCGACAACCAGCCGATCACGACGATTCAGGGCGCACTCGACCTACACCTCTACGACATCGCCCGCATCGAGGAGCTCTCCGGACCCCAAGGAACGCTGTACGGGGCGAGCTCGGAGGCGGGCACCATCCGCATCATCACCAACAGGCCGGTGCTCGACGAGTTGAGCGCCGCATATGACCTCGACGGTAACTACGTCGCACACGGCGGTCCCGGAGGCACCGTGGAGGGATATGTCAATCTGCCGATAGGTCACAGAGCGGCCGTGCGTCTGGTGGCCTGGAAGCAGCACGAGGCAGGCTACATCGACAACGTGCTGGCGACGCGCAACTACGCGGGCAACGGGGTCACCATCAGCAACGCCTCAGTGGCCGGAAGCCACTACAACGACGTGGACATCACCGGCGCGCGCGCGGCACTGCGGGTGGACCTCGACGACAGCTGGACCGTGACCCCGGTCGTCATCGCGCAGGACGAGAAGACCAATGGCGTTTTCGGCTATATTCCGAGCCTCGGAGATCTCAAAACCGAGCGCTTCACGCCGGATGACTCCGACGATCGGTTCGTCGACAGCGCCCTGACCATCGAGGGCAAGATCCACGATTTCGATATCACTTACAGTGGCGCCTACCTCAAGCGCGACACTCACGTCCACACCGACTACTCGGATTACACCCTTTCATACCAGAGCTCGCCCAGCTACACTTCGCTCTGGGTCGGTCCGGGCGGCAGCAAGATCGATCCGACGCAGCGCGAGATCAATCGCGGGCATTACGAAATGGTGAGCAATGAACTGCGCTTCACCACGCCGGCCTCTTATCCACTGCGGGCGGTCGGCGGCATCTTCTACCAGCGCCAGCAGCACCAGATCGAGTCCGATTTCGTCATCCCCGGCATTGATCCGACCTACACCGTCACGGGATGGCCAAACACCTGGTGGCTCACCGAGGAAATGCGGGTCGATCGCGACCAAGCCGCCTATACCCAGCTCAGCTACGATCTCACCCGGCGGATCACCGTCCGCGCCGGCATCCGGCATTTCATCTACGAGAATACGCTCGAAGGCTTCACCGGTTACGGGCCGGGCAACCCGCTCGGCATGCCGAACGGCCCCGGCGAGTCGGCGTCGACGTGCGTGACGCCGGGGGTGTATGGCGCACCGTGCCTGTCATTCGACCAGGGCACCTCGGGGACCGGAAACACCTACAAGCTGAACGCGGAGTACAAGTTCGATCCATCGAAGCTCGTGTACGTCACGTGGTCCACGGGATTCCGCCCTGGCGGCGTGAACCGCGCCGGTAACCTCCCCGCATACCAGCCCGATTACCTCACCAATGTCGAGCTCGGCTGGAAGATGACCTTCGACAAGGTATTCCGCTGGAACGGGGCGATATTCCACGAAGACTGGCGCGACTTTCAGTTCCAGTTCCTCGGCGCCAACAGCCTGACGCGCATCGCAAACGCGGGTGCCGCCCGCATCCTCGGGCTGGAGTCGCAGCTCGAATGGGCGGTGACGCACAAGCTCATGCTGGGCACCGGCTTCACGGTGATGAACCCGCAGCTGAGAGGCAACTACTGCGACCGCTTGAACGCCGACGGCAGCCCGATGACGTCCAACCCGTGCTACAAGCCCAATCCTTCGGGCGGCTCGCCGATCCCTTACGCCCCCCTGGCGCCGGACGGGCAGCAACTGCCGAGCACCTCGAAGTTCAAGGGCAACATCAGCGCTCGATACGACTTTCCGCTGGGAGCTTGGCGTGGATTCGCTCAGGGCGTGCTGATGTACCAGTCACAGGAATGGGCGGACTTGCGCACCAAGCAGCGCGCTCAGATCGGCGTGCAGCCGGGATTCTCAACGCTCGACCTCTCTTTCGGCGGCGTGCGGGGAGATTCCCGGCTCACGCTCTACATCACGAACGTGTTCGACAATCGCGGCCAGATCTTCCGCTACACCTCCTGCGGAGGCTGCTACAACGTCGCGGCTTACGCCGTGCCGACACAGCCACGTACCGTCGGAATCAGGTTCGGGCAGGACTTCTGACCGGGCTCGTGGCCGGGAGCGCGCACTCCCGGCCACGAGGCCTCATCATTGAGGCCTGCGACGAATCAGCCACAGGCGCGAGAAGCGGACGCGGCCACGAAACGATCATCGGGCGGCCGCCGGACACGGCTCGGTGGCACGCGGAGGCGCCCAGCTCATGCCTGAGCGATGCGCCTTGGACGGGCTGCCAGGGGCATCCACCACCCGATCAGGGCTGCTCGTAACGCGCCGGGAAGGCCACCCGGAACGTGGTCCCCCGGCCGGGCTCGGTCCTCAACTCGATGCTCGCGCTCAGCAGCTCGCAGAGCTGCTTGACGATCCCGAGGCCGATCCCCTCCCCCAGCACCGGAGTCTGCGCATCAGTCCCTGAGCCCGGCGACTCGGCGCCGGATGGGGTCTCTTGCGACCTTGATCCGGCAGTCTCGCGCTCGACCACGGGATTGAGCCCTGGAGCAGGGCTCGTCATCGCCGCCGCCATGGGCGCCTCGTGCTCGGCGTCGAAGCCCGGCCCGCTGTCCCTCACGGCGAGGATCCATCTGCGCCGCGGCGCGCCGGTGTCGGCCCACCAGTTGATCCACACACCGCCCCGGTCGGTGTACTTGAGCGCATTGATCAGCAGGTTCTGCGCAATGCGCTGCACCTTCATCGGATCGCCCTCGACCTCCAGCACCTCGGGGCCGTCCATTTCGAGGGTAAGCCCGCGGTTCATGGCAAGCGGCCGCAGTGTCACGCAGAGCTCGTGCAGCACTTCGGAGACATCGAACCTCGAGAGACGCACCCGTTCCTGACCGGCCTCCAGGCGCGCCAGCGTCGCAAGGTCGTTCAGCATGTCGCGCAGGGAGGAAAGCCCCTTGCTCAGCGACTCCTGCGACAGCACCCGCACCTTCGGCAGCACATCGGGCCGTTTCAGCAGCGCGTTGGCGTTCGAGACCGCGCCGAGGCCGCCGCGCAGATCGTGCACGGCCTGCCGCCAGTCCCGCGCGCGCTCACGCTCGAGCTCCCGCACCTTCACGAGCGCGGCCTGCAGCTGCAAGGCGCGCTCGGCGGCCTCGGCACGCTGCATCTCTGCGTGCCGCTCCGCGCTCGCGCGGATACCCTCGGCGACGAACTCCGCCACCTCGCGCATCGCGGCGCCCCGCGCCTCCGGCGTCAGCGCGGAGCCCTGTCGGGCATGGCACTCGATTTCCTCGAGCAGATGCACGCTCAGATGCCGCCACTCCGCTATGGCTTCCGCGAGGCTGTAGCCCTGACGCCAGCGATGTTGGCCATGCTCGCCGGCGGGCGCCCGCTCCGGGGGTGGGGTCCGCTCGCTCCCGTCCCGCGACTGCAGGGTCGGCAGGCAACGCAGGCGCTCCACGAGCGCGTCGATGATCTGCGGCAGATGATCGAGAAAGCCCGGGCCGCCCAGCGTCCTGGAAGTCGAGATCTCGGGATCGTGGATCACCGCCTCGCGCACGGCATCGAGCAGCGCGGCGCGGCGGCGGGCAAGGTGATCGGCGAGCGTCTGGATCGCGCTCGTATCGGGTGGGGTCAGCATGCGGTGCTCCGTGCGAGGCCGCTATATAGGCATGCCGCCTGCCCAGCTACAAGTTCGAGCGCAGGCGCGGCCGTACCCGCGCCGGCGCGCCGCGGTCTATGTCAGGGGGAGCTCGTAGAGCGCGATGCTGGTCGGAGCGGCCGTCAGGCTCGCGGCAGTCGGATCGAAGCCCGACTCCTGGATCACGACCCCAGGCGCTCTGCCGAGGGCGTTCTGCGCCTCGAGCCCCGGCGCAACCAGTCTCCAGCAGCGTCCCGTCGGCGCCGTGCGCACGGCGCGCACCCCGAGACGCAACGTGTGCGCTTCCTCGGTGGCGTTCACCACCGCCACGATCAGCGCTGTGCGGTCAGCCGTGAGAGCCGCCGACACGTCGAGCGGCCAGGTATCGCTGCCGGTGTTGACTCTGGGCTGGTCGCCGCCAATCGGATACTCAGGTGGCGGCACCGGCGAATTCCCGGTCACGGCGACCGGGATCCGTCCGAAGTGCCTGTTGTAGAGCTGGAAGACCCGCCCATAGGCGCTGATGACCGCATGCGTACGGTCATGGGCGAGCCAGTTCGTCGCCATGGTGAAGCCCGCCATCTCGATGAAGTCGGAATGACGGAAGAACTCGTGGAATGCCCGGGCGATCGCCAGGCAGCCCTTGAAGTCCGGCTGGAAATGATAGGCCCACTCGTCGAAGAAGACCTTTACCCGCCCCTGCGCGAGCTCGGGGAAGCGCCTCTTGTACTCCTGCCAGCAGTCGGCCATGGTGGCCACCCGCTGGGCCGGGGCCTGCGCCCACTGCACCAGAGTCTGTTTGATGTCGACGTTTTTTCCGGTGCTCAGGTCGAAATGCTTGTTCTCCGGCGGATAGGCGTGCGTCGCCAGCGCATCGAACCGTCCCCAGCAATGCTGCAGCATTCCGCCGGCCCAATCGCGCTTCGAGCCATAGGGGACGAGCGGACTGCCGGAATGGTCCACGATGCCTTGTCCCGTCGTCATCTCATCGACGAAACCGCCGGGCGCGATGATGTAGATCGACGGGTCGATACGGCGCATCGCATCGGCGAAGAGGTTGTGCTTGATGACGTACTGCTCGAGCGCCATGTGGCCGAGCTGCCAGTGGCCGTACATCTCGTTGCCCACGTTCCAGTAGCGCACCGCGTACGGCTCGGGATGACCATTGGCGGCCCGCCGGGCGCCCCATGAGGTGCTGGCCGCGCCGTTGACGTATTCCACGAGCTCCGCGCCCGAGCGCGGCTCGCCGAATCCGGTGTTGACGCACCACTCCGGCTCGACGCCGAGAATCTCCCGGCACATCCGCAACAGCTCATCGACACCCACATCGTTCGGCTGCACGGCGTGCCACTGCGGGTCCATCACCGGCGGACGCTGGTCCGGATCGCCGATGGTGTTCTTCCAGTCGTAGCCGGAGACGAAGTTGCCGCCCGGCATCCGCAGGATCCGGCAATCCATCTCCCGCATCAGCGCCATGGTATCGGCGCGAAAGCCGCCGACGTTGTCGGCGGGCATCAGCGATACAGCGCCCACGCGGAAGGAGCCCGAGCCCGAGCCCGTGCCCACGATCTCCAGCCGCCCCGAGGTGGTGTCGGCACCGCAGGCGAACCGCAGCGGCGCCACCGACCATTCCCAGCCGGCGGCAAGCGGCACGGACTCACGCTGATGCGCGCCCGGGCCCCAGATCAGGGTCGCGGTGAGCCGCGCCGACGGATCGGCTGCCACCACGACACGGCCCGTGTAGGCCTTGCGCGCCAGCGACAGCCCCGCTCGGGCGATGCCGCGCCGGCTCGCGCCGCTCAGTTGCACGAGCGGACTGTGGACGCCGACATAAGGAGAGCGCCTGTCCATGCTGACGGCGGAATCCGGGCCGACCGGCACCCATCGGTTCGGCTGCGGCATCATCCGGCTCATGAGGCCCGCCGGTGGCGGCGGCGGGCGGGAATCGACAGCATGATAGAACTTGCGGTCATCGAGCACCTCGCTCCAGAGGCTGTAGTTGATCAGGTTGCCGATGTGCTCGATGAAGCCGCCGTACAGGTACTCGGAGATCGGCGGGCCGGCCTTGCCAGCGTCGATGACAGCGGACAACTCCGCCGCGGCAGCCGTTGCGGGCAGCGTCGGTGCCAGTGTGAGCGCCAGGGACCCCTGCAGCGCGGCGCGCCGCGATATCAGCAGCTTTTTCGTCACGGTGTAACGCCATCCCATCAGCCTGGCCGCCGCTCCCGGCGGCGCGCCCGTCATCGCGTCGGAGAGCGACCGTCGGTGCTTTCCGGCTCGCCTGCGCTTACGCAGACTGCTCCCGCACTTATGGTAGCGCTACCTCACGCGTTTCAGTATTGTCTTAGTTATTTCGAGCTGTCAAGCAGGTGATCGGACCTCCGTCCCGAGCGCATCGAGCCACCGGCCCACCCGAGGACCGATGCTGCGGCGCGCGGTGGCCGGACACCTCTAGCGCGAACATGCCGCCGCGCGCGCCGCGGAGCAGTCCGGTCGGCCATGGCCAGGCACGGGAGGTGCTTCGGGGTGTTACGCGCCATTGCCATGGACATTGGCGCGCGCGACATCATGAGCGACAGTCATCCGAAATTCACGCGCGCACGGCGGAGCCTCCATGGGGAGGACGGCAGCGCTTCCTGCACGGACGGGTCGGCCGTCTCCCGCGCTCTGCGCATCCTGAACCGCGAAGATCAGGGTTTCCGAGCCATCTTCGAGCAGGCAGCGATCGGCATCGCCGCCCTGGACGCGCAGACCGGCGCCTGGATCGAGGTGAATCCGGCCCTGTGTCGAATGCTCGGTTACACACGCGAGGAGATGCTCGCGCGTACCTGGAAGTCGATCACTCATCCGGAATACATCGACATCGGTGTCGAGAGACGCACCGCGCTTCGCTCAGGCCGACTCGACAGCTACACGCTCGAGAAGCGCTACATACACAAGTCCGGGCACGACCTGTGGGCGCGAGTGATGGTATCGCTGGTGCGCGGCGAGCACGGTGCTTACGAGCTGTCGCTCATAGAGGACATCGATCGGCGCAAGCGCTCGGAATCCGACTCGGCGTTGCGAGCGCGGCAGCTGCAGACACTGATCGAGCGCGCGCCTGTCGGGATATATCTGGTCGACGCCTCCTTTCGCATGCGGCACGTCAATCCCGTCGCGCTGCGCGCCTTCGAGGGCATTGCCGGTGGCATCGAGGGGCGGGACTTCGAGGAGGTGCACCGGCTCGCGTGGCCCGCCGCTCTCGTGGACGAAGTCGTCGCGATCTTTCGCCACACTCTCGCGACGGGTGAGTCCTACGCGTGTCCCGAACTGATTCAGCGGCGCATCGACCGGGAGGTCAGCGAGGCGTACGCCTGGCGCGTAGACCGTATCACTCAGGCGGACGGTAGCTGCGGCTTGGTGTGCTACTTCTCCGACATCTCATCTCAGGTCAAGACGCGGGAGCATCTGGCGAGATCGAACGACGCACTCCGCACGGCCAACGAGCGCTTTCAGCTGGTACAGGAAGCGGCCGGCATCGGTCATTGGGACTGGGATCTGCGCGGCGGTGAGCTGATGTGGTCGGAGCGCTGCCGGGAGCTCTTCGGCATCGAATCGACCGAGACGGTGAGCTACGAGCGCTTTCTGCGGGCCATCGCCGCCGGGGATCGTGAGCGGGTGGATGCGGCCGTGCGGCGCGCGCTCGAGCAGCGTATCGCGTACGAGGAGGACATGCGGGTGAGGCTGCCAGACGGGGGCGAGCGCGAGCTCGTTTCCCGGGGACGCGCCTACTACGATTCGGAGGGCAAGCCGGTGCGCATGTCCGGGATGGTTTTCGACGTGACCGAACGACGGCGCACGGAGCGCGCGCTGTACCAGGGAGAGCTCCGCAACCGGCAGATGCTGGAAGCCCTTCCCCAGCTCGTCTGGACGTGCGACGGTGAGGGCCAGGCGGACTATCTCAGCCCCCAATGGCTGCGCTACACGGGCAGTTCGCTTGCGGAAAACCAGGGCTTCGGCTGGACCCGGTTCATTCATCCATCGGACCTCGCCCCGCTCTTGGCCGCGTGGGGTGCCAGCGTGGGTGCGGGCAAGGCGCTCGACGCGGACGCGCGCATCCGTGGCAGTGCGGGGCAGTACCGGTGGTTCAAGCAGCGTGCCGTGCCGTTGCGCGCCGCCGATGGCTCGATCGAGCAGTGGTT
>Ga0187809_10001053_pt1 | contig 13508 bp, 13 predicted proteins | sample NC_wetland_sal_i_8_FD_132415 | JGI IMG/M metagenome (GOLD analysis project Ga0187809, IMG submission 132415) | Wetland sediment microbial communities from Neuse River Estuary, North Carolina, USA - ASW_4 | ecosystem: Environmental > Aquatic > Freshwater > Wetlands > Sediment | place: USA: North... | reverse complement strand
GATCTCGCCGATGCCGAACAGGCCGATGACGGCGATGAGGAAGTGGAAGCCCGTGAGCAGGGTCTCGGTGCCGAAGGTCAGGCGCACGCCGCCGGTGATCTCGTCGGTGCCCACGCTGGCGAAGGCGAAGCCCAGCATCATGCTCGAGATGACCTTCCACGGCGACTGCCGGCCCATGCCGACGAAGCTGCAGAAGGTCAGCAGGTACACCGCGAAGAACTCCGGCGGGCCGAAGGCCAGCGCGAAGCGCGCCACGATCGGCGCCAGGAAAGTGAGCACGATCGTGGCGATCAACGCGCCGAAGAAGGACGACGACATCGAGGCGGTGAGCGCCTCGCCGGCGCGGCCCTGCTGCGCCAGCGGATGGCCGTCGAAGGTCGTTGCCACCGACCACGGCTCACCCGGAATGTTGAACAGGATGGCGCTGATGCAGCCGCCGAACAGCGCGCCCCAGTAGATCGCCGCCAGCATGATGATGGCGGTGGTGTGATCCATCGAGAAGGTGAGCGGCAGCAGGATGGCGATGCCGTTGGCGCCGCCGACGCCGGGCAGGAAGCCGAGCAGGATGCCGAACAGCAGGCCGACCACCATGTAGCCCATGTTCATCGGCGTCAGCAGCACACTGAAGCCGTGCATCAGCGAAAAGAATGCGTCCACGCAATGCCTCCCGTTGGATCGTCCGGCGCTCGGGCGCCGCTTGTTCTTGTTTTGCAGTCAGGCGGGCGACGGCCCGCTCAGTAGCCGAGCCAGTGCTCGAAGGGACCCTTCGGCAGCGGCACCAGGAACCAGATCTCGAAAATGACGAAGATCGCGATCGGAACGGCGATCGCGATCGGCAGCGTCTTCCAGACCGGGTAGCGGCCGTGCCAGGTCATGAAGAAGCCGATGAACAGGAACGTCGAGATATAGATGCCGATGTAGATCGACAGCACGACGAAGATGATCGTCGGAATGAGGACCTGCAGCACCATCTTCATCTCGCCGCGGGCGATGAACGAGCCGCCGCCGTCGGGCGCGCGCAGGCGGACGTTCTGCATCAGCGTGACGGCGCTGGTGATGAACAGGATCAGCGCGACGTAGAAGGGGAAATAGCCGGAGTCGGGGCCGACATCCTTGGCCCAGCCGGCGCCGAGACGCGCGCTCGACACCATCACGATGGTCGCCACCGTCATCAGCGCGAGCGCGACGACGATGTTCATTGTCCGGTTCGAGGCGACAGAGCTCTCCGGATCGGAGTTATCGAGGCGTTCCGACATTGCACAGGGCTCACAGCTTGTTCGACGGCGCCGCTCCCTCGGGACCGCGCTTGCGCGATCCCCGGCACGGCGGACGGAAAGAGCGGGAGCGCCGGCGTGCCGGCACTCCCGCCAGTCGTTGGCGTTACGAGCCCTGGTGGATCAGGCCGGCCTTCTGCATCAGTTCACGGTGGGTCTCGGCCGCGCTGGCCAGCCACTTCTTGAACTGATCGCCCGTCATCCAGCTCTGGTTGAAGGCGCCCTTGGCCATGTAGTCCTTCCACTCCTGCGTCGCCCGCACCTTCTTGAGCAGGTCGACGTAGTAGTTCACCGCATCCTGCGACACGCCCGGCGCCGTCATGATGCCGCGCAGCATCGTGTAGTGGATGTCGAGGCCCTTGGACTTGCACGTCGGAATGTCCTGCCAGGACATGTCCTTGGTGATCTTCGCCGGATACGGCATCGGCTTGGTGTCGAAGACGCAGAGCGGCCGCACGTTGCCGGCGCGCCAGTGCGCCACGCACTCGATCGGATTGTTGACGCTGTTGGTGATGTGGCCGCCGACGAGCTGCGTGCAGACCGTGCCGCCGCCGTGGTACGGCACGTAAGTGAGCTTGGCGCCGGTCTTCTGCTCGATCTCGACGTTGATGATCTGGTCTTCCTGCTTCGAGCCGGTGCCGCCCATCTTGAAGTCGTTCGGGTTCTTCTTCACCGCGTCGATGTATTCCTGCGGCGTCTTGTAGGGCGACTTGGCGTTGACCCAGAGCACGAACTCGTCGAGCGCCATCATCGCGATCGGCGTGTAGTCGGTCCACTTGAACGGCGAGCCGGTCGCGAGCGGGGTGGTGAACAGGTTGGACAGCGTGATGATGAGCTTGTGCGCGTCGCCTTTGGCGTTCTTGACGTAGAGGAAGCCTTCCGCGCCCGAACCGCCCTTCTTGCTGATGACCACCATCGAGGTCGGCATCAGGTGATGCTTCTGGACGATGCCCTGGATGAGCTGGGCCATTTGGCCGGCGCCGCCGCCGATGCCGGCCGGGACGATGAGTTCGACGTTGTGAGTCGGCTTCCACGCCGCTTGCGCCGGCACGGTGGACAGTGCGATCGCGCCGCCCAGGCACGCCAGGCCGAGTGCCCGTATCGTCTTGGAAATAGCCATTGAATTCCTCCCTGTTGTTTTTTCGAGACCGGCGTCAGGGCCGGCCCGGCAGGCGTCTTGGGTATATCTTCCTCGTAAACTCAAATATCGAACGCATAACGGTTACATAAAAATCGACGACCCACAATTGCGGTTTGAAGCCGCGCCCGCACCGGCTGCCGGCAATCGTGGGCAGCCGCGCCGTCCGCGGTCCAGTTCCGGTTGCGTCGTGCCGCAAGCACATCGCTCTCGTTGCGTCGGCCGATCGGCCGGCCGCCTTCGCAAACGGCAAGTCGCAGCGCGAAGGCGCGAACCGGCAAGGCAAGCCGTGCGTGTCAGGATGAGGGAAGCGTCAGACGAGGCCGGCCTGCGGCCGGCGGCTTACAGCGCCGCGTAGTCGATCGGCTTCAGGCGATCGAGCTTCTTCTCGCTCTTCGGCAGCGGATACTTCAGGCCGCTGGCGCAATTGAACAGTACGACGCGGTCGGTCTTCGTGACGCGGCCCTCGGCGAGCGCCTGCTTGTAGGCGGCATAGGTCGCCGCGCCCTCCGGGCACAACAGGAAGCCCTCCTCACGCGCCATCTCGTCGAGCGCCATTTCGATCGCCGGGTCCTCGACCGCGATGGCGAAGCCGCGCGACTCGCGCACCGCCCGCAATATGAGGAAATCGCCGACCGCCTGCGGCACACGGATGCCGGACGCGATCGTATGGGCGTTCTCCCAGCGCGGCGCGTGCTCGCGCCCCTCCTCCCAGGCCTTGACCATCGGCGCGCAGCCGGCCGCCTGCACCGCAACCATGCGCGGCCGCTTCGACCCGATGAAGCCGATCTTCTCCAGTTCGTCGAAGGCCTTCCACATGCCGATCAGGCCGGTGCCGCCGCCGGTCGGATAGAAGATCGCGTCCGGCACCTCCCAGCCGAGCTGCTCGGCGAGCTCGAGGCCCATCGTCTTCTTGCCTTCGATGCGGTACGGCTCCTTCAAGGTCGAGGTGTCGAACCAGCCGACCTTCTCCTTGCCCTCGCCGACGATCTTGCCGCAGTCGTCGATCAGGCCGTTGACGCGGTAGACGGCCGCGCCCTGCAGCGCGATCTCGCTGACGTTCACCTCCGGCGTGTCCTCCGGGCAGAAGATCGTCGTCTTGATGCCGGCATGCGTCGCGTAAGCGGCGAGCGCGGCGCCGGCGTTGCCGTTGGTCGGCATCGCCATGTGCGTGATGCCGAGCGCCTTGGCCATCGACACGGCCATCACGAGGCCGCGCGCCTTGAACGAGCCGGTCGGCAGGCGGCCTTCGTCCTTCACCAGGATCTCGCCGCCGCCGAGCTTCCTCGACAGCTTCGGCATCGGCACGATCGGCGTCATGATCTCGCCGAGCGAGACGATGTCCTCCTTGCGCCGGACCGGGAGCAGTTCGCGATAGCGCCAGATGTCGGCGGGACGGCCGGCGAGCACGTCTTTCGTCAACGCCCGCCGCACGCCGGCGAGGTCGTAGCGCACGAGGAGCGGCTTGCCGGCGCGCGAGAGATTGTGCACCCGGTCCGCCTCGTGGCGCTCGCCGGTCATGGCGCATTCGAGATGGGTGACGAAATTCGGCCGGTCCGCGGTCAGGTTGTCGTCGTGACGCATGTCCTCACCTCGGTGCGGCGTAGCTGCTACTCGGCGGTCTCGCGCGGCCTGCGCGTGCGGAACACCAGGAAGTGCGACAACGAGAAATTGACCCCGAAGCTGACGCCGATCGCCGCCACCTTGCCCGCCCAGGCCGGGATGTGCGCCAGCTCGACCAGGCACCAGACCGTGGCGGTGTTGGCCAGGAAGCCGGCGAATTGCGACAGCGCAAAGCCGAGGTAATGGCGAACGCCGAGACTGCGGCCGGATTCGGCGGCGAAGGTGATGGTCGAGTTCATCACGTAGGAGCCGCTGACGGCGACGATCCAGGCCATGGTATTGGCGGCGAGGATCGGCAGGCCCAGATAGTAGTAGGCGAAGGAAAAGACGGCGAAATCGACGGCGGAATTGACGAGGCCGACGAGGCCGAAGCTGATCGCCTTGATGAAGAGCGCGCGCTCCCGCCAGGCGACGGTCAAACGCTCGCGAAGGGTCTTGCGGGGCGGGGTCATTGTCGGCCCCGATTAGCATGGTCCACGCTCGCCCGGTAGGGCGGACGCGACAGCGCCTTTTCCTTCGGCTATAGATCGGGGATATCGGAGAGAATTCGCGAAAATGCCGGTGAAAACAGCAAGATCGGGGACGCGCGGAACCCGCGCGAAGGGCACCCCGGGCCTGTCGATCGTGGTCCCCGTCTTCAACGAGGCGCGCGGCCTGCCGGCGCTGCACGAGCGCATCGCCGAGGTGGCGCGCTACCTCGACGGCAAATACGGCCTGAAGATCGAGCTCGTCTATGTCGACGACGGCAGCCGCGACGAGACCGCGGACGTGGCGCGGGCGCTGCCGGCGACGCCATGCGACGTGCAGGTGGTGTCGCTGTCCCGCAATTTCGGCAAGGAGGCGGCCCTGCTCGCCGGCCTCGACCATGCCCGCCTCGGCGCCGTGCTGTTCATGGACGGCGACGGCCAGCATCCGCCGACCCTGATCGAAACTCTGGTCTCGCGCTGGCTCGACGACGGCTACGATGTCGTCTTCACCGCCAAGGCGCATCGCGAGAACGAGCCCAAGCTGCGCACGCTCGGCGTCCGCTGGTTCTACTCGATGATCAATTGGGGCCAACGCCAGAAGATCCCCGAGGACGCCGGCGACTTCCGCCTGTTGTCGCCGCGCGCGGTCGAGGCGCTGCGGCAGATGCCGGAGCGCAACCGCTTCTTCAAGGGCATGTCGAGCTGGATCGGCTTCCGCCAGGCACGGGTCGACTACGAGCCGGCGCTGCGCGCGCACGGCCAGACGACGTGGAACGTCTGGACGCTCATCGGCCTGTCGATCGAGGGTCTGACGTCCTTCACGGTCGCGCCGCTGCGGCTCGCGAGCCTGCTCGGCGCGCTGCTCGCCGCGAGCGCGATCGTCTACGGCATCTGGATCGCCATCAAGACGATGCTGTTCGGCCAGGACGTGCCCGGCTATCCGTCGCTGTTCGTCGGCATCATGGTCATCGGCGGCGTGCAACTACTGATGATCGGCATTCTCGGCGAATACGTCGGCAAGATGCTCAACGAGATCAAGAGCCGGCCGGTCTATTTCGTCGCCGAGCACACGGTGAAGTCGGCCGACGAGACGACCGCGAAGCCTGCCCCGGCGCGCGCCGCCGAATGAGCGGGACGCCGCGCCGCATCTGGCTCTGCGCCGACGACTACGGCATGGCGCCCGGCATCAACCGCGCCATCCGCACGCTGATCGCGCACGGCCGCCTCAATGCCACCTCGGTGATGACGGCCGCGCCGCATCTCGGCGACGAGGCCGACGCGCTTGCCGCGCTCAACGCCGGCGCGCCGCGCGCGCTGATCGGCCTGCATGTGACGCTCACCGGGCCCTTCAAGCCGTTGAGCCGGCACTTCGCGCCGCTGCGCCATCACGCCTTCCCTGCCCTCGCCGAACTGATGCGGCTGGCGATGACCCGGCGCCTCCGGCGCGATCATTTCGCCGCCGAAATCGCGGCGCAGCTCGAGGCGTTCCACGCCGCCTTCGGCCGCGCGCCGGACTTCATCGACGGCCATCAGCACGCGCATCTGCTGCCGGTCGTGCGCGACGCCTTCCTCGCCGTCGTCGGCGCGCAGGCGCCGCAGGCGTGGGTCCGCCAATGCGCGCGGGCGCCGCGCGCGCGGCCGCTCAAGGATCCCAAGGGCCTCGTGCTCGACGTGCTGAGCGTGCGCTTCCGCGCAAGAGCGAAACGGCTCGGCCTCAGGACCAACCCCGCCTTCGCCGGCACCTATGCCTTCACGCCGAAAGCGGACTTCCCCGCGCTGTTTCCGCGCTTCCTCACCGGCCTGCCCGACGGCGGCCTCGTCATGTGTCATCCGGGCTTCGTCGATTCGGCCCTAAAAAGCCTCGATTCCCTGACCGACTTGCGGGAACGGGAGTTCGCCTATTTCGACTCGGATGCCTTCCCGCGCGACCTCGCGCGGCATCACGTCGAACTGGCGCGTCCCGCTGGCGAAACGGGTCCGGCCGCCTAGATAGACCGGACATACCCCCGGCCTTCGAGAGGACGCGACCATGACCCCGCAGGAACGCCAGATGATCGACGACCTGTTCGATCGCCTCGCCAAGCTCGAGACGGCGCCGCGCGATCCGGAAGCCGAGCACGCCATCATCGACGGCCTCAAGCGCGCACCGAACGCCGCTTACGCGCTGGTGCAGACCGCGCTTGTGCAGGACGAGGCGCTCAAGCGCGCCGATGCGAAAATCCGCGAACTGTCCGGCGAAGGCCAGCCGCAGCCGGCGCAAGGCGGCAGCTTCCTCGATAGCATGCGCGCCGCGTTCACGAGCAATGCGCGCACCTCGGTGCCGAGCGTGCATACGCCCGCCGCCTCGGCCGGCGGCAGCGGCCCCGACCCGCGCTGGAACCAGGGCGGCACCGCGCAAGGCGCGTCAAACTTCCAGAGCGGCCCGCAGCCCGGTTATGCGCCCGGCACCGGCGCCGGCTACGCGCCGGGTTACGGTTCACCCGGCCTGTTCGGCGGCGGCAGCTCGTTCCTCGGCACCGCGGCCGCGTCCGCCGCCGGCATGATCGGCGGCTCGCTGCTGCTCAACTCCATCAGCTCGATGTTCGGCCACCACGGCAGCGCCTTCGGCTCGTATTACGACCAGCCGCTCGCGTCCTCGCCGTGGGACAACGGCGCCGCCGGCAGCAATCTCGCGCAGGACGCCGGGCTCAACGACATCGGCAACCAGCAGAGCGCCTTCGGCGACCAGTCGTCGGCCGGGCTGTTCGACAACTCGAACGACCCGGGCAATGCCGACGTCGGCAACGACTTCGGTGACGACATGGGCGGCGATGTCGGCGGCGGTGGCGACTTCGGCGGCAGCGACATTGCCTGACGGCTAGCGCGGGCGCGTCGTCTCCGCATAGACGAAGCCCGGCGCACTGCGCCGGTTGAGCACGTACAGGTCGCGCACGAAGTGCCTGGGCAGTTGCAGCGTGCCCGGCACGCGCAGGCCCATCCACTCCGCGAGATCGGCGACGAAGCTGTTGCAGTTGTAGAAGGTCAGGTGCCAGAGCGGCCGCTCGCGGCGCAGGTCGCGGACCTCGGCCGGCAATGCGGCGTACATCGCGGCGCCGATCTCGCGCCGGTACACCATGTCGCTGCGCAGGACGTCGCGCGGCCGCGACTTGATCAGCGACGGCGTCGCCAGCACGGCCAGCAACGGCGTGTCCTCGAGCATTCCGCTCGGATAGAAGCCGGCGTAACGCGGATGCAGCAGCCGGCCTCGTTCATCGAGGCGGCCATAGGCGATGTAGGCGTGGCCGAAGATGCCGCCCGAACGCGCGCGAAACTCGACGGCATAGCGGTCCGCGGGCCGCGCATCGGCCGCGGCGACGCCGGCCAGCAACGCCGCGGCGGCGAGCGCGACGGCGATCCTTCGCCGCCCCGCGCTCACATCACCACCACCGTCGTGCCGACCTTCACCCGGTTGTACAAATCCATGACATCGACGTTGCGCATGCGGATGCAGCCGGACGACACGTTGTGGCCGATGGTCCATGGCTCGTTGGAGCCGTGGATGCGGTAGAGCGTCGAACCGAGATAGAGCGCGCGCGCGCCGAGCGGGTTGTTCGGACCGCCGGGCATGTAGCGCGGCAGGTAAGGCTGGCGCTGCAGCATCTCGGCCGGCGGGGTCCAGCCCGGCCATTCCTTCTTGGCCGAGATGTGATGTTCGCCCGACCAGGTGAAGCCCGGGCGGCCGACGCCGATGCCGTAGCGGCGCGCCATGCCGTCCGCCTCGACGAGGTAGAGGAAGTGGTGCGGCGTATCGACGACGACGGTGCCGGGCGGTTCGCTCGAGCGGTACTGCACTTCGCGCGGCAGGAACTGCGGATCCATCGGCAGGTCGGGCCGGTCGATCTCGAGCCTCGGATCGGCCTGCGGCTGCGTGTTGACGTAGAGCGGCTGCGGCGCGGCCTGCGGATAGGCCGGCGGCGCCACGTATTGTGCCGGGCCGGCGTAACGCGGCGGCGCGGCGTAGGTCGGCCGTTCGGCGTGATCGCCGAACAGGAATTCGATGAAGCCGCCGCCGAGCTCGCTCTGCATGCGCGGCGGCTGCGCCACCACCACCATCGGCGGTGACATCTGCTGCGCCGCGGCCGGCGCGGCGATCGCGACGATTAACGCTGTCGTGGCGTGGTGAATGAAACGTGTTCGCATAGGCTCGAATACAAGCCGAAAGAGAAACCGAAACGTAAATTGCAGGCCGCCCAGGGCCGCCGGCGAGGCATTCGCCGCCGCTTTCGCGCGAACAAGGTTGCCAGCGGGTAAAGCGCGCGCGGTCTTGGTAAAGGCGCGGTTACCCCGATCGGACACCGGCTATTAATGGCCCTGCGCTAGGGTCGCCGGCAACGAACGGGAGCGCGTCGTGCAGCAGAAACGGTTTCGCATCGAGCAGGTGCTCGCAAGCGAGCGTGGCCACGCCGCGCGCGAATGCGACGAGGCGGCTTCGCTGCGCCGCTCGCTCGCGACGCTGGTCGTCGACGCCGACGGCCGCCGCCTGACGCGCGCCGCCGCCGAGCTCGGCGCGGCCATCGAAACCATCGAGAAGGCGGCGCAGATCGTGCTGTGCGGCGCGGAGTCGATCGACGACGGCGTGCGCGCGCTCGCCGCCACCGGGACGACCGGCGACGGCCGCCGGCTTGCGCGCGATCTGCAGGAGCGCGTGCAGCGCATCTACGAAGCCTGCAATTTCCAGGATCTCGCCGGCCAGCGCATCAGCAAGGTTATCGAGCTGCTCGCCGATCTCGACGCGGAGTTGACGCGCGTCGTGTCCGACGCCGCCGCCGTGCCCGCGCCGCCGCGCGAGCTGCAGGGCGACGGGCTGATGAACGGGCCGCGCCTCGACGGGGCCGCGGGCCACGTCACCCAGACCGACGTCGATCTGCTGTTCGGCTAGGCCGGCCGCCGGATCAGAATTGCACACACGAACGCGACCGCTGCGAAGGCTGCGGCGAGCGCCAGCGCGGCGGCGTCCGAGATCGTCTCGACCACGAAGGCCATGACCAACGGCGCCGCCGACTGCACCAGCAGGAACGGCGCGGCGAGCCGCCCCATCAATTTGCCGTAGCCGCTGGCGCCGAACAGCGACAGCGGCACCGCGCCGCGTGCGATGGTGACGAGCCCGTTGGCCCCGCCGAACATCAGCGCGAACACCGCGGCCGTCAGCGGCGAGATGCCGGTCAGCGCCAGCAGCGCGAAGGCCACGAGCAGCGCGCCGAACGCGGCGCGCGCGATCCAGACCGGATGCAAATCGCGGCCGAAGGCGAACTCGATCAGCCGCGCGACCACCTGCGCCGGCCCGAACAGCGCGCCGATCCACACCACCGTGCCGGCGTCGATGCCGCCGCGCTGGAAGATCGCCAGCAGATGCGCCGACAGACCGGACGGCACGAAGGCGTAGAACGCGAAGGCGGAGGCGACGAGCAGGAAGGTCAGCCCGCGCGCCGGCAGCGGTTTCATCGGCTTCGCGATCGCCTGCGTGTCCGCCGGCGGCGCGTCGGCGGCGTGCCGCGTGCGCGGCAGCAGGAACGCGTGCAGCGGCGCGTTGATGAGCGCCAGCGCCGCGGCGTAGACGAGATAGCAGCCGCGCCAGCCGATCGTGTCGATCAGCAGGTGCGTCATCGGCCAGCTCACGGTCGAGGCGAAGCCGCCGGCAAGCGTCAGCGCCGTGATCGGCCGCCGCGCACCCATGCCGAAGATGCGGCCGAGGCTGGCGAAGGCGGCGTCGTAGAGGCTCGCGCCCATGGCCGCGCCGAGCAGGATCCACACGGCGTAATAGGCGGCCGGGCTCGCAGCCAGCGTGATCAGCGCCAGGCCCAGCGCGCCGGCGAGTGAGCCGCAGGTCATGGTGACGTGCCCGCCAAGGCGATCGATCGACGCGCCGATGAAGCGTGCGGCGATGCCGGCGGTGAGCAGGCCGAGCGAGAAGCCGCCCATGGCGAAGGCGATCGACCAGCCGCGCTCGGCGGCGATCTGCGGCACGATCAGCACCGGCGTGTAGAAGATCGCGCCCCAGGCGACGATCTGCGTGACGCCGAGGACTGGCACGGCGCGCCAGGGGCCGTGGAGCAACGAACGCGCGAGTCCGGTCGTTGTCACGGCCTCACCGGCGTCAGCCGGCAGGCTTCGGCTTCGGCCGCGCCTTCGGCTTCGACACGCGGTGATGCGGCGTCTTGGCGCCTTCGGCCGGGCAGCGCACGTAGACCATCGTGCCGTAGCGGCCCTGCACCTCCGGATCGACCCAGTGCAGGATCATGACGCGGCCGTCGAACTGCTCGACCAGCCGGTCCTGCATGCCGCCCGGCGGGTCGTCGGCCGGGCCGATGTAGGTCTTGCCGCCCGGCGCGCCTTTCAGGCGCAATTCGCTCGGCGTCGCCTGGTCGGCGAGATGCATCATGACGCCGCCGGTCGGCCCGAGGGTGATGACGTAAGGCTGCGTGCAGGCGCGCAGCGCCGCGGCCTCGGTGCGATCGCGGTCGGTCGGCACGTGGTAGGCGGCCAGACCCCATTTCCCGACGATGGCGCTCGGCGGGAAGGCCGGCGGCAGCGTCGGCGTCACCGGCGGCGCGGCCGGCTCGGCCGGCGGGGCCATGGACGTCGTCGTACAGGCGCCCAGCGCCAAACCAAGCACGGCTACGGACAGGATCGGGGTGAGGCGGAGGGGAAACGGTCGCATCGGTACTCCTGCTTCGCGAAAACCGACATTGCTGGCGCGCGCCGGCAAGTGCAAGCAGGACCGTGGCTTTTGGCCGCAAGCGTGGCCGGCGGACGGTAAGCGGCGCCCTTCGCCTGCCTTGACACCTTTCCCGATCCGCAATATCTCCCGGGCGGCCGTCTGGCACTCCCCGTTATTGAGTGCTAACGGCTTGCATTAGCGACACTTTCCAAAGTTCAGAGCCGCGCGGGAGCGCCGACGAGGAAGCCATGGCCAAGACGAAGTTCCGTCCCCTGCACGACCGCGTGGTCGTGCGCCGCATCACCGCCGAAGAGAAGACCAAGGGCGGCATCATCATCCCCGACACCGCCAAGGAAAAGCCGTCGGAAGGCGAAGTGATCGCCGTCGGCCCGGGCGGCCGCGACGAAGCCGGCAAGCTCGTGCCGATGGACATCAAGGCGGGCGACCGCGTGCTGTTCGGCAAGTGGTCGGGCACCGAGGTCAAGATCGACGGCGAGGACCTCCTGATCATGAAGGAGTCCGACATCATGGGCGTGGTCGGCTAACTCGCTCGCAGGAAACAGCGCACCAACCTCTCCGCTGTCATGGCCGGGCGTAGCCGTTCGAAGAACGGCGTTTGTTCAAAACGCCTATGACCCGGCCATCCCGATCAGGCGGGCCCTGTGCCCTTCTAAGCGAGATCGCCGGGTCAAGCCCGGCGATGACAACCGGGGTGGAGGCGCATCAGCAAACCAGATTGGAGTAACCTCAAATGGCTGCCAAGGACGTCAAATTTTCCGGCGACGCGCGCGACCGCATGCTGCGCGGCGTCGACATTCTCGCCAACGCCGTGAAGGTCACGCTCGGCCCGAAGGGCCGCAACGTGGTGCTCGACAAGTCGTTCGGCGCCCCGCGCATCACCAAGGACGGCGTCACCGTCGCCAAGGAGATCGAGCTCGAAGACAAGTTCGAGAACATGGGCGCGCAGATGGTGCGCGAGGTCGCGTCCAAGACCAATGACATCGCCGGTGACGGCACCACCACCGCCACCGTTCTCGCCCAGGCAATCGTGCGCGAAGGCGCCAAGTCGGTCGCCGCCGGCATGAACCCGATGGACCTCAAGCGCGGCATCGACATCGCCGTCACCGCCGTGGTGAAGGACATCGAGAAGCGCGCCAAGAAGGTCGGCGCCTCGTCGGAAGTCGCGCAGGTCGGCACCATCTCGGCCAACGGCGACAGCCAGATCGGCAAGATGATCGCCCAGGCGATGCAGAAGGTCGGCAACGAGGGCGTGATCACGGTCGAGGAAGCCAAGGCGCTCGACACCGAGGTCGAGATCGTCGAGGGCATGCAGTTCGACCGCGGCTATATCTCCCCCTACTTCGTCACCAACGCCGAGAAGATGCTGGCCGAGCTCGAGGACGCCTACATCCTCCTGCACGAGAAGAAGCTCTCCGGCCTGCAGGCGATGCTGCCGGTGCTCGAGGCTGTGGTTCAGTCGGGCAAGCCGCTGATCATCGTCGCCGAGGACGTCGAGGGCGAGGCGATCGCCACGCTCGTCGTCAACAAGCTGCGTGGCGGCCTCAAGGTCGCCGCCGTCAAGGCGCCGGGCTTCGGTGACCGCCGCAAGGCCATGCTGGAGGACATCGCGATCCTCACCGGCGGCCAGCTCATCTCCGAGGACCTCGGCATCAAGCTCGAGAACGTGACCCTCAACATGCTGGGCCGCGCCAAGAAGGTGATCATCGAGAAAGAGAAGACCACGATCGTCAACGGCGCCGGCAAGAAGGCCGACATCGAGGCGCGCGTGCAGCAGATCAAGGCGCAGATCGAGGAGACCACCTCGGACTACGACCGCGAGAAGCTGCAGGAGCGTCTGGCCAAGCTCGCCGGCGGCGTCGCCGTGATCAAGGTCGGCGGCTCGACCGAGATCGAGGTCAAGGAGAAGAAGGACCGCGTCGACGACGCGCTCAACGCCACCCGCGCTGCGGTGGAAGAAGGCATCGTGCCCGGCGGCGGCTGCGCGCTGCTGCGCGCCAAGAAGGCCGTCGGCAAGCTCACGAACGACAACGCCGACGTCCAGGCCGGCATCAACATCGTGCTCAAGGCCATCGAGGCGCCGATCCGGCAGATCGCCGAGAACGCCGGCGTCGAGGGCTCGATCGTGGTCGGCAAGGTCCTCGAGAACAAGTCGCAGACATTCGGTTTCAACGCCCAGGCCGAATCCTATGTCGACATGATCGAGGCCGGCATCGTCGATCCGGCCAAGGTCGTCCGCACCGCCTTGCAGGATGCGGCGTCGGTCGCCGGCCTTCTGATCACCACCGAGG
>Ga0187809_10001052_pt1 | contig 13511 bp, 9 predicted proteins | sample NC_wetland_sal_i_8_FD_132415 | JGI IMG/M metagenome (GOLD analysis project Ga0187809, IMG submission 132415) | Wetland sediment microbial communities from Neuse River Estuary, North Carolina, USA - ASW_4 | ecosystem: Environmental > Aquatic > Freshwater > Wetlands > Sediment | place: USA: North... | reverse complement strand
GTCCGAGCCGGTCCGCTTCGGCACAGGCCACCAAGGCCAGCCGGTCCACCAAGGCCAAGCCGAGCAAGGGCAGCCCGGCGGCCCGACCGTCGGTGACCGCCTCGGCCGACACCGCCATCGGGGGTACCAGTTTCTCCGCCGTGCTGGCGGCAATCCTCGGCCAGCAGCGCAGCGGCACCCCGGAGCAGTACGCCACCCTGGTCACGCTGATGGCTCGCGACCTCGGCGTGCCGGCTCGGATCGTCAGCGGCTTCCGGATCACGAACGGTGACGGCAGCCACCAGCTCAAGGCCGGTTCCTACACCGTCACGACCAAGGATGCCTATAGCTGGGTGGAGATTCCAGTGCGCGGCCTGGGGTGGATGGTGCTCGACCCGTCACCCAGCCGGTACGCCAGTACCGAGGCCCAGCCCAGTGTCGGCGTGACCAAGTCCCCGACCCCGAGCCGGACCCCGACCCAGGCCGCACTGGTCACGGCGGCCAACGGCGGGCATGCGGTGGCGCCCAAGAGCGCAGTACGCGCCGCCCCACCGCACCACTCGCACCTCTGGTTGACCCTGCTCCTGCTGGTGATCGCCCTCGCCGCTCTGGCGGTCCTGGCGGTGGTGCTGATCCTGGGCCGGCACTGGCTGCGGCGGCAACGGCGACGCCGGGTCGCCGACGCCCGAGGCCGGGTGATCGCGGCATGGCAGGAAACCCTTGATGTGCTTACCGAATCCGGCTTGGGTGACCTGCGCACGCTGACCGGTGCCGAGGTCGGCCAGGCAACTGAGAGCCGGTTCGGTGTCGCGGCCGGCCAGCAGGTGCGGCGACTGTCCGGGACGGCCGAGCAGGCCGCGTTCAGCAGCCAGGCGGTGCTGGTGGCCAGGGACGCCGAGCAGGCGTGGCGCTCGCAGGCCTTGATCCGACGCAGTGTCCGGCGCAGCCTGCCCTGGCGCGACCGGGTCGCCGCGTCGCTGCGTTACAACTCGTCCCGGCGGCGCGCCGGCGTGCGGCTGGCCCTGCGCCCCCGCCGACGAGTCCCGGCCCGCCGCGCCGCCGGCCGCCGACGGGCCGGACGTAGGTAGCCGTTTGCCCCTTCCGCAGCGACTCAATCACGCTCAGGCTGGTCCGGTGTATCCGCGTTACCCGTTCTGATAAGTCGGGCCCTCGGGATTGGGTTCGTCGTCGCGGCGTTGTCGGAGGGCTGCCCTGCAATCGAATGTATGAGCGAATCGCTTCAATCGGCTTCCGCTGAGGAGTTGCGCTCAGGGCTGCGGTCAGCCAACCAGGCACTTCGCCGACTGCACTACCGCCGGCTGGAATTGTGGGGCGAACTCGACCGGCGTGGTCTGGTCATCGAACTGGGGCTGCGCCGGTTGGCCGATCTCATCGCCATCGACACCGGCTGCAGCTACCGGGAAGCCAAGCAGCTGGAGTTGGCGGTGCAGCGCTTCACCGATCGGGCCAGCCTGGCCGGTGAGTGCTTGCCGCCCGAGTACCCGCTGGCCGCGGCCGGGCTGGCCGAGACCGCGTTCGGACTGGCTCACGCGAGCGTTGTTGCCGATACCGTCGAGGCAATCCCGTTCGCCCGGCGCGCCGAGTGCGCGGTCTCGGTCGAGCAGAAGATGGTCGAACTGGCCCGCGAACACGATCCGGTGACTCTGGCCCGTCTCGGCAAGCGAATCGTGGCCCACCTCGACCCGGACGGCCCAGAGCCGGTCGAGCAGGCGGCTCAGGCGCAGCGAGCGGTGCGGATAGTGCCCCGAGCTGGCGGCGACTTCCAGTTGGCTGGGCGGCTCACGCCGGAGTGCGCCGCGATCTGGCAGCCGGTGCTGGCTGCCCTGGCCGCTCCGCCGGCGGGACGTGACGACACCCGAACCGCCGATCAACGCAGCCACGATGCGTTCGCCGACGCCGGACGGCACCTGCTGGCCAGCGGCCGGCTCGGACAGCATGCCGGGCTCCCAGCCCAGATCATCGTCACGGTCGACCTCCGGGATCTCGAGCAGAGGATCGGCTGCGCCACGACTCACCACGGCGGCACCCTTTCCATCCGTGCCGCGCTGCGCCTGGCCGCTGACGCCAGGGTGATCCCGGCCATTCTCGACCAGGAGCTCGGGCTGCTGGAGCTCGGGCTGGGCCGGCGGCTGGCCAGCCCGGCCCAGCGGCTGGCCGCCTTCGCCCGCGATCGTGGCTGTACCTTCCCGGGCTGCGGTAAGCCGGCCGCGCGCTCGGAGTTGCACCACGTCCGGGACTGGACCCGCGGTGGGCCGACCGACATCGACAACCTCGCGATCGCTTGCGGCTTTCACAACAACGAAGCGCCCAAGCAGGGTTGGCAGACGGTGTTCATCGACGGCGTCCCGCACTGGCGGCCACCCGATTGGCTGGATCCGCAGCGCACACCACGGCGCAATTGGCTTCATCACGCCGAGCAGCTGGTGAGCCCGGACAACTCGCCGAACGCACCACCAGAACCGCGAGGTACGTGTTGACTCCGTCCGGGGCTCAGGACGGCGGCCCCGCCTCGCCCGCCAACCGCCCCGCCTCGGCGGAGATCTTCGTCAACCACCCCCGCCAGGTCTCACCGGTAAGCGTGATGTCGTATCCCCAACGGATGTCATCCTTCATCACGTGACTGATCTCGGCCTCCGTCCGTCCTGCGCTGAGGAGGCTGGCGATGTCCGACTGCAAGGGTGAGGCGGCATCATCTGATTCTTCGACGTAGGCCTTCAGAGCGTTCCACTCATCGCCATAGTCGTCCGTGTAGTACATGTACAGGTAGGCGTTGAGGAACTGGCGCAGTGCTTGGTATTCGCTCATGGCTCGGGATGCCCTGTCTTGATGTAGTACCCCAACGTTGATCGGTCGACCTTGAGTAAGAGCCGGACTTTCGTCGATTGCACCATGGTGCCGTCACGGGCTAAGCAGCGGCCGGTGTGATGCCCGAAGTCGCCGGAGATATCCAGCAGGCCTCTCGGGTTGTTGAGCCATGCCCGAACCTCGACGTCCTTCGTGCGCAGAAGCCATGCCGCTGCAGCTTCTGCCGTCCGGCGGTCCTTGAACGTCGATGCCATGGAGATATGCGGCTCGTTGTTCAGGCGGGCTTGCAGGAAGCGTCTGCTCTTGCGGACGTGCTTGGCCAGCAGATGGCCGCGGCCGGGACCTTCATGGGCGGCCAGGCCACCGGGGACGATGCGGGAAAGGCGCTTCTCTGCCGGTAGCTTCTCGATCAGCCGGCTGCACTCTTGCGCTGACTTGGCGCCGCGCAGGACCTTGCCGGCCGGAATGACGCCGACGGCATCCCAGGCCACGTCGACCAGGCCGACGCCCTTCTCGCCGCGCGCACAGCGGGTGGCGTCGACCGCCAGCTGCAGCACCGACACCACGGCCAGCGCGCCCCAGACCACCGCCGCGGCCGGCGGAAACACGGCCGACAGCACCAGCCCCGCCACCAGCAGCACATCGCCGAGGTCGGACAGTGCCTTGGACAGCCCAGCCAGGCTGACGTGATCCAGTGCCTCGTGCGCACCGTGGGCGATGTCGTCCCACAGCCGAGCCAGCCCGTGCCGGTCGGCGTCGATCCGGCCGGCGACCGACAGCGCAGCGGCGCACCGCCGGCGGGCGGCGTCCCACTCCTGCCAGGCCTGCTCCCACAGCAGCGACGCACCATCGCCGCTCGCCCCACCGTCCGGCGCTGCCGCGCTGTGCGGGTGCACCCGCAGCCGTGGCTCCAGCACCCCCAGCTGTCCGGCGTAGCCCTGCAACGCCGCGGCGAACCCCTGGTAGCGACGGATCGCCGGCGCGAGCAGCGACGCCCGCGCCTGCATCTCCTGGGCGAAGGCGAGCCGGGCCGCGCCGTTCCACCCGTCGCCCGGCACCGCTCCGGTCAGCGCCGCCTGGATCCGGCTGAGCTCGTCGGCCACCGCGACGGCGCGGGCTGCGGCCAACCGGACCGTGGCCGAATCGGCCGCTGGCAGCGGGCGATTCTCGATCAGTAGTGGGCCTGCGGTCATGCCGGGCAACGTTAGCCGGGTCTCGCGCCCGCCTTGGGAGTTATCCACAGGCGGTAGGAGTGCGCCGATCGCCGGACGCGGCAGGCAGAATGAACCGATGGCACTTGCAGTGCGCTGGCTGTTCGGTGATCAGCTCGGGCCGCACTTTCTCGACGACGGCGGCGCTGACGACCGTGGTGACCGGCAACCGGTGTTGCTCATCGAATCCAAGGCAGTCTTCGCTCGCCGCCGGTTTCACCGCCAGAAGGCGCATCTCGTCCTCTCGGGGATGCGACATCGAGCGGCCGAACTGGGCGAGCGCTGTCGCTACGTGCGCGCCGACACCTATCGGTCGGCGTTACCCTCTCGCCGCCGGCTCGAAGTCAGCCATCCCACCTCGCGCGCTGCGCTCGCCTTCGTCCAGTCGTTGCCGAACGTCGAGGTGCTGCCGCCGCGCGGGTTCGCCACCGGCCTGGCCGAGTTCCGGCGCTGGGCGGACGGCCGCGATGGCAAGCGATTGCTGCTGGAGGACTTCTACCGGCGGGCCCGGGTGTTCCACGACGTGCTGATGGACGGTGACCAGCCAGCTGGCGGCAAGTGGAACTTCGATCAGGACAACCGCGAGCCGCCACCGAAGGTGAAGTCCGCTCGATCAGCCAGCCGGCTCGGCGTCGCCGAGCCATGGTGGCCGGCCGAGGATGAGATCGACGATGAGGTCCGGCACGACCTCGATCGCTGGCAGGCCGCGGGCGAGGTGTCCTTCATCGGCCGCGACGGCCCGCGCCGGTTTGCCGCCACCCGGGCCGAGGCCGAGCACGCGGTGACCCGTTTCGTGCGTGACCGGCTCAGCGCCTTCGGGCCGTACGAGGACGCGATGCTGTCCGACGACGCCTGGTTGGCCCATTCCCTGCTCTCGGCGCCGATGAATCTGGGCCTGCTCGACCCGCTCGAGGTGGTCCGCCAGGTGGAGAAGGCCTATCGCGACGGGCAGGTGCCGATCGCCTCGGCCGAGGGGTTCTGTCGCCAGCTGATCGGGTGGCGGGACTACGTCTGGCACCTGTACTGGTACCTGCCGGCCGGCTACCGACACCGAAATGCCCTGCAAGCTCGGCGCAACCTGCCGGCTTGGTTTGCCGAGCTCGACGCTGATTCGGTCCAGGCCCGGTGCCTGTCCGGCGTGCTGCGCGAGCTGGCCGAACACGGCTGGGTCCACCACATCCCCCGGCTGATGGTGCTGGGCAATTACGCGATGCAGCGAGGGTGGCAGCCGGCCCAGGTCACCGACTGGTTCCATCGCGCCTTCGTCGACGGCTACGACTGGGTGATGGTGCCCAACGTCGTCGGCATGTCGCAGTACGCCGACGGCGGCCTGATGATGACCAAGCCCTACGCCGGCGGTGGCGCCTACATCGACCGGATGAGCGACTATTGCCACGACTGCCGGTACGACCCCAAGCGTCGCACCGGCGAGGCAGCCTGCCCGTTCACCGCCGGCTACTGGGCCTTCCTGCACCGCAACCGGGAGCAGTTGGCCGGCAACCATCGGATCGCCCAGCCCTTACGCAGCATGTGGAATCTGGCCGACCTGGACGAGTTGCTCGTCCAGGAGGAGCATCGTGGCTCCCAGCCGCCCTAGACGGTGACGACCTCGACGCCGGCGGCCCGGATGGTGCGCAGATCGCCGGCCCCGACCTGATCGTCGACGACCAGGACCGAGACCTCCGACCAGCCGCAGACCCGGGCGAAGCCGCGGGCCCCCACCTTCGAGCTGTCGGCAACGATCACGACCCGGCGGGCCCGAGCCGCCATCAGCCGGCTGATCTGGGCCTCGTCGGTGTCCATCGCCTTGACCCCGACCTGAGGGTCGATCGAGCCGGCGCCGAGGATGGCCAGGTCGAGGTCGAGCTGGTTCAAGGTCTCCATCGCGAACGGGCCGATCAATTCGAATGATTGCGGCCTCACCGTGCCTCCGGTCACGACCAGCTTGACGTGCCGGCGCACGGTGAGTTCACCGGCGATGTTGATCGCGTTGGTGACCACGGTCAGCGTGCCGCTGGTCCGGGTCGCCAGATGGCGGGCCACCTCGGTCGTGGTGGTCCCACCGTTGAGGGCGATGATGTCGTGACTGCCGACCAGCCGGGCCGCTGCCTGCCCGATCCGGGCCTTGGCCTGCGGGTGGCTGGGTGCCTTGTACCGCATCGGCAGGTCATAACTGACCGCCGAGGCCACCGCACCGCCGCGGGTGCGGGTGACCAGTTGCTGCTCGGTGAGGTGGTTCAGGTCCCGGCGGACGGTGGAGGCCGAAACCTCGAGCCGGCGGGCCATCTCGTCCACGTCGACCTGGCCGGTGCTGGCCAGCTCATCCAGCAACGCGTTGAGCCGGTCATGCCGCTTCACGGCGCCGACGCTAGCAGGCGCCCCCGGGGCGCGGCGGTTGCCGCCCCAGCCGAGCGCCCAGCGGTCGCGCGGCTACGGCGGCGATTGCACCAGCGCGTAGACCTCGTTCCGGCTCAGCCCGGTCAGCTCCTGGACCACCGCGCGGGTGAGCCGGGAATCGGCACCGTGCCGTTGCAGCGCTTCGGCCAGCTCCCGCGCCGACTGCTCGTCGCCGCGCCGGCCCTCGGCCCCGCCCACCAGCACCACGTACTGCCCGCGCACGGTCTCCGTCGCGGCCAGCTCGGCTGCCAGTTCAGCCAGTGTTCCACGATAGAAACGTTCATCCGGCTTGCTGATGCTGCGGGCCAGGGCCGCCGGCCGGTCACCGAGCCCCTCGTGCAGCGCGGCCACCGTCTCGGCCAGCCGGTGCGGTGCCTCGAAGAACACCAGGGTGGCGTCCAGGCCGGCCAGCTCGCGCACTGCAGCCTGCCGGGCACCGGCCTTGCGGGGCAGGAATCCCGCGTAACAGAAACGGTGAACCGGCAGTCCCGAGCCGATCACCGCCGCCAGCACGGCGCTCGCGCCGGGCAGCGGTACCACTCGGATGCCGGCCGCGATCGCCGCCTGGACCACGCGGTAGCCGGGGTCGTTGACCATCGGGGTGCCAGCGTCGGAGATCAGCGCGACGTCCTGCCCGGAGCTCATCAAGTTGACCAGATGGACCGACCGCGATTCCTCGTTGTGGTCGTGGTAGCTCAGGACCGGCGTCTGGATCCCCAACGGGGCGAGCAGGGTTCGGGCGTTGCGGGTGTCTTCGGCCGCGATCAGGTCGGCGGCCTTGAGCACCTCGACCGCCCGCAGCGTGATGTCGCCAGGATGCCCGATCGGCGTCGGCACGAGGTAGAGCGTCCCGTCAGCCACAGGCAAAGCCTACTGGCCGCTCAGACCCCGGCGTTGTAGTGCGAGTAGATGTCGGCTGCCGGCAGCACGAACGCGTAGGCCGAGGCCTCGTCGAGGGATCCGCCGAAGTAGGAGCTGGTGGGCGCGCTCGGCCACCCGGCCAGGGTGTCGTAGCCGATCCGGATGTAGCCCGAGTAGTTTCCGGCAGCGGTCACCGCGGCGTTGCCGGCCACGGCTGCCCCGTCGAGGTAGAGCTTCATACCGGTGGTCGGGGAGAAGGTGGCGTCGGCCAGATGCCAGTTGCCGTCGTTGTAACCGCTGCTGGAGAAGATCGTCGTCTTGGCGCTGCCGTTCAGCACGCCGAAGCCCACCTGACCGTTGTTGGTCAGGTACAGCACCCGGTCGTCCTCGGCCGACGGGCCGGCGGTGGTCGAGCCCATGCCGATCAGCCAGCCGCCGCGATTCGAGGTTGTCCTGAACCAGAGCTCGGTGCTGAACGTGGTCGGGTTGCTGACCGAGCCGGCTTCGTAGGCGTAGCCGGAGCTGCCGTCCAGAGTCATCGACTTGCCACCGTCGCGCGGGCAGGCGCCGGCCGTCCGGTAGGTAACGCCGCCGGTGCTGTAAGCGCCGGTGAACCCGTACGGGCCGCTGTCAGCCATGCTGGTGCCCGAGGTCTCCTCGAATCGGTAGAACAGGCTCGGGTTGCTGGCCAGGATCGCCGACTTGCAGCTCAGGTAGGCCACCGAGAAGGTGCTGTTCGGGTTGCCGGTCTTGACCGAGTAGGCAGCGCGGGCCGGAGTGGGATGCACCAGCTGGGCTGCGGTGACCACGGCCAGCACGGTCGCCGCGCCGAGTTGGGCCGGCCGCCGTCGCGGCTTGTTCCGCCGATGCGGTGCCTCGGCCGACGGGTGCGGCCGGTAGCAGCCGGCCAGCAGGCTCAGCAGCACGACCGCCGCGCCGGTCAGGGCCACGGGCAGGTACTGCTGGCTGCGCCACCAGTACAGCGGGGTGCCGATCAGCGGCACTCGCAGCACGCCGACCCCGCGGACGGCGCTGAGCGCAATCGCGTCGGAGTCGGAGCTGCGGTTGGCGTCGCCGTGCAGGATCAGCCGGCCCTGGGGGTCGAAGCCGACCAGGCGGTGCAGCCGAAGCCGGCCCGGATGGTCCGGGTCGTCGACCAGCACCACCTGACCGGGCTGCAGTTTCGCCGCCGGCACGGCGCGGGTGATGACCACGTCGCCCGGGTGCAGTGCCGGGGCCATCGAACCCGACAGCACGACGGTGGGATGCCACCCGGTCACGACCGGGGCCACCGACCAGAACAGCAATCCGGTCAGCACGGCCAGTGCGGCCCGGGCCAGCGAGCTGATGATGAGCGCGGGCCAGCCCGAGCGGCGCTGCCGGCGGCGCACATGCCGGGCCGAGCGAGGCTGGTAGCCGGCAGGGGCCGATGGCCCGAGCGGCTCCCCGGTGCGGGCGAGTAGCTCGGAAATCGTGACCAGATCATCGGGTCGCATCATGGCGGGTGCTCATCCTGATCGGTGTCGGGCCCGGCCGCGGCAGAGGAAGCGACCACCGCCGAGGCCGGTCCAACTCAGGTGTTCTGGTCCTCCCAGGTGAAGCCGATGCTCGCGGTCCCGTTCTGGGTGCTGTTGGGGGCGTTCACATCGAAGGTGTAGCTGAACTGGAAGACCCGGGTCTCGCTGGCCGAACCGGTCGGCGTCCAGCTGCCCAGGCCGTTGCTGAAGCTGGTGGCAGTGCTGGCGAAGGAGGCCAGCGTGCCGTTGAAGACCGAGGAGCCGGTGCCGAGCGGGGTGAAGCCGGTGCAGGAACCGAAGCTGCCGCCGGTGCCCTGGGTGACGACCAGGGTTATCGAGGAGGACAGCGCGTTGGTGGTGGTGGCACCGGTGCCGTAGAGCTTGACCGCGGACGGCATGGTGCCGGTCGAGGTGACCGCGATGCACTTGCTGCCGGTCGCGCCGGGCTTCATGTTCGTGACCGAGAACATGGCCGAGTTGCTGTCGTCGTCGGACAGCGCGACGGTGCCGGTGGACCAGTTGCTGGACGGGTTCGTGGTGGTGGCGTTGAACGTCGAGTAGGAGGCCTGCCAGACCATCAGGGCGCTTGTGGTCAGGCAGGCGACCGCAGTCCCTGCGCCGAGCCAAGCGGCCGCTCGGCGAGTCGGTCGTGCCATTCTTGTGCCTTTCGCATGGGCCGGCCGGATGCCGGAATCTGATGCCTGCAGAGACGAGAATCGGCACCGGCGGCCCATGGGTTGAGGCTTCAACAGACAACTGAGGGGGCGGCTGTATGCGATTTCACTCCCGTATTACGGAGGGTGAGCAGCGTTGCGACACTCAGTGTTCGGTAAATCCGGCATACGCCATCAGACAGCGCAACGGTCGCTAACCCTGCAGACACCTGCTCAGTGGCCAGCGATCGAATCGTTACATAAAAATAGGCGAAGTGCCGGTAATCCGGACGCTCCGCCGCAGCTCGAGGGGAGAATCAACGCACGACGGTGCGAATCATCGGGCTGGCTCCCAGGTGGCCGCGGCTGTCCCCGGCGAAATAGACGCGCAGCACGTGAACTCCGACGCCGAGCCGCGGCCGGACCACCGCCCGGCCGTTGGTATCGCTCCAGCCCCGCAACACCGTGACCCAATGGCCGGCCCGCCACTCCTGGATCCAGGCCAGCCAGCGCCGGCCGACGACGATGGTGGTGGTCACCGGAACCGTGGAAGTTCGGGCCACGACCGCCGGCACGCTCGCGGTCTCCAGACTGATGACCGCGACCGGCATCGGGGCTGAATCCGCATTCGTGTAACCGACCACCCAGCCGAGTCGGGTCATCAGGGTGCCGTTCTCCCGCGGCGCCACCAGCGCGGTGTAGGTGCCGGCGGTGCTGGTCCTGATGGTGGCCAGGCGGGAGACCACCCCGGTAGTGCCGGTGAGGTAGATGCTGACGGTGACCCCGGGAGCCGGCACGGTCCGGCCGCCGTAACTGCCCATCACCGTGCCGCTGACCCGGATCGGGACGCCGGCGTGCGTCACGCTGGCCGAGGCGGCGGCGGTCACCGCGCTGGTCCAGGTCCCGACGGTGAGCGGGCCGGCGTCGGCGGTGGCGGCGGGTTGCCCGGCCGCTCCGGCGTAGACCGCCGACAACTCGCCGCCGGCGCGGGGATAGACCTTGGCGGTGAACGTTCCGTCGGTGCCTACGCTGGCCGAGCCGAGCACGGTGACCTTGGTCCCGGCCGTGCTGCGGATGCTGACCGAGGACCGGGCCAGCGGGGTGAGCGTGCCGCCGGCGTCGCGCCGCAGCGTTCCGGTCACCGTGACCAGGCTGCCGTAGCCGACGTCAGTGGCGCCGGCCGCGGCCGTCAGCAGGGTGTTCGGCGTGAGCACGGTCAACGGGCCGAGGGTGGTGGTGGCGGCCAGCCAGCCGGTGCCGGCCGGCAGGACCAGGCTCAGCGTGCCGGACGCGGTCGGGTGGATCACGGCCTGGAGCGCGCCGCTGGCGTTGCTCGTCGCGGTGCCCAGCGTCAGGTTGCGCCCGTTGACGTTCTCGACGACCTGGACCGGCGCGCCGGGCAGGGCGACCTGCTGGCCACTGGCGTCCCGGGTCGCGGTTCCGGTGATCGTCACCGGGTCGCCGTAGTAGGTCTGGGTCGCGCTCGGCGAACCGGCCAGCGTGACCGTGCAGTGGCCGACGCTCACGCCCATCGTGATGCCGGGGTTGGCCGCGAACGAGCCGGCCTGGGCCGACCGGGCGCCGAGGGTGACCGGACCGGCGGTGGCCGACGCGGCGAGGTTCGCCGTCGCGGTGCCGTCGAACAGCGTGGTCGCCGCACCGGCGGTGCCGGCCGGGCTGGTGTTGTAGGCGCGGGTGAAGGTCACGGCCAGGCCCTTGACCGGCCGGCCGGTCGCGGTGTCGGTGACCACCGCGCGGGTCGGGGTGAGGACCCCGGCGCACATGCTGGCGTTCGGCCCCTGCCCGACCAGGCCCAGGCTGATCGAGACCGGGCGTTTGGTGGCGGCGACGGAGAAGGTCAGTGACAGCGTCAGCGCCTTGCTCACCTGAGCCGTGTCGACCGCGGTGGCCGTGACCGTGGTGGTGCCGGTGAGAGTGGCCGGGCAGGTCACCGTCGGGGTCAGGCTGGTCGGATCGTCGAAGGTGCAGTCCGAGCGAGCCGCCTTCCAGTTGATGCTGGCCAGTGCATCACCGTCGGGCAGTTGCGGCGTCGCGCTCAACCCGACCGGTAACCCGGCCACGACGGCGCTGGTGGACTGGCCGGTCAGGCCGAAGCGGGCCGGGGAGCCGGTGACCGTTCCGGTGGCGCTGAATGCGGCTGCGGTGTCGGGTGTGCCCAGGCCGGTCGGGCCGTCCCAGCCGACCTCGCCCCAGCACCACCGCGCGGTCGGACACGAGCCGTTGTTGCCGCTGGTGACGTCGTTGAGCTGCCCGGCATAGGTGTAGGGGTAGGTGTTCGGGTAGTCGCTGGCGCCGGGCGTGCCGGCCAGCGCGTAGGTCGCGGCGATGATCGGCGACGCCGCGCTGGTGCCGCCGTAGACGTTCCAGCCGCTGCCGCCGTAGGTGACGTACACCGCGACCCCGGTGTTGGGGTTGGCCACCGCCGACACGTCGGCCATCGCCCGGTGGCTGCAACCGGTCCCGGCGTTGGTCTGGAAGCTCGGCGCGGCCTCGTAGCCCGAGCAGCCGCTGCCGGCGCCGGACCAGGCCGACTCCGACCAGCCTCGGGAGGTCCCCGGAGACCGGCTGAGCGTGGTCCCGCCGACCGCGGTCACGTACTGGGAGGACGCCGGATAGGCCACGCCGTAGCCGGAGTCTCCGGTGCTGGCGGTTATCGCCACGCCCGGGTGGTTGTAGTAGGAGTCGATGCTGGTGACCCAGCTGCCCTCCGAGCCGCCGTAGGAGTTGGACACGAACTTGGCCCCGAGCCGGACGGCGGTGTTGACGGAGGTGCCGAGATCGGACAGCGAGCTGCTGTTGGCCTCGACCAGCAGGATGTCGCACTGCGGGCAGACGGCCGAGACCATGTCGAGGTCGAGCGAGATCTCGCCCGCCCATCCGGTGTCGGCTGTCGGCAGCGGGCTGGCGTTGCCGGCCTGATTGACCTTGCGGAAGCAGCCATTGGCGGTGGTGCAGCTCGGCAGGCCGTACTGGCTGCGGTACACGGCGAGGTCGGACTCGGCGTGGGGGTCGTCGTAAGCATCTACGATCGCCACGGTCTGGCCGTAACCCTTGCTCGGGTCGAGGTTGTAGGCGCTGGTCAGGTCGGCCGGACCGTAGCCGCTGGGGGTGGCGAACGGGCTCACCCCGGCGGCGGCGGTCGCGCCGGCATTGACCCGCTCGGCGAAGCAACTGGCATAGCCCGGGGCGGCAGCCGAGCACAGCTTCTGCACGCTCGGGGCGGCCGCGGCGGCCGCCGGCGCGGCGCTCAGCCCGATGCCGGCCAGACCCGCGGCGGTCAGCGCCACGACCGAAAGCAACGCACGCGACCGAGCGGGCGGGTGGGGAACGCTCATGGTGACTCTCCGTGTCGGGCTGGCTCGTCCGGCCTCCGTGCCGGTACTTTAACAAGAATTTAGCCTCGCTCGGATCGGTCGCGCTCGGTAATCGTCGGAATTCTCAGCCCGGCGAGAGGCGGCGGTCCGGGCCGCTCCGGACAAACCTGCAGGCAACGGGCGGGGCGGCTAGGCTCGAGCGGGCCAGGTCGCTCCTCGCCGGAAGGTCGCGTGCATGCCCGTCACCCACCCCGCTCGCCGGCCCCGCGCCGCGATCGCCCTCGCCGGGGTTGCCGCGGCGGTGCTCGCGATCAGTGGCTGCAGCACCAGCAGCCCCAGCAGCACCGCGAACGGGGCCGGTTCCGGCCCGTCGGCCCCCACCAGCCAATCCAGCGGCAGGCCCAGCGTGGTCGGGACGAGTCAGGCCGGGTCACCCCTGCCGGCGTCGAGCGCGGCCAGCCATCCGACCGCGCCGAGCATCAGCATCCCGCCGTACCTGTGCGACGTCACCGACATCGCCCAGAACGCGGCCGATGCCTACATGGGCGCGCTCAGCGCCGGCGACCTCAAGCAGGCCCAGGCCTGCGTGCTGCCCGGCGCGGTGCCGGCGGCAGTGACTTCGGGCCTGCTGGCCACGACCAAGGGCACCGCGGTGTACCTACCCCGCAACGGCGTCGACGGGCCGAAGGTTTTCGGCTACCAGGGCGGGGGAAAGTCGATCGACGTCACGGT
>Ga0187809_10001051_pt1 | contig 13522 bp, 7 predicted proteins | sample NC_wetland_sal_i_8_FD_132415 | JGI IMG/M metagenome (GOLD analysis project Ga0187809, IMG submission 132415) | Wetland sediment microbial communities from Neuse River Estuary, North Carolina, USA - ASW_4 | ecosystem: Environmental > Aquatic > Freshwater > Wetlands > Sediment | place: USA: North... | reverse complement strand
TCGCGGACATCGCCCGGAGGCTCTCATGCCGCGCACATTAGCACGCCATGGCTCGGAAGCCGCGAAGCGGCGCCACCCGCTACGGCTGAGGTCGCATGTCAAAGGCGATGCACATGCGCGGATCGGAACCATAGATCGGATTGGTGCCGTGCCACATATAGGAAGGGAAGAGCACCAGGCGTCCGGGCACGGGCTGGATGTGGCGCTCCGCACCCAAGCCATTGATTGGATACCGGGGCTCGCCAAATTTGATCCAGCCGGACTTCAGGCCGGGGTCGCGCACTTCGTCCGGCACTTCAACGTAATAGGCCGAGCTCACCAAACCCTCGGGATGGTAGTGGTTCACGTGGAATCCATTGCGCTGCAGGCGCACTGACCATGCTCCCGTGAACCCCATTGAGCCCTGTTTCGCGAAGGCCAGCGGATGATCGGACGATAGGGCCAGCCCGTGCCGGTATTCCTCGACCGCTTCCTGGAAGGCCCTTAGCGCCGCTTGCACGACGGGCTCGGGATCCGTCAGGAGACTGCGGGAAGTCTGGGTGCCGTTGCGCAGGGTCTGATCGAGCGGCTGTCGGCTGAAGCGGTGTCGGTCTCTCAGGACTGCGGCCAGCGCCTCGTTGAAGTCCGCCATGGACCCGAATCCCGGCGGGGGGTCGAGATCGAAGATGCGCACGAGGCGGTCATAGTCGAAGAGCTCGCCATAGCGCTCCTGCCCGAGCATGCGGGCCGCAGTCGCCTCGAGGGCGAGCCAGGCCTGCGCGCGCGGGTCGCGCCGCAGCTGCGCAGCGATGAAGGGCTGCGCGTCCTCGGCTCGGCCCCGCAGGAGCAGTATCGTCACCAGATTGAGCGTCACGGCCGGCCCGGCGGACTTCACGGCCGCCGCCTCGAGCGCCTCGGCCTCTGCCTCCTCCAATCGCCCCTGATCGAGGAGCACCATGGCCAGGGCGGAGCGTGCCCCGGGGTCGGTACCACGGGCCACGGCGTCGCGCAGTATGGTTTCCGCCGCAGCCAGGTCACCCGACCGCCACAGCAGCTCCGCCAGCAGGGTCTGCAGCGCCAGATCGTCGCGGTTGGCGCGAACGGCTGCGACGAGCGCGCGGACGAAGGCTGGATCCCCACGCATGAAGCGAACATTGGCCAGGGTGCGTTGCACCTCGACATCGCACGGCTGCAGCTCGGCAGCCCGCGCGAAGGCGGCTTCGGCATTTTCCAGATCGCCGGCGTTGATGGCCGCGCGACCCCGGTTGTAGGCAACCTCGTAGCCGTCGGCACCGAGCCGCTTGGCGGTCTCCAGCGAGGCCATGGCATCCGGCCGCTCCAGACGCACGAGCAGCGCGCCGAGATTGTGGTGGGCCACGGCATTATCCGGATTCAGTGCAATGGCGCGCCGGTGTGCACGCTCGGCTTCGGCCGTGCGCTCCTGCGCGCTGAGGGCCAGTGCCAGGATTTCCCATGCCTCCGCGTCATTGCCCTCCGCGCCGAGGAGGATTCGGCACTGCTCCTCGGCCTGCGCCGGGCGCTTCAGATCATTGAGTGTCTGAGCGAGCCCGCGGCGTGCGGGGCGATGGTGGGGGAGGCATCGCAGCGCCTCCCGGTAGGCGGCTTCCGCCTCAGGGTACTTCTGGCGCTTGCGCAGCAGATTGCCGAGATTGGCGTGGAACTCCCCCTGGCCGGGTTGCAGCCCGATGCTGAACCGCAGCCATTCCTCTCCCTGCGCCCAGTCCCCCGTGTCCTTGAGCGCCAGCCCCATCAGGTGCGCCGCGATGGCGTGCTTCGGCTCCCGCGCGAGCACTGCGCCCAGAAGGGCTGCGGCGTCGGCGGGCCTGCCCTCCCGCAGCAAGGCGGTCGCCCGATCCAGACTGGCGGCGTCACTCATGGCTTATTATCCCCGTTACCGCGCGGCATGCACCTGTGGCACCGCCACAACGAATGAAAAAAATGCACGCGTTGCCCTGGCACAACAACCGGAAGGGCTACCGGGACGATGAAAATCCCATGCAAATCAACCCGCTTGAGGCACCGCGGCGGTCCAGTCCAAGAAGTTCTTTCCATATATCGCACTTTACATCCCGGCAGCTCTGGCCATATTCTCCACACAAGGGCCGCCAGCTGATCGAGGCGGCCTACGCTATTAAAAGACCCGACTTCCTATTGGGAGCACCATCTGATGACGAAAAACACTCTCGTGCGACGGGCCGTCCAGCTCGCGCTCGTCAATGCTGCCGCGGCTACGGTCGCGCTGCCGGCTTTGGCTGCGTCGCCCGACCCGCAGACGACACCCGCTCCGGGGACCAGCAACGGCTCGACAGCACCGGCGCCCGCGATGCCGGCGCTGCAGGAAGTCGTGGTCACGGGCTCACGCATCAACATCCCCGGCCTGAAGTCCATCAGCCCGGTCACCTCGCTGAGCTCCAAGGACATCACCCAGACTGGCGCCACCACGATCGAGGACGTCCTCAATCAGTTGCCGCAGGTGACCGCCGACCAGGGCGCGATGTCTTCCAACGGCGCGACCGGCACGGCCTCCTTGAACCTGCGCGACCTCGGCCCGCAGCGCACCCTGGTGCTGGTCAACGGCCAGCGGCTCATGCCGGGTGATTCCGGCACCAACGTCGCCGACATCAACAACATCCCGACGGCGTTGGTGGAGCGTGTCGACGTGCTGACCGGCGGCGCTTCGTCGGTGTACGGCGCGGATGCGGTGGCGGGCGTCGTCAACTTCGTGATGAATGACCACTTCCAGGGCTTTGAGATCGATGCCAACGCCTCGGCGTATCAGCACGATCAGCATTCGGGCTACTACGGCGCCTTCGCCCCGAAGGCCGGCTACGGCTCGTCGAGCAGCTCGGTGATGGACGCCGCGGAGAAGGACATCACCTTCATCATGGGCAGCGACTTCGCCGGCGGCAAGGGCAACGCAACGGCGTACCTCACCTACCGCAAGTCGAATCCGGTGCTGCAGGCGGCGCGCGACTTCAGCCGCTGCACGCTGGCCACCAGCGGCAGCGGCAAGGTGTCGTGCAGCGGCTCCAGCACGGCGGCGAACGGCGGGTTCTTCTTCACGGACCCCCCTAACAATAACGGCTACGACTTCAACCAGGCGCTGTTCGCGGGGATAGACCCGGCCACCGGGCAGTTCGTTGCGCCGATCCAGAAATTCAACTACGGCACTTACAACTATTACATCCGCCCGGATACCCGCTGGAACGGCGGCTACTTCGCGCACTACAACATCGACGACAACCATCAGGTCTACAGCTCCCTGATGCTGATGTCGGACCATACGCTGGCGCAGATCGCGCCCAGCGGCGCCTTCCTGGCCTCGGGACTTGGCGTCAATCCGGTCACTGGAATTCCTGACGGCGGCTGGACCGTCAATTGCAACAACCCGCTGCTCTCTACCTCGGAACAGGCAGCGCTGTGCACCACCCAGCCCTACGACGCCAACGGTAATGTGCTCACCTCCGTCGACAACCCGACGGGCAACGCCTCCGTGGTATTTGGCCGTCGCAACGTCGAGGGCGGCAACCGCTACGACGACCTGACCCACACGGGCTTCCGGATGGTGATCGGCAGCCAGGGCCAGCTGACGGACAACCTGACGTACGACGTGTACGCGCAGGAAGGTCTCACGCTGCGGCAGGAGAACTACGTCAACGACGTGTCGAAGACGAGGCTCACCTACGCTCTGAATGACGTACTCGATCCGAAGACCGGCCAGGTCGTCTGCGCGGCCAATGCCAACGGCGCCAATGGCGCGCCGGGCTGCGTACCGTACGACATCTGGGGCCTCGGCACTCCGCTGTCCGCTCAGTACACCAATGCCGCGGGCGGCCCGTCTGCCGCGGCCGTCGCCTACATTGGCGCACCAGGTCTGAGCGCCTCGCGGACCGAGGAGCGCGTCTACCACATGGACTTCACCTATGACGGCACCACCGCCGGCATCAAGCTGCCGACCGCCAACGAAGGCCTGGTGACGAACTTCGGCGCCGAGTACCGCGAGGACTTCACGTCCTTCCGTCCCGACGAGGAGTTCATCACGGGAGACCTCGCCGGACAGGGCGGTGCGACCCTGCCGCTGAGCGGCGCGGACAGCGTGAAGGAAGGCTTCGTCGAGATGCGGCTGCCGCTGGTGCAGGACAAGCCGTTCGCGAAGGAAATCTCGATCAACCCCGGGTACCGCTACTCGAAGTACGACATCGGCTTCAGCACGAACACGTACAAGATCCAGGCGGACTGGTCGCCGGACTCGAGCTTCCGCGTCCGCGGCGGCTACAACCGTGCGGTGCGCGCGCCGAACCTCGGCGAGCTGTTCGCCACCCGGACCGTGGCGCTGGATGGCAGCGAGGACCCGTGCGCGACCACCGGCTTCGGCTCCCCGCCGAGCTACCTCACCGGCTCGGCCCTGGCCGCGCGCAAGGCGAGCTGCCTGTCGCACGGCGTCACGGCTGCCGAGTTCGGGGCGAGCGGTCTGCCGGGCAACCCGGCCGGCCAGTACAACGGCTTCGTGGGCGGCAACCCGAACCTGAAGCCGGAGACGGCCGACACGTACACCTTCGGCGTCGTTTACACGCCGACGTACCTGCCGAGCCTGAGCGCCACCCTCGACTACTACGACATCAAGATCAAGGACGTGATCAGCCGGTATGGCGCCAACCTGATCGTCAACCAGTGCATCGACAACAGCAATCCGTTCTTCTGTAACCTGGTGCATCGCGACGGGTCGGGATCCATCTGGCTGTCGAACAACGGTTACGTGTACGACCAGCTGCAGAACCTGGGCTATCTCGCGGAGAAGGGCGTGGACATGGCGGTCCACTACCGGATGACCATGGGCCGCTTTGGTGCGATCGACTACGCGTACAACGGAACGTTCGTGGGCTCGTTCATCACCGAGCCGTACCCCGGTTCCGGCACATACGACTGCGCCGGCTACTTCGGTGGCACCTGCGGCAATCCGATGCCGAAGTACCGCCATACCTTCACCGCCACCTGGGAAACTCCGGTGACGAGCCTGGACGTCGGCCTGCGCTGGAGGCATTTCGGCAATACGGAGATCGATACGGCCAGTCCCGCGCCGCTGCTGAACGGCTCGTTCCACACCGACTCGCAGTACACCGGCACGCGTGACTACCTGGACCTCAACGCCAGCTACATGGTGGCGAGGGGCGTCCTGGTAATGTTGGGCGTCAACAACGTCACCGATAAGGATCCGCCGATACTCGCGAACTCCAGCCTGCCGCCGCCGTTCTTCAACGGCAACACCTATCCGCAGGTGTACGACACGCTGGGTCGGTACATGTTCGTGAACGTCAAGCTGGACTTCTGACCGGCATAACGAACACGGGTATCTGACGACGATTGCGCCCCCTGGCGGCCTCGCTGCCAGGGGGCGTTTCTTTTGTGGGGCCCTGCCCTTGGCATTGCCAGCCGCCGCGGCTTATCCTGCCCGGGCATGTCCGCCGGGCCAAAGCAGTTGAACCAGTTCGATGCGCTGCGCGCGGCGCTCGACGAGGTCCGCCACCTCCGGGCGGCGGGCGACATCGCAGCCGCGCTGCGGCGCCTCGAGGATCTGGAGGAGTCGCACCCGGCCTCCGGCCTGCTGTGGCAGGAGCGGGGTCTGTGTCTGCACGCCCGCGGCGACCGCACCGCGGCGGCGGCGGCGCTACGGCGGGCCGTTGAGCTCAATGACGCGCTTGCCGAGAGCTGGCGAACGCTGATCGGCATCGCGCAGGCCGCAGGACAGCGCCCCGAGCTCGAGCGCGCCGCCGCCGCGCTCGGCAAGCTGCAGAGTCTGCCGCCCGATCTGCGCGAGGGCTCGAGCCGGCTCAGCGAGGGCGATCTCGATGGGGCGGAGACGTTGCTGCGGGGATATCTCGGACGGCACGGGCCCCACCTCGATGGCATGCGGTTGCTTGCGCAGTTGTGCGTGGATCGCAAGAGCTACGATGACGCCGAGCTCCTGCTGGAGGCGGTGCTCGACCGCAATCCCGAGTATAACGAGGCGCGCTATGAGCTTGGCATCGTGTTCACGCTGCGGCGCCGATTCTATCCCGCATTGCTGCAGGCACAGGCGCTCATGGCGCTCAAGCCAGGGGACCGCAACACTCGGCTGCTCTATGCCAGCGCGTGCGACGGCCTGGGCAAGTTCGAGGAGGCCCTTCGGGTCTACCGCGAGCTGCTCGCGGAGTCGCCCGGCGACTCGGAGCTCGAATTCAAGGTGGCGCTGGGCCTGCGCAATCAAGGCAGCTCACGGGAGGCGATCGAAGCCTTCCGGCACACGATGCGCCTGGAAGGCTGCGCCGGCTCCTCGTACGCCGCGCTGGCGGACATGAAGACCTACCGCTTCAGCGACGAGGAGGTCCTCGACATGCAGCGGATCGCCGCGGATCCGGCAGCGGCTTCGCAGCACCTCGCAGTGAACTTCGCGCTCGGCAAGGCGTTGGGCGATCGCAGGGAATACGAGGAATCGTTCCGGCACTACGCCCGTGGCAATGCGCTGAGGCGGGCCCAGGGCGGCTACAACCGGACTGCGGCGGAGCGGACGGTGGAGGTCCGGGAGAAGCTGTTCACGCCGGCATTCTTCGCCGCGCGGCGCGGCGCGGGTTGCCCGCGGGCCGACCCCATCTTCATCGTCGGCATGCCGCGGGCCGGCTCCACTCTGCTCGAGCAGATTCTGGCATCCCATTCGCAGGTGGACGGCACGCTGGAGCTGCCGGAAATCCCTCGGCTGGTGAAGCAGTTCCGCCCCCGCCGCCCCGAGGAGGCGGATCGATTCGCCTCGGTGCTGTCGGATCTGAGCGCCTCGGAGCTGCGCCGTCTGGGCGAGATCTACCTGGAGGAGACGCAGGTTTACCGCCAGCGTGCGCCCTTCTTCATCGACAAGATGCCGTCGAATTTCACCGACGTCGGCTTCATTCATCTCATCCTGCCGAATGCGAAGATCATCGACGCGCGGCGGGACCCGATGGCGTGCTGCCTGAGCAACTTCCAGCAGCTGTTCGGCAACGGCCAGGAGTTCAGCTACGACCTGGCGGACGTCGGCCACTACTACCGCAACTACGTCCGGGTGATGGACCACTGGGACCGGGTGCTGCCAGGCAAGGTGCTGCGCGTCTGGCACGCGGACACGGTGAACGACTTCGAGGGCACGGTGCGGCGGGTCCTCGCCCACTGCGGCCTGCCCTTCGAGCCTGCGTGCCTGGAGTTCTACAAGACCGAGCGCGCCGTGCGCACGGTGAGCTCCGAGCAGGTGCGCCAACCGATCAACCGCGAGGGCATCGACCGCTGGCGCCACTACGAGCCGTGGCTCGGTCCGCTGAAGGAGGCGCTGGGCCCGCTGGCGGAGAGTCAGCCGCCGGCCGCCGACAGAGCCAGGGCCTGATCGACCCAGCGATGGCTGCCGGCGAGTCCGGCCAGCCACTGCACGCCGCGGCGGACTTCCCCGCCATGTTCCTGCTCCGCCGATTCCAGCACCGCGCGCCGCAGCGCCGCGTCGTAGGCGTGCTCCGGCGCCTTGGAGTACCGATGCAGCAGCGGTCCGCCGACCGCCGCTTCGATCACGCGCGCATCGGGCGCCACGCCGAGCGCGGTGAACGCCGTGGCGAGGCCGCTCGCCGGATCGCGCAGGAAGCGCTCGAACTCGAGCCAACGCACCCGTTTGGGGAAGGACTCCGCGGCCTGGCAGAGCGCCGCCATCTCGCAGAGCCAACTCATGGCGATCAGCTCCCCTTCCGAGCGCGGCTCGGGGATCGCGAGCGGCGCCACTCGCGCGCGCAGGCGGGCGAGCCGCGAGGGTCCCATGCTGCGCGCCTCGATGCGGGAGTTCGGGCCGCCGAGGATGCTGCGCAGATACGTCGCGGCGGGGGTGTACATGAGAATGGCGACGGCGCCGGGAGTGGCCGCCAGGGCCGCGCCGGCGATCTCGCCGACGAAGCTCGTCGCCTTGACGAGGGCGCGCTGTTGCGGCCGCCAGACGCGGGAGAGCAGCGCCAGCAACGCCGGCAGGGGCAGCGGGCAGGTGCGCGGTCGGCCGGCGAGCACGCGCAGCAGGTGGGGCTCGCGGAGGCAGAAGAGGCGCGGGTCCTCGCCGAGCAGGCGTGACAGCAGCGTCGAGCCGACGTGGCCGATGTGGAAGATGAAATGGGCCGCGGGCCGCAGCTGCGCCGCCGCAGCTGCGAGCTCCGCCGGCGCGCACGAGGCCTGTGGGACACCGGGGCGCAGCATGCGCTGATCGAGGAAGCTCGCCGCGCGATAGGCGTCCTCGTCGAGCTGCAGCAAACGGACGGCGCCATTCTCCAGGACATCGAGCGGCAGCCACGCGGGGGAGCGCGTCAGCTGCGCTGCCGTCAGCGTCGCCTGGGGCCGGAGGTCGGTAGAGCTCACGCCCGACCGCGCTCGCGACTCGAACCAACATCCGGCCTGACCTCATCCGACATGATCGAAGCGCCGCTCCCGCACGACATCGCGCACACCGCTGGCCGTGCGCGGAGAGTATCTCATTATCCACCGCGGACTGCGAAGCCGCCTCCAGCCGGCGACGCAGCCGGCCGCCGATCGAGGGGCGCCACGCCCGACGCGCGCGAGCGGCCGGTCTTCCGTGGCATACTGGGCGGACGCCGGGACTGGGCGTGCCGGCGCCATAACAACGTCGACGGAGCCGCATCGTGAATCGACTTCTCCCCCTCTCCTGCGCCGGCGCACTGCTGGCTTTCCTGAGCGTCCGTGGACCCGCGGCGGCCGGCGAGCCCAACGCCAACGCCCGCTCCTACGCTACACGTGCGAACCCGGAGACGCTGGTCCTCGATGCGCGCGACGTGGGCCGCGGATTGATGACGGCGAAGATGCGGATCCCGGTGAGCGCAGGCGCATTCACCTTCGTCTACCCCAAGTGGGTGCCGGGGGAGCACGGGCCCACCGGCCCGATCGGCAACGTGTCGCAACTGAAGGTCTCGGCGGACGGCAGGCCGCTGGCGTGGCAGCGCGACCGCATCCACCTGTACTCATTCCACGTGCAGGTGCCGCGCGGCGTGCACACCCTCGATGTGCAGTTCACCGTCCTCGCCAACTCTCCGGGCGACACCGTGGCGACGCCCAACCTGGCGATCGTCAACTGGAACCGCGTGCTCTTCTATCAAGGCGACACCAATTCCCACGACGTCTACTTCAAGCCGAGCATCATCCTGCCCGACGGCTGGAGCTACGGCACGGCGCTGCCCGGCGCCACGCAGAGCGGCGACCGGGTGGATTTCGCGGAGGTGCCGCTCAACATGCTGGTCGACTCGCCGCTCGACAGTGGCCGCTACTACCGCCACATCGAGCTGTGGCGCCAGGGCGATGCGTATCAGATGCTGGATGTGTTCGCCGACAAACCTCAGGATCTCGACTTCCCGCCCGAGCTGATCGGGAAATACCAGCGGCTGGCGCCTGAGGCGCTCGCCCTCTACGGCTCGCGCCACTGGCAGGACTACCACTCGCTGCTCGCGCTGTCGGATGCGGTCGGCTTCCAGGGCATCGAGCATCACCAGTCGAGCGATGACCGCGCGCCCGACGACTTCATGACCAGTCCCCAGCAGCAGCTCGCCTCGGGCGACCTGCTGACGCACGAGTTCTCGCATTCCTGGAACGGCAAGTACCGCCGGCCCCGCGATCTCACCACGGCGAACTTCCAGATCCCGATGCGCACGGATCTGCTCTGGGTGTACGAGGGCATGAACCAGTATCTGGGGGACCTGCTGTCGTTCCGCACGGGCGTCAGGAAGCCCGACAGCTACCCGCAGTACCTGGCCTACATCTATGCACGGATGGCGAGCGAGCCGGGGCGCAAGACCGAGCCGCTGGTCGACATGACGACCGCCGCACCCTACCTCTACGAGCTCGACGGCTCGTACCCGAGCATCCGCCGGACCGCCGACGACTTCTACACCGAAGGCGAGCTCCTGTGGCTCGACGTCGACTCGATCATCCGCGAGAAGACCGGCGGCCGGAAATCGCTCGACACCTTTCTGCACCTCTACAGCGCCCCCGCGCTCACCGGCCCGATCACCAAGACTTACACCCGGGCCGACATCGAGCGGCTGCTGAACAAGGTCGTGCCGTACGACTGGCACGAGTTCTTCCAGAAGCGGGTGTACGAGGTGGCGCCGCAGCCGCCCACCGCGGAGCTGGCGCGGGCGGGCTGGCGACTCGTGTACACGAGTCAGCCCAATCCCTTCATCGTGGCCTCCGAGGCGCTGCGCCACACGGACGATCAGTGGTACAGCTATGGCGTGGTGCTGAGCAAGGGCGCGGTGACGGACGTGCGCGAGGGCTCCCCGGCATGGAAGGCCGGCATGGCGCCCGGGATGAAGATCATGGCAGTGGACGGCCAGGCGTACACGGGCGCCGTGCTGAAGTACGTCTCGCAGCATGCGCAGCATTCGAGCGCACCGACTCCATTCCTGGTGCGGCAGGACGGCTGGTATCACACGCTGACCGTGGATTATCACGGCGGCCCGAAGTACCCGCACCTGGTGCGGCTGCCGGGCAAGCCCGACATGCTGGCGAAGATCATGGCGCCGCACGCCGGCGCGTCCCGGTAGCGCGGAGCGGGCACCGACATGCGTGGCCCGGGGATGGGGGGCTCGAGAATTGCGGCCATCGCGGTGGCGGTGCTCGGGTGGCTGTCCGTGGCCATCGGGCGCGCCGACGGACGGATCCTCACGGCCGCGGATTACGCGCGGGCGGAGCGGTTCATGCCCTACGCCGCCGATCCGCTGGTCGATCACGACGTTGAGCGGGTGCACTGGCTGGATGACCGCCGCTTCTGGTTCGTCGACCACGACGCCGCAGGCGATCACTACCGGCTGATGACGGCACCGACGGGCCGGGTCCGCGCGGCGTTCGACGCACAGAAGATGGCCGCCGCGCTGGAGACGGCGAGCGGCTCACCGGTCGCGGCCTCCAGGCTGTCGATCACCGGCTTGCGCATCGAGGGGCATGGACGCTTCGAGATCGCCCGTAAGGGCAAGCGCTATCGCTGCGACCTCACCGCCGCCGGGCAGTGCGTCGCGGAGTCGACGCCGCGGCCAGCGGGCCAGGAGCCGGGGATCCTCTCCCCCAATCGAAAGCTCGAGGCCTTCATCCGCAACTGGAACCTGTGGGTCCGGGACCGAGCCACGGGCCGGGAAACCCAGCTCACCTTCGATGGCGTGAAGAACTTCGGCTACGCGACCGACAACGCCGGCTGGCGGCAGTCCCGCCGACCGGTGCTCGACTGGTCGCCGGACTCGACCGAGATCGCCACCTATCGCCAGGACCAGCGTCGGGTGGGCGACATGTACCTGGTCGATGCGCGGGTGGGACACCCCCATCTGAAGCAATGGAAATATCCCCTCCCCGGCGACCAGCAGGTGTTCCTGATCGAGCCGGTGGTCATCGATCTCGCGAGCCACGCCGTCGTACAGCTGCAGCTGCCGCCGCAGCAACGGCTCTCGAGCCTTTGCGACGACATCAGCTGCGACGCCAACGGCCATTGGGATGATGTCGAATGGGCTCCCGACGGCAAGACGCTGGCGCTGGTGAGCACCTCGCGCGACCGCAGGCACGAGTGGTTCCGGATAGCGGATGCGCGCACGGGCGCCGTGCGGACGGTGTTCGAGGAGAGCGTCGCCACCTACTTCCGCAGCGGCATCGACGCGGTGAGCTGGCGGTACCTGCCGCGCGCCCGCCAGGCGATCTGGTTCAGCGAGCGCGACAGCTGGGGCAATCTCTACCTCTACGACCTGCGCCACGGCGGGCTCGAGCACCCGATCACCTCCGGACACGGCGACGTAACCGCGGTGCTGCACGTGGACCCCAGGCGCCGCAGGGTCTGGTTCCGCGCCGTCGGCCGCTCGCCGGGCGTCAATCCTTATTATCAACAGCTCTGGCGAGCGAGTCTCGATGGTGGCAGGCCGAAACTGCTCACCCCGGAGCACTGCGATCACCTCATCAGCCTGTCGCCGGACGCGAGATACTTCGTCGACAGCTGCTCCACGCCGGAGCGGGCGCCGGTCACGACGCTGCGCGATGCGCGCAGCGGGCGCATTCTCGCCACGGTGGCGCGGGCGGACCTCTCGCGCCTGCAGGCGATCGGCTGGCAGCCGCCGCAGCTCATCACCGTCAAGGCCCGCGATCGGCGCACCTCGCTGTACGGGCTGCTCTTCAAGCCGACCGATTTCGATCCGCGGGCGCACTACCCCATCATCGACTATGTCTATCCCGGGCCGCAGATCGGCTCGGTGTCGACGTTTCGCTTCCTGGCGGCGCACTACGACGATCAGTCGCTGGCCGACCTCGGCTTCATCGTGGTCGCGATCGACGGCATGGGCACGCCATACCGCTCCGCGAGCTTCCAACGCCTCTGGTACGGCGACATGGGTGATGACACGCTGCCCGACCAGGTGGCGGCGCTTAAGGAGCTCGGCGCGAAGTATCCCTGGATCGACCTGACCCGCGTCGGGATCTGGGGCCACTCCGGAGGCGGCAATGCCACCGCGAACGCCCTCTTCCGCTACCCCGGTTTCTTCAAGGTCGGCTGGGCGGAGAGCGGCAACCACGACAACAGGGACTACGAGAACGACTGGGGCGAGATGTACCAGGGCCTGCTGGTGCGCGGCCCGGATGGCAGGACCAACTACGACAACCAGGCCAACCAGCTGCTCGCCTCGCGCCTGGAAGGCCGCCTGATGCTCACCTATGGCACGATGGACGACAACGTGCCGCCGCAGAGCACGCAGATCGTGGTGCAGGCGCTGATCCGGGCGAACAAGCGCTTCGACATGATCGCGATTCCCAATGCCCGGCACGCCTATCTCTACGCGACCCCGTACATCACGAAGCGGCGCTGGGACTACTTCGTGCGCCATCTGGCCGGCAACGTGCCGCCCGGGAACTTCGCGCTGAAGCCCTGGCCGTGGAAATCCTGAAGGCCTTCCGCCGCGTCGGCGACCCCCACATCCTGCGAGGCAAGCGTCCATGAAACGCACTCTCATCTCCTCCGGCTCGAGCTTCGAGCGCGAGATCGGCTACAGCCGCGCCGTCGCGCAGGGCGACTGGGTATTCGTCTCCGGGACCACCGGATTCGATTACGCCAGCATGACGATCGCCGAGAGCCTGGAGGAGCAGACGGAGCAGTGCCTGCGCAACGTCGCGGACGCATTGCACCAGGCGGGTGCGAGCTTGCGGGATGTCGTCCGGGTCACCTACGTGTTGCCCAACGGTGGCGAGTTTCCCCGCTGCTGGCCGATCCTGCGCAAGCACTTCGGCGACATCCGGCCGGCGGCGATGATGATCTGCGCCGGCCTCGCCGATCCGCGGATGCGGATCGAGATCGAGGTGACCGCGCTCAAGGGGTCACGCGCAAGCGAATGACCCTCGGCGCGACGGGATGTGGCGCTTCTAGGCGAGCTGGCGGCGCGTGAGATAAAGATAGGCGACGGCGCAGGCGGCGATGCCGAGCGACCACAGGAGATAGGGTCCGGTGGTCGCCAGCAGCAGCACG
>Ga0187809_10001050_pt1 | contig 13534 bp, 7 predicted proteins | sample NC_wetland_sal_i_8_FD_132415 | JGI IMG/M metagenome (GOLD analysis project Ga0187809, IMG submission 132415) | Wetland sediment microbial communities from Neuse River Estuary, North Carolina, USA - ASW_4 | ecosystem: Environmental > Aquatic > Freshwater > Wetlands > Sediment | place: USA: North... | reverse complement strand
GAAAGCGGAGGAAATTGCAGCTTACAGGGTTCAGTTGCTGTCTCCTTTGCTGGCAGATGGCCTGGATGCAGCAAAGATGCGGGAACTCAGGGGACAGATCTGTCAGCAAAGCAGTATCTCGGACCGCACCATTCGCCGGTACTGGCTCAATACCTGAAGCACGAATTTGAAGGCCTCAAACCCAAGGGCCGAGAACAGAACACTTTTCAACAAAATCCTCTCACGGACCTCATTGAGCAGGCCATTGTGCTGCGCCGGGAGGTCCCCACTCGCAGTATCTCGCAAATAATTCAAATCCTCGAATGGGAAGGCAAGGCTCTTGCTGGGCAATTGAAACGCAGTACCCTTCAGGAGAAATTGACACAACGGGGGTACAGCGCTAGGCACATGCGCATGTACGCCCAGACCGGTGTAGCAGCCCGTCGATTTCAACAGTCACATCGCAACCAGCTCTGGCAAAGTGACATCAAGTATGGGCCGTATCTTATGGGTTCGGACGGCAAGAAGCATCAGGTGTATCTGGTGGTCATGCTAGATGACGCCACTCGGTATGTACTCAGTGGTGGTTTCTACCCTACGCTGGATTCATCCATCGTTGAACATTGCTTCCGTCAGGCGGTGGAGAAGTATGGGCTTCCAGCAGCCGTGTACTTCGACAACGGCAAGCAGTTTCGAAGCAAATGGATGTCCCGTACCTGCTCCAAGTTGGGTATCCGCCTACTCTATACCAAATTGTACTCGCCTGAGGCGAAAGGCAAGATAGAAAAGTTTAACAGGACCGTAGACTCATTCCTTAGTGAAGTTGCATTAGACAAACCGCAGACACTGGATAGGCTCAACGAACGGTTCCAAGTGTGGTTGAGTGAATGTTACCAGAACCGACCCCATGCTGCACTGAAAGACAACACCAGCCCTGAGTCTGCTTTTCGAGGTGACAGCAAACCTCTACGCTTCGTCAGTGCAGAACGTATCGCCGACGCATTCCTGCATGTGGAGGCCCGCAAGGTGGACAAATCCGGGTGCATCAGTTTCATGGGAAAGAAATATGAGGTTGGACTCTCCGTCATCGGGTGCAAGGTAGACGTCATCTACGACCCTGCAGACATCACTGAGGTCACAATTGAACTGGAGAACCACGCCCCCTGGAAGGCTCGAGAGATGATCATAGGAGAACGTGCCGGGCAGCACCCAGAACTCCCTGACCATATTGGACCTCAGCCCGCCAGATCCTCCAGACTTCTGGATGCCGCAGAACAACAGTACCAACAGCGAGAACAGCGAATTGTCCCCGTTGTTCGTTACGATGGCTTGTGGAAGAAGGAGGAGAACAAACATGTTTGAATCCTTTTATGGATTGGAACGTACGCCTTTCTCGAGGGACATTCCCACCGACGAGTTGTATATGCCCCAAACCTTGGAGGATGTCCTGGGCAGGCTGAAATATGCTGCGGAGCGCCAGTGGTTCGCCGTCGTCACTGGCGACTGCGGAACGGGAAAAACCACGACCATCCGTCGGTTTGCAGAAGCGCTGTCCCAGGCCAAGTTCAAAATTCTCTACCTCTCAGACTCGAAACTTACGCCTCGCCACTTTTACAAGGGCATGCTCGAGCAGTTGGGGTGTGAGGCGAAGTTCTACCGTGGCGACGCCAAACGCCAACTCCATCGAGAGATTGAGCTGATGCGCAAAATTCATGACTTGCAGCCTGTAGTCATTGTGGATGAAGGTCATCTTTTGGACCGTGAGATGCTCGAGGAGATAAGATTTCTTCTCAACTTTCAAATGGACTCGCAAAGTCCCATGGCACTCATCTTGGTGGGGCAAAACGAGTTGTGGGAACGTTTGAACCTTCAGGCTTACGCAGCCATACGGCAGAGAATTGACCTGCAGTGTAAACTCCAGCATTACGACAGGGCTCAGGTGGGCGAATACATTGAGCGACACATGGCTTATGCTGGCGCACAGCAAGCCATCTTCTCCGACAAGGCCATCGACGAGGTCCACCGTTTCTCCGGGGGCGCCCCCAGGCTGGTGAACAAGGTATGTACTCACTGTCTCATGTACGGGGCTCAAAACCGGCAACGAATTATTGACGACCATATGGTGAACCGTGTGATCCAGGGAGAACTGTCATGACGTGGTATAAAGGATTCATGAGCTATGACGAGGAACTTGAACGATGGGTTGTGGAGGGAGAAGATAATTGGTACAGCCTGCGTTGCGGAGAGGTCCTGAAACTTCACTTTCCAACCAACCGTACGCTGACGGGGAGGCTAGAACTTAGCCGTTCGTGGTACGTCATTGTGGACAGCGTTCCCCTTGGACTTCTTGAACGGCGCAGATACAAGGTGAGCATAGAGCTTTAATGATGTTGGGAAGGAAGGCAACTTTCTTCCCTTTCTCATACCGTGAAACGGACAGCCACCCCGTCAACTCTCGGCCAACCTACACCGTCAATTTCCGGACTCTATGCGATAGCATTAACAAAACTACGTCAATGCCGCCAGATACAGTGCATATGCGGCTACATTGGGTGGTATATCATTTGGATACTCCGTGTGTTCATGGACGCCTGGTTTGTTCGGAATTGTTGAAAGACCGTTCTCTAATGTGCTACGCAAACCAGGGAAATGTGATTGCAGGCTTTGAGAAACTAACCATTGTCACAACAGCATGTATCTGAATGATTTTATGAGGTCTATGAATTACTCATTTAACCTTATGCTATTATGAATCTAGGTATTTATATTGAAACATCTGGGTGGGGGCAAGAGCGTTGAATAGATGTTCTACATGCAGAGATTGGGGAAAGGATGAGTCATGTCTTCACAGCCACATAGAGGAAGACGTTGAAGGACTTCTTGAACCGCTCGTAATCCAACAGAATCCCAGCACCATTGCATATGAAGAACAGACATTAGAAGTTGGAACGATTGCGTACAAGTATGTGCAGTGGTCAGCAGACCTTAACCTGGTTGAGGCAAGTCAGAAAATTGCTTCTAAGGCGCAGTGTCTCTGCATCAACTGTATAAGATATAGTTTGTCCTTCGTACCTCATTATGGGGACGGTGCGTACTGTACCCTAAATGAACAGCTTAAACGTGAAAATCCAAGGATCATTCATACCCATGGTATTGACATTAGGGCTATGGATTACAGGGTAGTTATGAAAATTTTAGAGCCTATCACCTTCAAAAAGATAAGTAGAACGGCTGGCGTGGTTAGGAGTATCCCGTTAAGCCAACAATTGTATGTGGGGAAGCCAGTGTTGACAGATGAACTTGCTGTTAAAATCATATGCTTCCAACGCTGGGATGGAAAGTCCTGGTCAGACATACTGTTAGAAGACTTACAGGGGGTGAGTTAGGTGAACATTGAAGGAATTGTTTTTAACCCCTATGAGGAAAACATCGATTTGATGGTGGCCAAAATTAAAGACTATATTGCTTCAAATGATGCCGAAACTGCATTTGAAAATCTTGCAGAAGAGATGTACTTGGATAATTCACGCCCTTGGAAGCAGCTTATTGCTGAGGTATTTAGGGACGCTGATTATGGCCCGATTATCACAAAACAATATAAAACTGCTATTTCCGACAACAGGACTGACGTCTTACCACAATTCACTTACCTGATTGTTTGTTTGTTGTCGGCAAATATGATGCCTGACCAGTTCCTGACAAAGAAGCTGGTTCGACGTATCAGTCACCATGAATCCAAAGACATTTTAATGTCGTTTCTGGCTTCTTGGGATTTGAATAAGGCATTGGAATTGGACGAGGAATACGTGGTTTCTCACTTTAGACACATGAAAGATGCCAGTACAGCCCCTATCAAGAATTTGATTCTGAATTCTACCAATGAAATGTATTTCAAGGTCGTTGAGGGATTGCTCCAAGAACCGAAAGTGCAATATCACTTTTATCAGACACTACAACATCTTCTAAGAAGTTCATCTGAAATGGAATTGAATCAAGTCGAAGCATTTGTGATTAAATGCTGTAGCAATGAACACCAACAAGTGACAGATTTTGCTTGTGACCTTTTTGAACTTTCTACTATACGAGGATTCCTTGCTTCGAGGTGGGGGCATAGTTTAACGGAGAAACTGTATAGGTATTTTTCATCCAATAAATCTACTCTCACCGCGGGGGCTGAGAGTGCGATACTTATGTCCCTCAACAGGATGCGAGGTAAATTAGAGCCTCAGTATGCTTTAGCAGCACGTCACAGGATAAATAATTTGCGTGAAAATGACAGGGATTTTATACAAAAGGTTGTGGAAAGAGCATCTTCGTCAATAATTGATGGACTTGCTGATGGGTATCCAATACCAATAAATGAGGATTGGGACTGGAAAGACTATGCTTACAAGTTCGTTTCGTTTTACAAATCTAAACACCCAGAGGCACTAGTGGTGGACGTGGTTCATTTGGCCAATGATTTAGGGTTGACACTTGTACAGAACGCGTTTGAAACGGATGATTTTGATGCGTGTCTTGTGAGAGATCGCACGTTGGCTATGCCTATAATTATTGTTAATACGTCCAAAAAATCTAAGGGTCGCATTAACTTTTCGATTGCACATGAGATTGCGCATGCTGTAATACCGCGTCACGCAGATAAAACCTTTTTCTGTTTTTTGAGTGATGTTTCGGAAACAGGGAAAATCAGAATGGATAAACATCTAGAAGAGGAAGCAAACCAATTTGCCGCTTACGTATTAGTCCCTGACAGAGAGTTCAAAGTTGATGTGGAGAAACTGAACTTTAATATGTCTAATATACAGAAGTTAAGTCAGAAATATGGTGCTTCGCTTGTTCTTGTTACAAGAAAGTGGATCGAGCATACAACTCTTGCGATTGCTATGGTATTTTCGGTTAGTGGAATTATCGATTGGGTATTCACGTCAGACACATTTCCGTATAAGTGGCTTGACCACATTGACGAGATGTCCACGGTATTTAAAGTCATAGGGGGTAATCCAAAATTATCGCCGAGTATGTACATCGATTCATCCTGTTGGATCAATGGTGACTATGCACGCCACAGATTATTGGAAGAGTCCTACAGAATTTTCGACGACAAGGTTTTAACCATTTTGCAGATTGTTGAAGACGACTAAAGCCCCAGTCAAACTGAAATGTCTGCGTTGGTTGTGGGATAACTGTTGACTTTCGTGCGATTGCCCTATGTGTCCGCACACAGTATACTTGATTTGTACACGACAATGCTAGCATTGGTTGAAATCGGTCCTAGTAGACCGCTGGGTTTAGATAGGTTCAACAGGCACTAAGTGCCTGCTATAAATCCCGTATTCCGCTTTATAATTGTATTTTGTCAAGAGGGTTTTCCTGGTTTTGTCATCAGCGATTCCCTAGTATTATCACGGACCTTGAGCGCTAGTGTTGACCTTTCTCAGGCACGAAAACCTACCCCACCTTGTCACTCCACATCAAGCGTCTGAATTGATCTGGAAATGATGTTTACATAAGGTTTTTGATAATACCAGGGAATTTCAAATGACTATGACACACGTCATAAGCATCAACAAAGGGCCAGGCTAGTGATGGCCCTTTGTTGGACCACACGGAGTGGTGGTTAAGTGGTTTAAGGCAGCGCTCTTGAAAACCGTCGAGTTCTCAAGGGCCCCGTGGGTTCGAATCCTACCCTCTCCGCTATCCCGAGAAGTTGTCCAGTCAAACTCCGTACAGGTTTTGACAAGCAAGTTCGTAATCATCATAACTAGATAAGTTCTGTATGGCGTTGCGTAACTGCCTTCTGCGTGCAACCAGCCCCACATTGGGATGCAAGAGCCCCTCAATAGTTGAGTCAGTATTCTTTAACGTGTCCCATTCATCCATCAGACGTTTAGTGGTTCCAACTACCTCAGAATGAACGGTGTCACTGGGCTCAAACGGTGGAGTGGCGCTCGTGGCCAACGTGTGAATATGACGTGCGCCAAACTGTCCCCTAGGTTGAAACTCCTGAATAATTGTCTTTACGGCCTTGCTATTTAAGAGCCCTGTCCAATATACAGCTTCTTCTTCAGTTGCCACTTCCGCCCAGTAAAGAGTCTGATCAATAATGAGCTTGTCAGCAGATACTTTACTTAAATCAACAAAAGCGGCGCACGGGATCGATCCCCCGGCTGATGTGACCACAAGCCATCCATTCGAGAACTTCTGTTTTCTCAACTTATTTCGGACGTTCAATCTCTGGAATTGTTCCTCAGAGGTACGACCAATGGCCCCGAATATTGCCTGGAAAGTCTGTGCTGTGCTCCTTCCGAAGGTTGCCATTTCCGACATAGACACTCCTATCCAATCACCCTTTTGATTGCGTTGTAGAGGTAGAACGGCCTTGGCTGGTGGACATAAGTCGAATGGAGAAAGATGAGTGGACGTGAGCACTTCATACACAAATGCATCGTCTAGGCCCCTAGCCGTAAGCTGGATGTCTTGGAATGATCTTGCACCTTTAATGAGATATCTTTCATTTCCGTGCACTCTATCTATAGGCTCTACATTCCATCTTGCTGTGCTTCCCGGTACTCGGGATAGCCGATGGAAAATAGCAGTACGAGGCATGATGTCAGCACCCTCTGAAAAAGAGCCAGAATCGAATAATCCTCCCTGTCTTCCTGCTACCAATTCAGGCCTATCAGTCCAAGCTGTCCTCGTACCTCTTGAGATTCGGGTGAACGTTAAATCTTCGACACTACGAGCTGATACACTCTTTCCAGGTATGTCGTTGGTTATTGCGGGGCGCGATTTTTCTCCAAAAACCACAATTGCTTCATTTTTAAACGTTCCTTTTGCAACCCGCCAAATTTCTTGTACGCTAAGAGCAACACTTCTTGATGAGTGCAAGTAATCAGCTCGTCTGAATCGGTTATGATGATGTGCGCTTAGGATACTTTCCGGGAGAATACAGCCCAGAGTTGCATTTGCGGTAAGATAGCGCTCGACAGCATGCAATAAGAATGTCGTTGCTAATTCAATGTGTAAATGTGATGGTCCTTCAGGCTTTATTCCATACTCTACGGCTCGACGACGCAAAAATTCCTTGTACGGGTTATCGGCTATTTTACTAAGTGCAAGCCAAGGTGGGTTTGAAACCAGTCCATTGAACTGCCCAACCACCAGTCCTGGACGGTAGCTGTTGCGAAGTACGAACGCCCAAACTCCGTTACGCCCAGCTCGCTGTAGCATTTCAAGTGATGTCATTAGTGACTTACAGAACTTACCCGTTTCTGTTTGTTGCTCAAGTGTCAAAGTGTCCCCAACATCTGCAATCGTACGACGAACCAACATATCTATCACTTGGCTGTTTAGCGTAGACGACGAATTTGATGCGCTAACCATTGCCATCTCATACCCCCGGTCGAGTAAGGCGTCAAATAGTAACCGATGGTCAGCGGAGACGAGAAACGTCGGCAACTCGACCGTCCTGTCATCAAGCCGGAGTTGGTATGGAGTTGCCTCGGTGTTAGAGTCTACATTTCGAGTAAGTGGTGTAGCAGAAAACAGGGAGTCGGCATGGTAAATGGGTAGTGCAATGTCTCCGGTGTCTTGACCGGATAACCAGTCCCTAGCCGCTAAAATCCAACCCACTTTGGAAAGCATTACTGCCAACGGGTCAATGTCAAAACCAGTGATCACTTCAGATAACTTTTTCAGTCCATCTAACGTGGCACTCACACCGCGTTCATTCAACCTCTTCTTAGCCGCCTTAACAGCGGCAATGATCATGGCACCAGATCCACAACACATGTCAACTAGCCGCGGATCTTCGTCCTCAGGTAACCCCTGCAAGACTCTCTCAACAACTCTTTCTGCTAGCCATGTTGGTGTCCACTCTTGTCCTAGCAAAATTCTCTGAGAACGTTGAGCAAGCTGGGCCATAAGCTTACCGAATAGGTCTTCAACAGGTGCTGAGGCGAAGTCATACGCCCTCAAGTCATCCTGAATCTCACGTGCAACCGGTAACAATTGTTCCACATAAGGTGAAGCATTGAGCCACCCAAAATAGTCGTACTCTACTAGATTATTGAATCCCCTTTGTCTAAAAAATCCCCCATTAAGAATCGAAGTGAGTTCTGTGTCGTCAGACAATAATGCTCTATTCTCCAGAATATTGGCACACAGAAGCTTGGATAGTGTTAGGATGTACAGTTCTTGTATGTAAGTATCGAGGTCAAAGTCCCCTGTGGTATGTGTGCCTCCAATGTATGCAACAAAGTCAGTCCATAACTTTTTGATAAGATCTGCGTAGCCTTGGTCACCAGTGAAGGCACTTGTTGCCAAGACGCGTATGCCGTCAATGTGTTGGTGGCAGAACGGACTGTCAAATCCCAAGTCGAAAGCCAGTGTTTCAGCACCTAAGGATCTGGCCTCCTCGCGGCCCAAGTGCCTAATTAGAAATTCAACAAATAACCTGGCCTCATTCGGCCCTGCTCCTGAGAGATCAGCAAAATCAACCTCTTCTAACTCCAGGTGATCTCTGCCTAGACTGGTGGCTCCGGTAACAGTACCAAGAGAGTGAACTTCTTTGACTCGATATACGTACCAACGTAAAGTGTCCGAGAGAACACCTAGAACGTGCGCTTGAGGAACGCCTTGATTAAGAAGCCCCGCACAATAATCCTTTACTTGCCCTAGCCCGTGCTCGAATAGATCTGCCTTTGTTAAATCCTTCTCATACTCAATAGCTGTAGCCCCCACTAAAGCATCTATAAAGCCTCTTGCTATCGCCCCCCCTCTATCAAAGCGCACGTACTGTTCAGTACCTTGTACATGATAAGTAATCCACCAAGGTTGTTCAGGGAATATACGGGGGAGAAAAGATGATAAGTGATGCCTCAGCACGTCTTCTGAAACATTTGAACCCATAAGTCTCGCTGACTCTGACAAGAAATTTTGAGCTATGCTAACATTAACACTATTCATCTTGGCGTCCCCTCTTTCACTTTATCCGTCTACTTAGGCTCGACAGGATTAACTCTTTAAGTCTTTTGCAGTCATCCGGTAACGCCTCGCGTCCCAAAATAGAAGATGCAACAACAACATCTATTCTACCCTTGACTTCACTTATCTCCGCCTTATCCGTCGCGGCGAGTTCTCTGCCAAGTTCAGTCAACACGCGCCAATCAGAGGCAACGAAATCAGGGATGGGCAACCTGCGCAAATGAGTCGCCTCAACTTTCAAAGCTCCTCCACCCATCACAGAAGCGGACAGTTCCAGGGCGGCGGCAATCCACGACGAGTTGAATAATGCTAGGAGCGCCAAAGGGGTTACCAGGCTGTTATCAGTCAACCAAACTGTTGAGAAGTTAGCATCTATCAAAGCGATTCTCCCTAGATTAAGGAGCGCTTTAACTTCAGAATGATTGACACGGGGCACAATAAGATCAGGGTTATGCCGAGCTTTGAAATCAGGGATCATATACCAGAACCTAGGAGGGATCCCCAAGTTTGGACTCCCTCTCCTTGCGTTCGGTGCAACTGCCGAAAGTTCATAGATGTGTTTAGGCTCAGTCTCTGTTCCAAAGTTGGTACTTGTCGCCAATCTCACAAAATCAGCTAAGCTCTCGGGTAGCAATTCATAAGCGCCTTTCATGCCATCCGACATCATGTCAATGTCCTCAGGTAAAGCTGCGTCACGAATAACAAGTACTCGTCCCGTTAACTCTTCAGCCCGTACCACGTACCCAGATGGAAGTTCACTTTGCTTCCGCAAGACAGGTTTAGCATAGCGCAATGATACACGAACCAACTTGTCAGTTAGGCGAGGGTCAGGGCTCAAAACTGTTTCCTCGTCTGATTCTTCAATTGCGTCAGCGTAAAAAAACGCATTGGCGCCTGTTCGTAATCCTTGACCCACATGTACACCTAGACTGGCCAAGGAAACCATCTCGGTACCACTAGAACCGAAGTCGGCCCACTGATGTAACTCTTGGGGTATGAAGGGGGCAACTGATTGGGAGGACTGTCTGCCTTTCTCCATACCTACAAACCACTTTTGGGTACTGCAAGCCCCATAGAGATTGTTTGCCAAAGTTACCAGAGGTACGTGAGTCACATCGACAAATTCATTCCTCAACTCCAGTCCACTTGCTTCCCACCGACATGCAAGGGCGGAGAAGCGGAGCTCCTTATCATCGGCGTGCGGAAATAGCTGTTCTACCATGCTATTCGGGCCCACAGCTTTACGAGAAAGTCGGATTCGCACTAGCGTTTCATCATGGTAATCAAAAGCGCTCTCTCGGCGTTTGATACGACTCGCGATTATGAGGTTTGTTCTCACCTGGGCATTCTCGAACCATATCGCACTTTCGTCCTCCACGATGTACTCAATTTTAAACCATCGCAACAGCAGATACTGTACTACAGCCGCGTAGTCCCTGCTTAACCAAGAGTCTGGAACAACTAGTGCAAGACGACCCCCATCAGCAACAAGAGCTGAACACAAAATCCATGACGGTACAGCGAGATCTGCAAGACCCGAATAACCGTAGACTAAGCGCGTCAACAACATACGATCTTCCTCGTCAAGTGCAGACATGCATTGAAGTGCCTCGGCCAATCCATTCCGAATTTCGTGTGCGTCTGGTAACCCAAACTTATTTGTAGCTGTTTGCGATGTGCTCTGATATCTTACATAGGGTGGATTGCTTATTACCAACTGCCAGTCTAGTCGGGGGAGCTGTTTAAGTACCGCTGGATCAAACGCATTTCCAAGAACAAAGGTGGCCTGCGGTAATCTCCTGAGGCCTTGAAAGTACGCATGTGGATCTATTTCCAATCCCGCAATATTTTCCGGTTCAGCGCCTAGATTCAGGCATGCTTCTAACATATCCCCAGTGCCAACCATGGGATCCAAAATTGATGCTGCTTCCTTGGCCTCTGCCAAGGCACCAAGAAGTTTTGCTAGGGAGACCCCTGTGAAGTATTGTCCCAGTCTCTTGCGGCGTTCTTGCTGACTTATGGGATCGGCCATAGAAGCCGACTTATCTGACAAGCTCATTAGTCGCCTCCAGCGCCTTTTTTGCACGCGTATAGAACTCACGTGCTCCTATAGAAATATCCGCGCCTCTCTCTAAGCATTGTGCTAAGTACATAGAGTACAGCCTTTTTGCGTCATGTTCGGTAGGATGGCTTAGGATCTCTTGTACAATTCTGTCTGGGTCTTCATTATTTGCTGTGCCTCCACGTTGTTTAGTCAAGAGTAGCAAGGGATCTCCCTTTACTGATATCTCAGAAACTACTTGCTTAAAGCTTGCCTGTAGTTTATCGAGTACGCTAGCCGCCTTAACTGAGAGTCCTGCGTCAGTGTAAGCTTTGACAAGTGCATTCCAAACATCGGAACGGGATGAGTGGAAGACTATACTAGCTAATCCTCCTGGCTTCATGACACGTGCCAACTCATCCAAGACTGCACTCATCATTTCTCCATATCTTTGAACATCTTTATCTTGAGCATGGCTAATAATAACCTCCTTAGAGCGATCAGTAGTGCGCCCCAACCACAGTTCATTAATTTGGTTCACTTCAGCATATGGTATGTACCCTCCGAAAGGGGGATCGGTAAAGACATAGTCGACTATGCTGTTTGGAAGATCCAGTTGTTCACTGCTTTGATTTTTGACGATGACTTTACTTTTGCTCCGATGAACCGATTCAAATGCATGTCTTATTGTTGAAATCTTGCGTGATATCCCCTCGAATACGTTCTTTTCGACAGGAAGGCCGCTAATATACAGAACCCCACTCTGAGCACCAGTTAGAACAAAGTCCGATTGACCTTTTTTCACCACGACTCGGGTCATCTGCGTGGAATGCGTAGCATTATAGCTCAAAATGAGTAACCTCAATGCGTTCTGGACATCCGAACTGAATCCGTCAACTGACTCCCATAACGTCGACAGGCACAAAAAATTCCGCCGAGTGTAAAAGTGATGAAGGTGTGAAATACCTGTGTGGTACCCTGCCCTGTGTAGATCTCCCCAAACAATTTCTTCCTTTGGGGAAGACAAGGGTAATGGTACTTTATCGCATGATGCAAACAAGCTTTTGTCATGGTCTAAGGGAGGGCGCTTCCACTTATACTTTCCGGATTGACCGTACACCTGCACCAAGACGCGTTTTCTTCGTTCCACTCTTTGTCCAATAAATTCATCGATAATCGTCTCTGTAGCCCTTTCACACTTCGCCACAGAAATTTGTTTGCCACAGGACGTACACATAAAGGATTCTTCCAAACGGAGAGGCTCACGCCGAACAACTGCTTCCCAATACGAGGTTTCCATTGCACAGTACGGACAGACTAACACCTCAGACCATATGTTGTGTCGTAAAGAACCTTCTTGACCATCCGGGCCCTGGATAGTATACATCCAGCCTAGAGTCGACTTTGCTTGGGTCAGAAGTTCCCGAGCCGCCCTTTCAAAAGTCTCGGGGTCGGGGGGATTGCATAATGTCTCAGCCACAAATGAGCCTAACGTTCCTACTTCATATATGTGTGCTGTTCGCGGGCCCCATTCAGGTTGGACACCCAAACTCGCCGCCATCCTTTTCATACCATCAGTAGGCCGATCACACAGCAGCGTGGCTAGCCCTGTTGTCCCGCTTCCACCAAACGTGTCGAGAACGAGTGATCCAGGCTTAGTATGTGTTGCTATAAATATGGCAACAGCTTCTGGGGAAATCTTGGTAGGGTACGAAAAAGCATTATATAAAGCACCTGTTCTTGTTGAGGGAAGAGGATTTCGATACAAAGATTCAATCGTATCTCTAGCATTAGTCATACTGTACACTCCGTTCCACTAAGGGCAAGATCAGTGATTAAAGGATTCGTTAATCCATATGGTATACCAACAATAGAATTCTATCATAGTCGCCTCACTAAGCCGGGTACCTGGACTCTGAACTGGCCGGGAAAGGGCACGCAATGAAGTAGGAGGACTTAACATAGGAGAAAAATTACGGACCTGATGTTCACACATGGGGCTACATGGGCGAATAAGAGAGAATAGCCGTGGGGATTGTGCCACTAATGTGAAGGAGAGCCTACAGCGGGGGTCTGTCAATAGTTTTGTGTAAACTCTTTTGGAAAAGTTATCAGTTAATATATGGATCCAACCGTTCTCCGAAGTATATGGAGAGCTGACTGAGGATTTGACCCCAATTTTGCACCCGCATCGTCCAGCGCTTAGTCACCTCCATCGTTGCCAAATACAGCATTTTGGTCAGTGAGTCATCGGTTGGAAATATACTCTTACCCTTTGTGACTTTGCGGAGCTGCCTGTGATAGCTTTCAATCATGTTCGTTGTATAAACCAGTTTGCGCATCTCCACCGGATAACGGAAGAACGTGGAGAGTTCGTCCCAGTTGTTACGCCACGATCGGATCACCATCGGATATTTGATTCCCCAGGTCTCCTCAAATTGGTCTAATTCAGCTCTAGCTGCTTCCTCTGTACTTGCCTTATAAATGGGCTTGAGCGCTGCTGTGATGGCTTTGTAGTCCTTGTAG
>Ga0187809_10001049_pt1 | contig 13537 bp, 12 predicted proteins | sample NC_wetland_sal_i_8_FD_132415 | JGI IMG/M metagenome (GOLD analysis project Ga0187809, IMG submission 132415) | Wetland sediment microbial communities from Neuse River Estuary, North Carolina, USA - ASW_4 | ecosystem: Environmental > Aquatic > Freshwater > Wetlands > Sediment | place: USA: North... | reverse complement strand
GTCAGCCTGTTCGCACGAACTCCGTTTGGCCGAGTAAGAGTGTGCTGTCATTGATGACGTACGCGAACTGCTCCGTGCCCGTGTTGGGCGCCTGGAACGTGATCGTCACCGTGCTGCCATCGGCCGTCCACGTACCGTTGAAGATCGTCGTATCCGACACGCTCGTGGTGATATCGAAGGTTATCACCGTGCGCGACATGGTGCCGTCGGCATTGAACGCGAAAATCGTCTGCTGGTTCGTCGGATCGCCGTTTACCGTGTCGACGATCGTCTGAGACCACGAACCAACCAGGTTGCTGTCGAGCTGCCCGCCGCCGCCGCCGCCGCCGTCGCCCGTCCCGGTGTTGAATCCACCGTTGTTGAAGTATTGCGGCGTCGTCGTGTCGATGCAGGCGACCGCCACGACCGCGAGCGCCACGAACGCCGCGCGCGTGATCGCCGTCCTTATCGCGTTCCGGCCAGTATCACCGCGACCGCTGCTCCTGTCATCCCCGCCAGCAGGTTCACCCCGTCGTTGTCCAACCATGGAATGCCTCCGATCCGTTGCGTGACGTCGCCGCAAATGTGCACGGCCCGTTCGGTGAGCACTCCGCATCGAGTGCATCTCCGTCGAGACTGCAGAGTCGCGCCGGCGAACGAATCCGCCAACGCACCCGCAAATCCGCCAGCGGCCGCGGCGACCGCAACGTGTGGTGGCCAGTGCACGAGCCACGCCATGACCCCAACGAACGCCGCCCCGGCGACGCTTGCGAGGAGGCCGGCGATCGTGACGCCGCCGGACGTTCCGGCGGCGACTCGTCGCCACGTCGTGATCAATCGCGGGGACCGGGACGAAAGTGTTCCCACCTCCGTACCCCATGTATCCGCCGAAGCGGCTGCAAGTGCCCCACCACCGATCGCCATACAGGCCACGGCCGGAGCCACGAGTGAGGCAAGCGCCGCGAGAGCAAACAGACCCCCGTTGGCCAGCACCTGCACCGCGTCCCGTGTTCCGCCTTTGGCGACGACGGATTCGGTGCGGCGCAACTTGTTTTCGCGTTGGGCGCTCGAAAGCGCGGTGCCGGTCACAAAGAAAGCAAAAAGAAGAGCACCCCACGACCAGCCCGCGGCGACCGCTGCCGTGCCGACGACTACCGCCGCCCCGCCGCCACTCGCCGAGAGCACGCGCGTGCGCCACGCGACCAACACAATCGCGCATGCCAACACGAACCCGACGGCCGTGCGCGCGATCACTCCAACGGGCGCGAGGCTTCCTCGTCGATCAACATTTGCATGATGCGGCGGCGCAGGGCGGGAGGTGCTTTGACGATCGTTGAGCGCCGTTCGAGAAACCGCAAGAAAACCTGCTCGTGACGGAAATGCGGAAAGCAGCGGCGGCAGCAGGCCAGGTGGTCGCGAATCTGCAGCTCGACCTCCGCCGTCAACTCACCATCGAGGTACTCGTAAATGCGCTCGAGGACCTCGGTGCACGATAGATGTGATGTGTCGTCGGTGTGAGGATTGGTGCTCATGCCGCTCTCGATTATAGGACTCCAGGCCCGAGTTCGTGAGGCCCTTCTTGCATACGTGCACGGGCGTCGTACTCAGCGACCACCGCCCCGTGGCGACGCACGCATCTGCGCCGCAGACAATCCGATTCGTTGTTCCGATGTTGAAGCATTGGGCTAAGCGATCGGTTCCCAAAAAATCTTGAACCCCCTCCTACGGGCCGTTACCTTGGTTGCTGCCATTCAGCGTTCCCGCCTCCCCCAAATGCCTACAACGGTCGACGCGCTTCTCCCGCTGAGTTTCCTCGAGGCGGTTCGCAGCGTGGACAGCCCCGATGACGACCTCGATGCGGAACTCGTGCCCGAGTTGCGGAACAAGCGCCTCGGACTGAGTGATACCGTGTATGCGCAGATCCAGCGCTTCACCGACGCAGCCAAGAAGCACCAGCGCACCGAATACGAGGAAACGGTAGGCATCGCCAAGCTGCTTGGGCGCAGACCGGACGCCGAAGCCGTGTTCCGTGCGGCCGGACGGTACCTCGCGACGCAAACCTACCAGTCGATTACGCCTGCCTCGCGAGGCCTCATCTCGTCGCTGCCGTCGCTGCTCGCGCGTCCGATCGCGCTGCGTCAGACGCAGCGCATCGCGAGCAAGTATCTCAACGGGTCCGTAAGACGTCACGGCTCGTTTTTGATTCTCGAGGTGTCGCGATCGGCCACCGTGGACGTACCTCCGCGCGGCGTGGGCTGCGCATACTACGAGTCGTTCTTCCGCGAGCTGCTCCGGCTGCTCGGCGCGAGCGGCGGCTCGGTGGATCACGTCCGGTGCGCGGCGCGCGGCGAAGGCACGTGCGAATGGCGCGCCGAATGGCGCTCGATCCATCGCGACGAAACCGCGGCCAACGCCGGCGCCGCGTGACGCGCTTCGCCTAACTTTCATCGACGGAACCATGCTGACGAAGGAGATGCTGCCCGACGTGCAGCGCGCACTGGCCGACGCCGGCGTGGATGGCTGGCTGCTGTTCGACTTCCAGGGGACCAACCCCGTGGCCAGTGGTGTGCTCGGCCTCAAGGGATTGGTCACGCGGCGCGTGTTCGCGTACATCCCGCGCGAGGGGAAGCCCGTCGCGATCACGCACGCCATCGAGCAGGGGCCGTGGCGCGACTGGCCATCCGACTGGGGGCGCGAGCGCTACAGCACGTGGCGCTCGCTCGAGGACGCGGTGGCCGCGCTCGTGCGCGGCAAGACGATCGCGATGGAGTATTCGCCGGGCGACGCGGTGCCGTACGTCGATCGCGTCCCGGCGGGCGTGATCGATCTCGTGCGCGCTGCGGGCGGCGACGTCGTGCCTTCGGCCGAGCTGGTGACGCGATTCTACGCGCTCTGGACGCCGGACCAGCTCGCGTCGCACGTGCGGGCGTCGGAGATCGTGGCGACGGTGGGCCGCGAGGCGATCGCGGAGGCGGGCCGCCGTATCGCGGCGGGGCAGCCGATCGCCGAGCACGAGCTGCAGCGGTGGATCATCGAGCGGTTCCAGCGCGCGAACCTGGAGTTCGACCACCCCGCGATCGTCGCCGCCGGGCCTAACGCAGCCGATCCGCACTACGCGCCGTCGGCCAGCCGGCCGCACGCCATTCACCGCGGCGAGCTCTTGCTCGTCGACCTGTGGGCGAAGGAGAAGCGCGGCATTTTCGCCGACCAGACGTGGATGGGCGCCATCGGTGCGCCGAGCACGCGCGCGGTCGAGGTGTGGGAGGCCGTGCGCGACGCACGCGACGCCGCCATCGCCGTGGTGCGCGAGCGCGCGTTAGGCCGCGTGCCCATCCGCGGCGCCGACGTGGATGACGCGGCGCGGGGCGTCATTACCTCCCGCGGCTTCGGCCAGTACTTCACGCATCGCACGGGTCACTCGATCGACTCGATCCAGCTCCACGGCGCGGGCCCGCACATCGACAACTTCGAGACCCGCGAAGAGCGGCGGCTCATCCCCGGAGTGGCGTTCTCGATCGAACCCGGGATTTACATCGCGGGCGAGATTGGCGTCCGCAGCGAAGTGAATGCGCACATCGGCGAAACGGCGGTTACGATCACGCCGCGCGAGTACCAACGCGACCTGATCGTCGTCTGACCCCGGCCGCGGCATCGCCCGTGGGCGCCGAGGCAACCGGCCTGCGCCGGGAGCTTGGCGTCTTTTCGGCGGCGATGCTCGTGGTGGGCGGCATCATCGGCAGCGGCATCTTCTTCACACCGTCGGAGACCGCCAAAGAGCTGCCCACCGCGGGGTGGGTGTTGGTCGTGTGGGCGTTAGGCGGCGTGGTCGCCTTCGCCGGCGCGCTCACCTACGCCGAGCTCGGGGCGCTGATGCCCGACGCCGGCGGCGCGTACGTCTACATTCGCGAGGCGTTCGGTGCCTTGCCGGCGTTCCTTTATGGATGGATGTCACTCCTGCTCATCGCATCGGGGGCGATCGCCGCGGTCGCCGTGGGATTCGCCGGCTACGTGGCGCACTTCGTGCCGCTCGAGGCGCGCGGTCAGTTAGGCGTGGCGGCGGTGACCATCGCCGGCCTGGCGATCGTGAACTATTTGGGCGTGAAGCCCGGCGCCGTCGTCCAGAACGTGATGACCGTCGCGAAAATCGTCGCGTTGGGCATCCTCATCCTCGGCGGCATCCTGCTGTGGGGCCGGCTCGGCTCGCCGCCGGCCGTCGCGCACGCGCCCGCGCCGCGCGCGACCATCGTGGCCGGACTCGGCGCGGCGTTCGTCCCGGTGTTGTTCACGATCGGCGGCTGGCAGCAGATGAACATGGTGGCCGGTGAGATCAAGGATCCCGGGCGCAACATCCCCCGCGCCCTCGCTATCGGGATCGCCATCGTCGTCGTCTGTTATCTGGGTGCCAACGGCGCCTATCTGCGCGCGCTCGGGCGCGACGGCCTCGCCGCGTCGACCGCTGTGGCGGCGGACACGGCGACGCGCATGTTCGGTACGTCCGGCGCGACCTTCATCGCGCTGGCCGCGATGGCATCGATTTTCGGGTTCGTCAACGTCACCATTCTCGCCAATTCTCGCATCGTCTACGCCATGGCTCGTGACGGGTTGTTCCTCGACGCGGCGGCGCGTGTGCATCCCCGCTTCGGCTCGCCGCACGTCGCCATTGTGGTCATGGCCGTGTGGTCCATCGCGCTCTTGCTGCTGAGCGGTGGCAACCTCGGAACCCTGCTCAGCGGCGTCGTGTTCGCGGATTGGATCTTCTTCGGCCTCGGCGCGGCGAGCGTGTTCGCGCTGCGACGCTCGATGCCGGATGCCATCCGGCCCTATCGCGCGCTCGGCTATCCGGTGGTGCCGGCCTTCTTCGTGCTCGCGGCGGTGGCGGGCATCGTGAGTTCGTTCTACAAGTCGCTGCGCATGTCGCTGTTGGGCAGCGCCCTCGTCGCGGTCGGCATCATGGTGTTCATGCTGTTGCGGAGGCGTCGATGAGACGAGCGCTGCTCGCGCTGATGGGCGCGTGCGTCGCGGTGGGCTGCGACGCCGCTGGCCAGCGCCTGGCGCCGGAGGCGCCGGCCTCGCATATGCGCACCGCGGACGCGCTGCAACAGGACTCCGCATATCGCGTGATGCCGGTTCCAGACGGCGGACGCCTGACCGGCCGCGTGCTGGTGCACGGCCGCGTTAGGCGGGACAGCGTGCTCGCCGCCATGCCCGACACGGGTTGGTGCAAGACCTCGCGGCGCGTGACGCTGGTGGAGGGCGCCGGCGATCGCGTCGCGGGCGCCGTCGTGTGGCTCCAAGGCGTCCATGCCGGCAAGCCGCTGCCTTCGCTGCGCCGGTACGAGCTCGCCACGCGGCGCTGCGAAGCGCGCCCCATGACGCAGGCCGCGATCGCCGGCGGCATGCTCGACGTGCAGAACCTGGATCCGATGCCGCACCGCACGCGATTCACGATGGCCGGCGCGACGCTCGACGTCGTCGAGCAAAGCGACGCCGGCCAGGTGGTGCCAACGCCCTTGGTGATCGCGCACGCCGGTCTCGTCGCCGTGCGTTGCGACGTGCACCCCGCGACGCGCGCCTGGATTCGCGTGTTCGATCACCCATACTTCACCGTCACGACGCGCGATGGCAGCTTCACGCTCGACTCGGTGCCGGCCGGAACCTACACGCTCAGCGTGTGGCAGCCGTCGTTAGGCGAACGGGACACGACCATTCACATCGCCGCACGGCAACGCGCAAGCGCGACCATCGCCCTCACCGCCGCGCCCTAACATCGCCGTCCGGCGGCGCGCGTCACGTCGTCGTCACCGCCGCTTCTGGGTATTGCACGCGGTACAATCGCGCGTACACGCCGCTGCCCGCCAGCAGCTCGGCGTGCGAGCCTTCTTCCACGATGCGACCGCCGTCCAGCACCAGCAGTCGATCGGCGCGGCGCACCGTGCTCAACCGGTGCGCGATGATGAGCGTGGAGCGCCCGGTCAGCAGCTCCTCCATCGCGCTGTTCACGAGGCGCTCGCTCTCGCTGTCGAGACTCGACGTGGCCTCGTCGAGCAGCACCACGGCGGGATCCTTGAGGAACACCCGCGCAATCGCAATTCGCTGGCGTTGCCCGCCGGACAATTTCACGCCGCGCTCGCCGACGCGCGTTTCGAGACCATGGGGGAGCCGCTCGATGAATTCCCACGCGTGTGCCGCCTCGCCCGCAGCGATGACCTCCGCGTCGCTCGCATCCGGTCGCGCGTACGCAATGTTGTCGCGCACGGTCCCGCTGAACAGCGCTGGCTCCTGGGGCACGAGGCCCACCGCGCCTCGGAGGTCGAACAGCGACAGGCGGCGGATGTCGATGCCATCGAGCGTCACCATTCCGTTAGGCACGTCCCAGAACCGCGTGATGAGCGAGGCGACCGTCGTCTTGCCCGCGCCGGACGGCCCCACCAGCGCCACCACCTCGCCCGGGGCGATGTGGAAGGACACGTCGTGCAGCACGGTCGGCAGATCGGGTCCGTACGCGAACGTCACGTGCTCGAACCGCACCTCGCCGCGCACCGGACGCGCCAGCGCGACCGGCGCCGGCGGGTCGAGCACGGTCGGCTTCGTATCGAGCAATTCGAACACGCGATGCGCCGCGCCCACGGCTTCCTGATAGTTGCCGAACAGCGAAGCCAGCGATCCCACCGCCGCCGCGACGAAGAACGCGTAGAACAGGAACTCGACTAACGCACCGGGCGTGAGCTCTCGCGCCAGCACGAGCCGCCCGCCCTGCCACAACACGATCACCACGCCGCCGAAGGCGCAGAACGTGATCACGCCAAAGAATGCACCGCGAATTTTCGCCCGTCTCACGGCGGCGACGACCACGTCGCGCAGCTGTTCGCTGAACCGCCGCGACTCGACCGCCTCGCGCGTGAAGCTCTGCACCGTGCGAATCTGCGCGAACGCTTCGTCCGCGCTGCCCATCGCGTCCGCCACACGGTCCTGCACGCCGGTGCTCGCCTTCTTGAGCGCGCGCCCGAAGATCCACGCCGTGCCGACGATCACCGGCACCACCGCGAGCGTCGTTATCGTCAGCTGCGGATGCGTGAGCGTGAGCATGATCACGCCGCCCACGAGAAACAACACCTGCCGCGACAGCTCGGTCGCCTGATACGTCATCACCGATTGCAGCAGCGTGACGTCCGTCGCGAGACGACTGGTGAGCTCGCCCGACCGTCGCTCGGTGAAGAAGCCCGGCGACAGACGCACGAGGTGCGCGAACAGGTCGTCGCGCAACTTGGCGATGATCCGCTCGGCCGCGGCCGTGAGTACCCAGACCTGACCGAAGTTGAGCAGTCCCTGTGCAGCGAACAGGGCGACGAGAATCAGCGCGATGCGATTGAGCGCCGGCGCACTGCCACGCACGAACGCGGCGTCCAGCAGGTAGCGGACGACCAGTGGAAACGCGAGCGTGATGCCCGCGCTCACCAGCAGCGCAACGGAGGCGAGCGCGATCTGCACGCGGTACGGCCGCATCCGAACGAGAAGCGGCTGGAGCGCGCGAGGAGACGGCACTTTGCGCGCGCCCGAGGTCGACGCACCCTCGACGTTTCTCTCCACGCTCAGAGGGGACGGCCGTCGAGCCATGCGCGAATCTGTAGGAGTCCGGTGCTCATGCGCCGCCGCGCGTCGTGCGCGCGTTGAAACACGGCGAACGCGTCGGCCACCGCCGCATCGCGTTCGTCCGGCGGCCCGGACCAATTGTGCGTGGACCATTCGCGGACGTGCACGCGGCCGTTCGCCGGTTTGCCGAGCATCAACAGGCGCTCGGGCTCACCGCCGCCGGCCGCAATCAGGACGCCAAGTTCGTCGGGGCCGGGCGCGCGATCGCGTTCGTCGCCGGACATCACCGCGACACGGCGCGGTCGACGGCCATGGCGACGAAGAGCAGCGCGAGGTACAACAGCGAGTACTTGTACACGCTCCACGCGGCCGCCGTCCACGGCCGGACGCGCATCACGCGCACCACACCGGCGAGCAGGACACCGCCTAACGCAGCGGCCGACACGGCGTAGATGAGCCCGAACGCGCCGAACGCCGCCGGCAGCAGGGTAATGGGGATGAGGATGACCGTATACCAGAACATCAGCCGCATCGTCTCGCGCTCGCCCCACACGAGCGGCGCCATGGGCACGCCGGCGCGTCCGTAGTCGTGCTGCTTGAGCAGCGCGAGCGCCCAGAAGTGCGGCGGAGTCCAATAGAACACGATGAGGAAGAGGTATACGGCGGCGAGATCGATGCGCCCCGTGACCGCCGCCCACCCCACGAGGGGAGGGAACGCCCCGGCCGCGCCGCCGATCACGATGTTCTGCGGAGTCCGGCGCTTGAGCCAGCGCGTGTAGACGAACACGTAGAAGTAGAATCCGGCCAGCGCCAGCGCCGCGCTCAGGATGTTGACCGCGAACGCGAACAACGCCGTGGCGCCGGTGGCGAGCGCGAGGCCATACGCCAGCACGGCGCGCGGGTCCATGCGGCCGCTCGGCAGCGGACGCAACCGCGTGCGCGCCATGCGGTCGTCGATGTCGCGGTCGAGGTACATGTTCACCGCGTTGGCGCCGCCGGCCATGAGGTATCCGCCTAACGCAACCGTCAGCACCAGCACCAGGCTCGGCGAACCGGCCACGTACATCGGCGCGATCGTCGTCACCAGCAAGAGCGAGATGATGCGTGGCTTGGTGAGCATCACGAGGTCGCGCCCGAGCGACGTCGCGCGCTCCTTTGCGACGACCGCGCCCGTCATCGTGTGGCCTCCGCGGCCGCGCGCACGCCGTGGACGACCGGTGCGCCTTGGGCCGTCGTCCGAGCGGGCACCTCGTCCGCCGCGCGCGAGGCCATCCGCGCCAGGTAGGCCGCCGAGAAGAGCGTGAGCCAGATGAGCGCACCGGTGCTCTGGTGCAGCGAGCGCAGCGCCGGCGGCAGCTCGAGCGCGATCATCGATGCCGCGATGCCGATCTGTACGACAATGAGTCCTGCGGCAATGGCGACTGCGCGCACGACGACGATCGCCTCACGGCGGCGGCGCACGCCCAACAACAGGCCGAACACGTGCAGCGTCAGCAACAGCGCGAGCACGCGGTGCGTCATCTGGATGGCGCGCCCCGTCGGCGCCACCGCCGCCGCGATGCCCGCGCCGCACAGCGGAAATCCGGAGCACGCGACGTTGGCGCCCGGATACGTCGCCGTCATGCCGCCCAGGAAAATCGTGACTAACGCAATCGCGGCGCCGGCCGCCGCACCGCGCGCCGACCGCGCCGACGCGCGCTCCGTGCGCGCGCGCGCTCCGCCTAACCCGCCGGCCCGCATCACCGCCGCCGACAGCGCGGCGAGCAGCGTCGCCGCCAGCAGCCAGTGCGATGCCGTCGCGTACCACGCGTTGCCGAGCCACACCGTGATCGCGCCCAGGAGTGCCTGTGCGGGCCACATCGCGAGGGCCAGGAGACTCGCGCGCAGCACACCGCCGCGCCCGCCCACGCCGGCCTCACGCCGCGTCGCGTACGCCGCCGCGGCCAAACCGCCGAGCGCCACGAGCAGCAACGCCGCGATCAGCCGGTGCGTCCATTCGATGACCAGTGTCGGTTGGTCGAACGGGGGAAACCACCGCCCGTAGCACTTGGGCCAGTGGTTGCCGCACCCCATTCCCGATCCGCTGATACGGACGATGGCGCCGAACACGATTTGCGCGACGGCAACGACCAGCGCCGCGTAGGACAGCCGTCGGAGCGGCGCCTTCATCGGATGACACTCACGACGCGTGCTCGACGACGACGGCGGCCCGCTGTATCGGCCGCATGGTCTCCGACTCTCGATGCGCTTGGACGGCGTGCCACGTGAACACGAGCACCACCGCCAGCCCGACCGCCGGTACGAGCGTCCACAGCACCTCACTCCACCGCGCCGGTGCCGGAACCGAACTATCGCTCGCGGGCGGCGTCTTGAGTGCGGAACGCAGAATCTCGATCTGCGCGACCACACAGCACGCCACGGCGAGCCAGAATAAGTTGAGACTCAACGGGATTGAATTTTGGAGACGAAACACCGTAACATCGCCGTAGCGAACTGCGGAAGCAACCCGCGGACCATGCGCACCTGCAGGCGCATGATTGCAGCCGCGCATCCTGCGCCGTCCACCCTTTCCTAGGTCGTCATGGCCCTCCGCCGACAGCTCGGACTGTTCAGCACCGTCGCCGTCCTCGTGGGATCCACGATCGGGTCCGGCATCTTCCGCTCGCCGGCTGGCATCGCGCAGAAGCTTCCAGGCCCGCTCCCACTCATACTCGTCTGGGTCACCGGCGGATGCTTCGCGCTGTGCGGCGCGCTCACGTTGGCCGAGATCGCCGGGGCGCTGCCGGCCACCGGCGGCATTTACGTGTTCCTGCGTGAGGCCTGGGGACGCCTTCCCGCCTTCCTTTTCGGTTGGGCGGAGTTCGCGATCATCCGTGCTGCCGCGCTCGGCGCCATCTCCACGACCTTCGCCGAGTATTTGCTGCGCGTGCTCGGACACAATCCGGCCGTTGCGCCCTACGACGCCTACGTGCACTACATCGCCGCCGTCGCGATCGCGCTCACCGCGACGTTCAACTACGTCGGCTTGCGATGGGGCTCGTTGGTGCAGAACCTGACCACGCTGGCGAAATACGGCGGCCTGCTGTTCATCGTCTTGCTCGCGCTGGCGCTCGGACTGCCGCACACGGGCGGACACTTTACGCCCGCGGTCCCGACGGGAAGCATCAGCGTGTCGGCGTTCGGGCTCGCGCTCGTGTCCGTGCTGTGGGCGTACGACGGTTGGGAGGACGTGACGTTCGTCGCCGGAGAAGTGCAGGACCCGCGCCGCAATCTCCCGCGCGGCATCATCATCGGCACCATCGCCGTCATCGCGATTTATGCACTCGCGAATCTCGCGTATCTGGCGGTGCTGCCCGTCGATCAGATCGCGAGCTCGCCCCTCGTCGCGGCCGACGTCGCGGCGCGAGTCGTCGGCCCGGCCGGCGTGGTGTTCGTGGCGATCACCGTGATGTTGTCCGCGTTCGGCACGCTCAACGGATCCATTCTCACCGCGCCGCGCATTTTTTTCGCCATGGCCGATGACGGCCTGTTCGTGCGCAAGGTGGCATCGGTCCACCCGCGGTTTCACACGCCCTACGTGTCGATCGCGATGTGCGCCATGCTCGGCATCATCTTCGTGCTGGTGCGCGATTTCCAGCAGCTGGCCGACGCGTTCGTGATCGCGATCGTGCCGTTCCTCGCGTTAGGCGTCGGCGCCGTGTTCGTGCTGCGCCGGCGTCCGGACTACGACCCGCCCTTCCGCGTCCCCGGCTATCCGGTCGTCCCCGCGCTGTTCATCGTGGCGACGATCTACCTGCTCATCAACGCCATCGCCGCGCCCGACAGCCGCTGGTCGACCGTCGCCGTGTTAGGCGGCGTGGTCCTCGGCATTCCCGTCTTCTATGCCACCGTGGGGCGCCGCCGTGTCGCGACCGGCGCGCCCGCTGAACCGTGACCATCGGCCGGCACGCGCCCACCCCGTAGCGCTTGCCATCGGCGCGCCGAGCGCGTCAATTCGGGCCGGTGAGCCGATCCGTCGCCAAGGTCGAAGCGCAGAGCGCGGCACTCCGGCGCCCGCTCGCGCTGCGTGACCTCGTACTCACGCAGCTGCTCTACGTCGTCGGGTCGTCGTGGGTCGGTGTCGCCGCTCGGTTAGGCGAATCGCAAAGCGCGTTCTGGCTCCTCGCCATCGTCCTGTTCTATTTGCCGCAGGCCGCCGTCGTGATCTACCTGAGCCGCTGTCTGCCGCTCGAGGGCGGGTTGTATCAGTGGACGAAGGTCGGATTCGGCGAGTTCTGGGGATTTCTCACCGCGTGGAATCTGTGGGTGTATACGCTGGTGTTGCTGGCCGCGACCTGCCTCGCCGTGTCGAGCACGCTGGCCTACGCCATCGGCCCGCGCGCCGCCGCGCTCGCCGGCACCGAACGATTCCAGCTCGCCGTCGGCGTCGCGCTCATCGCGATGATGGTCGTCGTGTCGCTTTGCGGCCTGCGCGTCGGCAAATGGGTGCACAACTTCGGCGGCCTCGCGCAGCTCGTCGCCTTCGCCGCGTTGATCATCGCGCCGGTGGTCGCGGTCGCCCGAGGCATCCACGTCACGTACCATCCGCTCGCCACGGGCGTGCCCAAGATGTCGCTCTTCAGCGCCAACGTGCTCGGCAAGTTAGGCATGGGCGCGCTGAGCGGGTTCGAGTGGGTCGCCATCATGGCCGGTGAATCGCGCGACCCCGGCCGCAGCATCTCGCGCTCGGTGGTCGTCGCCACGCCGATCATCGCCGTGATGTTCATCCTCGGCACCAGTGCCACGTATTCGCTGGTGCAGGGCAGTGCGATCGATCTCACCGCACCCATCCCGCAGTCGCTCCGCCTCGCCTATGGGACATCGGGCGTGTTGGGCATCGTGGCCCCGATGCTGGTGATGATGCTGTTCGTGCGCGCCGTCGCGAACGCCAACCTGCTCTTCACCGGTAACACGCGGCTGCCCATGGTCGCCGGCTGGGACGGCCTGCTCCCGTCGTGGTTCACGACGCTGCACCCGCGGTGGCGGACGCCGGTCAACTCGATCGCCTTCGTCGCCGCCGTCACCTTCGCGTTTCTGTTGTTCGGCATTACGGGCGTCGGGTTGCAGGAAGGCTTCCAGATGCTCGACACCGCCTCGGGCGCGTTCTACGCGCTCACGTATCTCGCGATGTTCGCGCTGCCGGTGGTGGCGTCGGCACGGTTAGGCGGACGCCCGCCGCGCGGCCTCGTCATCGCCGCCGTCTCCGGCTTTCTCATGACGCTCTTGTATCTCGTGCTCTCGGTCGTGCCGATCGTCGGCGTCGTGAGTCGTTGGGCGTTCGCCGCGCGCATCATCCTGACGCTCGGCTTTGCCAACCTCGTCGGTGCGGCGCTCTACGCCGTCGCGACCAGGCGTCGAGCCCGGCGGGTTGCCCTGTCGGATGCCGACGCGGCGTAGATTTGCGGCATGTCGATGATGGCACGTCGATCATGACGAGCGCGCTGCGCGTCCTCGGCGTCTGCGGCAGTCTACGCGCCCAATCGTACAATCGCGCGCTGCTGCACGCCGCCCTTGAGATGGTTCCGCCCGGAATGGTGATCGAGGAATACGTCGGCATCGTCGACCTCCCGCACTACAATGCCGATCTCGACGTCGACGGCGGCCCGCCGTCTGCCGCCTCGTGGCGCAGCGCCGTCGGCGCCGCCGACGCTCTCCTCATCGCGACCCCGGAATACAACTTCGGCCCGAGCGGCGTGCTCAAGAACGCCGTGGACTGGGCCTCGCGCCCACCCGCCACCTCGGCGCTCCACGGCAAACCCATCGCGCTCATGGGCGCGTCCACCGGAATGTCGGGCACCGCCCGCGCCCAGCTCGCGCTGCGCCAGTCGTTCGTGTTCACGCAGTCGCTGGTGCTCCCGGCGCCGGAGGTGCTCGTGTCCAACGCCGCGACGCGTTTCGACGCCAATCTCCGCCTAACGGACGTCGCCTC
>Ga0187809_10001048_pt1 | contig 13549 bp, 11 predicted proteins | sample NC_wetland_sal_i_8_FD_132415 | JGI IMG/M metagenome (GOLD analysis project Ga0187809, IMG submission 132415) | Wetland sediment microbial communities from Neuse River Estuary, North Carolina, USA - ASW_4 | ecosystem: Environmental > Aquatic > Freshwater > Wetlands > Sediment | place: USA: North... | reverse complement strand
TCGCCATCGTCACCGGGATGTGGCACACGCCGGTGGGCGACCGGTTTGACTTCGATGGAAAGCACTACCAGCTAAGCGAATCGCCGGCGCTGCCAAAGCCTGCCCAGACCCCCGCTCCGCCGGTCATCGTCGGCGGTCATGGCAAACGGCGCACGCCAGAGCTCGCCGCTCGCTACGCCGACGAGTTCAACGTGCCGTTCGCCGACGTCGACAAGACTGGGCGGCTGTTCCGCAATGTCGAGTCGGTTTCCGCCGAGCTGGGGCGGGCGACGTCCGGACGTGCGCCGCTGGTGCTGTCGGCGGCGCAAACCGTCGCGTGCGGACGCACCGACGCCGAGGCCCGCAACCGGGCGGAAAACATCGGCGGCACTCCCCCGCTCTTCGGCACCCCGGCGCAGATCGTCGACCACATCGGCAAGTTCGCCGAGACCGGCGCTACCCGGCTGTACTTGCAGATCCTCGACCTCGCCGACCTCGACCACCTCGACGTCATCGCCTCGAAGGTCGCGCCGCAGCTGCCCTGAGCCCGGCGGTCACAACTCCTTGGCGAGCACGGTGAACTCGAGATCCGGACGACGCGGCAAGCCGAAGCGCTCGTCTCCGTACGGAAATGGACGCCGCTCGCCGACCTCGCGGTAGCCACGTCGCAAGTACCAGGCGAGCAGGTCTTCGCGCTGTGCGATGACGGTCATCTCCATACGCGAGCACGCCCAGTCGTCTTTCGCTTGCCGCTCGGCTTCGGCCAGCAGCCCTTTCCCGGTGCCGCCGCCTTGACGTTGTGGCGAGACCGCGAACATGCCGAAGTACGCGACCCCCGCCGGGCGCCGCTCAAGCTGACAGCAGGCGACAATCGCGTCAGTTTGCTCGTCAACCGCCAGCAGCACCCGCGCGTCGTCCGAGCCGACGATGTCGCGCACCGCGTCGGCGTCGGTGCGCTGCCCGTCGAGCAGGTGCGCCTCCGTCGTCCACCCTGCCTTGCTGCTCTCCCCGCGATACGCGGACTCAACGAGTGCCACGACATCGTCGACGTCGCCGAGCGCCGCCCGACGAAACGCAACGGCCACCATCCCACCCCTTTTTTTGACGACTCAAGGCTAGCGACCACACCGGGTGGAACCGACGGACCTCCGGCCGCGTCAGATCGCTGCCGGCTTCTTGGGCGCGGCCGATGGAGGCTCACGTGTGGCGAGAGGTGTCGCAAAGCAGGGGACGTGCCGCGATGGCGGCGTTCGGCGCGGCGGCGGCGATGGCCGTCGCCGGTTGCGGGTCGCAGGTCGGCACGGCCGACCACGGGCAGCCGCCGAAATTGCACATTGGCGTCGGCGCCGGCACGGCGGCGGGTGAGGCTGTTCCCAGCTTGACGGCCGCCTCCGGGCGGCTCGCGATTTTCGGCGGCTACGTGCTCGCCGGCGAGCTGCCGACCTCGCCAACGCACGCGCCGGTGTGGCGCTGGCCAACCGGCCCGGACGGCGCGGCCACCCGCGCGCAGGTCACCCGCCTCGGCGGACTGCTCGGGTTGGCGGGCACTCCGCAGCGGCACCCGCACGGTTGGCTGCTGGCGACGTCCAGCGGGGAATTGCGGGTAAGCGACGGCGAAAGCCTCGCGTGGTCCTACGTTCGGGGCCAAACCGAGTGCCCGCCTTACGAGGTCGACATCGACAGCGCGGCTGGCGGTGGCGTGGGATGCGCCGAGGCGTCGGCCGTCGCGTCCGCGGTGGCACCGGCGCCAGCGTCGGCGCCAGCCGCCACGCCGGGCGGCCCGAATCCCCCGCCGGGCGCCCCGAATCCTCCGCCAGGCGCGGCTAAGCCGACCGAAGTGGCTACCCCGAGCGAAGCGCCTGCGCCGAGCGACGAGCCAGCCCGGGCTTTGCTCTCGAGTCTCGGCGTCTCCGGCACCGAGCAATCGCAGACCGACCTCGGAACCACCGTGCTCACGGTCGACCCGACCGTCGGTTCGCTGCCCACCCAGGGCATCGCGACGAGCGTGATCGTCGACGCGCAGGGCATCCGCTCGGCCATCGGTCATCTCGGCGTGCCGAAAGCCGGCGCCGACTACCCGTTGCGCGCCGCCAAAGCCGCCTTTGCCGACCTCGGCAGCGGACCGCGCCCGATGATCGCCCAGAATTGCGGGCCTGGGCTTGCACCGGTCGCCGGCCCGGAGGTCGCGCCGTCCGACATGATCCCGCCGTCCGCCGTCATCGCCCCGTCGGTCGCACCGGCGCCGCAATCGTGCCCGAGCCCACAACCGATCCGCGTCACCGGCGCGGCGCTCGGACTCCTGGCGACGTGGGACGGCGGCCCGAATGGGCCGAACGTGCTGGTGCCGGCGTGGTTCTTCACCGTCGGCGATTCGCCCTATCCGCTGGCGGTGGTCGCCGTCGACCCGGCGTTCATCGCCGGCCCGCCGACACCGGACGCAGGTACCGGTTCAGGGTCTGGCGCAAGCTCCGTCGGCAGTTCGGGTTCAGGTGGCGCGCCCGCGCCCACGCCGACATCCGTCCCGCCCGCGCCGGCGGCTACTCAGCTGCCGACTGGTCCGCCGAGCTGACGCACCCGCGAGCTGGCCACGCAGCAGGGCCGGGGCCTTGCCCGTCCTTCGGCAAGGCCCCGGCCCTTGGCCATCCCGATTAGTGGTGTGAGCCCACCCGGTGCGGCGCGCCGAACGCCGCGCCCGCCAGGTCTTGTTGCAGCGTCGTGTACGCGTCCTTTGGCTGGTAGTTGACGTCGTACAGCGTCGCGTAACCCTCCTGCGGGTTGTTGAAGAATCCGGGGATCCACGAGTTCGAGTCGGCGACGCCCCAGACGGTGAAGGAGATGCACTGCCTGACGGCCAAGCACGCCTTCATCATTTGGTCGAACTCGTAGGGCTGCGCGAACTGCGCGAGGTTGTCGGTGGGCACCTGGTCGGTGGCGTTGTTGACGAAGGTGCGCACGTCGGCCTCGGTGATGGCGACCCGGAAACCGGCGTTGGCGTAGCGCTGAAGGTCGTCACGCATGCGCGTGCCGGAGAACCCGTACTGCGTGTCGAGGTGACCCTGGTCTCCCACGCCGTCGATCGGCACACCCTGCTTCTTCAACTGGGTGACCATCGTGTAGACCGCGTCGGCCTTGGCGTTGCTGCCGTCCTCGCCCGCGATGTTGTAGTCGTTGTAGAACAGCAGTGCGTGAGGGTCAGCGGCATGCGCCCAACGGAAGGCGTCGGCGATGATTCCGGTGCCGAGGTGAGAAATCCAGAAGTCGTTCGGGTTGATCATCGACGGGTTGCTGTCGGTGAAGAACTCGTTGGCGACGTCCCACTGCCAGATCTTCCCCTTGAAGTGGGAGACCTCGTCGGTGATGTGCTGCTTCAAGATGTCGCGCAGTTGCGCGTTGCTGATGGTGCCGTTGTTGACGCCGGTCGTGAGCCAACTCGGCAACTGGTTGTGCCACATCAGGGTGTGGCCTCTGACCAACTGGCCGTGCTCCTGCGCGAACTTCACGAGCGCGTCAGCCGGACCGAAGTTCAACTGACCCTCGGTGGGCTCGATGGTGTCCCACTTCATGACGTTCTCTGGGGTCACCGTGTTGAACTGGCTGGCGACGATGCCGGTGTAGGTGGCGTTCACGTTCAGCAAGTCCATGTTCACCGCGTTGCCGACCCCTAGCCCGATCTTCGAGGCGAGCGCGCGCAATGAATCCGATGGAACTTTGCTGTGTGACGACGTGGCGGCAGCGGCTGTGCTGACCGCCAAGACGGTGGCCGCGCTGACCGCGACGGCCGCGATGCGGCTGAACTTTCGACGACTTGGTTGCAAGGCGGGCTCCTTCAACAAGCACCGAGAGGACCGCGGCAGGGGCCAGGTCATCCCTGCCACGAACCGAAACTTTTCGGCGTATTGCCGATACGGGGGTGAACCTAAGCCGGTGTGCTCGCTGCCGTCAAGACGTTGACGGAATCCTTTATTAGAGACCGGTATTGGCAGCATCGACCCTGGCGCGGTCGGCCGCCAGCCCGCTGGCGACGAACTGCTTCGAGCCTGAATGCCCGGACCAGCCGCCGGAATATTGCGTTTAGATAACCGGAACTTTCGGACCCGGGTTTGACCGATTGAACGGACCACAAGTTGGGTACGTCGGTTTTTCTGGGAGCCTGGTGATCGGGCTCGAGACAGGAGGTCGGACCACGCGATGCTCGGACTCCCCGCGCACATCACCACCTGCTTGTTCGACCTCGACGGCGTGCTCACCGACACCGCCTCCGTGCACAACGCGGCGTGGAAGCAAATGTTCGACGACTTCCTGCGAGAGCGCGCAAATCGCACCGGCGATCCGTTCGTGCCGTTCGACCCCGACGACGACTACGGCCAATACGTCGACGGCCGGCCACGCGCCGACGGCGTCCGAACCTTCTTGCGCAGCAGGAGCATTGAGTTGCCGGAGGGCGAGCCCGACGATCCGCCCTCGGCCGAGACGGTTTACGGCCTTGGCAACCGGAAGAACGCGGCGTTGCAAGAGACGATCGAACGCGACGGCGTGCGGGTCTACGAAGGTTCGCGCGATTACCTGAAGGCGGCTGCGGCCGCGGGCTTGCGCCGGGTGGTGGTCTCGTCGAGCGCGAACACCGAGCAGGTGCTGCGGGTCACCGGTCTGCTGGGGTTCGTCGAGGGCCGGATCGACGGCGTCGCGATCGCCGAACGCGGCCTGGCGGGCAAGCCGGCGCCCGACACGTTTGTCGAGGGCGCCCGCTGCGTCGGCGCGAGCCCCGAGCAGTCGACGGTTTTCGAGGACGCGCTCGCCGGCGTCGAGGCCGGCAGGGCGGGCCGCTTTGGATTTGTCGTCGGAGTCAATCGAGTGAACGACGAGCACGCGCGGGAATTGCGAGAGCATGGTGCTGACATCGTCGTCGCGGACTTGAGCGAACTGCTCGAGGAAGGAGAGCGTCGCCGTTGATCGCGCAGTCGGCCTTCCCTGTCGAACCGTGGGCGGTCCGCGAAACCAGCCTCAACCTCGACCTGCTCGCGCAGTCGGAGTCGCTTTTCGCTTTGTCGAACGGCCACGTCGGGCTGCGCGGCAACCTCGACGAGGGAGAGCCGCACGGGATACCGGGCAGTTATCTCGTCGGCTTCTACGAGTTGCGACCGTTGCCGTATGCCGAGAATTCGTACGCGAACCCCGAGTCCAGCCAGTCCATCGTCAACGTCACCAACGGCAAGCTGATCCGGTTGCTGGTAGATGACGAACCGTTCGACGTCCGGTACGGAAAAGTTCATTCCCACGAGCGGGTGCTCGACCTCCGGGCCGGAACGCTCACCCGCACGGTTGAGTGGTCGTCGCCGGCCGGCAAGCGGGTGCGGGTCACCTCCACCCGTCTCGTGTCGTTCACGCAGCGAGCGGTCGCCGCCATCCACTACCAAGTCGAAGCGATCGACGAGCAGGTGCGGCTCGTCGTCCAGTCGGAGCTTGTCGCCAACGAAGAAGTTCCGGCGCAGTCGAACGACCCGCGCGAGGCCGCCGCGATGGAACACCCGCTCACCGCCGTCGACCAGACGACGACCGACCACAGCGTCGTGTTGGTCCACCGCACCAAGCGGAGCGGCCTTCAGATGGCCGCGTCAATGGCGCACGAAGTGCTCGAGCACGGTGGTTGCGAGGTCACCAGGGAAGTGCACGTCGCGCCTGACTGGGGACGCGTCACGGCGGTTTGCACGATCAACCCGGGCGAACGGCTGCGGGTCGTGAAGTATCTCGGGTACGGCTGGTCGCGAGTGCGTTCGACGCAAGCGTTGCGCGACCAAGCTGCTGGCGCCGTGACCGCTGCGATGGCGACCGGATTCGACGGGCTGTGCGACGAGCAGCGCCAGTATCTCGACGACTACTGGGATGCCGCCGACGTCGAGATTGAAGGCGACGACGAGATCCAGCAGGCGGTGCGGTTCGGCCTCTTCCACGTTCTGCAGGCCGGCGCGCGCGCTGAGGGTAGGGGCATCGCGGCAAAAGGGCTGACCGGTCCCGGCTACGACGGCCACACCTTCTGGGACACCGAGTCATTCGTGCTCCCCGTGCTGACGTACACCAGGCCAGAGGCCGCCGCGTACGCATTGCGTTGGCGACACACCACGCTCGGAAAGGCACGGCAGCGCGCGCAAACGCTGGGGTTCCGCGGCGCCGCGTTTCCTTGGCGCACGATCCACGGCGAGGAGTGCTCCGGCTACTGGCCGGCCGGAACAGCCGCCGTGCATGTCACCGCCGACATCGCGAACGCGCTCGACCGCTACACCGCGGTCACTGGCGACCAGTCGGTCGAACGAGAGGGCGGACTCGAACTGTTGATCGAGACCGCTCGGTTCTGGATGTCGATTGGTCACTTCGGCTGCGACGACAAGTGGCATGTGTCGGGCATCACCGGACCAGACGAGTACACCGCGTTGGTCGACGACAACGTGTTCACCAACCTTGCCGCGGCGCATAACCTCGCTTCCGCCGCGGCCGCGGTGAGCCGGCATCCTGAACTCGCGCGACACCTCGGTGTCAACGAGGAGGAGGCCAAGCAGTGGCGCGACGCCTCCGACGCGGTTTTCGTCCCTTACGACTCGCGCCGGCGAATCCACGAGCAGAACACCGGCTTCACCATGTTGCCGGAGTGGGACTTCGAGGCGTCTCGCGACAAGTACCCGCTGATGCTGCACGCGCCGTACTTCGACATCTATCGCAAACAGGTCATCAAGCAGGCCGACCTGGAGCTGGCGATGGTTACCTTCGGCGACCATTTCAGCGCCGACGACAAGGCGCGCAACGTCGACTATTACGAACGTCGCACCGTGCGCGACTCGTCGTTGTCGGCCAGTGTGCAAGCCGTGATTTGCGCGGAAATCGGCCATCTCGAGCTGGCGCACGACTACGCCTACGAGGCCGCGCTCATCGATCTGCAGGATCTCCATCACAACAGCCGCGACGGTCTGCACATGGCGTCGCTGGCCGGCGCGTGGATGGCGCTGGTCTACGGGTTCGGCGGACTGCGCGACACCGACGGCGAGTTGTCGTTTGACCCACAATTGCCCAGCGCGATAAGCAGATTACGTTTCACCATCCGCTGGCAGGGGCTGCGGCTAGGCGTCGACGTCACGCATGACGAGGCGACGTACACGCTGCGCGACGGTCCAGACGCCTCGCTGACCCTCCGACACGACGGCGCGGCCATGACGGTCGACACGAGCGCGCCGGTGTCGCGGCCGGTGAAGAAGCGGACGGCGACGCTGCCGCGACCCGAGCAACCACCTGGCCGCGAGCCGATGTCGCGCTCGCGATAACCCGACGCCACCCGCGCGCCTCGGCCGTTTTCCCACCGGCGATGGGCAAGATGGCGACGTGCTGCACGTGCGCGTCTTTTCGCCGTCCCAACACACCGACGCCGTGATGGCAGTGCTGCGCAGCCATCCTGACGTGAGCGCGCTCGCGCTACTTCCCCACGCTTCGGTGCGACCGGACGGCGACCTGGTGCTCGCCGACGTGCCGCGTGAGGCGGCGAACGACGTGATCGACGAGATCCGCTCACTTGGCGTGACCGACGAGGGCACCATCCACGTCGACCAGGTGCAGACCTGGGTGTCGCGGAAGGGGTTGGCGGCTGAACGCCGCGCGCCGGGCAGCAGCGCTGACGCCGTCGTCTGGGCCGAGGTCATCGAAAACGCATACGGCGACGCCGAATTGAACTGGACCTATTTGACGTTCATGACGCTCGCAACGCTCATCGCGAGCATCGCGATCGCGATCGACTCGCAGATTCTGGTGATCGGCGCGATGGTGCTCGGCCCGGAGTTCGGCGCCATCGCGGCGCTCGGCGTCGGTTTGGTGCGCCGGCGTCCGGCGTTGTTGCGGTACGCGGCGCGCACGTTGGTGCTCGGCTTCGGATGCGCCATCGTGGTCACGGCCGGACTGTCACTTCTGGCCCGCGGCGTCGGGTGGGTTCACCGCGCGGACGTCGTCGGCCACCGCGCGGGCACGTCCTTCATCTATTCGCCTGACCGATGGAGTTTCACCGTCGCGGTCATCGCCGGCGCGGCCGGTGTGTTGTCGCTCACGTCCGCACGGCTGGGCGGCCTGTCGGGCGTGTTCATCTCGGTGACGACCGTGCCGGCCGCCGGAAACGTCGCGCTGGGTCTGGTGTTCGGCGCTTGGGGCGAAGCGCGTGGCAGCGGTCTGCAGCTGTTGGTCAACATCGCCGGCATGGCGGTGGCCGGGTGGCTCACCCTCGTCGTCCAGCAAACCGTCTGGTCGCGTGTCTCGCTTCGCCGACAGCCGCGATAGCGTCGGGGCGACGAACAGGAGCGTAACCATGGAATATCGCCAACTCGGCAACTGCGGGCTTCGGGTCTCGACCCTCACGCTGGGAACGATGGGTTTCGGCGGTCGGGGCTGGGCCGCGAGCGTCGGCTCAATCGACGTCGACGGCGCCCGCCGACAGATCTCGATGGCTCTCGACGCAGGCGTGAATCTCATCGACACTGCCGACGTTTACTCGGCCGGTCTTTCTGAGGAGATCGTCGCAAAGGCGCTGCCGGTCGCCCGCGAGGACGTGCTTATCGCGACCAAGGCGCGCATGCCGATGGGCGAGGGGCCGAATGACGCCGGGCTCTCGCGCCACCACATCATCCGCGCCGCCGAAGCCAGCCTGCGCCGTCTGCAGACCGATTACATCGACCTCTACCAGGTGCACGAGTGGGACGGCCAGACGCCGCTTGAAGAGACTCTGAGGGCACTCGACCACCTGGTCACCTCGGGCAAAGTCCGTTACATCGGCGCCTCCAACTACACCGGCTGGCAGCTGATGAAAGCGCTCGGAATCGCTGAGCGACAAGGGCTCTCTCGCTTTGTCAGCCAGCAGATCTACTACTCGCTGCAGTCACGCGACGCCGAGTACGAGCTGGTGCCGCTCACCATCGACCAAGGCCTCGGCATCCTCGTTTGGAGCCCGCTCGCCGGCGGCCTGCTGTCAGGCAAGTACCGCCGTGGAGTCGACGCCCCTGCAGGCAGCCGACACCTCGGCGACTGGGACGAGCCGCCGGTGCATGACGAAGACCAGCTTTACGACACGATCGATGCGCTGATCGAGATCGCCGAGGCGCACGGCGCCTCAGCCGCCCAAGTGGCCCTCGCCTGGCTGCTCGGACGACCTGGCGTCACCACCGTCATCGTCGGCGCGCGCACCGAGGAGCAACTCGCCGACAACCTCAAGGCGGCCGACCTCGTGTTGTCGGACGACGAGCGGTCGCGCCTCGATCAGGTCAGCGCGCAGCGGCTGCTCTACCCGCACTGGCACCAGGCGAAGACGTCGGGCGACCGGCTCAGCCCAGCTGACCTCAGCGTTCTCGGACCGCACCTGAAGGGCTAGGGGTTCGCGCGCGGCGCGTCGCCCAGCGAGAATCCGGCGCGCCGCAAGATCTCCCGTGCCGTCTCGGCGTGGCCGCCCCTCGCGACGATGTCGTAACGGGCGGCCACGAACGAGCGCAGTGACGAGAAGTCGCGTGCGCCTCGAGTGGCCGCGTGACCGACGTAACCGAAGACGGCGCCCCAGACCGCGCCGATCACCAAGCCCCCGACGATCAAGCCGATCCAGGTCGGCCCGCTGGTGAACAAGCCGACCAGCACGCCGATGAACAGGCCGAACCACGCGCCGCTCGCGGCGCCTGCGACCGCGGCTTTGCCTTTGGTCATACGGCCGGTGACCCGTTCGACCAAGCGCAGGTCACAACCGACGATGTCGAGATGCTCGACCGGGAAGTGTTCGTCCGAAAGCAGGTCGACGGCCTGTTGCGCCTGCTCGTATGTCGGGTAACTCGCCACCGTGTTCCAGGCCGCGCTGATCGGATCGAGACGAGTCGGGTTGGTGAACGCCATACCGGCGTCCTTCCCGTTTTCGGGGCCGGCAAGCCGGAATGAGCCTGCTCCCAACGCTGTTGGGGCTGGCCGTGACCGCTGACCTGAAGACGCGTGACGAGCCGATCACGGGCGTCCGCGGGGCGTTGCTGGCGACCTACCTGTTCGCCGTCGTCATGGTCGCGACCACCCTGCCCACTCCGCTCTACGCGATCTACGCCGCTCGGCTTTCGCTTCAGCCGCTGATGATCGCGGTGATCTACGCGGTGTACGCAATCGGCGTCGTGGCAGCGCTGCTGTGCTTCGGTCGGCTCGCCGACCAGGTTGGCCGCAAGCCGGTGCTCCTCGCGGCGGTCGCGTTGTCGGCGATCAGCGGTGTCGTGTTCATGGCGACGAACGACCTCCCGGGCCTGTTCGCCGGGCGGCTGCTGTCAGGCCTCTCGGCCGGCCTGGTCACCGGCGCCGCGACCGCGTACATCAGCGAGCTTGACGGCCATCACCCCCGTGGCGGCCTACTCGCGACCGTGGCGAACATGGGCGGGCTCGGGCTCGGGCCGTTGATCGCCGGTGTGCTCGCTGAACACGGCCCAGCTCCCACGACGTTGCCTTACGGCGTCGGCGTGGCGTTGCTGATTCCCGCGTTGCTGGTGCTTCGCGTGCCGGACACGGTCAAGCCGCAGCGATCGACGGGCGTTCGCGATTGGTTTCGACCCCAGGGCGTTGGGGTGCCGAGCGAGCTGCGGGCGCCGTTCACCGCGGCGGCGATAGGCGGCTTCGTCGGCTTCGCCCTGCTCGGGTTCATCACGGCGCTGGTCGGCAGCTTCCTGGCCAACGGGCTGTCCGACCATAGCCATCAGACCGCGGGCGTCGTGAGCTTCCTGGTGTTCGCCGCCGCCGCCACCGCGCAGGTCGGCGCCGGCCAGCTCTCGCCACATCGCGCGTCGCTGATCGGTCTCGCGATCGTGCCGCTCGGCCTCGGCCTGGTCACCGCGGCGCTCCCGACGCGGTCACTCGCGCTGTTCGTGATCGGCGCGCTGATCGGCGGCTTCGGTGTCGGGTTCGCCTTTCACGCGGGCGTCGTCTCCATCACGGCCCGCGCGCCGGACGAGCGACGCGGCGAGGTGTTGTCGACGTTCTTCGTCGTCGCCTACGTCGGGCTCACCGTGCCGGTGGTAGGCGCCGGCTTGCTCATCACGGACGCGACGTTGTTCGTCGCGACCCTGACCTTGGCGATGGTCGTCGCGACGCTCGCCGCCATCGCCGGCGGGCTCTTGCTGCGGCTCCGCCAGGGCGCCGACACAGCCACCGGCTAACCCGACATAAGGTCCAGTCCATGCGCTTTGGACTCTTCATCCCTCAAGGCTGGCGACTCGATCTCGCCGGCATCGAACCCGCGAAGCACTGGACGACGATGCGCGACCTCGCGCAGGCCGCCGACCGCGGCCCCTGGGAGTCGTTGTGGGTGTACGACCACTTTCACACCCGTCCGGAACCCACGGACGAGGCGACCCACGAGGCGTGGACGTTAATGGCCGCCTTCGCCGCCGTCACCTCACGCATCCGGCTCGGCCAAATGTGCACGTGCATGGGCTATCGCAACCCGGCGTACCTCGCCAAGGTCGCGGCGACCGCCGACATCGTGTCGGGCGGCCGGGTCGAGATGGGCATCGGCGCCGGCTGGTACGAGCACGAATGGCGCGCGTACGGCTACGGCTTTCCGCGGGCGGGTGAGCGCATCGCGATGCTCGAAGAGGGCGTCGACATCATGCGCCAACTGTGGACCACCGGGACCGCGAGCCTGCAAGGCAAGCACTACCAGGTCGACGGCGCGATTTGCCGTCCGTTGCCCCTCCAGGACGGCGGGATTCCGTTGTGGGTTGCTGGCGGCGGCGAGCAAAAGACGCTGCGCATCGTCGCGAAGTACGCCCGCTACGCCAATTTCGGCAGCGAGCCCGAGACCTTCCAGCACAAGTCGCAGATCCTCGCCGAGCACTGCAAAGAGGTCGGCACCGACTTCGGCGCCATCACCCGGTCAAGCAACTTCAACGTCGTCATCGGAGAGACCGAAAAGGACGTCGCCGACAAGCTCGCGTGGGTCAAAGCGCACTACGAGCCGCTCATCTCGAAGCAGACGCTCGACGGTCTCATGGACGATTTCGCCAACGGGCAACTGGTCGGCACACCGGAGCAGATCACTGAACGCCTTGCCGGGTTGGAAAAGCTTGGCATGACATATGCGATTGGCTATTTCATCGACGCCGCGTACGATCCGACGAGCGTCGATTTGTACGCCAGCAAGGTAATTCCGGCGCTGTAAGACTGAGGCGGAGCAACACAATGAAACTTGGCATTCACCTTCCCGACTTCACCTGGCCCGGAGGGGCGCCGCGACTCGCGAGTCAACTCACCGACATCGCGCAAGGCGCCGAAGACGCCGGCTTCGAGATGCTCACGGTGATGGACCATGTTTGGCAGATCGGCGTGGTCGGCCCCCCTGAGCACGAGATGCTCGAGGCCTACACCACGCTCGGCTACCTCGCGGCCCGAACCAGCCGAGTGTCGCTGCTCACAATGGTGACCGGCGTCGTCTACCGCGAGCCCGGGCTGCTCGCGAAGATCGTCACGACGCTCGACGTGCTCTCCGGCGGACGCGCATGGCTGGGCATCGGCGCCGCCTGGAACGAGGATGAGGCGCGCGGCCTCGGCCTGCCGTTCCCACCGACGTCCGAGCGCTTTGAGCGCCTCGAAGAGGCGCTGCAGATCTGCCTGCAGATGTGGTCGGACGACGAAAGCGCGTTCAACGGAAGGCATTATCAACTTGGTCGCACGCTCAACTCCCCGCAGAGCCTGGCGAAGCCGCACCCGCCGATCCTGATCGGCGGTGGCGGCGAGCAGAAGACCTTGCGACTGGTGGCGAAGTACGCGCAAGCGTGCAACCTGTTCGCCGGCGCTGACCTTCAGCACAAACTCGATGTGCTGCGAGCACACTGCGAGCGCGAGGGTCGCGACTTCGACGACATCGAAAAGACCGTGCTCTACAACTTCGACGTCGGGGAGAACGGCGAGAACGCGGAGCGAATCGTCGCCGACTTGCGAGGGTTGAGCGAACTTGGCTTCACGCTCGCGCACGGGCGTGTCGCCAACGTGTCGTCGATGCGCCCGCTGGAAATCATCGGCAAGGAGATCGTGCCCGCAGTGGCGCAGTTCTAGTTCGGCGTGTCAGCGTCACCTGCCGCGGAAATCGACGCGGCCGAAGATGTGCGCTACGCGTGGCGAGTGTTTTCGGTCACCAGTCTCGGCGTCATCTTGACCGGCTTGAACAGCTCGACGCTGGAGGTCGGGCTGCCCAGCGTTGCGCGCCATTTCCACGCCACGCCGACGCAAGCCAGCTGGGTGCTGCTGTCGTACTTGCTCGTCAACACCGTGCTCATCTTGGTGTTCGGCCGGCTCGCCGACATGCTCGGACGCCGCCGGCTTTACATCATCGGGCTGGCCACCTTCACCGCGGCCAGCCTCGGTTGCGGCTTCGCGCCGTCCGCCTGGGCACTCGTCGGTTTGCGCGCGTTGCAGGCGATCGGCGCGTCCGCCATCATCACCAACACCACCGCCCAACTGACCGACGCGTTCCCCCGTCGGCTGCTCGGCACCGCGCTCGGACTGAACATCACGGTCATCTCGGCCGCGCAGATCGCCGGCC
>Ga0187809_10001047_pt1 | contig 13549 bp, 9 predicted proteins | sample NC_wetland_sal_i_8_FD_132415 | JGI IMG/M metagenome (GOLD analysis project Ga0187809, IMG submission 132415) | Wetland sediment microbial communities from Neuse River Estuary, North Carolina, USA - ASW_4 | ecosystem: Environmental > Aquatic > Freshwater > Wetlands > Sediment | place: USA: North... | reverse complement strand
GACGTCGCGCAAGACAGACGGCTGGAACTCCAGGTCGCGGAACAGCTGGCGGGCGCGGCGCAGGCTGATCTCGGCCTCGGCGGCGCCGTCGGTGTAGTCGAACACCGACCGCGGCGTGCGGCGCCGCGCGGCCGCCCGCAAATCGGCGATCGTCAACGCCTTGCCCAGCCGGCGCCTCGTCGGGTTGAACTCCACCGGCCGCACCCGCAACAACGGCTTGAGCTCGCCCCACCTCGGCAGCTGACGCTTCTCCATGCGGCGAGTCTCCCACGCACGGCGAGATGTGTTGAAACGTTCCGATCGAGACGACCTAGCGTTCGAACACACGTTCGAATACGCTGCGCTTCGTGACGGTGGACGCGACCATCCTGCACGCTGATCTCGACGCGTTTTACGCGTCGGTCGAGCAACTGCTGGATCCGTCGCTGCGCGGGAGGCCGATCGCGGTTGGCGGCGGGGTCGTGCTCGCCGCCTCGTACGAGGCGAAGCGGCTCGGCGTCACCGGCGGGATGTCGGGCCGGCGCGCGCGCGAGCTTTGCCCGAACCTCACCTTCGTCGGCGGCCACTACGCGGAGTACCAACGGCTAGGCGACCAGGTCATGGAGATCCTGCGCGACTACACGCCGATCGTCGAGCGCATCTCGATTGACGAGGCGTTCTTGGACGTCGCCGGGGCGGTCCGGCTGTTCGGTTCGTCCATTGGGATCGCGGCCACCATCAGGCGCCGGGTGCGCGCCGAGGTGGGGCTGCCCATTTCGATCGGCGTCGCGGGCACCAAGCATCTGGCGAAGATCGCGTCACAAGTCGCCAAACCCGACGGCCTCGTGGTGGTGCCGATCGGCAAGGAGCGCGACTTCCTCGATCCGCTGCCGGTGACGCTGATCTGGGGCGTCGGCCCGAAAACCGAGGCGCGGCTCGCCGAGAGCGGAATCCGCACCATCGGCGAGCTGGCCGCGACGCCTGGCCGTTCGCTCAAGCATCTGCTCGGCAACGCCGTGGGCGACAAGCTCTCGTCACTGGCCGACAACATCGACCCGCGCGGCGTCGAGACCGGAAGACGCTCCTCGTCGATGGGTGCGCAAGCGGCCTTGGGCAAGAAGGCCGTCACACCGCAACTTCTTCAAACCACGCTGGGTTTCCTCGCCGACCGGGTCGCCTCGCGGCTGCGAGCGGCCGGTCGCGCCGGTCGCACGGTCACCGTTCGGGTGCGGTTCTCCGACATGCGCTCGATCACCCGGTCGATCACCTTGTCAGGCGCGATCTCAGCGACGTCGACGCTCACCGAGGTGGCCGTCGAGCTCGCCCGGGCAGCGCTCGCCGACCACCCTGAAGAGCGCTCGGTCAGCCTGCTCGCGATCTCGGTCTCACAGTTGACCGACCAAGCGGCGCTGCAGCTCGAACTGCCGCTTGGATTGGACGACGAAGCGCGCCGTCCTGGGTCGGTCAAAGGCGCCGTCCGCTGGACCGCCGACCGGTCTGCGGACGCGGTGCGGCTGCGGTTCGGTCGTGACGCGATCGGCTACGCCACCGTGCTTTTCTCGGACGTCGGACACGTGCCGGACGAGTTCCGCGAACTAGCCGAAGGTCACCACCACTCGCGGTGATCATGCGAAATGCGCCGCGCCGGCTGCACCCGAGCCGCGCATTCTCGCGCGCCGCCCGTCGGGGTGCGCAGACATGTCTGTCGGCAACCGACACGGTTCAACGCGACTCCCGAGGCAGGAGCAACGCGGCTAGCCAGATGTGACTAGCGGACGGTGACAACGGCGGACCCAAATCGAGTGATGTGCGCGGGTAACCCTAACGGACCAAAGCCCCCGGCCGAAGGTGACCTTGGTTATCCGTCTGACTAATGGGGTTTTGGTGTCGAAGCTCAACGTCAGCCGATGGCGGGTCCGGGGTGTCGCGTTGCTTGCCGCAACCGTGACCTCCGTCGGGATGCTCTCCTTCGGCTCTGCCGCCAGCGCGGCAAGCACTGTTCAACTCACGAAAGATGTCACTGTCGCGGCGCCGCCGAGTTCGTCGTTCAGCACCGCCACTTCGGGCGACGGCTGGGACGTTCAGTTCTACGGCAGCCGGATTTTCAACATCTTCCATCACAACGCGGGCGCCTATCAGATTGACTGTCACGAGCAAAACGACGGAAGTCACTGCGCGGACGGCGCCAGCTGGCCGAAGACAATCACGGACGGCGGCGGCGGTGCGTTTGGCACTCCCGGTCACGCCACCGGCTGGGTCGACCCCAGCACGGGTGACTTCTACGGCTGGACCACGCGGGCGGCAGACAAAACGGGTGGCGTCTTGTGCGTCGATCTCGCGTCGACCGACGCCAACCCGTTCTGCGGCTTCACCCCGCTGACCGGCCCGAACGAGGCCGCGATGCCGATGGGCTCCGGCGTCGACGGCGGTGCGTTGGTCGGCGGAAAGATGTACGCGATCGACTCTGCCAGTGGCAGCGCCCTCGACGGCGCCTTGCTGTGCTTCGACACTGTCACCAAGTCGGCGTGCGACGGGCAGCCCTTCGCGCAATCCGACCTGTCCAACATCAACAGTTCCGTCTACGACTGGACTGCGGTGTCCGGCGGCAAGGTCTTCTCTGCCACGGACGACGGGAAGCTTGACTGCTTCGACCCGTCATCCGACGCGATCTGCTCGGGCAACTGGCCGGTGACCGCTCCTGGAAACCAGGCGAAGCCGTTCCCGATGCTCGACGCCAGTGGCGCGAACGTTGGAATCTGCGTCCCCCAGCCAAGCGTCGTCCCTTGTTGGAACTTCGACGGCTCGTCGGCGACAACGCCGGACGCGTTGAAGTCGGCCATCGTGCAGGGCGGCAGCTGGGAGAGCACCACGACAATCGCCAGCCGGGTGCTGGTCGCGGGAAGCAACAGCGTCGTCTATTGCTACGACTTCGCCACCGACGCGCAATGCGCCAACTTCCCGAAGTCGATCGCCGGGTCAAGCTTGCTCTACACGGTGAATCTGGACCCCAATCGGTACGGCTGCATCTGGACCAACGCCGACGGCGGAACCTCCCAGATTCAAAACTTCGACGCGTTCACCGGTGACTCAGGCTGCAGCGGCACGACCCGGGTCGCCGCAACGGTGCTGATTCCGAACACGCAGTGCGCGGCCTTGTCGTGGACCAGCATGCAAATCATCAGCCCGGCCACGACCGACTACACCGGTGCGACCGTCGACCTCACCGACAACTCCGGAACCGCGATTGCAGGCGCCACGGCGCTCGCCGTCGATGGAAGCGGGACGGTCGACCTCACCTCGCTCAACCCGCCGATCGACGGGCTGATGCCGATTTTCGGGATCGCGTTCGACAACGCGACGTTCGACCCTGCGGGAATCCAGCTGAGGTTCACCTGGGAGTCGCCGGACGACCTCGCCTGCACCGCGGATGCTCCCGGCGCCCCGACGTCGCCAAACGTCGACTCGACGGGTGACCGGCAGGCGACGGTGAGCTGGACGCCGCCCGCGTCAGATGGCGGCGCGCCCATCACCGGGTACACGGTGACCGCGGCGCCCGGCGGCGCGAGCTGCACGGCCACCGGCGCCGACACCAGCTGCACGGTGCCCGGTCTCACCAACGGTGGCACGTACACCTTCCGGGTCACCGCGACCAACGCGGCCGGCGTCAGCGCGCCCTCAAGCGCCACGTCGTCCGCGACGCTCGCCGCTGGCGAACCCGACCCGCCGGCCGCGCCGTCGGTCACCGCGGCCAGCGGCAGTGTCGACGTGTCGTGGTTGCCGCCGGCCGACGGCGGTTCGGCCATCACCGGCTACACGGTGACGTCCGCGCCGGGCGGCCAGACCTGCACCGCGACCGCTCCTGCGACGAGCTGCACGGTCACCGGCCTGACCAACGGCACTGACTACACGTTCACCGTCACGGCGACGAACGCGCTCGGAACGAGCGACCCGTCGAACGCCTCGAAGGACGCCACGCCCGGTGACCCGCCTGCGACGCCGGCGGCGCCGACGGCGGTGGCCGGCAACGGCGCCGCGACCGTCAGTTGGACGGCGCCAGACCCCGGCACCTCCGCGATCGTGTCGTATCGCGTGGTGGCGTCGCCCGGCGGCGCCGTCTGCGTGGCGGCCGCGCCCGCGACGTCCTGCACGGTGAACGGTCTGGCGAACGGGACGCCGTACACGTTCACCGTCGCCGCGACGAACGCGACGGGCGCCAGTGCGGCGTCCGACCCGTCGGGCGCGGTGACGCCGGCGGCGACGTCCGCCGACCTCTCGGTCACGCTCAACGGTCCGACGGCGGCTTACACGAGTTCGACCATCGCCTACACGATCGTGGTCAGCAACGCCGGCCCGGACGACGCGAACTCCGTCGTCGTCACCGACGTGCTGCCCGCCAACGGTCGCGATTTCCGGACGTCGTCGGCTGGCTGCTCGATCACGAGCTCGACGTTGACCTGCACGGTCGCGACGCTCGCGGCGAGCGCGACGTCCACGTTCAAGGTCTGGGTGGTCGCGGCCGGGGCGTTGTCGAACTCCGCGTCGGTCACCAGCTCCACCAACGACCCGGACGTCGCGAACAACACCTCCGCGACGGTCTCGACCGCGGTGTCGCCGCAGCCCACCTTGCCGGCGCCGCCGACGGGCAGCACCGACTCGCAGTCGGACGAGGGCACCGACGCGGACGGCACGGTGTCCGCGACGACCGGCCCGCTGACCGTCGGCGGCAAGGGCGCCGGTGGCTTGACGATCGCCACGCTCGGCAGCGCGCCTTCGGGCACGCCGTCGCGCACCGACACTCCTGCGTTGACCGGCGACTCGTTCGGTGGCTACTACAACGTGCAACTCGAGCAGGGATCCGGCTTCACGTCGACGACCCTGAACCTGCATGGCACGTCGTCATCGTCGCTGTACTGGTGGGACGGCAGCGCTTGGCAGAAAGTGCCGGGCGTGACGCGTGATCCGAAGACCGGCGACCTCTCGGTGGCCATCGACTCGACCACCACGCCGAGCATCTCGGATCTGGCGAACGCCAACTTCGCGGCTGGCGCCACTCCGGTGACTCGACTCGGAGGCGCCACTCGCACGGACACCGCGGTGACCGTCGCCAAGGCTGACTTCCCAACGCGGGGCTCGGCGTCCGCCGTCGTGCTTGCTCGTGACGACGTGTTCGCTGACGCGCTGACCGGAGGTCCGTTGGCCGCCGCGAAGAACGCGCCCGTGCTCCTCACGTCGTCCACGATCTTGCCGACGAGCGTGCGCGACGAGCTCGCCCGAGTGCTGCCGGCGGGCGGAACCGTCTACGTGCTTGGCAAGTCGGCCGCGATCAGCGACGGCGTGGCGAACGCCATCTCGGCGCTCGGCTTCAACGTGCAGCGGGTCGGCGGCGCCGACCGTTACGCCACGGCGGTCGCGATCGCCAACGCGTTGGGCAACCCGAGCGTGGTGTTCGAGGCCTCCGGGGTCAGCTACCCCGACGCGCTCTCGGCTGGCCCGGCGGCGATCGCCAATCACGGCGCGGTCTTGCTGACCGGCGGCGGGACCCAGGCCGCGGCGACCAGCGAGTACTTGGCGACACACGGCGGCGACAAGCGGATCGCGGTCGGCGGTTCGGCCGGCGCGGCGGACGGCCAGGCGACCGCGTTGGTCGGCGCCGACCGGTACGCGACGGCCGCGATGGTGGCGTCGAAGTTCTTCACCAAGCCGTCGAACACCGGTGTCGCCACGGGGCAGAACTTCGCCGATTCCATGGTGGCGGTGCCAAGCCTCGGCCGGCACAACGCGCCGCTGCTGCTGGTGCCGTCGGACGGCGCGATGCCGTCGTCCGTCGCGGCCTACCTGCAGGCGCACGCCGACACGATCACCTCGGCCACCACGTTCGGTGGCGCCAAGGCGGTGTCGGACAGCGTGCTGAGGCAGGTGCAGCAAGCGACGCCGTGACACCACCCGCCGCCGCAACAATCCGCGGTGATCATGCAGTTAGGCGCAACCCGGCCCGGCCGTGGTTGCGCCTAACTGCATGATCACGCGGCCGTGGTGGCGCGGCTCAGTACGAGCCGTAGCGCACTTCGCCGGCCGGCTGGTAGGTCGCGATGATCACGCCGGCCGAGGTCGCTTTGGTTGAGAGCAGTCGCAGGCTGGCTGGCCGCGCGCCGTCCGTGAAGAGCTTTTTGCCCGAGCCCAGGTGCACCGGGAAGATCATCAGCCGGTACTCGTCGATCAGGTCGTGTTCGATCAAGGTGCGGACGAGGTCGCCGCTGCCGTGCACCTGAAGCTCGTCGCCGGGCTGCTCCTTGAGCTTGGTCACCTCTGCCACCACGTCGCTGATCTGCGTGGTGTTCGCCCACTCGAACGTCGAGCGCGTGCGCGAGGCGACGTGCTTGGGCAGCCGGTTGAGCTTGCTCGCGATCGGGTCGGCCGGGTCGTCGTGCTGCGGCCAGTAGCCGTTGAAGATGTCGTAGGTCTTGCGGCCGAGCAGAAACGCGTCGGCGTGCTCGAACCAGCCGATCATCGGGTTGGCGAATTCCTCGTCGCCATAAGGGAAAGACCAGCCGCCGTGGGTGAAGCCACCCTCGCGGTCCTCGTCTGATCCGCCGGGCGCCTGCATGACGCCGTCCAGGGTCAAGAAGGTGTGCAAGGTGAGGCGCATCGTGAGCTCCCGTCATCGTCGTCGTGTTGTCACGGCCTTGGACGACGCGAGCGGCGTCGACTCATCGGTCGGATTTACCCGACCAGCCTCGGATGGGGCCCGACTTAGCTCAATCTCAAGCGCTTCTTTATCGATACAGAGCAGAATGGTCCTGCACCCGACCGCGATCCCTTGAGACGAGCCACCGCACGCCCATGCCCGCCACCACGTACCGCGACCTGCTCCGCACCCCTTCCGTCCCTTGGCTCCTCGGCACATCCGTCGTCGGCCGGGCCAACCAGGGCATGACCGGTCTCGCATTGTTGCTGCTGGTCACCCAGCGGTCGACGTACGCGGTGGCCGGTGCGGTGTCGGCCGCCTATCTCGCGGGCGCGTTCCTCGCCGGTCCGGTGTGGAGCCGGCTCGCTGACTCACGCGGACGGCGCAAGGTTCTCTCGGTCACCGCGGTGGCTTTCGCGCTGTCGATGGCCGCGCTTTCGGCTGTGCCGCCGCGCCCGGGGTTGCTCGCGCTGTTCGCGTTGGTCGGCGGCTTGTGCATCCCGCCCGTGACCGCGTCGATTCGCGCGGCGCTGCCAGCGCTGGTCTCGGTCGAACAGCGGCGCAGCGTGTTCGCTCTCGAGTCGACCGTGCAGGAGCTGATCTTTGTGCTCGGGCCGCCCGCGACGGCGGTGCTCGCGACGATCGGCGGACCTCGATTGGCGGTCGCCGCCGCCGGGGTCTTGGTGCTGTTCGGCTCGCTGGGCTTCGCTCGCGACCGCAACGCGGACGCCGGACGGCACTTCGGCGAGCTGCCCAAGGGTGGCCGGGTGTTGCGCGAGCCCGGCATCCCCGGCGTCATCGCCGCGGGGTTCGCGCTGGTCGCGGCGTTCGCGTGTGAGACCGTCGGGGTCGTCGCGCTGGTGAGCGGACGCCACGCGTCGTCCAGCGCCGCTTTCACCCTGGCGTGCACGAGCATCGGCTCGTTGTGTGGCGGTCTCATCTACGGTTCGCGGCATCGGCACCGGGCGCAACTGCGACACCTGCTGTTGTTCGTCGCGATCGGACTGGCGATGCTGCTGCTCGCCCCTGACCGAATTGTCTTGACGCTGTTGCTGTTTTGCTGGGGCCTCACCATCGCTCCCGCGTTGTCACGGCTCTTCGAGCGCCTCGCATCGTTGGCGCCGCCGGCCGCCACCACCGAGGCGTTCGGCTGGATGGGCAGCGGCCTGACCGCTGGCAACGCGATGGGGTCTGCGCTTGGCGGCGTGCTGGTCACCGCGTCCGGCGGTCGCGCCGCGCTCGGCCTTTCCGTGGGGCTCACCTTTGTCGCGGCGCTGGTTTGCGAACCGTGGCCGGCGCTGACCCGTCGTCCGACAAGAAGGGCGGACGACGCGGCGTTGGCCGACGCGGTCTCCTAGTCGCGGGGCGCGCCCGGCACGACCAACCCCGACTCGTAGGCCATCACCACGGCTTGGGTGCGGTCGCGCAAGCCGAGCTTTCGCAGCACCCGGCTGACGTGTGTCTTGACGGTTTCCTCAGTGACCACAAGGCGTTCGGCGATTTCCGGGTTGGACAACCCGTCGGCCACCAACCGCAACACCTCCGTCTCGCGCGGCGTGAGCCGGGCGAGCGCGGCGCGAGATGCGTCGTCCGACTTGGGCCGCATCGCGGCGAAGTCGCGGATCAGCCGGCGGGTGACACCGGGCGCGAGCAACGCCTCACCGTTGGCGACCACGCGCACCGCGTCGAAGAGCCGCTCGGCGGTGACGTCCTTGAGCAGGAAGCCGCTCGCGCCGGCGCGCAACGCGTCGTAGACGTATTCGTCGAGGTCGAATGTCGTGAGGATGATGACCCGCGGCGCGTTTCCGTCAGCGGCCAGCTGGCGGGTCGCCTCGATGCCGTCCATGCCTGGCATCCGGACGTCCATCAACACGATGTCGGGCCGCAACTCGCGGCAGACCTGCACCGCCTCCGCGCCATCGGCGGCGGTCGCGACGACCTCTAAATCTTCTTGGCTGGCAAGCAATTCGGCGAACCCGTTGCGCACAACCTGGTGGTCGTCGGCGACCACGATGCGGGTCACCGCGCCACCTCGGCCTTCGCCGGCAGACTGGCCTCGACCAGAAACCCGCCGCCGGTCGCCACGCCGGTGCGCAACGTCCCGCCCACCGCGGTCGCGCGTTCGGTCATCCCGGTGAGTCCGAGCCCGCCGGTTGGCGGGTTGACCGGCGGACCGGGTCCGTTGTCGCGCACGCGCAACGACAACGCGTCGTCCTGGTAATGCAATTCGACGTCGACGGCCGCGCCGGGCGCATGTCGTCGGGAGTTCGTCAACGCCTCTTGCGTGATGCGATAGGCGGCAAGTTCGACACCTTGGTCAAGCGCGACCGGGGTGCCGTGCACGATTAGCCGCGCGCCGCCGCCGGACGCCGCGCGCACGTCGTCGAGCAACTCGTTGAGCTGCGCGAGGCCAGGCTGCGGACGGCGTTCGGCGGCCTCCGCGTCGGTGTCTTCGCGCAACACCCCAAGCAACCGGCGCATCTCGGTCAACGCGGTGCGCGCGGTGTCGCCGATCGCGGTCAACCGCTGCGCGCCGGCCGCTGGCATGCCAGGCGTGGTCAACCGCGCGCTCTCCGCCTGCACCGAGACCATCGAGATGTGATGTGCGACGACGTCATGCAACTCGCGGGCGATGCGGGCGCGTTCGCCACGGGCGGCGTGCTCCAGCGAACTGTCTGCGATCACCTCGCGAGCGGCTCGATGCGCCCGCGCCTGGGATTGCGACTGCGTCGCCGCGCCCGCCCAGGCCGCCGCGGGCGCCAGCACGGCGAGCGCGATCGTCAGCGCACGTCCTTCGCCGTGCCCGGCGTCGGCAAAGGCCAGGACGACGAACGGTGAGAAGAGCGTCGCGGTCGCGAGCCGCACCTCACGTCGTCCGGCCGCATAGAGGACGGCGATCACGGCGACCGCGCCACCAATCGTCAGCCGATGGAACGGCGCCACCGACACCACCGCCGCCGCGGCAATCGTGGCAGCCGCGGCCAGCGGTCGGAGCAGCGCGAGGGGAAGCGTTGTGGCCAGGGCGAGGAGGCACAACGCGACCATCGCGCTGACGCCATCGCCCGCGTTGACGGCCCGCGCGATCGACTCGGCGAGCGCCTCGAGCGCCAGCAGCGCGCCAGCGACGGCGGTCGGTCGGCTCACGCCAATGATTGTCGTCGTTGTCGCGCGAGCGCGCGTCCCCGTTGCCAGGGATGGCCTGGTCACTCGCACGAGGGATCTTCGTCAGCGGGAAGATCGCTCGGCAGCGTGACGACGCCGAGCCCGCTGATTTCTAGCCTTCTGGGCATGGACGCAACCATCGCGGTCAACGGCGTACGCAAGCGATTCGGGACGACGGTGGCGCTCGACGGCCTCAGCTTCACCGTGCAGCCCGGGCAGGTCACCGGGTTCGTCGGGCCAAACGGCGCCGGCAAGACCACCACGATGCGGGTGATTCTCGGGCTCGACTCCGTTGACGAGGGCAACGCGCTGATCGGCGGCCAGCCGTATCGCAGCTTGCGTCGTCCGCTCGCGCACGTCGGTTCGTTGTTGGACGCCGGGGCGCTGCAGCCGAGCCGCACCGCGCGGAACCACCTGCTGTGGTTGGCGCACTCCCAAGGATTGAGCGCCCGTCGGGTCGATGAGGTGCTTGAATCCGTCGGATTGGCGGGCGCGGCGCGGCGCAAAGCCGGCGGCTACTCGCTCGGCATGCGGCAACGGCTGGGGATCGCGGCGGCGATGCTCGCCGACCCGCCGGTGCTGATGCTCGACGAGCCGTTCAATGGTCTCGACCCTGAGGGCATTGTTTGGATCCGCGGCTTCTTGCGGTCGCTCGCCGCGCAGGGCCGCGCGGTGCTGGTGTCGAGCCATTTGATGGGCGAGCTGCAGGACGCAGCGACGCACTTAGTCGTGGTTGGTCGAGGTCGGTTGGTCGCCGACACGAGCGTCGCGGAGTTGGTGGCGGTGGCGTCGGGTGGGCGGGTGCGGGTGCGAACCGCGGCGCGGCTTGAGGCGACCACGGTGCTGGCTTCCGCCGGAGCGACCGTTGCGGTCACCGACGTCGACCTGCTCACAGTTTCCGGCCTGGGCTCTGAGCAAATCGTGGCCTTGTTGGCTGAGAGTTCGGTGCCGTTCTCCGAGATCTCAGCGCACCGGGCGACCTTGGAAGAGGCCTACATGGAACTCACCCGCGACACGGTCGAGTTTCGGGCGCCTGGCGACGCGGCGGCGGCCCGATGACCGCCGGGTTCGGGCACCTGGTGCATGCCGAGTGGACCAAGTTGCGCACCGTGCGCGGCTGGCTGATTGCGCTGGCCCTTGGCGCGGTGCTGATCGTGGCCGTCGGAGCGCTGTCGGCGGCCGGCAGCCACCGCGGATGCAACAACGGCACCGGAAAGGCGTGCGCGGCCGCGAACGCGCCGTTAACCGGTCCCGACGGCACCGCGATCACCGACAACTTCTACTTCGTGCATCAGAAAGTGGACGGCGACGGCAGCATCACCGTTCGGCTCACCTCGCTGGCCGAACAAGCTCCGTTGCCGGGCAGCGGCGGTGCCGGCGGACCGGACAGTTGGGTGAGCGTGACAGTGCCATGGGCGAAGGCCGGCCTGATCGCCAAGGCGAGCCAGAATCAGGGCTCGGCGTACGCCGCGGTGATGGCGACCGCGAGCCACGGCGTCCGGTTCCAGTACAACTTCACCCACGACGTCGCTGGGCCTCCCGGCACGGTCTCGCAAAGTTCGCCGCAATGGCTGCGGCTCACGCGTACTGGCAACACGCTGACGGGTTACGAATCAGCCGACGGCGCGAATTGGACCAAGGTCGGCGCCACCACCCTGGCCGGCGTGCCGTCTTCGGTCGAAGCGGGCATGTTCGTGGCGTCGCCCGACTACCAACAGGTCGACAACCGCATTGTCGGGACGTCTACACAGGGCGGACCGTCGAAGGCGACCGCCACTTTCGACAACGTCGCCGTTGCGGGCGGATGGTCGCCGGGAACCTGGTCGGGAGGGCAGTTCGCCCCCGACGGGTTCGGACCTCTCGGGCCGCCCGCGACGCCATTTCACCAGTCTGGCGGCACTTTCGCGGTGACCGGCTCCGGCGACATCGCGCCGGGCGCAGGCGACCCTGACAACAGCACGATCGGCGGCAGCTTGATCGGCACGTTCGTCGGTCTGCTCGCCCTCGTCGTCCTCGGGGCGTTGTTCATCACCGCGGAATACCGACGGGGTTTGATCCGGACGACGCTCACCGCCTCACCAGACCGCGGGCGGGTGCTCGCGGCGAAGGCGGTCGTGCTTGGGGCGGTGACGTTCACGCTGAGTGCGGTCGCATGTTTCGTCGCGGTCTGGTGGGTCGGCAACCTTCGGCAAAACAACGGCTTCTACATCATGCCGACGTCAGGGGCTACCGAGGCGCGGGTCGTGTTGGGCACCGCGGCGCTGCTTGCGCTGGCATCGGTGTTTGCGTTGGCGGTCGGAACCATCGTGCGCCGCAGTGCCGCGGCGATCGCCGCCGTGATCGCCCTCGTCGTCCTGCCGTACATTCTTGGCGCATCGGCGATCGGGCCCTTGCAGTGGCTGCTCAGGCTCACACCGGCCGCCGCGTTTTCGGTGCAGGGCGTGCTGCATCGCTACTCGCAGGTCGATGCCGTCTACATCGCGTCGAGCGGGTACTTCCCGCTGAGCCCGTGGGCTGGGTTCGGGGTGCTGTGCCTGTGGACCGTCGCCGCGTTGGGCTTCGCGTGGTACTTGCTGCGAAAGCGTGACGCATGAGGCTGGCGCTGCACGCGGAGTGGACCAAGCTGCGAACCATCGCCGGTAGCTATTGGCTGTTGTTTGCGGCGACCGCGTTGACCGTCGGCTTGAGCGCGGCGGTGTCGGCAGGTGTTAGCTGCTCGTCGTCCGCGTGCAACCAGGACGCGGCCAAGACCAGCCTGACGGGTGTCTATTTGGGCCAACTGATGATCGCGGTACTCGCCGTGACCGCGGTCGGCAACGAGTACAGCACCGGGATGATCCGGACGACGTTCGCCGCGATGCCACGACGCTGGCTGGTGCTTGTGGCGAAGGCGGTTCTGGTCGGCGGCGGCGCGCTCCTTGCTGGATTGCTCGGCGTGCTCGGATCGGTGCTGGTGGGTCGATTCATCCTTCCTAGTAAGGGATTCACCGCCGCACACGGCTATCGCGCGCTGTCATTGTTCGACGGGACGACGTTGCGCGCGGCGGGCGGATCGGTGTTGTACCTGACACTGATCGCGCTGCTGAGCGTCGGTGTCGCAGCGCTGGTGCGGGATTCGGCGGCGGGGATAGGCGTGGTGTTCGCGCTGCTGTTCTTGTTCCCACTGGTCGCCAACGCAGTGGGAGACGAGCACCTGCACCGGCATCTTGAGCAGATCTCGCCGATGGACGCCGGGCTTGCTATTCAAGCCACCATAAATGTGCACGGCTTGGTCATCAGCCCGTGGGCCGGCCTCGGTGTCTTGGCGTTGTGGGCGATGGGGGCGTTGCTGTTCGGCGGCTTGAGCCTGCAACTGCGCGACGCCTGAGTTGTGTCGGCGAGCACGTGGTAGACCGCGTGTTGACCGACACAAGTCAGCTAGTCATGACTCGGCTTCTCCCAAACAGAGATGTGCTTGCGGCTCTCCGCGGTGAAGGGCTCGCGAGTCCAATCGGCCCACCGCTCGCTCAAGCGCATGCCGGCTATGCGGGCCATCAAGTCAAGCTCCGACGGCCACACGTAACGGAACGGCACCGACAGCTCCCGCAGCGCGGCGTTGTCAATCCAGTAATGGTGTGAGACGAGGCCCTGCGTCACGACGTCGTACTCGTCGAAGCCGAGCCGCGTTGGCGTCACCGTGAACGCCCGAACTGTCTCACCCGGTGGCAACCGTTGCAGGCTCGG
>Ga0187809_10001046_pt1 | contig 13583 bp, 11 predicted proteins | sample NC_wetland_sal_i_8_FD_132415 | JGI IMG/M metagenome (GOLD analysis project Ga0187809, IMG submission 132415) | Wetland sediment microbial communities from Neuse River Estuary, North Carolina, USA - ASW_4 | ecosystem: Environmental > Aquatic > Freshwater > Wetlands > Sediment | place: USA: North... | reverse complement strand
TAAAGATGCACGGTCCCGGGCGACGCCAGGGGATCGGAAGGTACGCCCGGGGAACGGGACAAATGCTGCGCGTAAAGTGACAGGCATGAGAGAACCAGGCAGCACGCCGGAAAGATCCTTTTGATCATACGCTTGTTTTAGTTCACTTCCACGCTTTGCAAGGCGATGGATTCCCATTCCGAAAGATTTCATGCAGTTATACCGAAACCAAAACTACCTGCTTGATTCACGGGAACAGGCGGTACGCGGTTTCAATATAACTGCATGGAACCAAATTATTTTTTATCCGGTGGAATGCCGGGGTATTACGCCACGGGAAGACCCGCACAGCCGCATTGCTGCCACCACCACACGTGCCGTGGCTGCTGGTCTTTCAGGCCGGAAAAGTTACAGAAATTACCTATACTGCATACCTGCAGCAGCAATCAGAAAAAGGTACCGCGATCCATCCGGTCAAAAGTATTTTTAATTCTAACATACTTTTGATACTTTTTTATCTAATTTTTATATTTATTATAGAATTGCATATTTTTATTTACCAGTATTTCCCGCTGGATAAAGGCAATTAATAAACCAAGCTTGATCTGATCCTAATACCTTTTTAATTGAGTTTGACATTATAAATTAACTCCCGCTATGACGCAACAACCAAAACTGCTGAGGGAAATCACTCCACTGACCCAGAGCGATTGCTTCACATTTTTCTCGCGGACCAAGAGGGAATTTGACTTCCCGCTCCATTACCATGAAGAATTCGAATTGAATTTCATCGAAAACGCCGCGGGGTCCAAAAGAGTAGTGGGGGATCATGTGGAGATTATCGGCAACCTGGAGCTCGTACTGGTCGGACCCAATCTCCAGCATGGCTGGTTCACGCACCAGTGTCGTGATTCCGTGATCAAGGAGATTACGATACAGTTTCACCGGGATCTTTTCGATGAAAAATTCCTGCAAAGGAACCAAATGAGTTTCATCAGGACCCTGCTGCAACGGTCCTGCAGGGGTGTATTGTTCTCTGATGCCACGATCCGCACGATCCGTCCGAGGTTGTTGCAATTGCAGCAAAGGCATGGGTTCGATTCCGTGCTGGAACTGATGTCCATCCTGCATGACCTGTCCACCTCCCGGAATTTCAGGACCCTGTCGGATATTTCATTCAACGCGGAAACTTCCTGTTATAACAGCAGGAGGATCGAGCGGATCATGACCTATATCAACACGAACTTCAGCGAAAACATTTCCCTGGGGGACGCCGCCAAGATCGCCGGTATGGCGGAAGTTTCCCTGAGCAGGTTTTTCAAGCTGCGGACCGGGAAGACCTTCATTGATACCCTGACCGAGGTGCGCCTGGGCCATGCGTCCCGCATGCTCATCGACACCACCTGCAGCATTAACGAGATTGCTTACAAATGCGGCTTCAACAACATGTCCAATTTCAACAGGATCTTCAAGAAGAAAAAAGACAGCACCCCCAAAGAGTTCCGGGAAACCTACACGAGCACCGGTATCAGAAAATTTGTATAGAAGAAACATGACCCCGAAAACCGTATTTTTTGGCCTCCTGCTGGCAGGATGGCTCCATTTTGGCGCCACCGCGGTGTGTGCCGGCCAGGGACCGCACATTGTCCTGCGGGAAAGGGATACCCTCCCTTCCGGGCCGCGCTTCCACAAAGGAAATGATCCGCTCATCCGGGTAACCGGCAGAACGCAGGTGATCGGGAGCAGGATGCGGATGTGGCAACCGGGCACTTACCTGGAAGCGGCATTCAGGGGGATATCCTGTGAGATCTATCTCGATGACGAAGTACTTTGGGGTACGTCACATAATTATATAGAGGTGATCGTTGATCATGCACCCCCCGTGCGCCTGCAAACCCGCTATTCGCATAATACCGTTGCCATAGACGGGCTCGGGAACACCCGCCATGTCATCACCCTCTGCAAGAACACCGAAGCCGGCATCGGTTACCTGGACCTGGCCGGCATGACGTGCCGTCAACTCGTCGCCCTGCCGCAGCCGCCGGGGCGCCGGATCGAATGTATCGGGAACTCCATTACCTGCGGTGCCGGGATGGACCTTGCGGCCATTCCCTGCGGAAAAGGGCAGTGGTACGATCAGCACAACGCCTACATGAGCTATGGCGCCCGTACGGCGCGCAGCCTGCACGCACAGTGGATGCTGAGTTCCGTTTCGGGGATCGGCCTGGTTCACAGCTGCTGCAAAATGTCCATTACCATGCCCGCCGTGTTTGACAAAACCGATATGCGCGACGATTCGATCCCCTGGGATTTCAACCGCTTTGTGCCGGACGTAGTGACCATCTGCCTCGGGCAGAACGACGGCGTGCAGGATTCCACGGTATTCTGTTCTGCCTACGTGAATTTCGTCAGGCAGATCCGGTCAAGATACCCGGAAGCCCATATCATCTGTCTTAACAGCCCGATGGCGGATCCGCCGCTGGATGCTGTTCTAAGAAAATATATCGGATCGGTGGTGGCGTATTTGAATGGCAGCGGCGACCGCGGTGTGTATGCGTATTATTTTTCGAAACAGTTTCACAGCGGTTGCGGCGGTCATCCTGACCTGGAAGAACACGCGCAGATCGCCCGGGAATTGACGCAATTCGTGGCAAAGAACGAGCACTGGTAGTCGCGGTCGTCAGGATCGAAGGGACCTGATGATTTCGAGCACCTCCACGGTCAGTTCTCCGATCCTTGCATAATTTTCCTGTTCCATCAGGGCCTTGCTGATCAGTTTGCTTCCCATTCCGACCGCACTCACCCCTGCCCGGAACCAGCCGGCAATATTCTCCCGGTCGAGGTCCACACCGCCGGTGGGCATCAACGACAGCCCCGGAAACAATTCACGGATCGCGCTCACAAACCCCGGCCCAAGGATATTGCCGGGGAACAGTTTGACCAGGCGTGCGCCCAGGTTTTCTGCCCGGATGATCTCGGACGGTGTCATGCATCCGGGTATCCAAAGCACTTTGCTCCGGTCCGCCACTTCCGCCACTTCTTCGGTCAGCCCGGGGCAGACCATAAAATCCGCCCCGGCATCCAGGTAGTTCCTGGCGGCCGCCTGGTTTTTGATGGTGCCGATGCCGAGTGACAATCCTTCGAGCTCCCGGTCACGGGTCTCGCGAAGCTTCGTAAAGTTCCGCAGGGCGGCCTCTCCACGGTTCGTGTATTCGACGGCCCGGATGCCGGCGCCGTACAAGGTCTTCAGGACGGCGATGCTCACGTTTTCATCCGGGTGAAAGTAAAGCGGAAGAACGCCCTGGCGGACGATCAGTTGCTGCAATTCATTTTTACGGCTCATCGACAGATTTATGAGTTGACAATGTTATCGGATTTATAGGAGGGGGCCATATATTTTTACGCAAACGTTACCGTATTTTTTTAATAAATATCCGCATAAATGTTGTTGTTTCGCGGAACAGGGAACGGTTGCGGTACCCGGGTAACCTCCGCGGCGCCACCGTGGTCCCTTCATATCAAACAAGCACCCATGATGCCAAAAAAAGTTGTAACGCTCGGGGAGATCATGCTTCGCCTGTCCACCCCGGACTATAAAAGATTTGTGCAGGCAGATTCTTTCGATGTAACCTATGGCGGCGGCGAAGCCAATGTCGCCGCTGCGTTGTGCAATTACGGGTTGAATGGCACCTTTGTCTCAAGGGTTCCTGACAACGCCATCGGCCAGTCGGCCGTTAATCATTTACGCCGCTACGGCGTCGACACGCAGTTTGTCGCAAAGGGAGGCAAACGTCTTGGCATTTACTTCCTGGAAACCGGTGCTTCCATGAGAGCTTCCCAGGTCGTGTACGACCGTGAGGGTGCCGCGATCTCCGAAGCGGAAGCGTCTGATTTCGACTTCGGCAAGATATTTGAAAATGCCTCCTGGTTTCATACGACGGGGATCACCCCTGCATTGAGTGACAAAGCCGCCGCGCTTACTGAAACCGCACTGAGGGCCGCAAGGGAACAGGGCATCCCGACCAGCATTGACCTCAACTACCGTAAAAAACTATGGACCAAAGATAAAGCCCGCGAAGTGATGACCCGGCTATGCCAGTGGGTGGACGTCTGTATCGGCAATGAAGAGGATGCAGAAACGACCCTGGGATTTTCCAGTAAGGGAACCGATGTCACCAAGGGGGAGCTGAACCTTGCGGGGTACCAGGATGTATTCCGGCAAATGAAGGAAAAGTTCAATTTCAAATATATTGCGTCCACGTTACGGGAAAGCCACAGCGCCTCCGATAACGGGTGGAGCGCGCTGGTGTATGACGGCAAGGAATTCTACCATACCCGGAGCTACGAGGTCAGGATCGTGGACCGTGTAGGCAGCGGCGATTCCTTTGCCAGCGGTTTCATCTATGGCCTTGTGACCGGGATGCCGGCGAAGGACGCGGCGGAATTCGGAGTGGCTGCCTCGGCATTGAAACATACGATTCCGGGAGATCTGAACCACGCCACGCTGGCTGAAGTGGTCAGTCTCATGAAGGGAGATGCGAGTGGCAGGGTGCAACGCTAGCTTCGCCGTGGCCGCAGGCCGGCCGGTACCCTGGAAAGCCATCCTGACGATATGGGAAGATCCATCATAAATAATCGCTGGTACCGGCTGCTCCCCGTTGCTTTTATCACCTACAGTCTTGCCTATCTTGACCGGGCCAATTTCGGGCTGGCAGCCGCGGGCGGTCTTCGCACCAGCCTGCACATCACCGGATCCATGACGTCGCTCCTGGGCGCATTCTTTTTTCTCGGGTATTTCATTTTTCAAATCCCGGGAACCTTGTATGCAGAAAGAAGAGGCACGCGAAAGCTGATCTTCCGGTCGCTCATCCTTTGGGGCCTCCTGGCGGCCGCCACCGGAATGACCCGCAACATCCGGCTCCTCCTGTTGATCCGGTTCGCGCTCGGCGCAGTCGAAAGCGCGGTGATGCCGGCTCTTTTGATTTTCCTGACCCGGTGGTTTACGCGTGCGGAACGGTCCCGCGCCAATGCAGTACTGATCCTTGGAAACCCCGTCACCATCTTATGGATGTCCATTCTTTCCGGCTACCTCGTGCATGCCGTCGGCTGGCAGTGGATGTTCATCGCTGAAGGGTTACCCGCCGTCCTGTGGGCATTCTGCTGGCGCAGACTGGTAATGGACCAACCCCGGCAGGCTGCCTGGCTCCCCGCAGCTGAAATAACGGCGCTGGAAAAACAGCTTGCCGCTGAACAGCATGACATAAGACCCGTCCGAGATTATGCCACTGCCTTTCGTTCAACGACCGTAATGCTCCTGTGTGCCCAATATGCACTGTGGAGCATCGGGGTGTATGGATTCGTCATGTGGCTGCCGTCCATCCTGCGCGCCGCGCCGCACATGAATATGGTGACAACCGGTTGGCTGGCTGCTGTTCCTTACGTTTTTGCGATGCTCCTGATGATCGGCACCTCCCTGTTCGCCGACAAGACCGGTAAGCGGGAAAAATTCATCTGGCCGTTTCTGCTGGTCGCCTCGATCGCGTTATACGCATCGTTCGCCAGCGGCGCTGGTCATTTCTGGCTGTCCTTTGCATTGCTCACGCTGGCAGGCGCCACCATGTACGCTCCCTATGGGCCTTTTTTCGCGGTAGTCACAGAACTGCTACCGGAAAATGTGGCTGGCGGCGCGCTCGCCCTGATCAACAGCATGGGTGCACTCGGTTCTTTTGGCGGTACCTACCTGGTGGGATACCTGAATGGCAAAACAGGCGGGTTCGGCGCCTCCTACCTGTTGATGTCCGGATCGTTGTTCCTTTCCGCCCTGTTTACGGTGTGGGCTGTTCGAAGGCCGCGCTTTTACAAGGGTGCCGGGAACCCGGGTCAGGCGGCCAGCAGCCTGTAGGCCAACCCCGCCAATACCGCGATCCCGAAGCTCAGCAGGGTGCCAATGAGAATATATTCAGTCAGCTTGCGATCGTGCGCTTCCTGGAGATTACCGAAACGAAAAACTGATTTTGCCGCCAGGAGAAATCCCACCGCCTGCCATTCGTTGGCTATCATAAATACGAAAACCAGCAGCCTTTCCAGGATCCCGATATACTGCCCGGCACTTTGCAGGGAGGTCAGGTCGTCATGGGAATCCGTATCGGGCGTCCATTTAGAAATAAAGATCCGGATGGCGACAGAAACCGGGGAAGTGATCAATACCAGGAACGTCAGGAGTAACAGCGGCTTTTCCTGATCGAGAAAATCCATTGAAATGCGAACGTTCGCGTAGATCACCCATACAATCACCAGGGCTGCAAATTGCAGTCCCTGTCCTGCGAAAAAACGGATCCGCGGGGAAACCCTTTTGGGAATCGACAGAGTTAACAGGGTGATGACCCCGTGCCAGAAGGCAAGCGCCACGGCCCATGGCCAGAAATGCGGATCCCCGATGAACAGGAAACTGAGCAGGCCTGAGAGCGCGGCCGGGACGACCCACTGCCAGGCTCCTGGCCTCTTTAATTCTGCGGCCCCGATCCAGGAACGGGGCTTCAGGATAAAAGCGGACAACAGGTAGGCCAGGGTGAGTTTCAACAGGATCGTCATTGCAGTGAGGCTAGTGTATGTATATAGAGTTCGTTAACTTCCATGATTTCGTCGTAGTAAGCCCGCTTGAGACGGTTGCTGATCGCATTTTGGCGAATGCCCACGATTTGCCCGAGTTCTTCCTGAACCTTTCCGGGATTTTCCATCGTCGTTTTTACAACCTCGGCCGCGTTCATGGTCCAGTGATCCATGACGATCAGGCTCAACTTCAAAAGCAGGTTCATTTCCCGGTCGAACTCAGGCCAAGGGCTCCTGATGGCGAGGTTCTGCTTTTCGGATTTCAGCTTCTCAAACAACTCGCCCGAATGAACGAACGCGGTTCCGTTGGATTCGGTCACCCGGGGTTCCCGGTGTGCGTAGTCACCCAGTCCGATCGCCATCCGGGCATCGATTTCGGGGATGCATTTCAGGCTCGCCTTGATCTTGATCGCTACCCGGAGAACTTCGCGGGGGCTGGTAACGAGGAGTTGGAAGCTGTCTCCCCGGTAAATTTCCCAATACCGGGGGCTTTCCCCGATGGCATTCAACTCCTTCTTGAGGGAAGACAGCCATAACCTTGGTGAGGCTTTCTGGGACCCTATGATATCCCCGGTGATGACAGCGATCATATTGGCAAAGGTTGTCAGTTCACAATGATGCGTGATAGCGGCAAATATCACGTTTTTACGTGATAAATAAAAATATCATGTAATAACGTGATAAAATACTTTACCAGCCAAAGTAACGACAGGCATTGTGATAGCATATGTCCCGGACCATGCTTCCCGTCCATTCCAGGTCGTCGGGTAATTCCCCGCGTTCCATTTCCCCGCCGATAAGGTTGCAAAGTAACCGCCGGAAATACTCATGGCGCGGGTACGACAGGAAGCTCCTGGAATCGGTGATCATTCCCACAAAACGGCTTAACAGGCCCATGTTGGAAAGCGCATTGAGTTGCCGGGTCATCCCGTCTTTCTGGTCCAGGAACCACCACGCGGCTCCAAACTGCATCTTACCGGGCACCGATCCGTCATTGAAATTACCGGCCATCGTCGCAAACACTTCGTTATCGGCGGGATTGAGATTATAAAGGATCGTTTTAGCCAACTGGTTGCCGGTATCCAGCCGGTCGAAAAACCTGGAGAGCGCCGTTGCCTGCGGGAAATCGCCAATGGAATCCCAACCGGTATCCGGCCCGGAAGTTTCCAGCATCCGCCGGTTGTTGTTACGAAGGGCGCCCAGGTGAAATTGCTGGACCCAGTTTTTTTCATGATCCCAGACCGCCAGTTCATGCAGCATCGCGGACCGGAACCGCAGCTGTTCGTCGGCCGAAAGTTCCCGGCCGCTGCGGAGTTTCCCGAAGATCGCGGTCGCATCGGCCAGGGTGTAATGAACCGCCGGGATAAAATCGAGGCCGTGGTCGGAGACGGAACACCCCATGGTTGCGAAAAAATCATGACGCTGTTTCAGGGCACCGAGGTATTGTCCATAGGAACCAATGGAACTGTCCGTGATGATTTCCAATTCGTGCACGTATGAAAGGAACTGTCCTACATCCTCCACCTGCATGGCCCGGTCGGGCCTGAAGGCAGGCAGTACCCTGATCTCGTAATCCCCTTCCCCTATCTTCCGGTGGTGCTCCAGCGTATCGACCGGGTCGTCTGTTGTGCAGACCACCTTCACATTCATTTTTCGAAGCAGGTTCCTGACGGAATATTCCGGTGTTTGAAGCAACTCGCTGCACGTGTCGTATATTCTTCTGGCACTGGAGGCATTCAGCAGTTCATGCACCCCGAAATATCGCTGCAGTTCCAGGTGGGTCCAGTGGTACAACGGGTTGCGGAGCGTATAGGGCACCGTGGCCGCCCAGTGTTCAAATTTTTCAAGGTCGGAACGGTCGCCCGTTACGAATGGCTCTTGCACCCCGTTGGCGCGCATGGCCCTCCACTTGTAATGGTCGCCATACAGCCATATGTGTGTAAGGTTCCTGAAATGGATGTCTTCGGCGATCTCCCGCACCGGCAGGTGGCAGTGGTAATCAATAATGGGCATACCCGCCGCAAAATCGTGATATAATTTTCTCGAGGTGCCGGTTTCCAGCAAAAAATTCTCATCTAGAAATTTACCCATCGTACAGATATATTTGATTGGTGCAGGCTACCTTCTCAGAGACTCACGCCGCGCTTCCATGGAATAAAATCATTTTGCAGGTGCCGCACGGCGCTCACCTCCGTTTCCCCGCTGGCCACCGCAATGACATAATCCAGGACACGCTCACCCGCTGCCGGGATCGACTCCGTGCCTTCGATAATGGTTCCCGTGTTAATGTCGATGATATCGCGCATGCGGTTAAAGAGGGGTGTGTTACTGGATATTTTTATCACGGGTGCGACCGGGTTACCCGTAGGGGTTCCCAGCCCGGTGGTGAACAATACCAGGTTGGCCCCCGCGGCTACTTCTGCCGTAGTGCTTTCTACATCATTGCCCGGTGTGCAGAGGAGGTTCAGGCCCGGGCGGGTCACTCTTTCCGGGTAGTCCAGCACGTCGGTGACCGGCGAAGTGCCTCCCTTCTTCGCAGCGCCGGCCGATTTGATGGCATCGGTGATCAGCCCGTCGCGGATATTGCCCGGAGAAGGATTCATGTCGAAACCGGAGCCGGATTGCGTGGCCCGCTCATTATAGGCATGCATCAGGTCCCCGAACCTGTCGGCCAATTCGCGCGTGGCACATCGATCGCTCAGGCTCTGTTCAACGCCGCACAGCTCGGGAAACTCTGACAGGATCACAGAACCGCCCAGGGCCACCAGCATGTCCGAGGTATACCCGATGGCGGGATTGGCGGATATACCGCTGAATCCATCTGATCCGCCACATTCCAGCCCGATACAAAGTTTTCCCAGCGGCGCGGGTTGCCGTTCCATTCGATTGGCCATCATCAAACCCGCAAAGGTCTGCTTGATGGCCCGGGAGATCAGGTCATCCTCCCTTCCAATCTTTTGCTGCTCCAGGACATACAGAGGTTTGTCAAAGGCGGGATCGCGTTTGTGGATCTCCTCCCTGAGCATGTCCACCTGTGCATTCTGGCAGCCCAGGCTGAACACGGTGGCACCCGCGACATTCGGGTGGGTGACATACCCCGCCAGCAGACCGCACAGGGCACGGGCATCCTGGCGCGTCCCGCCGCATCCCCCGTCATGGGTAAGAAATTTGATACCGTCGACGTTAGGAAAAAGACGTTGCTTTTTCACTTCCCCGGTTTTCAATGAAATGTCCGTATCCAGTATCTCTTTCACGTCCCTGCCTTCCCGGTAATATTCTATCAGCCGCGACACTTCCATTTTACGGGACTGGTTGCGGCCATATCCCAACTCATTCACCAGCGCTTCCTGCAGGACTTCGAGATTCCTGTTTTCACAAAAGACCATGGGAATCATCAGCCAGTGATTCTGCGTGCCCACGCGGCCATCCGAACGGTGATATCCCATAAAAGTCGCACCGCGGTAGCGGGAGACATCGGGGGGGTGCCAGTCCGTTTTGCGGTCACCCGCCCGGAAACCGCTTGCTGCATGCTTCACATTCGCCGTGGTAACGGCCGATCCGCGCGCAATAAAGTCCTGCGCCTTGCCCACGAGCACGCCGTACATGATCAGCTCCTCTCCGGGCTGCATGTCTCCGGTTACGAATTTGTGCTTGGCAGGCACCTTGCCCGTGATCGTGTAGGTGACACCGTCATAGGACACCTGCTGGCCGTCCCTGAGGTCCTGCAGGGCGACGATCACATTGTCATCCGGGTGCACTTTCGTTACGACTTCGTTCATGATACGACACTTTTTGGAATTACGAAACGGTCCAGGGCAACAGTCATGCCTTCCGAAAGGATAACGGCAAGCTTTTCGGAAACTGAACTTTCGAAGCCTCCCATGGCGGCGAGGTCTTCACCCCACAACTCCGAATCGGACAATACCGCTTTCACGACCTGCTCCCGGGTCGACGACTGCCAAAGTTTATAAAATTTACCCGCATATTCATCATCGAGCAGGTAATACTTACCGTCCCGTTCACCGAAGAATTCATTTCCTTCCTGTTTTACGGGTTTCATGAAAGCAAGGTAAGCTGCAAAACCCAGCGCAAAACGTTCGGGTAAGGCAGGATATCGCCGGTAAAAATTAACCAGCAGGGGGATACACCGCGTTTTCATCTTGGCGGTATAATTGAGCGTTATGTTCTTCCAAAAATGAGCAATGTGCGGGTTGCGGAAACGGTCCAGTACCCTGGCGGCAAATTGCTGTACCTGTTCGGAAGGAGCGTCGCCCGGCAGGGACGGCGCGATCTCTTCTTTCATCAGGCCCTCGATGAACCGGAACATGACCCCGTTTTCCATGGCCTCCCGGACGGTGGGGATGCCCGCCAGGAAAGCCACGCCGCACGATAGCGTATGGGTCCCGTTGAGCAACCGCAATTTCAGTTCCCGGTAGAGTTCGATATTGTCAGCGATGATGACTCCTTCATCGGCTGCCGCGAAGGACAGCACTTTGCGCACGTGTTCATTTCCTTCTATGGCCCACAGGCGGTAGTCTTCGCACACCGTGAGCAGTTCATCGGTATAACCGAGCTGCTCCTCGATTTCCCGCCGGGATGCGTCGCCGGGCATCCCGGTTACGATCCGGTCCACCAGCGAATTGCAGAAATAGTTGGAATGCTCCAGCCATTCAATGAACCCTTCACTGAGGCCGTTCAGGTGCGCCAGTTCCAGGACGATCGATTCCAGCTTTTTGCCGTTATCGGGGATCAGTTCCGTAGGCAGGATGATCATACCGCTCTTGTCACTTCCACCGAACGCCCTGAACCGTTCATGAAGGAACGCCAGCAGTTTGCCGGGAAAGGAGGCCGGCGGGTGCCTTCTCATGTCATCCTGCACCAGTTGTATGCCAACTTCCGTCGTGTTGGATATGATGACCTGTAAATGCTGGTTATGGGCACACTCCAGGATTCGCTCCCACTCGGTTGACGCTCCCAGTACCCTGCTAATAGAGGAATTGATGATGTTCTCCTCGATCTTCCTGCCTGTATCGATACCCCGGACACAAAGGGTATAGAGGCCGTCCTGCCTTTCAAAAACGGATACATTGCCCCGATCCGTTGTCTTCACGACCACTACCCTGCCATTGAACAAGCCCAGCCGGTTGGCCTTGTCAATAAAAAAATCGGGAAGGCCGCGCAGCAGCATGCCGGTTCCGAACTGAAGTACTTTCTCCGGCAGATCGAACAGCGTCTTTTCGGGTACGATCACCCCTTCCGCGGATATATTTTTTAACGTGTAAGCAGACAATTTCATATGACCATTAATTTTTCCGCCGGTTGAACCGGTGATAGATTGATTCCTGGGAAAAAGGGTTCCATCGTTTCCGGAAAACCCATTCAGCATTGATGTCCCTGGCAACGGGATGCCCCGGTGCAGAGCCGAGATTGTCCCGGAACCAGGTATAGTCACCGCCGCGGCGATGGCAACGCGCATAGTAAACCCGCCGACCCCAGCGGATCACGTTGGTCGTTGGTACCCGGTAGATATCCCGGTCTGCCATATTTTTCGAGAACCGGCAGCCCACCAGGTAGAACTGCGCGTCCTTATGATACCGGCCCAGATCAAATCCCGGGTAACCATCAAATGTGCAATCCTTCAGTACCGTTTTTTCATCTTCATCGCCCGAACCGTCATGCCAGATGCTGGCAGGACCTGTATTGGAATAAAAATGACAATCTTCCGCATACGCCCATCCTCTCGGGCAGTAAAAATCCACCCCACCTTCCATGAGGCAATTTTTAAAACAGAACATGCCGTCGCTCACGTTCCAGGGACTAACGGTATCGCCGCCAAACGCCCGGAAATGCACATTGACCGCGCAGATCCGCGTTCCAGACATCGTTCGCAGCGCCATCTGGTGACCATCCCGCGGGATGGTCTTATCGTGAGCGCCGGCGGCCGCACAAGCCATTACAGCTTCCTCATGGTTCCGGAAGCCATAGGAATTCTCGATCGTCAGGTTCTCCAGGGTAATATCGCTTCCCGAAATGTTCACCGTTGCCACTCCCCAGTCACCGGGATGATCGCACCTCCACGCATCGCGGGCAATCGATTGCGTAATGACCGTTCGGTCGCGGCTCTCGCCCGCCAGGATGAAGTCGCTTTTGTTGATGAGCAACTTTTCCGGGTAAGTACCGTCGCGTACAAAAATGATTTCTGGTGCATGGTCCCCGGCCGGCAGGCTGTTGATGGCTGCCTGGATCGTTGTAAAATCTCCTTGCCCTCCCTGGTCAACTACAATTTCTCTCGGTACGTCACGGTGCGGGTGACCCATGCTCGGGGGTCCGGCAAGCAGGATCCCGGTCACCAGTATACAGCGTATGAACATTCGTGATCGTATCATGGCTCGTTTTTCAATCGGGCGCCCGTCACCACCCACCGGACAAGATCCGAGGCGGCCTGGTAATTCTGGAAGGACATGGGTATCTTCCGGCCGTCCTCGTATTCATTGTAAAACCAGGGATCCCCGACAGCGAACACGGTACCCTTCCCGTATTTTGCAACAGCGATCACCCCGAAACCGTTTTGCCGGAGCAATGTCTCGGCGGGCGGCTGCACCCGGACGGAGGCATATTCCTTAATATACACCTTGTTGATATCGTCAAACACCGGGGTGTGCGGTGGCACTGGCACGGCCGCCATCTCGAAGTTCCTGCCGGTCTCCCGGTTCCTGCTGTCCTCGTTAAAGGTGATCCCGAAACGGGCCGCCAGCCGGTTGAAATGGGCAAACTCAACATTTCCGGAATCATTTCCAAATAACAGCAGGATCCCTCCGGCACGCACCCAGTCGCAGATCGACTCCACGTCCTGCCCGCTGATATAGGCCGGATGCTCATTTTCTGCACGGGTATCAGGATCCACGATGATGTAGATCCCGGCGTTTTCAAGACGTTGCCCGGTGGGAGCGGTATACAGGGTTTCCGTCCGGACGCCATAGCGGTGAAAAATATGG
>Ga0187809_10001043_pt1 | contig 13601 bp, 12 predicted proteins | sample NC_wetland_sal_i_8_FD_132415 | JGI IMG/M metagenome (GOLD analysis project Ga0187809, IMG submission 132415) | Wetland sediment microbial communities from Neuse River Estuary, North Carolina, USA - ASW_4 | ecosystem: Environmental > Aquatic > Freshwater > Wetlands > Sediment | place: USA: North... | reverse complement strand
TGCCTCCCGGCCCGTTGCGCCGTGACGATCTCGACCTGGTTGTACAGGTCATCGACCTCGTCGGCCGGGCCGGTCAGCGCCACGTGCGTGTCGAGCAGGCTGTCCACGGTCGCGGCCACCTGTATCCGGCCAGCCGACAGCACGACCAGGTACGAAGCGATCTGTTCCAGTTCGGCGATGATATGCGAGGAGAACACGACGGACAGGCTGTCTTCGGCCACGCAGGTCATCAGCCAGCCCAGCACGTCCTGCCGGGCCAGCGGGTCGAGGCTGGCCAGCGGCTCGTCCAGTAGCAGCAGCCGGGGACGGCGAGCGAGCGCCATGGTGAGGGCCAGCTGGGCTTGCTGGCCTGCGGACAGCTTGCCGACCCGCGCCGATACTGCCATGCCCAGTGCAGCCAGGCGCTGTGCGGCGAGATCGGCATCCCACCGGTCGTTGAGCGCCTGGGCGGCGGCGAGCTGACCGGCGACCCGCAGGTGGCGGTACAGCGGCACCGTCTGGTCCACAGCCGAGACGGTGGCGCGGGCCTGCGGGCTGCCCGGCGCAGCGCCCAGGACGGTCGCCGTGCCGGCTGTCGGGGTGGCCAGGCCGGCCAGGATGCGCAGCAGCGTGGTCTTGCCCGCGCCGTTCGGTCCGACCAGGGCGGTCACCTGGCCGGCCGGGACGGTCAGGTCGCAGTCGCGTACCGCCCAGGTCCGCCGGTAGCGCTTGCCGAGGCCGCGGGTCTCGATGGCGTTCATGCCGCCCCGCCCTCCCGGCGAGCGCCGCGGGCAACGCCGCCCCCGCGGGCGTCGCGGCCGTCGGGCCCGGGCGGACGGGCGGCGGCCCCGCCGTCGTTAAAATCCCGCAGCGCCGCGGTGAACAGCGCCTTCATGCCAAGCTCGTCCACCCCGGCCGCGGCCGCCTCGCCCAGCCAGCCGGTCAGCTTCTTCTGCAGGCCCGCCATCTGCGTCAGGCCCGCGATGTCCGGCACCTGCATGATGAACGTGCCCACCCCGGGCCGGCCGGCCGCCACCCCGCGCAACTCCAGTTCCCGGTACGCCTTCATCACCGTGTCCGGGTTCACCGCCAGCGTCCGGGTCACGTCCTTGATCCGCGGCAGCTGGTCGCCTTCCCGCAGGAAGCCGAGGCGCAGCGCATAGTCGACCTGGTGCACGAACTGCAGATAGGTCGGCACCCCTGACCCCCGGTCCAGGTAAAACACGATCGGCGACAAGCCGGAATCATCTGGTTTTACGGTAATCATGGTAAAACCGTAAGGCTCGGCGGCGGGTTCGGTCAACCTTTGGTACCAGAAACGGCTGGCACCGAAACCAGCCCGCGCTCCGACGCCCGTCGGATCACCACCTCCTAGATAACCGAACCGGAGCAGGCTGGTCGTGCCGCCGCCGGCCGCAACTCCGATCTCACATGGTGTTTACGCGGATGCTACGAGTGGTAGTTACGTTGGATCCGTGGGTGAACAGTCATGAGCGCATCAGGTATCCCGGCGCGGGCGCTGGCCCGGGAGGCCGGGCGCCAGCCCGCCTATTACGAGCACGCCCGGTCCTACGACCGTGACACCGGCGTGTTCCAGCCGTACCGCCGGGCGGTCGCCGAGGCGCTGCCGCTCCAGCCCGGGCAGGTCGTGCTCGACGTGGGCTGCGGGACCGGGCTGTGCTGCGGTCTGCTCCGGGACAAGGTAGGCCCGGACGGGACGGTGATCGGCATCGAGGAGTCGCCGGAAATGGCGGCGCTCGCGCGTGAGCACATCGCGCGCGAGGGCTGGCGCAACGTCACGGTGGTGCAGTCGCCAGCCGAAGATGCCCGGTTCGAGGGGACCGCGGACGCCGCGCTGTTCTGCGCCGTTCATGACATCCTGCAATCCCCGGGCGCGCTGCGGAACGTCGTGGCCGGGCTGTGCCCCGGAGCGCCGGTGGCGGCCGGCGGCGGCAAGTGGGCCGCGCCACTGCTGGTCGCGGTCAACTCGACGATCCGGGCGCTGCACGCGCCGTACGTGCGGGACTTCGCCGGCTTCGACCGGCCGTGGCGGTACCTGGAGCAGCTCGTGGAGGACGTTCAGGTCCGGGAGATGGCGTTCGGCGCCGGGTACGTCATGACCGGCCACACGCCAGCCTGACGTCCTCACCAGGCACGGCGAGGCAATCCGCGCGCATATTCACCACCAGTAAGGGAAGATCAGATAGTAGCCAGGACTTTCGGGGTCCCGGCCGCGCCGGCTCGTGGTGACGGCATCGCAGGAGTGTGACGCAGTGCTGCAGCTGCCCCAGGAGGCGGCGACCCCGCAGACCCGGCTGGTGGAGCTGCCGGGCCGAGGGGTGACCCGGGTGTGGGAGTGCGCCGGCCCGCCGGGCGCGCCGACGCTCATGCTCATCCACGGGGTGACGATCACCGCCGAGCTGAACTGGGGAAGGCTCTTCGGCCCGCTGTCGAGGCAGTTCCGGGTCCTGGCCATGGACCTGCGTGGCCACGGTGACGGCATCCCCGCGGGCTTCCGGTTCCGCCTTGAGGACTGCGCGGACGACGTCGCCGCGCTGGCCGGGGTCCTGGAGATTGGCGACTTCGTCGCCGTCGGGTACTCCATGGGCGGCATGGTCGCTCAGCTGGTCGCCCGGCGGCACGCCCTGATGGTGTCCGGTCTGGTGTTGTGCGCCACCGCCCGCAACGTCCTCGGGTCACCGGCGGAAAGGCTGGCCGCCCTGACGCTGCCGGCGGCGGCCGCCGCCATCCGGTGGAACCCGCTGCTGCAGCCGGTCAGCGCGGAGATCCTGGGCCTGACCCTGCTGGGCCCCGTCGATGACCCGGCCATCGCCGCGCGGACCCGCGCCGAGCTGCGCAAGACCTCGCTCGGCACAGCCCTGTCCGCCGTGCAAGCGGTCTGCGAGTTCACCTCGCACAGCTGGATCAGCCAGCTCGATGTCCCGGCCGCGGTGGTGGTCACCACCCAGGATCGCGTCGTGCCGGCCAGCCGCCAGCGGAAGCTGGCCGCGGCGATACCGGGCGCGTCGGTTCACGAGGTGGACGCCGACCACGCGGTGTGCATCACCGCGCCGCAGGTGTTCGCACCGGCCCTGCTCCAGGCCTGCTGGTCTGTAGTTCCGCAACAGTCATCGCGAGCCCTGCCGGGAGCCTGACTGGCAGCGTTCCCGGCAGGGCACCCCCTTCGGCCGGACACAAAACAGCAGCAATCCTACGCTGAGCCATATTCCTAGTATTTTGGTCGGATAACTTGACTAGATGACGCTTCGTTGTCATGCTCGAGAACATGGCGAACTACCTCGGCACCCGGCGTCGCCACGTCGACTTCCTCACGATCATCAGCTCCGGCTGTCGCGTGCGCTGATCGCCTGACCGCCCGCCTCTCCCAGGCGGCCCGCGCGCCCCGATGCGCGCGCATGTCCCAGCAGGTCTCCCCCGAACTGAAAGGCGTTCCGTCATGCCCGAAACCCTCACCACTGCGACGCACGTCGACGTGACCCCGCTGGCCGGCCACATCGGCGCCGAGATCACCGGCGTCGATACCGGCGTGTCGCTCAGCGACGACACCGTGGCCCGGATCCGCCGGGCCCTGCTGGACCACAAGGTGGTCTTCCTGCGCGGACAGAGCCTGAACTACCGCAGGCAGGTCGCGTTCGCCGAGCGGCTGGGCCCGCTGACCCTGGGCCACCCGACGATATCCTCGCCGCCCGAGCAGCCGCTGCTCGAGGAGATCGACTCGCGCAAGGGCGGGAAGGTCAACTACTGGCACACCGACGTCACGTTCGTCGACCGGCCGCCGGCCTTCACGCTGCTGCATGCGGTAGTCATCCCGCCGCTGGGCGGCGACACCCTGTGGGCCAACACGGTCTCGGCCTACCACAGCCTGCCCGCTGAGCTGCGCGACCTGGCCGTCCGGCTCCGGATCCTGCACACCAACGACAATGACGACACCCGCGCCCGGGGCGCGTACGCCGACGCGGCCACCGCCGCGGCCCACGCCGAGTTCGTGTCCACGGTCTACGAGACCGAGCACCCGCTGGTGCGCGTGCACCCGGAGACGGACGAACCCTCGCTCGTGCTCGGCGGATTCGCCCGCACCGTGCTCGGGTTCACCCCGCAGGCCTCGCGGGACCTGATCCGGCTGCTGCAGGAGTACATCACCCGGCCCGAGCAGACGGTGCGCTGGCGCTGGCGCGAGGGCGACCTGGCCATCTGGGACAACCGGGCCACCCAGCACTACGCGATCGCCGACTACGGCCACGCCCACCGGCGCGGCGAACGCGTCACCGTGGCCGGCCCGGTGCCGGTCGGGGTGGACGGCCGCCCGAGCGTCGCGGTCCAGGGCAACGCCGCCGCCTACTACGCCGGGCGGGCGTGACCCATGAGCACCACCACCCGTAACAGCCGGGCCAAGGGGTCCGTGCCCGTCTACAAGCGCCGACGGCGGCGGATCTATACCGCCGGCGCCCTGGTCCTGGTCGTCGCGGCCGGCGCGGTGATCTGGGCCGTCACCAGCGGCGGCTCGAACCCGGCGGTGCTGCCCGGCTTCACCATCTCGGTCAGCCAGGGCAGCGTGGCCAGCCCGGACAGCATTATCGAGAGTCAGCCCTCGCTGGCCAGGCTCATCCCGGCGCAGCTGCACTACGTGCCGTTCGAGGCGGGCGTGACCGCGATCGCGGAGATGAAGAGCGGCTCGGTGCAGGCCATCAGCGGGGTCGGCAACCCGCCGGTCACCGAGGCCATCGGTACCGGCGTCGGGGTGACCGTGGTCATGGGCTGGGGCTTCGACGATGATCAGCTGCTGGTGCCGGCTTCGGTCACCTCACCCGCCCAGCTGGCGGGCACGTCGGTCGGCGTGCTGGTCGGATCGTCCGAGGACTACGAGCTGCTCGGGTACCTGAAGCTGGAACACCTGACCGGCAAGGTCAAGGTGGTCTCGTTCGCCGACGAGAACGCCGCGGGCGCGGCCGCCCTGTCCGGCGCGGTCGGCTCCGCCTACGTCTACGGCAGCCCGGCCGCCGAACTCCTGGCCAAGGGCTACCACCCGCTGGTCAACGCCGAGCAGATCGCCAAGCTGGGCATTCCCGGCCTGGACGTGATCGCGGTCGCGACCAGCGAGGTCAACCGCGACCCTGCGCTGGTGCAGGACTACGTGTGCGCCGAGCTGGCGGGCAGCCGCGACATGACCGGGCCGCAGGCGGCCAGGTACCTGGCCGCCAGCTCGGCCGCGCAGGGCGTGCCGGGCGACCAGATCGTCGCGGCGACCAAGGGCTACCCGTTCATCCCGCCGGGCCAGCAGCTGTACTGGCTCGGCTCAACTCCGCACGATCCAGGTAGCCGCATCGTGCAGGCCTACCAGCAGACGGCCCAGTTCCTGGTCTCGCAGGGGCGGCTGACCTCGGTGCCGTCGGCGGCCCAGATCGCCGCGCACATCGACATCACGTTCGTCCAGAAGGCACTGGCCGGTGCCTGCCCAAGCTGATACTGCCCGAGCTGACGCTGTTGTACTCGGTGCCGAGGTGAGGGTCTACGCGGTGGGGAAGACCTTCCGCCGTGGCGGCCGGCGCACGGTGGCGCTGGCCGGGACGAGCCTGACGGTCCGGGCGGGTGACCTGGTCAGCCTGCTCGGGCCCTCGGGCTGCGGCAAGTCGACCCTGCTGCGGATCATCGCGGGCGCACTGCCCGCCGACGAGGGGAGCGTCACGGTCGGGGGGCGGCCGGTCACCGGCCCGTCCCCCGACCGGGGCATGCTGTTCCAGACCCCGATGCTGTTCGGCTGGCTCACCGCCCGGGACAACATCCTGTTCGGTCCCCGGGCCCAGCGCGCCGCCCGGCGGCACGAGCGCGACGATCCCGAGCTGGACGCCGAGGCCGCCGCGCTGCTGGACCGGGTCGGCCTGGCCGGGTTCGGCGAGGCCTTCCCGCATGAGCTGTCCGGCGGCATGCAGCACCGCGCGGCGTTCGCCCGGGCGCTGGCGGCGCGGCCGTCGCTGCTGCTCATGGATGAGCCGTTCGGCGCGCTCGACGCCATCACCCGGGAGCGGATGCACGAGTTCCTGCTCGGTCTGTGGGATCAGCACCGCATCACGATCATCTTCGTGACCCACGACATCGAGGAGGCCATCGTGCTCGGCGACCGGGTCGCGGTGATGGGCGGCCGGCCGCCCGGCATCCGCGAGATCATCGACGTCCCGCTGGACCGGCCCCGCGCTGCTGACAGCTCCGGCGACACCGAGGCGTTCCTGACCGTCAAGCGCAGGATCCGCGGCGCGCTGAGGAGCTGAGCAATGACCCTGCCGACCGTAGATCAGGTCTTTTCTGCCGAACGGACCGGTCAGTCACGCGACCCGGAACCCGTGCTCGCGGCCGGCCGGGACGAACATGCCGGCCTGGCCGCCTACCGGCGCGGCCGGCGCCGAGAGCGGACCCGGCGGCTGGGCACCGGGGCGCTCGGCCTGGCCATCCTGGCTGCGACCTGGCAGCTGGTCGCGGTCCTGCTGCACGATCCGGTCTTCCTGCCGTCGGTGTCCCAGACGGCGGCCAGCTTCGCGCACTACTTCGGCCGGCCCTACCCGGCGCAGGGCCAGCCGCTGTGGGCCGACGCGCTGACCAGCCTGCGCCGGGTCCTGATCGGCTTCACGGCGGGTACCGCGATCGGCGTGGCCCTGGGCGCGGCCATGTCCGCCAGCCGGGTTGTCCGGCACCTGACCGACCCGGTGATCGAGGTGCTCAGGCCGCTGCCGCCGCTCGCGTTCATCCCGCTGTTCATCATCTGGCTCGGGATCGGCGAGCTGCCCAAGGAGGTCCTGATCATGATCGGGGTGATCCCGGTCATGACGGTCACCACGGTCGCCTCGCTCGACGCGGTGCCCGAGGATCTGCGGCTGTGTGCGCGGACGCTGGGCGCCTCCCGCTGGCACACCATGGCGCGCGTGCAGATCCGCGCCGCCCTGCCTGGCATCCTCACCGGGATGCGGATCTCGATGGCGGGCGCGTGGACCAGCATCGTGGCCGCCGAGCTGATCGCGGCCTCAAGCGGTCTCGGCTACCTGATCATGCAGGCCGGCGACTACCTGAACACCGCCCTGGTCTTCTCCGGCATCATCGCCATCGCGGTCCTGGGGCTCACCCTGGACGCCTGCCTGCGCGGGCTGCTCCTGCTGGCCGACCCGAGCAGGCGGCGATGAGTGCGCCGCCTGCGTCCGGGCCGGTCAGGCGGTGAGGTAGACCGCCGACAGGTCGTCGTCGGCATGGCCGCTGGCCGCGGTCTCCCGCCAGCGCGGGAGCAGCGCGTCGGTGAGCGTGAGCGTGGCGCCGCTGGCCTGCGCGGCCTGCGCGGCGAGTTCGGCGTCCTTGAGCGCGTGCCGGAGCGCGAACGCGGGGCTGAAGTCGCCGGCCAGCATGCTGTGCGCCTTCTGCATCGCGTACGGCGCGCCCAGCGGGGTCGACTGCAACAGGTCCACGATCTGCGCCGGGTGCAGGCCCAGCCGCTGGGCGAAGGACAGGGTTTCCGCGGTGGTCTCGGTGAGGTCGGCGAGCCAGTTGTTGAGCACCAGCTTGGTCCGGGTGCCGTGGCCCGCCGGACCCAGCCAGGTGGTGGCGCGGCCGAGCACGCCGAAGATCGGGGCCAGCACGTCCCGGACCTGATCGGGGCCGCTGGCCAGGATGGTCAGCTGCCCGGCCCGGGCCGGGCCCTCGCTGCCGGAGACCGGGGCGTCGACGAACACCACCCCGGCGGCGGCGGCCAGGCCGGCCAGCCGGGCCGTCCACTCGATCCCGACGGTGGCCATCTGCACCCAGATCGTGCCCGGGCTCGCGGTCAGCAGGCCGTCCGGTCCGCTGGCCGCCTGCTCGGTGGCGGGCCCGTCGGCCAGCATGGTGATGACGACCGCGGCATCCCAGACGGCTTGCGCCGGGCTGCAGGCCACGACCGCGCCGTCCGCCTCCAGGGCCTCGGCGTGGCCGACCGTACGGTTCCAGACCCGCAGGTCGAAGCCGGCGCGGGCCAGGTTGGCGGCCATCGGGCCGCCCATACGCCCGGTGCCCAGGAGGGCGACGACCGGGTTGGCGGTCAGGTCGTGATGGTCAGGTCGGATGGATGTGATGGTCATGGTTAACGCCTCCGGCGGTTGGGTGGCCTGGGTTCAGGCTCCGGCGCGGGAGGGTGAGCCGGCGTCACCCGCCGTTGTGATTGATTGGCTTGCGCGCCAGCAGCCCGAGGGCGCGGGCCTGTTCCACCGCCTCGTGGCGGCGGTGCACGCCGAGCTTGTCGTACAGGTGGCGCATGTGGGTCTTGACCGTATTCACCGACAGGTACAGTTCGTCGGCGATCTCCGGGGCCGAGAGCTTGGTCGGCAGATAGCGCAGGACCCGGGCCTCGGCATGGCTGAGCGGCTCACGCAGCCGCGGCGGGCCGCCCGGCGACGAGCCGGGTGTCCGGCCGGCCAGCGCGGTCAGGATCTCGGCGATCAGGCCGGCGTGCGCGGTGCCAAGCCGGCGCTGGCGGTCGAGCAGGTCGGGCGCCGGATCGTACAGGAACGGGAAGAGCAGGCGTTCGGGCTCGGCGCGGTCCAGCGCCCGCTCCAGGGCGCGCCGGGCCGCACTCGCGTCGCCGAGCGCGTCGCAGGCCACGGCCTGGAGCAAGAACGCCTGGACCTCCCACAGGTGCGCGTTCTGCAGCGGGACCGAGCCGTCGACGACGGGCGCGAGCACGGCGGTCGCCGCCTGGGGGTCGTCCTGGGCGAGCCGCAGCGACGCCTCGGCGATGCGTATCTCGCCCCGGTCACGTTCCGGCGCATCCAGGCCGGCCAGGGCCTGCTCGGCTCGCCTGGTTTCGCCGGTCCGCACCAGCGTCTGCAGCAGGTGCGAGCGCAGCCGCGGGGCCAGCGTGTGCGGAGAGACGACCGATTCAGCCAGCCGTTCGGCCGTCTGGAAGGCGCGCAGGGCGGCATCGTGACGGCCGCTGATGAACTCGAGCATGCCGCGGCCGTAGACCAGCCGCATCCCCGCGGCCGGATCAGCTTCGGTCCGGAGGGTGCGTTCGGCCTGCCCGAGCGCCTGCTCCGCCTCGTCGGTCCGTCCCTGGGTGACCATCGCCACGCCCAGGGCCAGGTAGGCCACGCCGGCCACCGGCTCATCGGCCCAGCCGTGCCGCGTGGCCAGCTCGATCGCCTGCTGGCTGCGCTGCGCCCCGGCCGGGAAGGACCGCCAGCTCATCAGCTGCGCCTCGTTGGCCAGGCCGGCGACCTCCAGGTAGGGCCGGCCGATCTTGCGGGCCAGGTCGATGCCGTCCGCCAGGTGCCGGTCCGCATCCTCGAAGCGACCAGACCACACCTCGGCGGCCCCGAGGTTGATCAGCGCCAGCGCCCGCAGGTCCCCGCCCAGCGCGGGCTCGGCTGACTCGGCGGTCATCGCGGGGACCAGCAGCCGGTGCGCCTCCTCGGCCACGGCCGGGAGGTCACCGCGCTGGCGGGCCAGGCGCATGCGCGCCACGGCCAGGACCACCTGGGCGCGGACGCGCCGGTCCGCGGGAACCGAGTCCAGGGCCCGGGCGGCCAGGGCCAGGTACCGTTCGGCCTCTTGTACCGGTCCCCGGGCCAGCCGGTTGGTGGCCACCCGCGCCGCCAGCTCGGCATCACCGGCGATCACGGCGTCCGGGAACCGGCCGAGCAGTTCGTGCGCGGTGCTGCCCAGGCCGGTCAGGCCCAGGCCGATCCACTGGTCCGACAGCACGCGCGCGGCCAGGGCCCAGTCCTGCGCGGCCTGAGCCTGGCGGACCGCCTCGATCGGATACCCGTGCCCGGCGTACCACCCGGCGGCCGCGTCGTGCAGCGCGGGCAGCTCGGCCGCCGCGCTCCCGCGCAGCTCCAGCTGCAGGAGATCGGCGAACAGCTGGTGGTAGCGGAACCAGGACCGGCGCGCGTCCAGGGAGATGACGAACGCGCCCGCCTCCTCGAGCTGCTGCAAGATCCGCTCCCCGCCCGAGCCTCCGGTCAGCAGGTCGGCCAGCTCGCCGTTGACCCGGTCCAGGATCGAGGTTCGCAGCAGCAGCCGCCGGGCCGCCTCGCTCTGCCGCTCAAGCACCTCGGCCAGCAGGTACTCGGCGACCGTGCGCTCGCTGCCGCCGAACTCGGCCGCGAACCGCTCCGGATCGGGATGCCCGGCCAGCGACAGCGCCGCCAGCCGCAGCCCCGCCGCCCAGCCCTCGGTCCGCTCATACAGGTTCTCCAGCGCCGGCCCGGACAGCTCGACCCCGGCCGCGTCCAGCAGCGCCCGCGCCTCCGTCCGGCTGAACCGCAGATCGGCGGTGCGGATCTCGGTGAGCTCGCCGGCCAAGCGCAGCCGGTGCAGGCCCAGCCGCAGGTCATGGCGGGTGACCAGGACGAACCGCAGGGCGGGCGGCGCGCGCATGACCAGCAGCTCCAGCTGGCGCAGCGCCTCCGCCGAGTCCAGCTCGTGCAGATCATCGATCACCAGCCAGACCCGGTCCGGCAGCGAGGCGAGGTCTTCCAGCAGCCGTTCGACCACGGTCCAGCCGTCCAGGTCGGGCGCCACCGTCAGCTCTCGTACCAGCGCGGACCCGATGGCTGTGGCGCGCAGCGCGTCGGCCACCGAGATCCACAACCGCTGCGGGCCGCCCTCGCCCGGCGCCGCCACCCAGGCGGCCCGCAGGCCGAGCCCCGACTCGGCGATCCAGGACCGGAGCAGGACCGTCTTGCCGCTCCCCGGGGGCGCCGACACCTGCACGACGCGCTGCGCCTGCGTCAGCCGCCGGAACAGCGCGGGGCGCGAGACAACGCTATCCCTGACAGCCGGGCCGTCGGTGGCCCCGGGCTCTGTGGCCCCAGGTAGGGCGGCAAGCTCCACGGCGGATCTCCTCGGCAGGCCCCGGTCCAACAGTACGCCGGGGCGGCCGCGAATCACCCCGCTGTGTGAGGCCGGCTCACCCGGCCGACGGTGAGCCTGAGGCCATCGCATCTATCGACCGAAGGGAACCGGATATGACCGCCATACAGGTACGCAGCCGGCCCAGCCAGCCGTCGCCGGCTGGACGCAGCGGCCCCGCCGTCCCGCGGCAGGTCGCGTTCTGGCTGCTGGCGCTGGTGCTGACCGTCACCATGCTCGGCACCACCCTGCCGACCCCGCTTTACGTCATCTACCAGGGGCGCTGGCACTTCTCCGCGGCCCTGGTCACGGTGACCTTCGCGGTCTACGCCGCGGCGGTGATCGCGACGTTGCTGCTAGCCGGGCGCGCCTCGGACCAGGCCGGGCGCAGGCCGGTGCTGGCCGCAGCCCTGGCGGCCAGCACGCTGAGCACCGTTCTGTTCATCCTGGCCCCCAACCTGGGGACGCTCATCGCGGCCCGGATCGTGTCGGGGCTGTCGGCGGGCCTGATGACGGGCACCGCGACGGCCACGCTCACCGAACTGACCCCGGCCTCGGCCAGCCGCCGGGCGTCGCTGGTGGCCACGGCGGCGAACATGGCCGGCCTGGGCCTGGGCCCCTTGATCGCTGGACTGTTCGCCCAGTACGCGCCGCACCCCACGACGCTGGTGTTCGAGGTCTACCTGGCGGTCCTGGCGGTGGCGGCCTTCATGGTGCTGCTCGTGCCCGAGACGGTGCCGCTGCGCACCCGGCCCGCCCTGCGCTTCGCCGGGCTGGGTATCCCGGAACGGGGGCGGGCTGAGTTCATCGCCGCCAGCGTGGCCGGCTTCGCGGCCTTCGCCCTGCTCGGCCTGTTCAGCTCCCTAGTGCCCGGCTTCCTGGCGGGTCAGCTGCATCAGGGCAGCCACGCCGTCCAGGGCGCCGTCGTGTTCCTGCTGCTCGCGGTGGGGGCGGTCACCCAGGTCGCCGTATCACGGTTCGACGGCCGGCGGGTGGTACTGGCCGGTCTGAGCCTGTTCGTGGCCGCGCTCGCCCTGATCGTCGCCGCCCTGGCCCAGTCCGCGATGGCCCTGTTCCTGGGCGGCACGGTCGTCGGCGGCGTAGCCGTCGGCGCCATCTTCCTGGGCAGCCTGGCCACCGCCAACCGCCTGGCCCCGCCCGAGCGGCGCGGGCACGCCATCTCCGCCTTCTTCGTGGCGTGCTACGCCGGCCTGATCATTCCGGTGGTCGGCGTGGGCGTGCTGTCGCAGTTCACCGGCACCTTCCCGGCCGTGCTGACCTTCTCTATCCTGCTCGCGGCGCTGTGCCTGTTCTCGATCTCCCGCTTCGTCCCGGTCCGCGACCTCCGATGAGGTATCAGATCCGCATCCGAGGCCAGCTGGGCCGGACGATGCTGGCCGCGTTCCCCGACCTGCACGCGCAGGCTCAGGGCGAGGGCACGCTGCTGACCGGCGTCCTGCCCGACCAGGCGGCGCTGCACGGCGTGCTGGCCCGGATCGAGGCGCTGGGCCTGGAACTGCTCGAGGTCCGGCGGCTGGAGGGCGACCGCCGCGAATCACCTAGCGGTGTGACGCCGGCTCACCCTGGCGCCCGGAACGCTGAAGCCAGCTGACCTTCGAAGGACCCTGACATGACTACGACCACCCAGGCCGAGGTCGCACCGGCCGCCAGCAACAACCGCTCGTTCCTGCTCGAGCGGGTCCAGCCCGCGCTGAGCGGGCTGATGGACGGCTCGCTGTCCACCCTGGCCCCGATATTCGCGGTGGTCCTGGCCACCCACCACCCGCTGACCGCGTTCTTCACCGGCGCCGCGACCGCGCTGGGCGCGGGCGTGAGCATGGCCTTCTCCGAAGGACTGTCCGACACCGGTGACCTCACCGGGCGCGGGAACCCGGTGCTCCGCGGCGCGATCACCGGCGGCGGGACGTTCGCGGGCGGCATCTTCCACACCCTGCCGTTCCTGATTCCCGGCTACAGCGCGGCGATCAGCGCCGCGATCATCGTCGTCGCCACCGAGCTGCTTACCCTGGCCTGGCTCCGACACAGGTTCTTCCGGACCAGCTTCGCCCGGTCGTTCCTCGCGGTCACCGTCGGCGGAGCCATCATCGCCGGCCTGAGCGCCGGCCTGGGCCTGCTCGCGGCGTCCTGACCCCACTTCCATCTCGTCAAAGGAGAAAATGACATGAACACCTTCCTTCCCACTACCCGGCTCGGCTGGACCGGCATGTTCCTGACCCGGGTCGGCTTCGGGGCCTGGGCCATCGGCGGCGGCGACTGGGCCTACGCCTGGGGCCACCAGGACGACGCCGCCTCCGTGGCCGCGATCCGGCACGCGGTGGAGTCCGGGATCAACTGGATCGACACCGCCGCCGTCTACGGGCTGGGACACTCCGAAGAGGTCGTGGCGGCCGCGCTGGCCGGCCTGCCCGAGGCGGACCGGCCCTACGTCTTCACCAAGGGCGGCCAGGTCTGGGATCCAGCCGACCGGTCCGCGAAGCCTCGGCGGGTCGGCGCGCCGGCCAGCATCAGGACCGAGGTGGAGGCCTCGCTGCGGCGGCTGCGGGTCGAGCAGATCGACCTGTACCAGATGCACTGGCCGGCCGAGGACGGCACGCCGGTGCAGGAGTACTGGCAAGTCTTCACCGACCTCAAGCGCGAGGGCAAGATCCGCGCGGCCGGGCTGTCCAACCACGGCATCCTCCAGCTGGAGGCGGCGGAGGAGATCGGCGCGGTGGAGG
>Ga0187809_10001042_pt1 | contig 13605 bp, 9 predicted proteins | sample NC_wetland_sal_i_8_FD_132415 | JGI IMG/M metagenome (GOLD analysis project Ga0187809, IMG submission 132415) | Wetland sediment microbial communities from Neuse River Estuary, North Carolina, USA - ASW_4 | ecosystem: Environmental > Aquatic > Freshwater > Wetlands > Sediment | place: USA: North... | reverse complement strand
GCTCGCCGCCAACCTGACCACCCAGGTGCGCGCCATCGCCGAGGTCGCCACCGCGGTGACCAAGGGCGACCTGACCCGCTCCATCCAGGTGGATGCGCGCGGCGAGGTGGCGGAGCTGAAGGACAACATCAACACCATGATCGGCAACCTCCGTCTGACGACGGAGCGCAACACCGAACAGGACTGGCTGAAGACCAACCTCGCGCGCTTCACCAACATGCTGCAGGGCCAGCGCGACCTTGCCACCGTCGGCCGCATGCTGCTGTCGGAACTTGCGCCGCTGGTCGGTGCGCAGAACGGCGTGATCTACCTGGTGGATTCCGAGATCGCCCCGAACCTGCGCCTGCTCGCCGCCTATGCCGACGACGAGAACGAGGGGCATCCGCAGCATCTCGCCTTCGGCCAGGGGCTGATCGGCCAATGCGCCGCCGATGGCCGCCGCATGCTGCTGACCGGCCTGTCGCCTTCGGTCACGCCGATCCGCTCCGGCCTGTTCCGCGCCAACCCGACCAACGTCGTCGTGCTGCCGGTGATGTTCGAAGGCCAGGTCAAGGCGGTGATCGAACTCGGCTCCCTCGGTTCCTTCACCGAGCTGCAGATGTCGTTCCTGGAACAGCTGACCGGCGGCATCGGCATCGTGCTGAACTCGATCGAGGCCACGATGCAGACCGAGGGCCTGCTGAAGCAGTCGCAGCAGCTCGCCGCCGAACTGCAGACGCAGCAGCGCGAGCTGCAGCAGACCAACGACCAGCTGGAACAGAAGGCACAGCAGCTGGCGGAACAGAACGTCGAGGTGGAACGCAAGAACCAGGAAATCGAACAGGCCAGGCGGGCGCTGGAGGAAAAGGCGGCGGAGCTGGCGCTGACCTCGAAATACAAGTCGGAATTCCTGGCCAACATGTCGCACGAGCTGCGCACCCCGCTGAACTCCATCCTGATCCTGGGCCAGCAGCTCGGCGACAACCCGGAAGGCAATCTGTCGCCGCGGCAGGTCGAGTTCGCCCGCACGATCCACGGCGCCGGCACCGACCTGTTGAACCTGATCAGCGACATCCTGGACCTGTCGAAGATCGAGTCCGGCACGGTGTCGGTGGAAGCCGAGGAAATCCTGCTGCTCAACCTGCAGGAGACGGTCACGCGCCCGTTCCGTCACGAGGCGGAAAGCCGCGGCCTGTTCTTCGACATCGCCATCGATCCGACGCTGCGCAGCATCACCACCGACTCCAAGCGGGTGCAGCAGGTGCTGAAGAACCTGCTGTCCAACGCCTTCAAGTTCACCGACCAGGGCGGCGTGCAGCTGCGCATCCGCGCGGTGACCAGCGGCTGGACCGAGGGACATCCGGTGCTGCAGCACAGCCCGGCCGTGGTGGCGTTCGAAGTGAAGGACACCGGCATCGGCATCCCGCCGGAAAAGCAGCGCATCATCTTCGAGGCGTTCCAGCAGGCGGACGCCAGCACCAACCGCAAATACGGCGGCACCGGGCTTGGCCTGGCAATCAGCCGCGAACTGTCCTTCCTGCTGGGCGGCGAGATCCAGCTGCACAGCCAGCCCGGCGTCGGCAGCACCTTCACCCTGTACCTGCCGCTGACCTACACCGGCCCGACCGGTGCATCCGGCTCGACGCTCATTGCGGCCCCGCCGCGGCAGGAAACCAGCGCCGGCAGCTTCAACCCGGCACGGTTGAACGACCGGCTGGCCGAAGCGGTCCCCGACGACCGGCAGAACCTGCAATCCGGCGACACCGTGCTGCTGGTGGTGGAGGACGATCCGCACTACGCGCGGGTGATCGCCGACCTGGCGCATGACAAGGGACTGAAGGTGCTGGTCGCCAACCGCGGCGCCGACGCGCTGGCACTGGCGCGCGAATTCCAGCCCACCGCCGTTTCGCTCGACATCTTCCTGCCCGACATGCTTGGCTGGTCGGTGCTGAGCCAGCTGAAGCAGAACCCGGCGACGCGGCACATCCCGGTGCAGATCGTCACGCTGGAGGAAGACCGCCAGCATGGCCTGGCGCGCGGCGCCTTCAGCTTCATGACCAAGCCCACCACGTCGGAAGGACTGCTCGCCGCGCTGACGCAGATCACCGACTACGCCAGGCCGCGCCGCCGCCGCCTGATGGTGGTGGAAGACAACCCGATGGAGCAGCTGTCGATCGCCGAACTGCTCGGGCACGACGATATCGAGATCGAAACCGTGGAGACGGGAAAGCACGCGATCGAGCGGCTGCGCGAGGAACCGGCGGATTGCGTGGTGCTGGATCTGCGCCTGCCTGACATGACCGGCTTCGAGGTGCTGGCGCGCATCCGCGACGATGCCAGCCTGGCGAACATCCCGGTGGTGGTGTTCACCGGCCGCGAATTGTCGCCCGAGGAGGATGCGCAGCTGCACACCATGGCCCGCAGCGTCGTTGTGAAGGGCGTGGAATCGCCCGAACGCCTGCTGGACGAAACCGCGCTGTTCCTGCACCGGATCGTTGCCGATCTGCCGCGGGAGAAGCAGGACATGCTGGAACGGCTGCACAGCTCCGACGAGGATCTGGTCGGCCAGAAAGTGCTGCTGGTGGACGACGATCCGCGCAACATCTTCGCCCTGTCCAGCGTGCTGGAACGGCGCGGCATGCAGGTGCTGACCGCGAGTACCGGCCGTGAAGCGATCGCAATTCTGGAATCCGAATCGTCCGTCGCGATCGTGCTGATGGACATCATGATGCCAGAAATGGACGGCTATCAGACAACGGAAGTGATTCGCGGGAACCCGGCATTCCGCCGCCTGCCGATCATCGCCCTGACGGCCAAGGCCATGAAGGGCGACCGAGAGAAATGCCTGGACGCCGGCGCGTCGGACTACCTGGCCAAGCCGGTGAACACGGAGCAGCTGCTGTCCGCCTTGCGGATCTGGCTGCACCGGTGAAGAGAGGCCCTGAATGAACCTCGCCGTTCCGGACTCCGCCGACCGGATCAATATCCTTCTCGTGGATGACCAGCCGGCCAAGCTGCTCAGCTACGAAACCATCCTGGAGCAGCTCGGGGAGAACCTGCTGAAGGCGCGTTCGGCCAACGAAGCGCTGCAGTTGCTGCTGAAGAACGAGGTCGCGGTCATCCTGACCGATGTCTGCATGCCCGACCTCGACGGTTTCGAGCTGGCACAGATGATCCGCGACCATCCGCGCTTCCAGCGCACCGCGATCATCTTCGTCTCGGCCGTGCAGATCTCCGACCTCGACCTGCTGCGCGGCTACGAAATGGGCGGCGTGGATTACGTGCCGGTGCCGGTGGTGCCGGAACTGCTGCGCGCCAAGCTGCGGGTATTCGCCGACCTGTACCGCAAGACGCGGCAGCTGGAGCTGCTCAACGGCGAGCTGGAACGCCGCGTGGAGGAACGCACCGCCGAACTGGCCCGCGCCAATGCGGAACTGGAACAACGCGTCGAGCAGCGCACCCGCGAACGCGAGCAGGCCATGGCGCAGGTGCACGAGATGCAGAAGATGGAGAGCCTGGGCCAGCTTACCGGCGGCGTTGCGCACGACTTCAACAACCTGCTGATGGCGGTCCTGGGCAATCTGGAAATGCTGCGCAAGCGCGTGCCGGAGGAGCCGCGGCTGCTGCGGCTGATCGACGGCGCCATGCAGGGAGCGGAACGCGGCGCCACGCTGACCCGGCGCATGCTGGCCTTCGCGCGCCGCCAGGATCTGCGGCCGCAGACCGTCGACGTCGCCAAGGTGTTCGAGAGCATGCGCGAGATGCTGTGCCGCACCCTCGGCCCCACCATCCAGATCAGCACAGAGTTCCGCGGCGAACTGCCGGCGATCCGCGTCGATCCCAACCAGCTCGAACTCGCCGTGCTGAACCTGGCGCTGAATGCGCGCGATGCCATGCCGGTGGGCGGCCAGTTGGGTATCAGCGCCCGGCGGATGCCGGCCGAGGCGGGACCGGCCGGACTGCGCCTGGGCGACTATGTCTGCATCGCCGTGGAAGATTCCGGCAGCGGCATGGACGAGATCACCGTGCGGCGCGCCACCGAGCCGTTTTTCACCACCAAGGGCGCCGGCAAGGGAACCGGCCTCGGACTGTCGATGGTGCACGGCCTGGCCGCGCAATCCGGCGGCGCGCTGCACATCCGCAGCCGCGTGGGCCAGGGCACCACGATCGAATTGTGGCTGCCGGTCTCCGACCGCATCGCCAGCGACCCCGACCAGCCTGTCACCGCGCCGGTCAATCTGCGGCCGCATGGCCGTGTGCTGCTGGTGGACGACGATCCGCTGATCCTGTCGGCGACGGCGGCGCTGCTGGAGGATCTGGGCCAGACGGTGCTGGAAGCCGGCTCAGGCCAGGCCGCCCTGGATTTGCTGCAGGCCGGCGCGCAGGTCGACCTGGTGCTGACCGACCACGCCATGCCTGTCATGAGCGGCACCGAACTGGCGCGGCGGATCCGCGCGCGGTATCCGGGGCTGCCGATCATCCTGGTCAGCGGCTATGCCGAACTGCCGAACGGCGAGGAGCCCGATCTGCCGCGCCTGTCAAAGCCGTACCAGCAGGACGCGCTGGCGGCGGCGATCGCCCGGGTTCTCAGCCCGGGAGAGGATTCCGGGAAGGTGGTGCCGTTCGATTTGGCGCGGCGCGCCTGAACGGACAGGCCAGCTGCGGCGAAATGACAACTGCCGCAATCGGCGCGCCTCGCCGCCGCTGGCACCGACAGGTAGCGGCGCGCCTGTGGCGTGGCGATCTCCGCGTGGCTGCGCACGGTGTGCGGCCCGTCCATCAGCTGCGCTCCACCGCCACCGCCGCGGCATCCAGCGCCGCCGCGATGGCGTCCGCCGCCGCCGGGTCGATCGCACCCCGCCGCAGCCGCAGCCGCAATGCCAGCTTCAGGTTCTCCATGCCGCGCAGCACCGGCGCCGGGACGCCGTCGGGGGAGCCCTCGCCGCTGCCGATCCGTGCGAACAGCGCCTCGGCCGCGGCGCGGTTGGCGGTGAGGAAGGCTTCGCCCTCGGCGGTGATCCGGTAGCGCTTGCGACCGGACGGCTCGGTTTCCACCGCGGCGTAGCCCATGTCCTCCAGCCAGGCGAGGGTCGGATACATCACGCCGGGGCTGGGGCTGTAGCTGCCGCCGGTGCGCTCCTCGATCGCCTTGATCAGTTCGTAGCCGTGACGCGGCTGGTCGCCGATCATGGCGAGGGCGAGCAGCCGCAATTCGCCGTAGTCGAACATCCGGCCGCTGCGCCGGCCACCGGAGCGGTGGCCATGGTGATGATCGTGGTGCCCCATGTGACGGCGATCCGCCAGGTCCTCGGGGAATGCGAAGTGGCGGGCTGAACCGCCGTGGAATCTGTGTCTCATGGCGACGAAGATAGGGCTAGATATATCGAAATTCAAGATATATCGAAACCTGCCCCGCGGGCCGGCCGCCACTTCCGGCTAAACCCCGGCGTCGGAGCACGCTTGCGCCCTCCGGTTGCCGGCCACAGGTTCAGGGTTATCTCGAGACCGCCGAGCCGCAGCAGCCGATGCCGCGGACGGAGGTCCGCCGTCATTCCGGGAGGAGCCCGCCCATGTCCGCTTCCGCGCCATCGGATCACCGAACCGCTGCGCTTCCGACGCCCCGCGACCCGCATCTGCGCAAGCTCGCCGACTGCATCCGCGCCCTGGCGATGGACGCGGTGCAGCACGCCAACAGCGGCCATCCCGGCATGCCGATGGGCATGGCCGACATCGCCACCGTGCTCTACTCCGACTTCCTGCGCTTCGACGCCGCCGATCCGCACTGGCTGGACCGCGATCGCTTCGTGATCTCCAACGGCCACGGCTCGATGCTGCTGTATGCGCTGCTCTATTTGACCGGCGTGCACGACATGCCGATCGAGCAGATCGAAAAATTCCGCCAGATCGACAGCCGCACGCCGGGCCATCCGGAATACCACCACTCCGACGGCATCGAGACCACCACCGGCCCGCTCGGCCAGGGGCTGGCCAATTCCGTCGGCATGGCACTGGCCGAACGCATCATGAATGCGCGGTTCGGCGACGAGCTGGTGAACCATTTCACCTATGTGTTCATGGGCGACGGCTGCCTGATGGAAGGCATCAGCCACGAGGCGATTTCCCTGGCCGGTCACCTGCGTCTCGGCAAGCTGATCGCATTCTTCGACAACAACAGCATCTCGATCGACGGCCCGACCGGGTTGGCGGTGTCGGACGACCAGACCGAACGGTTCCGTGCCGCCCACTGGCACGTGCAGGAGATCGACGGCCACGACACCGACGCGATCCGTGATGCGATCCGCGCCGCGCAGGCGGTGACCGACCGGCCGTCGATGATCTCCTGCCGCACCATCATCGGCTTCGGCCTGCCGACCAAGGCCGGCACGCAGAAGGCGCACAGCGACGCACCGGGCGCCGAGGAGATCGCCGGCGCCCGCAAGCTGCTTGGCTGGGATTCGCCGCCCTTCGAAATCCCGCGGGACCTGCTGGACGCCTGGCGCGGGATCGGCGCCAAGGGGCGGGACGCCCGCATGCAATGGGCCGACCGGGTGACGGCGGCGCCGGACGGCAAGCGGCAGGATTTCGAGCGGCGCACGCGTGGCGAGCTGCCGTCCGGCTGGCGCAGCGCCATCGCCGCCGTTCGAGAGGAGTTCCTGTCCTCCGGCAAGGACATGGCCACCCGCGCGGCCAGCGGCGCCGTGCTGAACCACTTGTTCGACGCCATCCCCGAACTCCTCGGCGGTTCCGCCGACCTGACGCCATCGAACAACACCAAGGCGAAGAACCAGGTGGAGATCCGGCCCGGCGAGTACGGCGGCTCCTACGTGCATTACGGCGTGCGGGAACACGGCATGGCGGCGGCGATGAACGGCATCGCGCTGCATGGCGGGCTGATCCCCTATGGCGGCACGTTCCTGACCTTCTCCGACTACGCCCGCCCCGCCATCCGGCTGGCGGCGATGATGGAGGTGCGGACGATCTTCGTGATGACGCATGATTCGATCGGCCTGGGCGAGGACGGCCCGACGCACCAGCCGGTCGAGCATCTGGCCGCGCTGCGCGCCATCCCGCATTTGGCGGTGTATCGGCCGGGAGATCCGATCGAGACCGCGGAGTGCTGGGAGGCGATCATGGACACGCCGCGCCAGGCCGCACTGATCGCGCTGTCGCGCCAGGGCATGCCGCTGCTGCGCCGCGAGGCCGGCAGCGAGAACCGCAGCGCCCGCGGCGGCTACGTGCTGGCGGAGGCGGAAGGCGGTCCTCGGCGGATGACGCTGCTGGCGACCGGCTCGGAGCTGCATTTGGCCGTGCAGGCGCGCAGCGTGCTGCAGCAGGAGGGCGTGCCGACCGCGGTGGTGTCGCTGCCGTGCTTCGAACGCTTCGAGGCGCAGGACGCCGCGTATCGCCGTTCAGTGCTGGGTGACGAAAGCGTGGCGCGCGTCGCGGTGGAGGCCGGGGTGGAAAGCTGCTGGGGCCGCTATCTGGGCTTTGCCGGGCGCTTCGTCGGGATGCACAGCTTCGGCGCGTCCGGCAAGGGCAGCGACGTTTTCCGCAAGTTCGGCATTACCGCGGATGCAGTGGTGGCGGCGGCGCGGGAGGCTTTGGCGGGGCGATAGGCTGCAACCCGAGCGGCGTCCGGCCGGTGCACCGGGACCGGCGTTTCACCCTCCCCGCGTCATGGTCGGCGAAGGCCGACCATCCACGACTTGCTGTAGCGGTCCCGGAGTAAGACGTGGATGGTCCGCCTTCGCGGACCATGACACGGGGACGTCAGGATTGTAGCGCTTGTTTCCTGACGACCACTTACGTCTGTATCATGTGGTCTGAGGCACAGACGTGGGTGGCCGGCCTACGCCGGCCCATGACGCGTTGTGTGCGACCCGCCGGAACTGTGGCGCTAATTCCTACGGATCGCCATCAGCGCCGGATGCGCGCGGCGGATGTGGTTCAGCTCACCGCCCTCGGCGACGATATTGCCGGGCGCATGGGCGAAAGGCACGCGCCGTTGGAGGGGCGGCTCGTCATGGCGCAAGTGATGAGCCGCCCCTCTCCCGCGTCCGCTTCGCGGCCCAACGCCGCAAGCGGGAGAAGTGAGTCAGGGCGCGGCGTGCGCCTGATCGCTCCCGTTGGCGCCATTTCCCCGGCGCGGCGGTTCGCTGGCGGACGTGCGGGACACTTCCGCGCCCTCCTTGCGCGCGGCCTGCATGCCGGCATCCGTGGCAGCCCGCACCACCCGCGCGCCCCGCTGCAGCATGTCCTGCGCCATGCCCTGCGCCGCGCCGGCCATCCGCTCGCCGGCCGCACCGAACTGCCGCTCCTCAAACTCCGTCCGCGGCAGCAGCGCACCGAACAGCGCGCCCGCTGTCATGGCCATCGCCGAGAGCAGCAGCGGATTCTCGGTGACCGCTTGCGCGAGCCGGCCACCCGCATCGAAGGCATAGGCCCCAGCCTGCGACGTGCGGTCGCGCACGCTTCCCGCCATGTCACGGCCGGAAGCGGCCAAGTCGCCGGCCATGCTCCCGGCCCGGCGCATGCCTTCTCCGGCGGAGTCACGCCATGAGCCGGCGGTCTCCCGCGCCTGGTCCAGCGCCTGCCGCACGCGCTCGGAAAACGCCTCCGCGGTTTCCTGCGCCTGCCGCATGACGCCGAGCGCCTTGCCTTGCGCCTCGGCAACGCGCGCACGGAATGCGTCTTCGGATTCATTCGCCGCACGCGTCACCGCGGCGCCCGCACGATGCGTGCGCTCCGCCATGTCATCGCGCATGTCATCGCGCGCCGTGCGCGGCACCGAACCGGCACCGCCGTACGGCACCAGCGCGCGCGACGACGACGCGGCTGCACCGTTGCCGCGCATCGAGCCGGCCGCGGCCAGCCAGGCAATGCCGATGCCGGTCAGCGCCACCGGCAGGGGATTGTCGCGAACCTGCGCACCGAGGTTCTGGGCGAACACGGCGCCCTGGCCGTTGCGCAGGTACGACAGGCCTTCATCCAGCAACTGGCCCGGCGACAGGCGGCGGGTCAGCTCGTCCAGATGGCTGCCGAGGCGGGCACGGGTCTGCGCCAGCTCGTGTTCGATGGCAGCGGGATCGTTCGGAGTGTCGCTCATGCCGCATGCTCCTTCACGGTGCGCGCATCGGCCTGGAGGCTTGCCGCGGTCCGATCCGGCATCATCTCGGCCGGCTGCAACGCCTTGCGGGCGCCGAGGGCAAGAACGCCGCCGATCGCCAGAACCACGAAGCCGATGATCAGCAAGGAAGCCCAGGTGGGGATCGTCAGTGCCAGCGCCTGGGCCACGCCAAGCAGCAGCACGACGAGCCCGGCATAGGCCAGGAACATGGCGCCAACCAGCGAGACCAGGCCGGCGACCAGGCGGTTGGTCTTCTGCTCGAACTCGGCGCGGGCGAGCCTGACTTCACCGCGCAGCAGGGTGCCCGCGTCGTCGGCCAGCCCGCCGACCACCTCCCGCAGGCTCATGCGATGTTCAATGTTCAAGGCCGGTCCTCCTGGTTTCGGCGCGGGAATCGTCCCAGCTGCCGGATTGCTGCGGTTCGGAGCGGTTTCCGCCGATGTCCCCGGCAGCCTGTCGGGCGCCCGCCATCGCGTGGCTGGTTTCGCGTCGCGCCGCCGCCATGGCCTCGCCGGCGACGTCCGACAGGCCCTCGGCGGCCGGCGCCGCGGCCGAACGAACGGCGCGCATCGCAGCGAAGCCGGCGGCGAAGGCGGCGCCGGCGACCAGCATCGGCTGCCGCCGCGACAAATCCTCCGCGCGTCCCAGCATGCTGCGCAGGTCGTTGGTGCGCAGCGCATCCGACAACTGCGCGAGTTCTTCGGCCCCGCGCGACACCAGGTCGGCCAGCCAGGGTTCCTGCTGCTTCAGTCGTTCTGCAGCCCCACGCACCGCATCGGCGGCGTGGTCCACCCCCTCCGCCGCACGGTTCTTGCCGGATTCCGCCCGATCCTGCGCCTGGGACAAAGCCTCGTTCCCGGCGTCGCGTGCCTGACCGGCCACTTCGCCGGTGTCCGTTGCAGCGTTAGCGCCGAGGCTGCCTGCGTGCCCGTCATCGGGGCCGGGCCGCCCCTGTTCCTGTGCCATTCCCTGTTCCTGCCGTTTTTGCGCAATGCCGAAGCGCAACGCGGCGATGCAGGTGGCAGTTCCTGGCGGGAACGTTCCGAAAATCCGGTGCCAGCCCAGGGTTTGCTGGCAGGCACTGCACAAATCGGGCGCGGGGCGTCAGCGCGGCGGCATGCGCAGCGCACCATCCAGCCGGATCACTTCACCGTTGAGGAAACGGTTGGCGAGAATATGCCCGACCAGCGCGGCGTATTCCTCCGGGCGGCCGAGGCGTTGCGGGTAGGGAATGCCGGCGCCGAGGCTCTGCTGCACCTCCGGCGGCAATCCCTCCACCATCGGCGTGTTGAACAGGCCAGGCGCGATGGTCACCACCCGCACCCCCGCCCGCGCCAGTTCGCGTGCCGCCGGCAGGGTGAGCGCCGCGACGCCGCCCTTCGATGCGGCATAGGCCGCCTGCCCCACCTGGCCTTCGTACGCCGCAATCGAGGCGGTGTTGACGATCACCCCGCGCTCGCCCTCCTCCAGCGGGTCCAGGGCGCTCATCGCCGCGGCGGACAGGCGCAGCAGGTTGAACGTGCCGATCAGGTTGATGCGGATCACCCGCTCGAACGCGTCCAGCTTCAGCGGCCCGTCGCGGCCGACGATGCGGCCGGCGGTGCCGACCCCGGCGCAGTTCACCAGCACCCGCTCCACACCATGCCTCGCCCGGGCGGCGGCGAGCGCGGCTTCGGCGGAGGCTGCGTCCGCCACGTCGCAGGCCACGCCCAGTCCGCCGATCCTCGCGGCACTGGCTTCCGCCGCGGATTGGTTGATGTCCAGCACCGCGACGCGGGCGCCGGCCTGCGCCAGAAACGCCGCCGTCGCCGCGCCGAGGCCGGAGCCGCCGCCCGTCACCACCGCCGCCTGTCCGTCCAGCCGCATGCCCTGCCTCCCGCATCCTGCGCCACCGAAGTTAGTTGGGTGGGAAACCAGCTTGCAAGCCCCGCGCCGGCCACGCATGCTGCGCCACATGTCCGACCACCGCGCAATCCTGACCGACAAGCTCGGCTTCCACCTGCGGCTGGCGCACGAGGCGGCGCAGCAGAGCCTCGCCGCCAGGCTTGCGGAGACCGGGCTGGCGCCGGTGCACGCGGATGCGCTGGCGCTGATCGGCGCGCATCCGGGGATCAAGCCCTCGGAGATCGCACATGCGCTGGGCCGCGACCGTTCCAGCATCACCGCCGCTCTGCGTGTGCTGGAGCGCAGGAACCTGGTCCGGCGGCAGGCGACCACGCGGGACCGGCGGTCCACTCTGCTGCATCTGACCGATGCCGGAAGCGCCACGCTGCAGTCCATTTCCGCAATGGTCCAATCGCAGGACGCGTTGCTTGACCGCATCGTCGGACCGGAAGACAAACTCCGGCTCATCGAGTTGCTGCATCGCATTCATGCGGCGCTGGCCTCGGGAGGAAACACGCGATGACCCACGCCGCGTACCAGCAGGCCTACACCGCATGGCAGCGCGATCCGCACGCCTGGTGGGAAGAGGCCGCCGCGGGCATCAGTTGGGATCGGCGCTGGGACGCGGTGTTCGACGCCTCGACGGGACCGTACGGCCGGTGGTTTCCCGGCGCGCGCCTGAACACCTGCTTCAACTGCCTGGACCGCCACGTGGCAAACGGTCGTGGCGGTCAGACGGCGCTGATCTGGGACAGCGCCATGACCAACCGGATCGAGCGTTTCACCTACGGCGAATTGCTGGCCCGCACCGCCAAGGTCGCTGGCGCGCTGGCGCAACTCGGGGTCAGGGCCGGCGACCGCGTGGTGATCTATATGCCGATGGTGCCGGAAGCGGCCATCGCCATGCTCGCCTGCGCGCGCCTGGGGGCGATCCATTCGGTGGTGTTCGGCGGGTTCGCCGCGGCGGAGCTTTCGTCGCGCATCGCCGATGCGCGTCCGAAGGTGGTCGTCTCCGCCTCCTGCGGGCTGGAGCCCGGCCGGGTGGTGCAATACAAGCCGCTGCTCGACGCGGCGATCGCGCTGTCGCCGCATAAGCCGGATGCCTGCCTGATCCTGCAGCGCGAGCAGGCGGCAGCGAAGATGCAGCCCGGACGCGACCACGATTTTTCCGCGGCCGAAGCTGCTGCCGAACCGCATGACTGCGTGCCGGTGGCGGCGACCGATCCGCTGTACATCCTCTACACGTCAGGCACGACCGGGCGGCCGAAGGGCATCCTGCGCGACAATGGCGGGCATGCGGTGGCGCTGTGGAACTCCATGCGCATGATCTACGGGCTGGACGCCGGCGACGTGTTCTGGACCGCGTCGGATGTCGGCTGGGTGGTCGGCCACAGCTACATCGTCTATGCGCCGCTGCTGCGCGGCTGCACGAGCATCATGTACGAGGGCAAGCCGGTCGGCACGCCGGATGCCGGCGCGTTCTGGCGGGTGTGCGCGCAGCACAGTCCGCGCGTGCTGTTCACCGCGCCCACCGCGATCCGCGCCATCAAGCAGCAGGACCCGGACGGCAAGCTGCTGCGCGCGCACGACCTGTCGAAGCTGGAGGCGCTGTATCTGGCCGGCGAGCGCTGCGACCCGCCGACCGCCACCTGGGCGACGGAGCTGCTTGGCAAGCCGGTGGTGGACCATTGGTGGCAGACGGAAACCGGCTGGCCGATCACTTCGGGCTTCCGGCAATACGGGCTGTTCGCGTTCAAGCCCGGCTCCGGCGGACGGCCGAGCCCGGGCTATGATCTGCATGCGGTGGATGACGAGGGGCGCGTGCTGCCGCAGGGACAGAGCGGCAACCTGTCGCTGCGCCTGCCGCTGCCACCCGGCTGCGCTCCCACGTTGTGGGAGAACGACGAGGGCTATCACACCGCCTACCTGTCCGACTTCCCCGGCTGGTACCGCACCGGCGACGCCGGGGTGGTAGATACCGACGGCGACGTGTGGGTGATGGGGCGCACCGACGACGTGATCAACGTGGCGGGCCACCGGCTGTCCACCGGCTCGATCGAGGAGGTGCTGGCCTCGCACCCGGATGTCGCCGAATGCGCGGTGGTCGGCGCCGCGGACGCGCTGAAGGGCCAGGCGCCACTCGGGTTGGTGGTGCTGAAGGCGGGGGTGAACCGCCCGCATGGGGAGATTGCCGCGGAGCTGGTGGCGCTGGTGCGGGAGCGGATCGGACCGGTGGCCAGTTTCCGCGACGCGCGCGTGGTGCCGCGGCTGCCGAAGACGCGGTCCGGCAAGATCCTGCGCGCCACGATCCGCAAGATCGCCGACGGGGAGACGCCCGTGGTGCCGCCGACGATCGAGGATCCCGCGGCGCTGGACGAGATCGGCGCCGTGCTGCGGGGGTGATGCCCGGGATACCGCGATGGTGCACAGCCGCGGCGATGCATGGCCGCGATGATGCAAGCCGAGACGATGCAGGCCATCGTGATGCGGGCCATCGTGATGCGGGCCATCGTGATGCGGGCCCGCAGTGAGGCAGGTCGTGGGGAGGCAGGCCGCGACGATGCATAGAGCGTCGTGGTGGGCGCAGGCCCGCCATCCACGACTGGCTGGCGGAG
>Ga0187809_10001041_pt1 | contig 13606 bp, 11 predicted proteins | sample NC_wetland_sal_i_8_FD_132415 | JGI IMG/M metagenome (GOLD analysis project Ga0187809, IMG submission 132415) | Wetland sediment microbial communities from Neuse River Estuary, North Carolina, USA - ASW_4 | ecosystem: Environmental > Aquatic > Freshwater > Wetlands > Sediment | place: USA: North... | reverse complement strand
GCAGAGCGCGCGCCGATCACGCCTTGGCCGACGTGGCCGCTGATGTTGCGGGTCTCCAGCGCGCACGAGGAGGGCGGCGAGCGTCGGTTTGCCGTCAACACCGAGGAATTCCTCGGCGACGACGCCGGACGTGTCCGGGCGCTGCGGCTCGTCGAGGTGCGCATGGTCGACGGCCGGGTCGAGGCGGTGCCAGGCACCGAGGTGGAGATTCCGGCCGAGTTGGTGTTGCTGGCGATGGGTTTCACCGGCCCGGAGAAGCGGCTGGCCGAGTAGTTCGAGCTCGACCTCGACACCCGCGGCAACATCGCGCGCGACGCGTCATACGCGACCAACGTCCCAGGCGTGTTTGTCGCTGGCGACGCCGGCCGCGGCCAGTCGCTCATCGTGTGGGCGATCGCCGAGGGCCGGGCTGCCGCGTCGGCGATCGACCGGTACCTCACCGGCGTGGAACGACTGCCCATGCCGGTGGCGCCGACGGCGCGCCCGCTGACCTGATCGACTCCGAACCTCCTAGGGTTGACACCATGAGTCGCCGCGCCAAAATCGTCTGCACCCTTGGCCCGGCGACCGAATCGGCCGACGGCATTCGGGCGCTCGTCGACGCCGGCATGGACGTCGCCCGTCTTAACCTCAGCCACGGCACGCACGACGACCACGCGGCCGTCTACCGCCTGGTGCGCGAGGCGGCCGACGCGAGCGGGCGGGCGGTCGGCATCCTGGTCGACCTGCAGGGCCCGAAAATCCGGCTCGGTCGGATCTCCAGCGGTCCGGTCGTGCTGTCGCCGGGCGACGAGTTCACCATCACCACCGAGGACGTGCCCGGCAGCAAGGTGCTCGTCTCGACGACCTACGACGGGTTGCCGGGCGACGTCGAACCCGGTCTGCAGATCCTCATCGACGACGGTCGGGTGTGCCTCGAGGTGGTGTCGGTCGACGGGCCGCGGGTGCGCACGCGGGTGGTCGAGGGCGGCCCGATCTCTGACCACAAAGGCATCAACGTGCCCGGTGCCGCGCTCTCGGTGCCCGCGCTCAGCGACAAGGACGTCGACGACCTGCGGTGGGCGTTGCGCATCGGCGCCGACCTGGTCGCGTTGTCGTTCGTCCGCTCGCCGTCCGACTTCGACGACGTCGCGAAAATCATGGACGACGAGGGGCGTCGCGTCCCGGTCGTCGCGAAAATCGAGAAACCACAGGCAGTCGAGCGGATCGACGACATCATCGACGCCTTCGACGGATTCATGATCGCGCGTGGCGACCTGGGCGTCGAGATGCCGCTGGAGCAGGTGCCGGTGGTGCAGAAGCGGGTCATCTCGTTGGCTCGGCGAAACGCCAAGCCGGTCATCGTGGCGACCCAGATGCTCGACTCGATGATCAACGCGTCGCGGCCGACCCGAGCCGAGGTCTCCGACTGCGCCAACGCGGTGCTCGACGGCGCCGACGCGCTGATGCTCTCCGGGGAGACCAGCGTGGGCGTGCATCCCACGCTCACCGTCGAGACCATGGCCCGCATCATCGAGACCGCCGAGGAGTCGGCGCTCGACACCATCCCCGAGATCATCGGAAAACCGCGCACCAAAGGCGGCGCGATCGCACACGCGGCGTCGGCGGTCGGCGCAGATCTCGGCGCCCGATATTTAGTGGCGTTCACCGAGACCGGCGACAGCGCGCGGCGGTTGGCCCGCTACCGGTCGCCCATCCCGCTGCTGGCGTTCACCCCGGTCGCCTCAACTCGTTCGCAGCTCGCCTTGACGTGGGGTGTCGAGACGTTCCTGGTCGCGCCGGTGTCGCATACCGACCAGATGGTCCGCCAGGTCGACCGCGCGCTGCTCGACCTCGACCGGTGCAGGCAGGGGGAGCTCGTCGTCATCATCGCCGGGTCGCCGCCAGGAGTGGCTGGCTCGACCAACACCCTTCGGGTGCACCGCATCGGCGACACCCTCGAAAGCGACGCGCCGGCCTACAGCTAGCCCGCCGGCCGCTTCCCGCGCAGTTGCGCCGGTCAGCACGCGGTCTACCGCGTGTTCGCCGACACAAGTGGTTCGTCGGGCAAGGGCGGGCGTTCAGTACCCCGGGTCGGATTCGAACCGACACTGGATGGTGTTTGAGACCATTGCCTCTGCCGTTGGGCTACCGGGGCTCGCCGCACGCGCAGCGCGCCGCGAGCGCCTAATCTACCGGTTGCCGCTCATCGGGTCTGACTAGGCTGCTGCGGGTGCAAGACGATCAGACGACGCCACGCGCTCCCAGCCCGGCCGACCTCGCCGCGATGCCGCGACGGCCACAACCCGCGGCCAGCGAGTCGCCGGCCGCGGTAGCGGCCGCGTCGTCCGGAGAACCCGCTCACAAGCGGGTCGTCGTCGCGGAGGACGAGACGCTGATCCGGCTCGACCTCACAGAGACGCTCACCGAGCTTGGTTATGAGGTCGTCGGCGAGGCGGGTGACGGAGAGCGGGCGGTCGCGCTGGCCGAGGGGCTGCGGCCCGACCTGGTGATCCTCGACGTGAAGATGCCGGTGCTCGACGGCATCTCCGCCGCGCAGCGCATCGCAGGGCAGCGCATCGCCCCGGTGGTCATCTTGACCGCCTTCTCGCAGCGCGAGTTGGTGGAGCGCGCCCGCGACGCCGGCGCGATGGCATATCTGGTGAAGCCGTTCAGCTCGTCCGAGCTGCTGCCGGCCATCGAGATGGCGATGAGTCGGTTCGCCGAGTTGGCCGCGCTTGAAGCGGAGGTCGCCGACCTGACCGACCGGCTCGAGACGCGCAAGGTGATCGACCGGGCCAAGGGGTTGTTGCAAGCGCGCGACTCGATGACCGAGCCGGACGCCTTTCGATACATCCAGCGCAAGGCGATGGATCAACGGGTCAGCATGCGCGCGGTCGCCGAATCGGTGATCGCCGATCTCGCCGTCACCGAATCGGGCGATTAGTCGCTTAACAGGTCTGACGGCATCCATAAGATCACGAGCGTGTTACGACTCCTCGTCGGTCCTTCGCTCACCGCCGGTTGCGTTGTAGCGTCCGCCCATCAGCGTCGGGGCGAATGGCACGGCCGCACAAGGCAACACGTCGCCCACCGAAAGAGGAGTCAGTGTGCTCAATCGCCGAGTAGTCCTAACAGTCGTTCCTCTCGTCGTGGCGGGCATGGCCCTGTCCGCCTGCGGGAGCAGCAAGAAGTCATCCAGCGGCGGGTCGTCGACCGGCGGCAGCAGCACCGCGGCCAACACCGGCAACAAGCCGACGTTCACGATCGCCTACGAGGGTCCGCTGTCGGGCGGCAACGCCCAGCTGGGCCTGAACATGAAGTTCGCCGTGCAGCTGGCGGTCAACGAGGCCAACGCGGCCGGTGACCTTCCCTTCACCTTGAAGTACACCGACGCCGACGACCAGGGCTCGCCTGACCAGTCGCCCGCGGCGGCGCAGAAGCTGATCGACGACAAGTCGGTCATCGCGGTCGTCGGCCCGGCGTTCTCCGGCGCCACCAAGGCCGCCGAGCCCAAGTTCGCCGACGCCAGCCTCGCGACGGTCAGCCCGTCGGCGACCTCGCCGACGCTCGCCGACGGCGGCTGGAAGACCTTCTTCCGCGTCGTCGCCGACGACAACGCGCAGGGCCCGGCCGACGCCGACTACGCGACGAAGAAGCTTGGGGCCAAGAACATCTTCGCCATTGACGACGCCAGCGCGTACGGCCAGCCGCTGGAGAAGGCGTTCGAAGACCAGGCCAAGTCGGACGGCGCGACGGTGACCCACCAGTCGGTGCCCGGCACGACGCAGTGCCAGGCCGGCTCCGGCAACACCCAGCAGTACCCCGGTGTCGCGACCACCATCAAGAACTCCGGCGCAGACACCGTCTTCTACGCCGGTTACTACTGCGACTTCGCGTTGCTCGCCAAGGCGCTGAACGCCGCTGGTTTCACCGGCAAGTTGATGTCGGACGACGGCAGCCTCGACCCCAAGTACATCGAGCAGGCCGGCCAGAACGTGGCTGAGGGCACCTACATCAGCTGCGCGTGCGCCGACATCTCCACCAACTCGGCCGCGCAGGACTTCCTGACCAAGTTCAAGGCGCTTGCCAAGTTCGACAGCGGCACGTACTCGCCTGAGGCGTTCGACGCGGCCAACACGATCATCTCCGTGTTGAAGCAGCTCGGCGCGGGCGCGACTCGCGAGAAGGTGCTCGCGGCGCTGCCCTCGGTCGACTACAAGGGCATCACGAAGGAAGTGAAGTTCCAGTCCAACGGCAACATCTCGGGGACGGCGGTCTACATCTACCAGGTGAAGGGCGGCAAGATCACGTCGCTCGGCCTGGCGTCGACCTCCTGATCCACTCATGCGACATGTGGTCGGGCGCTCCCCGTGAGCGCCCGACCACAGGCATGATGTCGGAGCCCCATCCGCAACCCGAGAGGAGCGGCAGACCATGTGTCTGACGCACCATTTTTCGTCGTACTTCATCCCGGGTCTGGCGAACGGCTTCCTCTACGCCCTGATCGCCCTCGGCTACACACTCGTCTACGGCGTCCTCCAGCTCATCAACTTCGCGCACAGCGAGGTCTTCATGAGCGGCGGCTTCGGCGGCCTGTTCGCCCTCAACGCGGTGATCGGTTCGAAGACGCCGAGCGGCCTTGAGTCGGCTGGCTTCGTCGTCATCGGGCTGGTCGCCGGCGCGGTGTCCGGCGGTGTCGTGGCGTTCGTGCTTGAGCGGGTGGCCTACCGGCCGTTGCGGCGGCGGCACGCGCCGAAGCTGGCGTTCTTGATCAGCGCGATCGGCATGTCCTACTTCCTGCAAAACCTGGCGGGCAAGGAATTCGGCCGCGACGCGCGCACGATGAAGGCGCCGTTCACGCTGACGCCGTCCAAGCCGCTGTTCACCGTCTTCGGCGAAGGCGTCACCGTGTACTACGCGGTCATCGCAGTCGCCGCGATCACCATGCTGGTGTTGCTCGACCGGATGGTGAACGCGACCCGCCTCGGCCAAGGCATCCGCGCGGTCGCGCAGGATGCCGACACCGCGTCGTTGATGGGTGTCGACATCAACCGGGTGATCGCCCAGACCTTCATCGTCGGCGGCCTCTTGGGCGGCGCGGCGGGCTTCCTGTTCGGCCTTGGCACCGCGGGCGTCAGCTACACGATGGGTTTTGTGCCGGGCGTGAAGGCGTTCACCGCGGCGGTGCTCGGCGGCATCGGCAACATCCGGGGCGCGATGCTCGGCGGCTTGTTGCTCGGTGTCATCGAGAACATGGCTCAACCTTGCATCGGCGCCAACTGGATTGACGTCGTCTCGTTCGTCATCCTGGTGCTGGTGTTGATGGTCCGGCCGACCGGACTACTGGGCGAGCGGTTGGGGAGGTCGGCATGACCGCCACTCGCGAGATTCCAACCTCGGGCGAGAGCTCCGCGCCAGCCAAGGCCTGGGCGAAATGGCGTGACAACCAACGGGTTCGCCGGCTGGTCGGCACCGAGCTCGCCGCGTTGACGCTGGCGTTGATGATGGGCCCGTCCGGAAACCTCACCTCGCCAACCCACGGTTTCACCGGCTCGTGGTTCACGCCCAAGGTGCTCATCTTCCTGGCCGGCGGCGTCGTCTTGTGGGCGCTCATGGAGAGCTGGGGCGCGCTGTCTTCGGCGCGGGAGCAAGTGTCGGTGGCCGCGAGCCGGTTGCGTCCCACAGACCCGCGGGTGCGTTACGCCCTCTACGTCGTCCTGCTTCTGCTCGCGATCGTGCTGCCGCGCGGCCTGTCGAACTTCTGGCAGGAGGTGCTGGTCGACCAGATCGGCATTTACGTGCTGCTCGCGATCGGCCTCAACGTGGTGGTCGGGTTCGCCGGACTGCTCGACCTCGGGTACATCGCGTTCTACGCCATTGGCGCGTACTCATGCGCATACTGGACCGGCGTCTTGCCGGTGAAGCCGCCGCATCACTTCAACCCGTTCGTCACCATCATCTTCGCGGTGATCGCCGCCATGGCCGCGGGCGTGATCCTGGGCGCCCCGACATTGCGGTTACGCGGCGACTACCTGGCCATCGTGACGCTTGGATTCGGCGAGATCATCACCCTCTACGCGAACAACCTGACGTCGGTGACCGGCGGCGCCCAGGGCTCGAACCCGGTGCCGCACTTCTCGGTGAACCTGCTCGGGCTCCACTACAAGTGGAGACTCCAGAACATGCCGTACTACTACCTGCTACTGGCGTTCGTGGTCGTCATCCTCGTCATGTTCCGGTCGCTGGAGAACTCGAAGGTCGGCCGCGCGTGGACGGCGATCCGCGAGGACGAGGTCGCCGCCGAGGCAAGCGGCATCAACACCTACAAGTACAAGCTGATGGCGTTCGCCATCGGGGCGTCGACGTCCGGCTTCGCGGGCGTGCTGTTCGCCAGCAAGATTCAAACCGTGACCCCGCTGAGCTTCGTCTTGCAGCAGTCGATCCTGGTCTTGGTGTTCGTCATCTTCGGTGGCATGGGGTCGCTTCCGGGCGCGCTCGTCGGCGCGGCAGTCCTGCAATGGGCGCCCAACTTCTTGCGCAACCACTTCCAAAAACAGGACTTGTTCCTGTTCCTCGGCGCGCTGCTGGTCGTGATGATGATTTACCGACCCCAAGGCATCGTGCCGTCGAGGCGTAGATCACGTGAGCTCGGGCTCGCAGAGGCCGGCGTCGGCACCGCCGACGCGATGAGCGCGCCCGTCGCGGGGGAGATCCAATGAGCGCCATGCCGGAGCAGCCGCTCGCGACCACGGTGGCTGACCCGATCATCACCGTCGACCACATCACGTTGCGGTTCGGCGGCGTCACCAGTTTGTCGGACGTGAGCCTGCAACAGGCGCGTGGCGAAATTCTCGCCGTCATTGGCCCGAACGGCGCCGGCAAGACGTCGCTTTTCAACTCGATCACCGGCGTCTACACGCCGCAGACCGGATCGATCCTGTTCCATCCGAAGGACGCGCCGGCGCGCTCGGTCATGGGCCACAAGGTGCACAGCGTCAACAAGCTCGGCATCGCCCGCACCTTCCAAAACATCCGGTTGTTCTCCGCGCTGACCGCCTTCGAGAACGTGAAAATCGGCATCGAGTCGCGGCAGCGCTCGGGCCCGATCGGCGCGATGCTGCGGTTGCCCTACAACCGCCGTGAGGAACGCGAAGGCGACGCGCGGGCGCTCGAGCTGCTCGATTTCGTCGGCCTGCGCACGCGTGCGAACGAGCTGGCGGCGTCGCTGCCCTATGGGGCGCAGCGGCGGCTTGAGATCGCCAGAGCGCTCGGCACCGCACCGAGCCTGCTGCTGCTTGACGAGCCGGCGGCAGGCACCAACCCGGTCGAGAAGCAAGAGCTCGAGGTGCTGATTCGCCACGTCAATCAGGAGATGGGCGTGAGCGTCTTGCTCATCGAGCACGACATGCGGCTCGTCATGTCGGTGGCCACCAGGGTCGTCGTGTTGAACTTCGGCCGGGTGATTTCCGAGGGCTTACCCCACGAGGTGCAGCGCGACCCCGCGGTCATCGAGGCCTATCTCGGCAAGGCGCCGGACAGCGAGCAAGGCGACTCCGCGGACTCGGCTGGTTCGAACGGCGCACTGGGCAACGAACACACCGGCGGTGCGACAGGAGACCCGTCATGAGTCTGCTCGAACTGGTCGACGTTCGCGTGCGCTACGGCGCGATCGCCGCGCTTAAAGGGATCAGCGTCACGGTCGACGAAGGCGAGATCGTCACACTGCTTGGCGCGAATGGCGCGGGTAAGACGACGACGCTGCGCACCATCTCGGGTCAGCTGCGCGCCTCCGCTGGCGAGATCGTCTTCAGGGGTCGTCGCATCGATGGCCTTCCTGCACATGAGGTCGTCGCGCTCGGTGTCGGGCACTCGCCTGAGGGCCGCCGGATTTTCCCGCGGATGAGCGTGCTGGAAAACCTGCAGATGGGCGCGTACCGATTCGGCAAGGCGCGCAAGGACGACCTGGACCGCGTCTTCGCGTTGTTCCCTCGGTTGCAGGAGCGGCGTTCGCAGGACGGCGGCACGTTGTCGGGCGGTGAACAGCAGATGCTCGCCATCGGCCGCGCGTTGATGTCGCGCCCGCAGCTGCTGTTGTTGGACGAGCCGTCGATGGGGCTCGCACCCCTGCTCGTGCAGCAGATTTTCGACATCATCCGCGAGATCAACGAGCAGGGCACCACCGTGCTGCTGGTTGAGCAGAACGCGGTGCAGGCGTTGTCGATCGCGAACCGCGGCTATGTGTTGGAGACCGGTTCGATCGTGATGTCGGACGCCGCGGCATCGTTGTTGGTGGATCCGCGGGTGCGCGCGGCTTACTTGGGCGAAGGCGCCGCCTGAGCGGAGGTTCGCGAAGAAGGCGCCGTAGCGACAACGCTGCGAAGGCGCCGCCTGAGCGGAGGTTCGCGAAGAAGGCGCCGTAGCGACAACGCTGCGAAGGCGCCGCCTGAGCGGAGTCACGGCGAAACCGTTGCGCGGTCGAGAATTTCGGCGAGCCCGGGCGCCTTTGGCACCGTCCAAGCCTTCCCCGGTCTTGGACGTTCTCTACTCAGAACCCGGGCTCGTCGGCAGACACCGTATCGACCTCGCAACCCTTCTCGCAAAGGGACCCCGCAACTCGCCGACAACTTAAAAGCGACGCGACAGCAGATGTCGATTAAGCGATTGAGCTCACGGCATTTCGCCCCGATGTCGCTGCCTACGCTGGTGTGCCCTGACCAGGGTTCGCGACGACCTCGTGATGCTCACGACGACGAGTGGCGGTGGACGCCGGCCATCGATGAGCGCATCGGCGTGCGATGACGGTTGACGCACATCACCGAGCTTCTCGCCGAGTCCGCGACGCGAAGCGGCTTGGCGTCGAGGCTGAGCGGTCGTCGCCGCGAGCGGTCGGCGACGCGATGGCCGGCCCGACGGCGGCGTTCGACCGGGGCGACATCCTGAGCCAGCCGACCGACGGGTCGTTGGCCGGACCGATCGGTGACAGCGCCAGCCCGTGGCGCGACGCCTCCCGGCGCGGCTTCGTCACGCGAACCGTCGACGAGCTCCTTCACCGCATCGCCCAGCCCGCGTCGCCGCGCGACCTCTACGCCGACCGGAAGGCCCGGCAGGAGGACCCGGCCAAACATTTTTCCCGGACGACGTGACCCGCGCCACAACTCTCGGTAGATCGTTGACTGCACAACGTCACGGCTGATCCGGTCGAGTAGGCGTAGACCGCGCAAAACGCCTCGGCGACTCGCGAAGATTGCCCTTCGACTCACCTATATGGCCGACACGCCCAAACAGTCCGGAGTGCTTGACAACCTTGATCGGGGGTCTTCCGGAGCACCGAAGATCCTCGCTACGCTCCGCAAAGTTCCTTCGGGGGACGCGGTTTCGAGCTGTCTGGTCCGGCGCCCCGGATCCGCCGAACGCCGTCCCGGCGCGCGGCGACGCGGCTCGACCACGGCGCGACGAGTGTTGACGAATGCTTTGGTTTTCCGAACCGGCCGAGATGGTCGTGCGCACTCAGGAGCAGTTGTGACGCGTTCTCACATCGCGGTCCGAGCGGCCGACGAGTCCGATCTCGCTGACCTTGTCTTCTTGTGGGACGAGCTCAAGCGTTGCGGGGCGCTGAGTCATCGGCTGGCCGCGATCACCGACGATCGGCAGATTGTCGACCGGGTGCGCCGGCTGCTGAGCCGGCCGAGCGGCCGGATCTTTCTCGCGTCGATCGGCGGGCAGCCGGTCGGCATGACCATGGTGACCACCGTCCCGCTCGGCGCGCTCAGCGAGTCGCTGTGCGTGCAGGTCGAATACACCGTGGTGGCCGAGTCGTTCCGCCGTCGCGGAGTCGGTCGGGCGCTGATGGCCGCCGCCGCCGCGTACGCCGAGGAAGTCGGCGCCGAGCAGGTCACCGTCAGCGTCTCGCCGCTGTCCCGCGAGGCAAACCGCTTCTACGCGCAGCTGGGCTTGACGCCGCTCGCCGTCCGTCGAGTCGCGCCGGCGACCGCGCTGCGGAGGCGGCTCGCCACCATCGACCTCACGTCGTCCGGCCGCGACGTCGTGCGCCGGCGGCCGGTCGGCGCGCGCAGCGGCATGCGGGCGGCGCTGCGCCGCATCGCGGTCACCACCGCGGTCGCCGATCAGCCGAACGACCTCTGACCCGGCAGGCTCGCGGCCCGCACGAGTGTCGGACGGCCCGCCTAGGATTTGCGGCGTGGCGACGACTCCCGGCTCGACGACCGGCCCGCAGCGACTGCTCTTGATCGACGGTCACTCCATCGCGTATCGCGCGTTTTTCGCGTTGCCGGTTGAAAATTTCGCCACGACCACCGGCCAGCCGACCAACGCGGTCTACGGCTTCACCTCAATGCTGATCAACCTGCTGCGCGATGAGCAGCCCACCCACGTGGCGGTCGCCTTCGACGTGTCGCGGCAAAGCTTCCGCAGCGAGACCTACGCCGAGTACAAGGCGAATCGGTCGGCCACGCCCGACGAGTTCAAGGGCCAGGTCAGCCTCATCCAGGAGGTGCTGGCGGCGCTGGCGATCCCGGTGATCCAGGTCGAGGGCTACGAGGCCGACGACGTCATCGCGACGCTGACCACCCAAGCCGAGGCGGAGGCGATCGACGTCCTCATCTGCACCGGCGACCGCGACGCGTTTCAACTGGTGTCAGACCAGGTCACCGTTCTCTACCCGCGCAAGGGCGTCTCCGACATGGCCCGCATGACGCCGGCGGCGGTCGAGGAGCGCTACGGCCTGACTCCCGCGCAGTATCCCGACTACGCCGCGCTGCGCGGCGACCCGAGCGACAACCTGCCGAGCATTCCGGGCGTCGGCGAGAAGACCGCCGCCAAGTGGATCCGCGAGTACGGGTCGCTGACCGCGCTGGTCGACCGCGTCGACGAGGTTCCGGGCAAGGCCGGCAATCTGCTGCGCGAGCATCTCGCCAACGTGCTGCTCAACCGGCAGCTCACCCAACTCGTGCGCGACGTGCCGCTCGGTGTCGGCCCGCACGACCTGCACCTCGGTCAGTGGGATCGCGAGGCCGTGCACCGCGTCTTTGACACCTTGCAGTTCCGGGTGTTGCGCGAGCGGCTGTACGCCACGCTGGCCGCGCCCGAGCCGGAGGCCGAGGCAGGCTTTGAGGTCGAGGGCGGCCAGCTCGGGCCAGACGAGGTGGCGGCCTGGCTGGCCGAGCACACGTCGTCCGGGGTGCGCGTCGGCCTGGCCGTCTCCGGAACGTGGGGCCGCGGCACCGGCGTCGTCACCGGGGTCGCGCTCGCCGCGCCAGACGGCGCCGGCGCGTATCTCGACCCCACCCAGCTCACCGAGTCGGACGACGTGGCGCTGGCGGCGTGGCTTGCCGACGCGAGCCGACCAAAGACGCTGCACGACGCGAAAGGTCCGCTGCTCGCGCTCGCCGCCCGCGGCTGGACGCTGCGAGGCATGACGAGCGACACCGCGCTCGCGGCCTACCTCGCGCTGCCCGGTCAACGCTCGTTCGACCTCGCCGACCTCGCGCTGCGATATCTGCGGCGCGAACTGCGCGCCGACGACGCGGCGGATCAGGGGCAGCTCTCGCTCGACGGCCTTGACGAAGACGGCCTCGCGGTCGCGCAGATCGTCCGAGCGCGCGCCGTTCTCGATCTGGCCGACGCCCTCGACAAAGACTTGGACGAGCGCGGCGCCACGTCGCTGCTCGCGGACGTCGAACTGCCGCTCATCGGCGTCCTCGCCGACATGGAGCGCACCGGCATCGCGGCCGACCTCGACCTGCTCGGCGCGCTGTCAGCGGAGCTCGGCGGCTCGGTGAAGGAAGCCGAGCAAAACGCCTTCGCCGTCGTCGGTCGAGAGTTCAACCTTGGCTCGCCCAAGCAACTGCAGCAGATCCTCTTCGACGAGTTGAAGCTGCCGAAGACCAAGCGCATCAAGACCGGTTACACCACCGACGCCGACGCGCTGCAAGGGTTGCTCGCGCAAACCGAGCACCCGCTGCTCGAGCACTTGCTGCACCACCGCGACGTGTCGCGGTTGAAGACCGTCGTCGACTCGCTGATTCCGATGGTCGATGACACCGGCCGGGTGCACACGACGTTCAACCAACTGGTGGCCGCCACCGGCCGGCTCTCGTCGCAAGATCCCAATCTGCAGAACATCCCGATCCGCACGGCCGAAGGTCGACGCATCCGGCAGGCGTTCGTGGTCGGAGCGGGATTCGAGTCGCTGATGACCGCCGACTACAGCCAGATCGAGATGCGCATCATGGCGCACTTGTCCGGTGACGACGCGCTGTTGGAGGCGTTCAACTCCGGCTTCGACTTTCACGCCACCACGGCGGCGAGCGTGTTCGGCATCCCGCTCGAGCAGGTCGACGGCGTCGCCCGCAACCGGGTGAAGGCGATGAATTACGGCTTGGCGTACGGGCTCTCCGCCTACGGCCTGTCGCAGCAACTCGGCATCACGCCCGACGACGCGCGCGGGTTGATGGACGAGTACTTCCAACGCTTCGGCGGCGTCCGCGACTATCTCGCCGAGGTGGTCGAACGCGCCCGGCGCGAGGGATACACCGAGACCATCCTCGGCCGACGGCGTTACCTGCCCGACCTCAACAGCGACAACCGGCAGCGCCGAGAGATGGCCGAGCGGATGGCGCTGAACGCCCCGATCCAGGGCAGCGCGGCCGACATCATCAAGGTGGCGATGCTCAACGTCGACCGGGCGCTGCGCGAACGCGGCGCCAAGTCGCGCATGTTGCTGCAGGTGCACGACGAGCTCGTCTTCGAAATCGCGCCAGGGGAGCAGGCGGACGTCGAGGCACTAGCGCGACGCGAGATGGCCGGCGCGTACCCGCTGCAGGCGCCGCTTGACGTCTCAGTGGGGATCGGGCCGAACTGGGACGCCGCCGGTCACTAACGATCGGGACAAGGTTGCCGGTTGAGCGTTGTATCTAACGCTCCTGACACGCATCTTCTTGGTGATCGCGCCGGGCTAGCCGGCCGGTTAGCTCACTTGACACGAGGAGACAGGCGTGAGCACACCCACAGCGCACCGGCTTCTGATCGCCGGTGTCGGGGCTCTTACCGCCGGCGCGTTGGTCGCCGGCTGCTCGAGCTCGAACAAGACCGCCGCCAGCAGCGGCCCGACGGGGGCCTCCACGACCAGCAGCAGCTCCACCGCCCCAGCCGCCGGAGCCACGACCGCCTCGACCAGCCCGAGCGCCGAGGCGACCAAGTCGTTCGCGGCCGGCAGCGGGAAGGGCAGTAAGTTCTGCAACGAGCTCGGCGTCATCGCCGCGCAGCAGGCGAAGCTCGGCCCTGGGGCCGACACCCCAGCCGACACCAAGAAGACGTTCGACGAGATCAAAGGTCTGAAGGGCGCCCTTGTGGGATCGGCGCCAGCGTCGATCAAGGGCGACCTGTCCACCATGTTCGACTACATCCTGCAGCTCGACGGCGTGCTGTCGAAGGCCGGCTACGACTGGACCAAGATCAATCCGACCGACCTGGCCACGTTTGAAGCCGACGCGCAGAAGTTCGAGACCGCGTCCCAAAACGTCGACAACTACGTCACGCAGGCCTGCGGCATCGACACCGGCGGCGGCGCGTCGGCGTCCAACTAGCTCTTGTCACAAACGAAGAT
>Ga0187809_10001040_pt1 | contig 13609 bp, 11 predicted proteins | sample NC_wetland_sal_i_8_FD_132415 | JGI IMG/M metagenome (GOLD analysis project Ga0187809, IMG submission 132415) | Wetland sediment microbial communities from Neuse River Estuary, North Carolina, USA - ASW_4 | ecosystem: Environmental > Aquatic > Freshwater > Wetlands > Sediment | place: USA: North... | reverse complement strand
CTGCCCGGCGGTGGCTGCGATCTGCGTGTACCCCGACCTGGTGGCGGTCGCCAGGGAGCAGCTTGGCGACAGCGGCGTGAAGGTCGCGAGCGTGGCGACCAGCTTCCCGAGCGGGCGTGCGGCACTTGCGGTGAAGCTCGCCGATGTGCGGGCCGCGGTGGCCGCGGGCGCGGATGAGATCGACATGGTCATCGACCGCGGCGCGTTCCTGTCCGGGCGCTACCTCGAGGTCTACGACGAGATTGTGCAGGTCAAGGCCGCGTGCGGCGACGCGCATCTGAAGGTGATCTTGGAGACCGGTGAGCTGGCCACCTACGACAACGTGCGGCGCGCGTCGTGGCTGGCGATGCTCGCGGGCGGCGATTTCATCAAGACCAGCACCGGCAAGGTCTCACCGGCCGCGACGCTGCCGGTGACGCTGGTGATGCTGGAGGCGGTGCGCGACTTCCGCGACACCACCGGCCGCCAGGTCGGCGTCAAACCGGCCGGCGGGATCCGCACCACGAAAGACGCGACGCGCTACCTGGTGATGGTCAACGAGACGGCCGGCGACGACTGGCTGACCCCCGACTGGTTCCGCATCGGCGCGTCGGGGTTGCTCAACGACCTGCTGTTGCAGCGGCACAAGCTGACCACCGGTCATTACGACGGTCCCGACTACGTGACGATCGACTAAGGGGCTGATCTGACGATGGGCAAGCTCTTCGACTACGCACCCGCGCCCGAGTCGCGGGCGATCGTCAACATCGCGAGCAACTACGGGCTGTTCATCAACGGCGAGTTCGTCGACCCGGTCGACGGCGAGCCGTTCAAGACGGTCAACCCGGCCAGTGAGGAGGTGCTGGCGGAGGTCAGCGCCGCCGGGTCGGCCGACGTCGACCGCGCGGTCGCCGCCGCGCGGCGCGCCTTCGACACCACGTGGTCGCGGATGCCGGGCCGGGAGCGCGCCAAGTACTTGTTCCGCATCGCGCGCGTCATCCAAGAGCGGGCCCGCGAGCTGGCGGTGCTCGAGTCGCTCGACAACGGCAAGCCCATCAAAGAGTCGCGTGACGTCGACTTGCCGTTGGTCGCCGCGCACTTCTTCTACTACGCCGGCTGGGCAGACAAGCTGAGGCACTCCGGCTACGGCGAGACGCCGATCGGCGTGGCCGGCCAGGTTATCCCGTGGAACTTCCCGCTGCTGATGCTGGCGTGGAAAATCGCGCCGGCGCTGGCCTGCGGCAACACCGTCGTGTTGAAGCCGGCGGAGACGACGCCGCTGACGGCCCTGGCGTTCGCGCAGATCTGCCAGCAGGCCGAGCTGCCGCCCGGCGTCGTCAACATCATCACCGGCGCCGGGCAGACCGGCCGGGCGTTGGTCGAGCATCCGGACGTCGACAAGATCGCGTTCACCGGCTCCACGGAGGTGGGCAAGGCAATCGCCCAGTCGGTCGCCGGGACCCGAAAGCGGCTCAGCCTCGAACTGGGCGGCAAGGCGGCGAACATCGTCTTTGACGACGCCCCGATCGACCAGGCGATCGAGGGTGTCGTCGGCGGCATCTTCTTCAACCAGGGCCACGTGTGCTGCGCGGGCTCGCGGCTGCTGGTGCAAGAGTCGGTGGCCGACGACGTGCTCGAGCGGTTGCGCCGCCGGATGTCGACGCTGCGGCTCGGCGATCCGCTCGACAAGAACACCGACGTCGGCGCGATCAACTCCGCGGCGCAACTGCAGAAGATCCGCGAGCTCTCGCAAATCGGCGAGGACGAAGGCGCCGAGCGTTGGTCGGCGGCCTGCGAGATCCCCGACCGCGGTTTCTGGTTCCCGCCGACGGTGTTCACCGGCGTCACCCAGGCGCACCGCATCGCCCGGGAGGAGATTTTCGGCCCGGTGCTGTCGGTGCTCACCTTCCGCACGCCCGACGAGGCGGTCGAGAAGGCGAACAACACCCCCTACGGGTTGTCCGCCGGCGTGTGGACCGACAAGGGCAGCCGCATCTTGTCGATGGCCAACCGGTTGCGGGCCGGCGTGGTGTGGGCGAACACGTTCAACAAGTTCGACCCCACCTCGCCCTTCGGCGGTTACAAAGAGTCGGGCTTCGGCCGCGAGGGCGGCCGGCACGGGCTGGAGGCCTACCTTCGATGAGCGACCTCTCGGGCGAACGGCTGGCCGTCCGCAAGACCTACAAGCTGTTCATCGGCGGCGCGTTCCCCCGCAGCGAGTCGGGCCGCAGCTACGTCGTCACCGACACCCGCGGCAACTTCCTCGCCAACGCGGCCCTGGCCTCGCGCAAGGACGCGCGTGACGCGGTGGTCGCCGCCCGCGCCGCCGTCAAAGGCTGGTCGAAGGCGACCGCCTACAACCGCGGCCAAATCCTTTACCGGATCGCCGAAATGCTCGAGGGCCGGCGCGCGCAGTTCACCTCCGAGGTGTCCGACGCCGAAGGCGTCGCGGCGTCCGACGCGGCGAGCGTCGTCGACGCCGCCATCGACCGCTGGGTCTGGTACGCCGGTTGGGCCGACAAATACGCCCAAGTGCTCGGCTCCTCCAACCCGGTCGCCGGGCCGTACTTCGACTTCTCCATCCCCGAGCCGACCGGCGTGGTCGCCGCGCTGGCGCCGCAAACCTCAAGCCTGCTCGGCTTGGTGTCGGTCATCGCGCCGGTCATCGTCACCGGAAACGCGGTCGTCGTCGTGGCCAGCGAACAGCGGCCGCTGCCCGCGATCACGCTGTCGGAGGTGCTCGCGACATCCGACCTGCCAGGCGGCGTGGTCAACCTGCTCACCGGCCACACCGCGGAGATCGCGCCCTGGCTGGCCTCCCACCTCGACGTCAACGCCATCGACCTCACCGGCGCGCCGCTGGACTTGTGGCCCGAACTCGAACGCGCCGCCAGCGACAACGTCAAACGAGTGCTACGCCCCACCGACACCGAAACCGACTGGACCACCGACCCCGGCCTGCGCCGCATCTCCACCTTCCTCGAGACCAAGACGGTGTGGCACCCAATAGGGGTCTGAGCTAGACAATCCGGCGCCTGGCTGCGCCAAACGGGTGCACACAGTTGCGCTGCGGGGCCGCCCTGTTGATCTTCGGCCCACCCGATACTTCCAACGCAAGAGCAAAAACTTGACGTTGGGTGGGGCCACGGATGGCGCAAACACACAGTCACCAGTTCGTCGGACGACGTCTACGGCACGCCGCCGGGCTGCTGGGCGTGGTCACCGCGATGACGTTCTCCCCGGCGCTGTCGGCAGCGCCAACGGGCGTCGCCACCACCACGTCCGTCGCCTCGCACTCACCATGGCAAGGCGCCGCGTGGGGTGATCCGCAAGCAGACGCGTACGCGAAAGATGCGAGCGGACGCAACGATCCCACCCGCGACCCTGGTTCGCTGTACTCAGTCACCAAGATCATCGGTGCACAAAACGTGTGGAGCCAAACCGACCCGACCGGTCGCGCCATCACCGGTCAAGGCGTCACCGTCGCGTTGCTCGACTCGGGAGTGACCGCAGTTCCTGGCCTGTCCGGTCAGGGGAAGGTAGTCCAGGGCCCTGACCTGTCGCTCGAAGCGGTGAGCGGCCTGCGCGGCACGGACACCTTCGGGCATGGCACCTATCTGGCTGGCATCATCGGCGCGCACGACCCTACCAGGATTGACGCGCGCACCGGCGGCCCCAAGTCGACCACGCCGGCGGACCAGTTGGGCGTGGCGCCCGACGCACAACTGCTGGCGCTAAAGCTCGCGACCACCGATGGTTCGACGGACATCTCACAGGTCATCGCCGCGCTCGACTGGGTCACCCAGCATCGCGACGACAACGGCATGAATGTGCGAGTCGTCAACCTGTCTTTTGGAACCGACTCGTGGCAGCCGTACTTCCTTGACCCGCTCGCGGCAGCAGCAGAAAACGCTTGGCACCACGGCATCGTCGTCGTGGTTTCAGCGGGCAACGACGGTCGGTCGACACCGTTCCTGACCGATCCGGCGATCGACCCTTACGTCATCGCGGTCGGAGCGATGACGCTTGGCGACTCCGGCAACGGATACACCCACCCTGACGTCGCGGACTTCAGCAACGGCGGCAACTGGCTGCGACACCCCGACCTGGTTGCACCCGGCAGCTCGATCGTGTCGCTGCGCGACCCCGGCTCCTATGTGGACGTGAACCACCCGAGTGGCCTGGTGGCGGGCGACACCAGCGGACGGTTGTTCCGCGGCAGCGGCACCTCCCAAGCCGCCGCGGTCGTCAGCGGCGCGGCAGCGCTGCTGCTGCAGCAAGACCCGCAACTGACACCCGACCAGGTGAAGGCCGCGCTTGTCGGCACAGCGAAGCCGCTGCCGAACAACTCCTCCTACGCCGCTGGCGCCGGGCAGTTGAACCTGGTCGCCGCATCGCACGAGGTCTCCGCGATCGCGGCCGGCCGGGTCTCGGCGCGCGATCTCGCAAACATGGTGCAGCGCTTCCCCCGCGCCACCGGCCTCGGCTCGCTGGAGGCGGCGCGTGGCGGCTACCACCTGGTCGACCCGTCGGGCGCCGAGCTCAGCGGCGAGGTTGACGTCACCGGCACAGCGTGGAACGCGGTCGCCTGGGCGACCGCGTCGGCCAACGGCACGGCCTGGAACGGTGGCGACTGGAACGGCGTGCCGTGGACCGGAAACGGTTGGGCCGACGCGCAAGACTGGCGGTCGGCGCCATGGACGACGGCGCGCTGGTCAACGGCCCGGTGGTCGTCGGCAGAATGGTCAACCGCCCGCTGGTCGACCGCCCGCTGGTCGACCGCCCGCTGGTCAACGGCGCGCTGGTCAACCGCCCGCTGGTCAAACGCCGCGTGGTAGTCGCGAGCGATTCGTGATGAGGATCAAACCGCGAGGGTCTCCGGCGGTTTTCACCGTCGTGATAGCCGCCACGCTTGCCGTGGCGGCTATCGCTTTTGCGACGGCCAGCGCGCGAGGGCCGGCGTTTGACGTCGCGCCGAACCTCCCCAGCCTCGTCGTGATCGGCGGGCTCGCGGCGCTGTTCTTCGGCGCGGAGTTCGGGCTGATTCACGTCGAGTTCCGCAAACACGCCTACTCCTACGCGCTCGCCGGAATCCCGCTCGCACTGGGCTTGGCGACGTCCGACGTGCGCGATGTGGTGATCGCCCGCGTCGTCGGGTCACTGGCGGCCTTCGTCGTCCAGCGGCCCAACGCGGTGAAAATCGCCTACAACACAGCCGCCTACGCTTTTGAAGCCGCGGCCGCGGGATTCCTCATCCATCAGGTGAGCGGCGGGCCGCAGGGGTTGCTGCTGCCTGGCGTCGTCCAGTTTTACGTCGTCATGGCGCTGCTCGACCTGGTGATGACCGGGTTGGTGCTCGTCGTCATCCGGCTGCACAAGGGGACGGTCACACGGAACACGATGCTGCACGTCGCGGCGCCTGCGATCCCGTTTTCGCTGGCCAGCAGCGCGGCAGCGCTGGGTGTCTTGCTGCTGACCAGGCACGGCGCCGTCGGCTACTGCGTGCTGGTGTTGCTCATCGCTTGCGGCGCGTTGGCGTATCGCAGCTATCAACGCCTGCACAGCCGGCATGAGGCGTTGTCGTTCGTGCAGTCGTTCATCGAAGACTCGGCGGCGCCGCGGCGCGGCCAGACCGCGAGTGAACACATGCTTTCGCGGGTGCGCGCCCTGATGAACGCGACCGCGACCGAGCTGATGCTGCACGAGTCTTCCGGTGTCACGCAGCTGGTCGTCACCGAGGACGACGTGGTGATCGCGGTGGCCCCGACCGACGACTGGTTGCTCAGTCGGGTGCGCGCGCTTGGCGAGCCGTTACTGGTGTCTCGGCGCGCCCGCGACAAGGGCATGCAAACCTGGCTGACCGCTCGCGGCTGCAAGGAAGCGCTGATCGTGCCGTTGAACACACCAACGCTCAGCGGGACGCTCGTCGTGCGCGACCGCCTTGGAGAAACCTCTGGATTCACCAAAGACGACCTAACCCTGCTGCTGGCTTTGGGCGGTCACCTCGCGGTGTCGCTGCAAAACGCGCGGCTGCTTGACCGGCTCCGCTATGAGGCCACCCACGACACACTCACCGGGCTCGCCAACCGCGCGTTGCTGCAGGCAACCCTGCGAGACGCCGCGGACGACGAGGCCGGCGAAATCGCGGTTCTGCTCATCGACCTCGACCAGTTCAAAGAAGTGAACGACGCTCTCGGCCATCCCGTCGGCGACGAGCTGCTGAAGATTGTGAGCGAGCGGTTGATGATGACCGCGCCGTCGTCCGCTCTTGTGGCGCGGCTCGGCGGCGACGAGTTCGCGGTGCTGCTTCGTCCTCAGCCCGATTTGCTCGACGCCGCGATTCGAGTCGCGCGCGAGATGATCAACGCGATCGCCGAGCCGGCCAAGGTCGGCGACACGTACGTCGCGACCCAAGCCAGCATCGGAGTCGCCGTCAGCGGCGCCACCAGCGACCACGCCGACCTGCTGCGCAACGCCGACACCGCGATGTATGCGGCGAAGTCACAACCGACCGGCGTGGTGGTGTACACGGCCGAACTCGACCGCGGGCGCATTGAACGGCTGGCGCTCAGCGCCGACCTGCAGGCGGCGCTGCGGAGTGACCAACTCGTGCTGCACTACCAGCCAAAGATCGACCTGCGGACGGGCGGGATCACCGGCGTCGAGGCCTTGGTGCGATGGAATCATCCGCAGCTCGGCCTGCTAGGCCCGGACGCTTTCATCCCGCTCGCGGAGTCCAGCGGCATGATCGAGCAACTGACTCCGCTGGTGCTGCGCATGGCACTGCGACAGTGTCGCGCCTGGCTCAACGACGGGCTCGACCTGACCGTCGCGGTGAACCTGTCGGCGAAGAACGTCGGCAACACGTCACTGCCGGAGACAGTCGCCCTTGCGCTAGCCGAGGCCGGCGTCACGCCCGATCATCTTGTGCTCGAGATCACCGAGAGCAGCGTCATGGGCGACCCCGACCGAACGCTCCCGGTGCTGCGTCGCCTCGCCGTCACCGGCGTCGCGCTGTCACTCGACGACTTCGGCACCGGCTTCTCAAGCCTGTCGTACCTGCAGCGGTTCCCCGTGCGCGAGGTGAAGATCGATCGCTCGTTCGTGCGCGGACTTTCCGATCCCGCTGGCGCCCACACCGCCGAGGCGTTGATTCGCAGCATCATCGGCCTGGGCGAAAGCCTTCGACTGAACGTCGTGGCCGAAGGCGTCGAGGACGCCGCGACGCTGGCCAAACTGCAGGAGTACGGCTGCGACGTCGCGCAGGGCTACTTCATCGGGCGGCCAGCGCCCGCCGACCAGTTGCGGCTCAGGCCGGCGCTCAACCGGTCGGCCGGCTGGCCGCGCGCCGTCGGCGAGTAGTGGTTGGCGCCGGTAACGTCGGTCGCATGACCGCTCGATCCCAAGTCCGTCAGCTACGTGTGGTCGTCCGTGCCGACGATTACGACGCGGCGGTGGCGTTCTATCGCGACACACTCGGCCTGCCAGAACGCGCGAGTTACCAGACCGGTGACGCCCAGGTGATGATCCTCGAAGCCGGCGTCGCGACGTTCGAGATCGCCAATCCGGCCCAGGTGCGGCTCATCGACGACGTCGAAGTCGGCCACCCCGCGAGCCCGCATATTCGGATCGCATTCGAGGTCGACGAAGTCGAATCGCACACTCGCGCGTGCGTCGACGCCGGCGCAGATCTCATCGCAGCGCCGCACTGACGCCCTGGAACTCGAACAACTCCCGACTGTCGGCGCCAGCGGGTTTGCAGCTCACGCTGTTCCAGGAACTCGCGTCCGACGACTAGGCGGGCGGCCGACCGCCCGCGACCGACACGGCCACCGCGGCCGTGCGCAGACCCGCCGCCGCGGCGCCGAGCGCGTCGGCGCCGCGCAGCCAGGCGGCCAAAAACCCCGCGCACAACGCGTCTCCAGCGCCGGTCGTGTCTCGGACGACGCCGGCCTGGATGGGCAATCGCACCGGCGCCTCACCTTGCCGCGCGACAACGACTCCTTGCGCGCCAAGTTTCACGACGACGACCGGGTAGTGCGCGGTCAACTCTCGGGCCGCGGCGTCCGCGTCCTGGCGACCGGTCAGCACCGCCGCCTCGTCGAGATTGGGAAACGCCACGGCCGCCCCCGATGTCCACTCCAGAAATCGCCTCGCCATGGGCAAAAACGCCGCTGAGCACGGATCGGCCGTGATCGCGATGTCTCGACGTCGAGCCTCTGCTATGAGCCGCAGCATCGCGTGCCGCGCGTCGTCCGAGAACAACGCATAGCCGTTGACGTGCAAAAGCTCGACGCCGTCGAGCAATGACAGCGGCAGATCGTCGACGTTCATGCGGGCGTTTGCGCCCCTGTCGGTGTACATGTTGCGCTCGCCGCGCTCCCCCAGCACGATCACGATTGTTCCGGTCGGCGCCGCGTCGTCCGGGATGAGCAACGGCTGCACACCGAACGACGCAAGCGCGCCACGATGCCGTTCAAGGTCCGCCCGCCCGACCCGGCCGACGAATCGCACCGGCACACCGAGCGAGCCGAGCCACGCCGCCTGGTTGGCGGCCGAACCGCCCGGCGCGCGAGTGATCTCCGAGACCGTGTCGCTGTCGACGATCGTCGGCGACGACGGCCGGACGACGATGTCGTCGATCACGTCACCGACGACGAGAACGCTCACCTGGGCTCACGTCGCGGGGCTGGCCTGAACCAGTTGCGACCAGGCTTTGGCGATCTCCGCCGCAAGCGAGACGTTGTTCGCGGCCAGGTCGAGATTGACCTGCAAGCTTCGTCCGCCGCTCTCGCGTTGGAAGAAGTCCAGCAGGAACGGGCTCACCGCTTTGCCACGGAGCCCGGCCTCATCAGCGGCGTGCATGGCCTCGATGAGCAGGCCATCGTGCACGTCTGGATCGAGCTGCTTGTCGACCGGGACCGGGTTTGCGACGACGAGCGCTCCGCGGCTGCCGAGCTGGTCGCCGGCTTGCATGATGGCGGCCACCTCGGCTGGTGAGTCGACCCGCCACTCAAGCTCGTGGCCTGAGTCGCTGAGGTAGAACGCGGGGAAATGGTTGGTGCGGTAACCAACGACGGGAACGTTCAGCGTCTCGAGCCGCTCCAACGTCGCGGGAATGTCGAGGATCGACTTCACACCGGCGCAAACCACGGTGATTCGGGTGCGCGAGAGGGTGACCAGGTCGGCTGACTCGTCGAATGACTCGCTCGCGGCGCGATGCACGCCGCCGAGGCCGCCCGTCGCGAAGACCCGAACCCCCGCCAGCGCGGCAAGGGTGGACGTCGCCGCCACGGTGGTGGCGCCACTCGCCCGTCGGCCGACCGCGACCGCGAGGTCGCGGCTGCTGACTTTGGCGACGTCGTCGGACAGCGCGATGCGTTCCAGCTCTTTCTCGCTTAGACCGACGGTCGGAACACCGTCGATGACGGCGATGGTCGCCGGTGTCACTCCGGCGTCAGTGAGGATCGCCTCGAAATCGTGCGCGGCCTGCAGGTTCTGCGGTCTGGGCAGGCCGTGCGCGATGATCGTCGACTCCAGCGCGACGACCGGCCGCCCGTCGGCGAGCGCTGACCGCACACTCTCCGACACCTTCACCGGGCTCGGCACCTGGTTACCCCTCGTTCTCGCGCAGCTTCGCGTAGCGCGGTTTCACGACGTCGTTGATGAGCGTCAGCCGTTCGTCAAATGGGATGAAGGAACTCTTCAGCGCGTTGATGGTGAACCACTGTAGGTCGTGCAGGCCGTAGCCGAAAGCCTCGACCAGCCGCTCGAACTCCAGGTTCATCGACGTGCCGCTCATCAGCCGGTTGTCGGTGTTGACCGTCACCCGGAAGTACAACTGGCGCAGCAGGCCGATCGGGTGCTCGGCGATGGACGCGGCCGCGCCGGTCTGCACGTTCGACGACGGGCACATTTCCAGCGGCACCCGGCTGTCGCGAACGTAGGCCGCGAGCCGTCCGAGCACCGGCTTCCCGTCGATGATCGTGATGTCGTCGACGATCCGGACGCCGTGACCGAGCCGGTCGGCGCCGCACCACTGCAACGCCTCCCAAATCGACGGCAGGCCGAAGCCTTCACCGGCGTGGATGGTGAAGTGGCCGTTCTCGCGCTGCATGTACTGGAAGGCGTCAAGGTGGCGGGTGGGCGGGTAGCCCGCCTCCGCGCCCGCGATGTCGAACCCGACGACGCCGGCGTCGCGGTAGCGGATCGCGAGTTCGGCGATTTCGAGGGACCGCGCGGCATGCCGCATGCCGGTCAACAGCGCGACGACGCGGATGCCTCGACCTTCGCTGCCAATCCGAAAACCTTCGAGCACCGCTTCGACGATCTCGTCAAGCTCGAGGCCGTTCTCCACATGCAGTTCGGGAGCGAACCGCACTTCGGCGTAAACGACGTTGTCGGCCGCGAGATCCTCGGCGCATTCTGCGGCGATCCGCACCAACGCGTCACGTGTTTGCATGACGCTGAGCGTGTGCTCGAACGTCTCAAGGTAACGCTCCAATGAGCCGGACGACGCGGCGTCGACGAACCACTTGGCGAGCTCGTCAGCATCCGTTGTGGGCAAGCCGTGGTAACCGATTTCCCTTGCCAGCTCGACAATCGTCGCCGGGCGCACGCCGCCGTCCAAGTGATCGTGCAAGAGAGCCTTCGGCGCCTGCCGGATTTCCTCGACGGTGGCGGGGCGAGTCACTCGTCGTCCTCGCGATGCGCGAGGTCGGGCGCGAACGCGGGGACGCAGACGGCGACATACTCGGCGCCGTCAGGACCGACCGAATACTGCACCCGCTCGCCGGCCGCGGTCACGATGGCCTGGCCCGCGGCGACGTCGATCACGCCGCCGTCGTGCGCGACCCGCAGCGAGCCGCGCAACACCACGGTGAACTCGTCGAACTCGGGCGCCTGCGGCGGCTCGCTCCAGCCCGACGGCGCTTGCATATGCGCGACCGACACCGCAGGCGTCGACGTCGCGACCCGGCCGACGTACTCATCGATCACTTTCCCGCCCGGCACAGGAATCCTGGCGGGTGACTCGACCAACCTCGGCATCATGCTCCTACCGTGTCGATGACCAGTGGCGGCATCGTGAACTCATTCTCCGCGGGGACGACGTCGAACCCTCCGGCAACCGCCTCGATGGCGCGAGCAAACCGTTCCTCGTCGTCGGAGTGCAAGGTGAGCAGCGGCTGACCGGCCTGCACGACGTCGCCAGGCTTGGCGTGTATCTCGACGCCGGCGCCGAATGAGACGGGGTCTTCCTTGCGCGCGCGGCCGGCGCCCAGCCGCCACGCCGCGACCCCCACGGCCAACGCGTCGAGGCGAACCAACCGACCCGACTCCGGCACGCTGACGACGTGGGTGTGCCGGGCGCGCGGCAATGCCGCGTCGGGGTCGCCGCCTTGGGCGCGGATCATCGCCCGCCAGACGTCCATCGCAGAGCCGTCGCGCAAGGCGTCTTCGGGATCCTTGCCGGCGCCCGCGCCGCAGGCCCGCAACATCTCACGCGCCAGCGTGATGGTCAGCTCTCTGACGTCGGACGGGCCACCACCGGCCAACACTTCGACCGACTCGGTCACTTCCAGCGCGTTACCGGCGGTCAGCCCGAGCGGGGTGTTCATGTCGGTGAGCAACGCGGAGGTTTTCACCCCGTGCGCGGCCCCGAGCTCGACCATGGTCTCGGCGAGTTCGCGGGCCTGCGCGACGTCCTTCATAAACGCGCCGGTGCCAACCTTGACGTCGAGAACCAGCGCGGAAGTGCCCTCGGCGATTTTCTTGCTCATGATCGAGCTCGCGATCAGCGGCACCGACTCGACCGTCGCGGTCACGTCGCGGAGTGCGTAAAGCTTGCGATCGGCTGGCGCGAGCCCCGCGCCCGCCGCGCAGATCACCCCTCCGACGTCACGCAACTGCTTCAACATCTCGGATTGCGACAACGTCGCGCGCCACCCCGGGATGGACTCGAGTTTGTCGAGCGTTCCGCCGGTGTGCCCCAACCCGCGGCCGCTCAACTGCGGCACCGCGGCGCCGCAGGCCGCCACCACCGGCGTCAACGGCAAGGTGATTTTGTCGCCGACGCCGTCGGTCGAATGCTTGTCGGTGGTGGGCCGGTCTAGCGAGCTGAAGTCCATGCGCTCGCCGCTGTCAATCATCGCGGCGGTCCACCGGGTCAACTCGCCAGGCTTCATGCCACGGAAGAAGACAGCCATGAGCAGGGCGGCCATTTGCTCTTCCGCGACGACCCCTCTGGTGTAAGCGTCGATCACCCAGTCGATTTGGGCGTCGCTCAGCACTCCGCTGTCGCGCTTGGTGCGAATGACGTCGACGACGTCCACGGTCATGGCCTCCCGGCGTTTTCCGAGTCGGACAGGTTCTCCGGCCCGAACGCCTCGGGCAGCAGCGCGCGCAACGCCAACGCGCCCGCCGCGTGGTCGATGAGCATGTCGGGACCACCGTGCTCATACAGCAACTGCCGGCAGCGGCCGCAGGGCATGAGCGGGTTGCCGTCGCCGTCAACACAGGCGAGAGCGAGCAGCCGGCCACCACCCGTGGTGTGCAGCCCAGAGACAACGGCGCATTCAGCGCACAACGTCAGGCCATACGAGGCGTTCTCCACGTTGCAGCCAGCCACTAATCGACCGTCGTCGACGAGCGCCGCCGCGCCGACCGGGAAGCGCGAATACGGCACGTAGGCGTGGCGCATCGCCGCAATGGCAGCGGCTCGCAGGGCCGGCCAGTCGAGGCTCGGCGGGGTTGTCGATGAGCTCATCGGCCCACGTACGGTTCGCCGTCGGCGGCTGGCGCGCGCACTCGGCCGACCAGACCGGCAACCGCCAGAATCGTCGCCAGATACGGCAGCATCGCCAAGAACTGCGAGGGAATAGCGACCGGCGTGCCAATGAACGACAAGACGTTCTGCAGCGCGTCGGCGAAGCCGAACAGCAGCGCGGCGCCCACCGCGCCACGCGGGCTCCACCGGCCAAAAATGACCGCGGCCAACGCGATGAAGCCCTTGCCGTTCGTCATGTTCTTGCCGAAGGGCAACGCGGAACCAATGGTCAGTGAGGCGCCTCCGAGTCCGGCGACGATGCCACCGACCACCACGTTGACGAACCGGATGCGGCGCACCTTGATGCCCACCGTGTCGGCTGCCTTCGGGTGTTCGCCCACCGCTCGGGTGCGCAGCCCCCAGCGGCTGCGGAACAACGCGACGTCGATCGCGATGATGAGGACGTACATCGCATAGACGATCGCGTTCTGCTTGAACAGCAGCTGTCCGAGGATTGGGATGTCGGAGAGCCCGGGAACGCTGATCGCGTGCAAACCCGGCGGGGTGTTGTAAGTGTTTTGATCACGCGCCATCAGCGCGTCGTAGACGTAACCGGTGAGACCGAGCACCAACACGTTGATGACGACGCCGAGCACGACCTGATTGACCAGGTAACGAATGGCGAACACCGCGAGCAGGGCGCCGATCAGCGCTCCCGCGATCAACGCGGCGAGGATGCCGGCGGCGGCGTTGTGCGCCACGGTGCCAATCAGCGCGCCGGCGAAGGCGCCAGCCAGCATCTGCCCTTCGATCGCGACATTGATGACACCGGATCGCTCGCACATGACGCCAGCTAACGCTCCG
>Ga0187809_10001039_pt1 | contig 13618 bp, 15 predicted proteins | sample NC_wetland_sal_i_8_FD_132415 | JGI IMG/M metagenome (GOLD analysis project Ga0187809, IMG submission 132415) | Wetland sediment microbial communities from Neuse River Estuary, North Carolina, USA - ASW_4 | ecosystem: Environmental > Aquatic > Freshwater > Wetlands > Sediment | place: USA: North... | reverse complement strand
GCCGCTTCGCGGTGCGCGACATGATGGCATCAATGTCCGCATCATACCACATATTCAGCGCTCCGGACGCCCCCGCCCCCGCGGCTATGGCAAGGACGGCCACGATCGCAAGGAACGGATTGGGAGTACCCGGCGCCGCCATCAACCCGACAAAGGCGGTAAAGACGACGAGCGACATCACCCCGGGCTTCAGAAGCTCCAGGAAATCGCCAGCAGTCGCTTCGGAGAGGCGACCATAGGTTTGTGTATCTTGTCGCTCGATGAGAGCCATTTCACTCTTTCAGTCCGTGATCGTGATGCAGCCTGATTGAACCGCTTCACCATCGTATCTCGTTGTTTTCTGCATACCGCCTAGAAAGCCACTCCAATCTTTCCGGCTCATGCCGAACCGCCGACCAAGCCGGCGGTTCCATGCACGTCAGCTAGCTGATGCGCGGCAATTGCTCCCACTGGTGGAACGGCGGGGGCGAAGGCAACTGCCATTCCAGCGTTGTTGCACCCTCGCCCCAGGGATTCGCACTGGCAACGCGTTTCCTGGCGAAAGCCTCGAAGACACCGAACACGAAGATCAGGACAGCAAAGCCGGAAATAAACGAGCCATAGGAGGCAATCGCATTCCAACCGGCGAAGGCGTCCGGATAGTCGATCGTGCGGCGCGGCATGCCGGCAAGGCCGAGGAAATGCATCGGGAAGAAGATCATGTTCACACCGATGAACATGATCCAGAAATGCAGGTTCGCGATGCGCTGCGAATACATATAGCCGGTCATCTTCGGGAACCAGTAGTACCAGGCGCCGAAGATGGCGAAGATGGCCGCGACCGCCATCACGTAATGGAAGTGCCCGATGACGTAGTAGGTATCATGCAACGAGCGGTCGAGGCCGGCATTGGCGAGTTGCACGCCCGTTACGCCGCCGACCGTGAAAAGGAAGATGAAGCCGATCGCCCACAGCATCGGCGAGCGGAAGGAGATTGATCCGCCCCACATCGTTGCGATCCACGAAAAGACCTTCACGCCCGTCGGCACCGCGATCACCATCGTGGCAAAGACGAAATAGCGCTGCGTGTCGAGCGAAATGCCGGTGGTGTACATGTGGTGCGCCCACACGACGAAGCCGACAGCGCCGATCGCCACCATGGCGTATGCCATGCCGAGATAGCCGAAAATCGGCTTCTTGGAGAAGGTCGAGATGATGTGACTGACCATGCCGAAACCCGGCAAAATCATGATGTAAACTTCCGGATGACCGAAGAACCAGAACAGGTGCTGGAAGAGAAGCGGATCGCCGCCATTTTCGGGAGCGAAGAAGCTCGTGCCGAAATTGCGGTCCGTCAGCAGCATGGTGATGGCGCCCGCCAGGACAGGCAAAGCCAGAAGCAGAAGGAATGCCGTCACCAGGATCGACCAGGCGAAGAGCGGCATCTTGTGCAGCGTCATGCCCGGCGCGCGCATGTTGAAGATCGTGGTGATGAAGTTGATCGCACCGAGGATCGAGGACGCTCCGGCGAGGTGGAGCGACAGGATGGCGCAATCCACCGCCGGGCCAGGCTGGCCCGAGGTCGAAAGCGGCGGATAGAACGTCCAGCCGTTGCCGACGCCCCAGGCGCCCGCCGCGCTCGGCATGAACAGGGAGAGGATCAGGAGGATGAAAGCCGGAGGAAGCAGCCAGAAGGAGATGTTGTTCATGCGCGGGAACGCCATATCCGGCGCACCGATCATGATCGGAACCATCCAGTTGCCGAACCCGCCGATCATGGCTGGCATGACCGTAAAAAAGATCATGATCAGCCCATGATCGGTTGCAAAGGCGTTGTACATCGACTTTCCGGCATCGACCGCCTGTCCGCCGTGGACGCCATAGAACATCGAGGCGAGGCCCGGGAAGACCTGGATGCCGGGTTCCATCAGTTCCCAGCGCATCAGGATTGAGAGGATACCGCCGATGATGCCCGCGATGATCGCGAAGATCAGATAGAGGGTCCCGATATCCTTATGGTTGGTCGAATAGACCCAACGGACCCAGCCATGAGGCCTATGATCGTGATGGGCATCGTGAACTGCAGCGTCCGTCATCTTCCCGCTCCGTTCCTCCCGTCGCTGGCTCAATTGGCCGCAACGATTACCTTGTGCGCCGGCTTGTCGGCCGCAACGTTGTTCTTGCCGTCAACGGCGGCCATCAGCGCCTTGTTGGCGCCCTCGAGATCAGCCTCGGCGGCCTTGTACCAGGTGTTGAACTGCTCCTTCGTTACCGCCCGGACGGCGATAGGCATGAAGGCGTGGTCCTTGCCGCAAAGCTGCGAACATTGGCCGTAGTAAAGTCCGGGCTTTTCGACCTTGATCCAGGTCTCATTGACCCGCCCTGGCACAGCGTCCGTCTTGATGCCGAAGGCCGGGACGGAAAAGGAATGGATCACGTCAGCCCCGGTCACGAGAATGCGGATCGTCGTGTCCACGGGAACAACGAGTTCATGATCGACCGCAAGCAGACGTGGATATTCCGCCAGGTTCTGTTTTCCGAGAGAAACGCGCGTCTTCTCGTCGATAAGGACCGCGGAGTTGAATTTCAGAGGCTTGGCCTGTTCATATTCATAGTCCCAGTTCCACTGATTGCCGGTCGCCTTGACCGTCATGGTCGGCTTTTGCTGCGGATTGTATTGGGCAGTCAGAAGCTGGAACGAGGGTACGGCGATGAACAGCAATACGACGACCGGTCCGACCGTCCAGATTATTTCGATAACTGAGTTATGGCTGGTCTGCGACGCTACGGGATTGCGCCCCGCGCGAAACCGGATCATGCACCACAAGAGAAGACCGACAACCAGCAGGGCGATCGGGATGATGAACCACAAGGTGTAGTCATTGAACCATTCGATCTGCGACATGATCGGCGTCGCCGCAGGTTGAAAGCCAATTTCCCAAGGCTTGGGCTGCGCCGCGTAGGCTGCGCCCGCCGCCAGCACCCCCCCCAGGGCCCCGGCAAGGCAAGCAACTCTCTTCCTGATCACCCTCTTATCTCCCGCAATGACTCATTCGAGTGAACATTGGCTCCAGTGGCGAGGCTGGACGGACCGTCCCATTACCGCCGCCCCGTTCAAACATACTCCGACAGCAACCGCAAGGAACGCGCGAAGCGAAAGATGCGGCATTTTTGCGCGCATCGCCGCTATTCCCCTGATTTTGCAGCTTTTCGCTCTTCGTGGCCCCACGCATGCAGCATTCGCCCATCGCAGGGCCAAAATTTGGACCGAATTTCGTTGATTGTTGGCGGTTTGGTTCGAAATCGGCTGGTTTGCGCCGCTCCGGTGTCCTTAATTCACGGGCCGATCATCTCATTCAATTTGATTCGCGGGGGAATCGTTCAGGGTGCGTAAATTGAAAGACGGTTTCCGTTCCGCCATGCTGGCCTCGGGTCTGTTCGCTGCCGCCTTGCTCGTGGCCGCGCCGGTCCTGGCGCAATCATCTTCGGGCAAGGCGCCTGCACAGAACCTGGAGCCGCCGCCGGCGCTTCAGGACGCGCCCAACGCGCCGCAGGCGGTGCAGCCGCCGTCCGGCACGGTGAAATCGAAGCATGGCGCGTGGTCCATCATCTGCGATACGCCTCCCGGCGCGAGCAGCGAGCAATGCGCCATGATGCAGAACGTGGTCGCCGCGGACAGACCCGAAGTCGGTCTGTCGGTGGTGGTTCTCAAGACCGCCGACCGCAAGGCCCAGATCCTTCGCGTGCTCGCGCCGCTCGGCGTGTTGCTGCCCAACGGACTCGGTCTGAAGGTCGACGGCAAGGATATCGGCCGCGCCTATTTCGTACGCTGCTTCCAGGACGGCTGCTATGCGGAGGTGATCCTGGAAAAGCAGCTTCTCGATACGCTGTCGCACGGCAAATCGGCGACCTTCATCGTCTTCCAGACACCCGAGCAGGGCATCGGCATTCCAGTCGACCTGACGGGCTTCGCGGATGGCTTCGCCGCGCTGCCCTGACAATTTATTTGTCCTCCCTGCTGTCATAGATCCTGTGCGCCGTCAGTCCGAACGCCGCACCGAGTGCGATGCCGGCGATTTTCCCCTCGGTTGCAAAGGCGAACCCGACAGCCAGCCCGATTATCGCGCCGATCGCCATCCAGGAATAGACATTCACCAGTCCGGTCTCCTCTCAAATCGAGCGGTTGCTCTCTTTCCGCCGCACTGGATCGGCGGCGGCCTTGGCCTTACATGTGGAAGACAATCGCCCCGAGGAAACCCAATGACTAGATCGCTTGTCCAATCCTTCGACTGTCCGGAAGAGACCATCCGCTCCATCGTCGCCGAGACGATCAAGGGCGCTGACGACGGCGAGCTTTTCCTCGAATATCGCGAGGGCGAGGCGCTGATGTTCGACAATGGGCGGCTGAAGACCGCCAATTTCTCCACCAATGAAGGTTTCGGCCTGCGCGCCGTCGCCGGCGAGGCGACCGGCTATGCGCATGCGAACGAACTCTCGGAAACCGCGCTGAAGCGGGCAGCCGATGCCGTCGCTACGGTCAAGAGCGGCTATAGCGGCAAGCTCGACGCGGCGCCCCAGGGCACGAACCGCCATCTCTATGGTGAAGAGAATCCGATCGAGGCGCCGGCTTTCGACGCCAAGGTGAAGTTGCTGCAGGAGATCGACGCCTATCTGCGCGCCAGGGATCCGCGCGTGCGCCAGGTGACGGCCTCGCTAGCCTCCTCCTGGCAGCATGTCGAGATCCTGCGCGGCGACGGGCATCTCATGCGTGACATACGCCCGCTGGTCAGGATGAATGTCTCCGTCATCGTCGGCGAAGGCGACCGGCAGGAATCAGGCTCTTACGGCATGGGCGGGCGCAAGGCTTTCGGCGATTTTCTCGCGGAGGGTTCCTGGAAAAACGCGGCGGAAGAGGCGCTGAGGCAGGCGCTGGTCAATCTGGAGGCCGTGCCGGCGCCGGCGGGTACGTTCGATATCGTGCTGGCGAGCGGTTGGCCGGGCGTCATGCTGCACGAGGCTGTCGGCCACGGCCTGGAAGGCGATTTCAACCGCAAGAAGACATCCGCCTTCGCCGGCCTGATGGGGAGCCAGGTTGCCGCCAAGGGCGTCACGATCGTCGATGACGGCACCATCCCCGAACGACGCGGCTCGCTGACCGTGGACGATGAGGGCACGCCTTCCAACCGCACGGTCCTGATCGAGGACGGCAAGCTGGTCGGCTACATGCAGGACCGGCAGAACGCCCGTCTCATGGGCATGCGGCCGACCGGCAACGGCCGTCGCGAATCCTACGCGCATGAGCCGATGCCGCGCATGACCAACACCTACATGACCGCGGGCGATCATGACCCCGCCGAAATCATCGCCTCGGTCAAAAAGGGCATCTACGCCGTCTCTTTCGGCGGCGGACAGGTGGACATCACCAGCGGCAAGTTCGTCTTCGGCTGCACCGAGGCCTACATGATCGAGGACGGCAAGGTGACGAAGCCGATCAAGGGCGCCATGCTGATCGGCAACGGGCCTGACGCGATGCATCGTGTCACCATGGTCGGCAACGACATGAAGCTCGACACTGGTATCGGCATGTGCGGCAAGGCCGGCCAGGGCGTGCCGGTCGGCGTCGGCCAGCCGCATCTCAGGATGAACCAGATGACGGTCGGCGGCACGCAGGCGTAAGAGCCGCTTCCGCTGTAGTCCTGATTCCAAATTCTCGATCAAAGCTTTGAACGGGAAATAGATATTTGTCCTTCACTGATTATCACATCCATGAAGCGGGCGTCTTCGGCAACCGCTGGTCCGGGTCGATGGCGCGGAGTGTCGGTCCACCTTCCTCGTTCCATTTCCAGAGCGCGACACAACTGCCGCCCCGAGACATGAAGGACGGATAGATCACGCCGTCGAAGCCTTGTTCCAAGAGTTTTTCCCGAAGCAGATGCGTCGGCGGGGTGTTCCCCAAGTCGAGCATGGCCCGCCACTCGCAATCATGAATGTCGGCGGCAACCCCGAATTGCTTTAGCGCCTCGGCATCGGTCAGATCCGCAAGCCGCGCGCCCGAAAGCTCCAGTTCAACGACCAGTGCCGGATGCTGGACAAAGCCTTGATTGTATTCCGCCCAGGCGGTCGAGAGTTCGCGCGCGGCATAGATGGTCGGCTGACCGGTCGGATTCCAGCGGCCACCGAAACGCGCAGCGCCCTCCCCGGAGAGGGGCAGGTAGGCCCAGCGCGGTACGAAAGCGCGCCAGAGCAGCAGAGTTGGTGAGGAATCAACCGCGCCCTCAGGCATAGACGCCGGAGCGCGCGGCCTCCAGATAGGCAAGCACCTTGTCGGCCTTGCCCTCGCGAACGAGATCGTAAGCGGTCTTGCCGGCCCAGCCCGGGATCGGCTGGTGCTTGAACCAGATCGCGGCGCGGTCCTCGCCGCCCGCCATTTCGCCGGCCATCGCGAGAATGCGGACAAGTGGGCTCAGGGCGGCGTCCACCCTGCGCGCTCCAGTCCTTGCGGTCAGCGTGTTGCGCGCAACGCCGGTAAGCGCGGCAAGTTCGCTCAAGGTCACGCCAAGGTTCTCGGCCACACGGCGGGCGGAAAGGAACGGCGATTGCTTTTCGCCGAAACTCGATGCCGATATATCGAAAGCGGCGCTATTCATGGCAAAGTCCTATCACGATTTGACGTGGACGTTGTCAAAATAGGCATGTTTCACGCTCAAGACAAGGCTTTTGGGCCTTATTCCTTATCGCCTCCGGCGCGGCTTCTCCAGCAGCGCCACCGCCTCGACATGCGCAGACCAGAGAAACTGGTCGATGGGAACGACGCTCCGGATCGCATAACCGCCGCCGATCAAGATGGCGAGGTCGCGCGCGAGCGTGCCCGGGTTGCACGAGACGGCTGCGACCAGCGGCACGTCGGATCTGGCGATCTCGCGCGATTGAGCCTCGGCGCCGGCGCGCGGCGGGTCAAAGACGATGCCGCCATAGGCACTGAGATCCTTCGCCAGTATGGGCCGGACAAAAAGATCGCGCCGTTCCGTCGTCACCCTCTTTAGGCCGGATGCGAAGCGAAAGCCCCGGTCGAGTGTAGCGAGCGAAGCGGCATCGCCCTCGACGGCATGGACTTCCGAATTCCCTGCGAGCCGCAAGGCAAAGGCGCCGGAGCCGGCGAAAAGATCGGCGATGCGCTTTGCCTTGGCGAGATGAGCAGTGACGAGAGAGGCCATCGCTTCTTCCGCCTCGGAGACGGCCTGCAGGAAGCCGCCGGGCGGCGGCGAAACGGCAACGCCGCCGAAAACGGCGACCGGTTTCTTTGGTTCGATAATGATCTCGCCATCCACCGACAGCCGCGCAAAGCCGGCGCGCAGCACGAAATCCGACGCGTTCTTACGCATCTGTTCGGTGAGGCGGCCGCTACCTTCAAGGGCGATGTCGAGACCCGGTCCGGTTGAAGTGACAATCATCCGGAAGGTGCGGTCGGTATTGGCGACCATCCGCGCCAGGGAGCGCAGCGCCGGCAAAGCCGCGACGATCTCCGGCCGCGCGATCCAGCATTCCTCTATGCTGATGATGGTATGCGACAGCGCGCGGACAAAGCCCAGAACGATACCGCCTTCGACGCGTCGCGCGGAGAGGACGACACGACGCCGGCTGCTCGGGGCGCAGGAGACGAGTTCGCCGACCGACGCCACAATACCGCGGCTTTTCAACGCCTCTGCGACGATATTTCGTTTCCATTCGCGGTAGGCGTTCCCTTCCATATGTTGGATGGCGCAGCCGCCGCATTCGCCGAAATGCCGGCAGGGCGGAGGGACCCGCAAGACCGACGGCTCTTCTATCTCCAGCAACTCCGCGCGGCTGCCGTTCGGATCGGCAAGAACGCGCTCCTCGGGTAGGGTGAAGGGAATATAGAGCGGCCCTTTTTCGGTCTCCGCGATACCGTCGCCCTGTGCGCCGAGACGCGCGATGCGGAAGTGTTCGCTCACCGGTCTTTCGCTCCCGCGAGCAGATATTCGCGGTTGCCGTCACCGCCCTCGATCGGAGAAGGGTGGAGTCCAATGGCGCGCCATCCGGGCTGGCGGTCGAGCCAGGCACTCAGTTCCTCTGCTATGCGTTCCACTTCCGCCGGATCGCGCAGCAGCCCGCCCTTCCCGATCGCTTCACGGCCCGCCTCGAATTGCGGCTTGACGAGGAAGACGCCATGCGCGCCATCGGCCGCAAGCCCCAAAGCAGGAGGGAGGACAAGCTTCAGCGAAATGAAACTTACGTCGGATACGAGGAAATCCGGGACGCGGCCGGCAAGATCCGCCGCTGTCAGATAACGCGCGTTCAACCCTTCCAGGCTGGTGACGCGCGGATCGAGGGCCAGTCGCGGTGCGAGTTGTCCATGGCCGACATCGATCGCAGTGACGTGGCGGGCACCGCGCTCCAGCAATACCTCGGTGAACCCGCCCGTCGAAGCGCCGATATCCAACGCCTCCGCGCCGGCCGGATCGAGAGCGAAATGATCAAGTGCGGCGATCAGTTTCAATGCGGCGCGCGACACATATCTCTGTGCCGGATCGGCCACCGCAAGGTCGGCATTGGGCCGGACAGCCTCGCCCGCTTTTGTCGCCGTCTCGCCGTCCACTGTCACCGTGCCACGCAAGATGGCGTCCCGCGCCCGCGCACGCGTTGGGAAGAGGGAACGCCCGACGAGAAGTTCGTCGAGCCTGACAAGATTGGAGGTTCTACGCATTTGCGCCATAGCGGCAGCTTTGAAACACACGATATCTCGCGAGCACTAGGCGCGCGCCGCCTGGCTCCCCTGCCCGAGCGCCGCGAAGACGGTGCGGACGATGCCGGCGCTGTCAAGTCCCGCATCGGCGTACATCTTTTCCGGTTTCGCCTGGTCGACAAAGACATCGGGGAGCACGAGGGGGCGCACCTTAAGACCTGTTTCCAGCGCGCCTTCATGCGCCAGGAACTGCAATACATGGCTGCCGAAGCCGCCTACAGCGCCTTCCTCGACAGTGACCAGAACCTGATGCTCGTGGGCAAGCCTGCGGACCAGGTCCTCGTCGAGAGGCTTGGCGAAGCGCGCATCCGCCACCGTTGTAGAGAGCCCTGCTGCGTCCAGTTCCTCCGCCGCTAGCAGGCAGTCTTGCAGACGCGTGCCGAAGGAGAGAAGCGCCACCTTCGTTCCCTCGCGCAGGATGCGGCCCTTGCCGATCTCCAGCACCGAGCCTCGTTCCGGCATGTCCACGCCGACGCCATCGCCGCGTGGATAACGGAAGGAAATCGGTCCCTCGTCATAGGCGGCCGCGGTACGCACCATGTGGCGAAGTTCCGCCTCATCAGCCGCCGCCATGACGACGAAGCCCGGCAAGGTCGAAAGGAATGTCGTATCGAAGGCGCCGCAATGGGTCGGCCCGTCGGCGCCGACGAAGCCGGCGCGGTCGATAGGAAAGCGCACCGGCAGCTTCTGGATCGCGACGTCATGCACGACCTGATCATAGGCGCGCTGCAGGAAGGTCGAATAGATCGCCGCGAAGGGCTTGAAGCCTTCTGTGGCAAGCCCGGCGGCGAAGGTGACGGCGTGCTGCTCGGCGATGCCCACGTCAAAGATGCGCGAGGGGAATTCCCTGGCGAACAGGTCAAGTCCGGTGCCGGACGGCATGGCGGCTGTGACGGCGACGATTTTCTCGTCTTCCCGTGCCTCCCGGACCAGGCTTTCGGCGAAGACCTTCGTATAACTCGGTGCATTCGCCGGCGCTTTCGCCTGCGCGCCGGTGATAACGTCGAACTTGCCAACGCCATGGAATTTATCGGCCGCGGCCTCGGCGGGGGCGTAGCCCTTGCCCTTCTGGGTCACGACATGGATCAGCACCGGGCCGTCGCCATGGTCGCGAACGTTCTTCAGCACCGGGACCAAATGCTCGAGATTGTGGCCGTCGATCGGCCCGATATGGAAGAAGCCCAATTCCTCGAAAAGCGTGCCGCCGGTGACATAGCCCCGCGCATGCTCCACGGCGCGCGCCACGGCGCTTTCGGCGCGCTTGCCGAGATAAGACGTCACCTTCTTGCCGAAGTCGCGCAGGCCGAGATAGGTCCTGCCGGAGGCAAGCCTTGCCAGATAGGCGCTCATCGCGCCGGTCGGCGGCGCGATCGACATGTCGTTATCGTTGAGGATGACGATCAGCCGGGCGTCGAGCGCGCCGGCATTGTTCATCGCCTCGAAGGCCATGCCGGCCGACAGGGCGCCATCGCCGATGACGGCGATGACATTGTTGCGGCGCTTGTTGAGATCGCGGCCGACGGCCATGCCGAGACCGGCCGAAATCGATGTCGAGGAATGCGCCGCACCGAACGGGTCGTATTCGCTCTCGGCCCGCTTGGTGAAGCCTGAAAGCCCGCCCTCCTGTCGCAAGGTGCGGATCTGGTCGCGGCGGCCGGTCAGGATTTTGTGCGGATAGGCCTGGTGACCGACATCCCAGATCAGCCGGTCCGTCGGCGTATCGAAGACGTAATGGAGCGCGACCGTCAGTTCGACGACACCCAGGCCCGCGCCCAGATGGCCGCCCGTTTGCGATACCGCGTCGACCAGCTCCGTTCGCAGTTCAGAAGCCAGCTGCGGCAGCCGGTTTTCGGGAAGCTTGCGGAGGTCGGCCGGAAATCTGACCGTGTCGAGCAAGGGGGTTTCTGGACGTGATTTCACGATTCGGGGAGGCCGGTATTCTTCGTTTGATCCGTTGGAGATAGGACGGCATGGGCTGAATGTAAATGCGCGGAAACATTTGAAAGCATTATAGATGGCGGGTCAGCCCTCGGGCAGCGGAATGAACTCCTCGGCATCTCCCGGGACGATGTCGAAACGGCCGCTGCGCCATTCCTCCTTCGCCTGCTCGATCCGTTCCTGCGAGGAAGAGACGAAATTCCACCAGATATAACGTTTCGAGCCCAGCGCCGCGCCGCCGAACAACATGAAATGAGCCGCCTCTTCGGCCTTGACGACGATCTCATCGCCTTCACGGAAGGCCAGAAGGCGATCCGCCGGGAAACGATCGCCCGCGATATCGACCACGCCATCCAGCACATAGATCGCGCGTTCTTCCGTGTCGGCCGGAATGCGTATGTGGGAGCCCTGTTGCAGCCTGATATCGGAATAGAGCGTGTCCGACTGGGTCCTGACCGGCGATGTCAGGCCGTGGAAGGAACCGATGATGACACGGAAGGCAGCCCCCTCACCCTCGCCTTCGGGCAAATCCTTGCGCTCGGTATGTTCGAAAAGCGGCTCCATCTCCTCCCGCATGTCGGGAAGAGCGAGCCAGGTCTGGAGGCCGGAAAGCGCCAATGGGCCGCCGCGCTGCTCCTCGGGCGAACGCTCGGAATGAACGATGCCGCGACCGGCGGTCATCAAGTTCACATCGCCCGGCCGGATCACCATTTCGGTGGCCAGCGAATCGCGGTGGCGGATATTGCCGTCGAAGAGATAGGTCACGGTCGCCAGGCCGATATGCGGATGCGGGCGCACGTCGAGCGCCTGCCCTCCCCGCAGGATCGCAGGCCCCATGCGGTCGAAGAAGATGAAGGGCCCGACGAGGCGGCGCTTCGCCGAAGGCAGCGCACGGCGCACCGCGAAGCCGCCAATGTCGCGGGCGCGCGGTATGATCAGTGTTTCGATCGCGTCACAGGAGAATTTGTCGCCAGGAATGGGATCGCGACCGGGGAAGAAAGACATGACCTACCCTATGAGCCATTGGAGCATGTTTCGTTCGAAGCTGCATTCCGGCAACGATAACAGGTTCCCCCGGCAGCGCCTAATGACCCCGCCACGGGGCGCTGAAAATTTTCCCCGGGTCCGTGTAGGAATGAAATATTGTCGGCCGTCCTTTGGACCTGAACGGTGAAAGGAGAGTGCCATGAGCTATGTCGACGGCTTCGTTCTCGCAGTGCCAAAGGCAAATATCGACGCCTACAAAGATCTGGCCCGCAAAGCGGGCGAGGTCTGGATGGAGCATGGAGCCACCGCCTATGTCGAGGCGATCGGCGACGATGTGCCCTATGGGGAACTCACGTCATTTCCACGCGCCGTGCAAGCGAAGGAGGACGAGGTCGTCATCTTCTCCTGGATCGTCTATCCGTCCCGCGCGAAACGCGACGAGGTGATGAGGAAAGTCATGGCCGATCCACGGCTCAAGGACAGCATGAAGGATGCGCCCTTCGATGGAAAGCGCATGATCTTCGGCGGCTTCGTCCCATTCATGGAGTTGTAAGCGCTGCTGGCGGACGGCTGGCAGGGAATGATCCGCGCCAGCTATTCCTCGCGGTTAGACCGCGTTCAGCGCAATGCCATTCAACCGCGATCGGGGATTAATCGCCGGCGGGATCTTCCGATCCCGGCTTGGCGATGCGAAGCACCGCCCCGTCGTTCCTCGTCAGTTCTATGATCGTTTCGAGCCTGACCACCCTGCGGTCGACACTCCGCAACTCGGCGCCAATGGCATCAACGTCCTTCGTCAGGCCTTCGACCTTTTCCGTCAGACCCATGACCGTTCTCAAACCGGTCAGGATGTCGCCAAGAGCGCTCATTCGGAAGGCTCCCGTCTAAGCTGGCGCAAGGTCTCGGCTACATTCTTCCTGGCACGGTCCACGGCCACCGATGCCCTTTCGGCACTTTCACGAAAAGCGCGGGCCAGATCGGCCAATTGTTCCAGTTCCTGGATTTCATCAGGATCATAGGCATCGACGGAACGACGTACGAACTCGCCCACGGAAATTTTCGCCTGCCGCGCCTTGCTTTCGAGCTTGGCCTTTTCCGAGGGCGTCATCAACGTAATGACGCGCTCCGTAACCGCTTCGCGAATCGCCTCCATCGCCTTTCACCTCTATATGTGCAGGACATGTACATAACGATTTTCGAGGCGCATTGCAATTATTCCCCGTCGAGAGGCTCCGTTCCGGCAGGCGTTCCATCGCGGGAAAGGCGAATCTTTTCAACCTTGTCTTCGGCCGCCTTCAACAAGGCGTCGCAGTGCTTCTTCAGCGCCTCGCCGCGCTCATAGATGCGGATCGACTGGTCGAGCGGCACGTCGCCCTTTTCCAGATCGTCGACGATCCGCTCTAGTGCTTCCAGCGCCTGCTCGAAGCTCATCGCCTTGATATCGTCATTGCCGGCTTCATTGTCGGCTTCCGGCATCGATCATCCTTCCATCAGGCGTTTGACATGGGCGGCGGCGGAGAAGGCCAAGCCTTCGAGGTCGTAACCGCCTTCGAGCAGGCTGACAAGGCGGTTGGCCGCCGATCGAGACGCCTGTTCCATAAGCGTGGCCGTCGCCCAATCGAAATCATCCTCGACCAGGTTGAGTTCCGCCAGCGGGTCACGATAATGCGCGTCGAAGCCGGCGGAGACGATGATCAAATCGGGCCGGAAAGCATCAACAGCCGGCAGGACGCGGCTGGAAAAAGCCTCGCGAAAAGAATCGCTTCCACTCTCGGGCAGAAGTGGCGCGTTGACGATGTTTCCAACGCCCGTTTCGTCCTTGGCGCCAGTGCCCGGATAGAGCGGCATCTGGTGGGTAGAGCAATAGAGCACGCTCGGGTCCTGCCAGAAGATGTCCTGCGTGCCGTTGCCGTGGTGGACATCGAAATCGACGATCGCCACGCGCTCGGC
>Ga0187809_10001038_pt1 | contig 13619 bp, 8 predicted proteins | sample NC_wetland_sal_i_8_FD_132415 | JGI IMG/M metagenome (GOLD analysis project Ga0187809, IMG submission 132415) | Wetland sediment microbial communities from Neuse River Estuary, North Carolina, USA - ASW_4 | ecosystem: Environmental > Aquatic > Freshwater > Wetlands > Sediment | place: USA: North... | reverse complement strand
TGCCGCCGCGGTATCGACGGCACACGCATATCCCAACCCGACGTTTTCGTTTCAATACACGAAAGACATTCCGCGGCACCACTCGATTCTCGATGTACCGCTCGACTTTCCCTGGGTCCGCAATCCGCGCATCGGCGCGGCAGCGGCAGGGCAGCAGGCCGCAACGATGCGGCTGGCGCTCGCGCGTGCGTCGGTGGTATTCGTCGCCGAAACCAGCTACGCGCGCGTGCTCGCCCTGCAGGAACACGCCCGGTTAGGCCGGCGCGACGCGCTCGACGCCGATAGTTTGTTGCACATGGCGCAGCGCCGCCTCCAGGCCGGCGATGCGAGCGAGCTCGACGTGCGCCTCGCGGAAATCAACGCGGGTCAACTCGAGAATACGGCGCAGGATGATTCGTTGACCGCGGTGTTGGCGCTGCTCGATTTGCAACGGCTGATGGGCATCACGACCGACACGCTGGCCATCGTGCTCACGGACAGCCTCGAGATTCCGGCCGCCGATCCACCGGTACCCGTGGATAGCGCGGCGCCGTTCGCGGTGGCGGCCGCGCGAGCCGACCTCCATGCCGCCGAGCGTTCGTACGCGCTCGAGCGACGCAACGTGTTCACCGCGCCGTCGCTCGAGGCCGGGATCGAAGGCGGCGATCCCACCGGGCAGGAGCCGGGCGCGCTGCCGCTCTTCGGTGTCACGCTGCCGCTGCCGCTCTTCGACCGTCACGGCGGTGCGATCGCGTCCGCGCAGGCGGCGCGCGACCGGGCGCGCGCCCAACTGACCTTGGCGACGCGCGAAAGCGACGCCGAACGTCTCCGGTCGACTCGCGAGCGTTCACTGGCGATCGCCCGCGCCGAGCGCGACAAGCGGCTTCTGGCCAGCGCCGACACCATCGCCCGCATGTCGCTCGCCGCGTACGGCGAAGGCGCGTCGGCGCTGCCTAACGTACTGGAGGCGCAGCGCAACGCGCGGGGAGCGTTGCTCCAGTTCGTCGACGACGTTGCAGGCGCACAGATCGCCGACGCCGCGCTGCGGCTGGCGACCGCTTCCAGCAAGGGTCCGTAATGCCACGATTCCTGGTTGTGTGTGTGCTCGTCATCGCGGCCGCATCGTGCGGCCGCGGCGGCGAAGCGAGCGACGACACCGGCGGGGGACCGCCGCCCGTGGTGGGCGCGCGCATCGCCCAAGCCACCCGGCACCCGTTCGTGGAAACTTTGGATGCGATCGGAACGGTGGCCGCGCGGCCGTGGGCGCTCGCCGCCTTGTCGGCGCCCGCCACGGCGCGCGTCGCGCGCATCGATGTGTCGGTCGGCACACGCGTGCACGCCGGCGAGACGCTCGTGGAGCTCGACCAGGCGCCGTTCGAGGCCGCGGCCAAGAGCGCGCAGGCCGCGGTGGCCACGGCACAGGCGAGCTATGACCGTGCGACGCGCCTCGCCGATCAGGGCATTGCGCCGCGCAAGGATGCGGAAACGGCGTCGGCCGAGCTGGCGCAGGCGCAAGCGGCGCTCATCGGCGCCCAACGGAACCTCGACCTCGCCACCCTGCGCGCGCCGATCGCCGGCGTGGTGACGCGCCTCGGCGCGGTGTTGGGCCAATCGGTCGATCCCGGGCAGCTGGTGGTGGAGGTCGCCGACCCCAGCGCTCTCGACATCGTGCTCTCGCTCTCGCCGGCGGTGGCGGCGCGCGTGCACACGGGCGACAGCGTGTCGCTGGCGGCCGGTGCCAACGCCGGCGGCGAGCCGTTAGGCAAGGGACTCGTGCAATCGGTGGCCGTGACGCTCGACTCGGCCACGCGCAGCGTGGGCGTGCGCGCGCGCCTCGACCACCCGGCGCGGGCGTTGCGCATCGGCGAAACGGTGTTCGGGCGCATCGACGTCGCCGTCCACGCCGACGCGGTGTCCATACCGGTGCAGGCGCTGGTGCCGGAAGGCGAAGGGTACCGCGTATACGTCGTCGACTCGTCGGGCGTCGCACACGCACGCGATGTCGACGTGGGCGCGCGCACCGAAAGCGACGCCGAGATCCTGAAGGGCGTGGCGCCCGGCGAGCGCGTGGTCACCTACGGGGCGTACGGCGTCGCCGACAGCGCCAAGATCGTCCCGGTCAAGCCGTGAGCCTCTTCGACCATCTCGTCCGGCAGCGCCGCTTCATCTACCTCGTGGTGGCGCTGCTCAGCGCCGCCGGCATCGGCGCAGCGCTCCAACTGCCTTCGGCCATCTATCCCGAGCTCGTGTTCCCGCGGATCACGATCGTGGCCCAGGGATCTGCGTTAGGCGCGCAGCAGATCGTGTTCAGCATCACGCGGCCGCTCGAGGAGGCCGTGAGCGTGGTGCCGGGTGTGAGCCGCGTCGACTCGAAGACCATCCGCGGCTCCGCCCAGATCGACGTGACGTTCGCGCCGACTACCGACATGATCTATGCGCTGCAGCTCGTGCAAGCGCGCGTGAACGAAGCCCAGCAGCAGCTGCCGGCGGGTATCCAGGTGCAAGTCGCCCGACTCACGCCGTCGTTGTTCCCGATTTTGTCGTACAACCTCGAGGGCGGCGACCCGGCGACGCTGTACGACATCGCACGCTATCAGATCAAGCCGCTGCTGTCGCGTATACCGGGCGTCGGTCTCGTGGATGTGCAAGGCAGCGACGTGCGCGAGATCGAGGTGGTCGCGGATCCGGAGCGCCTCGCCTCGGCCGGCCTCTCCTACGACGACCTCGCGACGTCCATCGACTCCGCCATCACGCCTCAGGCAGTGGGCCGCGTCGCGCGCGACTACCGGCAGTACCTCATCGTCACCGACGACGAGGCGCACAACGTCGAGGACGTGGGGAACGTCGTGGTGTCCAACGGACTTCGCGTGCGCGACCTCGCCACGGTCATGTTAGGCACGGAAGACCACGTGAGCGTGATCGCCGGCGATGGCCGGCCGGCCGCGCTGCTCAACGTGACCCGGCAGATCGGCGGCAATACGCTCCTCATCGCCGACAGCGTGGCGGCCATCGCGGCGCAGGTGCAGAGGACGCTGCCCCCCGGCGTGCGCCTCAAACCAGTCTACGACCAGGCGTCGCTGGTCCGCGACGCCGTCCGCTCGGTGCGCGACGCGATGCTCGTGGGCGCGGTGCTCGCCGTGCTGATTCTTCTCGTCTTCCTCCGACACGCCCGCATCACTGCCATCAGCGCGACGTCCATTCCGCTCACGCTCATGATCACCGTGTTCGTGATGCGGTTGGTGGGCCAGACGTTCAATTTGATGACGTTGGGCGCGATGGCGATCGCCATCGGCCTCGTGATCGACGACGCGGTGGTGATCACCGAGAACATCGCGCGACACGTGCGCCTCACACCCGATCGCCATGCGGCGATCCGCGAGGCCGTGCGCGAGCTGGTGTGGCCCGTCACGTCGTCGACCATCACGACCGTGGTCGTGTTCCTGCCGCTCGGTTTGCTGCAGGGTGTGGTGGGACAGTTCTTCCACGCGCTATCGATCACCCTGTCGATCGCCGTTCTGGTGTCGCTGCTGCTCGCGCTCACGATCATCCCGCTCCTCAGCGAGCAATTCGTGACGGCGCACGACGTGGAGGGCGAAGGCGTCGACGCCGCGGGTCGCGGCCTGAGCGCCCGGATCGGCCGCGCGCTCGCGGGCCTGACGAACGCGTACTCGCGGTCGCTCGACGCCGCGCTCCGGCATCCGGGGCGGACGGTGGTGATCGCGGCGCTGCTCGCGGTCGGCGGCGTGGTGGCGTATCAGTTCACGGGCACGGGATTCCTCCCCGAGATGGACGAGGGCGCGTTCGTGCTCGATTATTTCACGCCGGGCGGCACGGCACTCGCCGAGAGCGATCGGCAGGTGCGCATCGCGGAGAGCATCCTCGCGCGCACGCCCGAGATCTCCGGGACCTCCCGCCGGTTAGGCGCCGAGCTCGGCTTGTTCGCCACGGAGCAGAACAGCGGCGACATCGTGGCGCGCCTCGTTCCGCGGTCGGAGCGCGACCGCAGCGTGGATGAAGTGATCGACGATGTGCGGCCGAAGATCCAGGCTGCCGCGCCGCGCCTGCACATCGAGTTCGTGCAGATCCTGTCCGACGTGATCAACGACCTGGCGGGCGCGGCGCGGCCCGTGGAAATCAAGTTGTTCGGCCCCCAGCTCGACGCGCTCGAGGCGTACGCCAAGTCGCTGGCCGAACCGATGTCGAAGGTGGACGGCATCGAGGACCTGTACGACGGCGTGAGCGAGCCCGCCGCGGAGATGCTGTTGCGCGTGGACGGCGCCGAAGCGGCGCGCGTCGGCCTGACGCCGGCGCAAGTGGGCAGCGCGGTGAGCGCGTCATTGTTAGGCGTCGAGGCCGGGCAGGTGCACGCCGGAGACCGCCCGATCGGCGTCCGCGTGCGCGCGCCCGATTCCGTGCGATACGACCCGCTGCGGTTAGGCTCGCTGCCCGTCATGACCGGGACGACCAGCCACGCCGTCGTTCCGCTGTCGAGCCTGGCGTCGGTGCGCACCTTGGACTCGCGCGCCGAGCTCGATCGCGAAAATCAGCAGCAGATGCTCGACATGACCGCCGATGTGAGCAACCGCTCGCTCGGCGACGTGATCAAGGATGTGAAGGCAGTGCTGGCCGCGCACCCGGCGCCCGCGGGCATTCGCGTGGAGCTCGCCGGCCAGTACGCGAGCCAGCAGGAGGCGTTCCGCGCCCTGCTGCTCGTGCTGGCGCTGGCCGCCGTGAGCGTCGTCGCCGTGATGGTCATTCAGTTCGAGTCGTTCACCGAACCCCTGATCATCGCCCTGGCCGCGCCGGTGTCGTTCGTCGGCGCCGTGGTACTGCTGTTGATCACCGGCACACCGCTCAACGTGTCGTCCTTCATGGGCCTCATCCTGCTCGTGGGCCTCATCGTGAAGAACGGCATTATTTTGCTCGACTTCACGCGCTATCGCATGCGGCACGAAGGCATGGCGCTTAACCTGGCGCTGCGCGACGCGGCGCGGGTGCGCCTGCGGCCGATTCTCATGACCACGTTGTGCACGCTCTTCGGGCTCTTGCCGCTCGCGTTAGGCCTTGGCCCGGGCAGCGAGCTGCAGCGGCCGCTGGCGCTGGCGGTGATCGGCGGCCTGGCGCTGTCGACGCCGATCACGCTGTACGTGGTGCCATCGCTCGTCATGGCGTTGCGCTCCCGGCAGGCCGCGGCAGCACGTTAGGCGAGACTCGGCGCCCGCCGCGCATCGCGTTGCGTCGGGCGCACAGTCGGCGCTCATGCTCGCGCCAGTGTCACGTTCGTCCCGATCTCGTAGGCAAAGCCTGCCCGATCGGTGTGCTGTCGCACGAGATCGGCGCTCTCACGCGTAATGTCGTCGACCAGGCGCCCACGCTCCTGGTCGTCGAGCGCGGCGGACGACGCACCCATGCCGACCAGGGCCATCGCATTCAAGCGCACGAACGTCGAACCGTCGCTAAACCGAATGCTGCGCGCCGAGCGTTTCGACCGCACGTCGTGAAACCCGGCCTCCCGAAGCGCGGCTTCTACAGGCCCGGTGTCACCGAGGCCGTGGCGACGGTCCCTGATGGGCCCAACGTGTTGTTCCGCGACACGTCGCAGTTGGCGCAATACCGGGAACTCCTCGTCGGAGCGCCACGTGCTGATACCGAGGCGCCCGCCGTCCACCAGGGCGCGATGCATCTGGCGAGCGGCGGCAGCGCGATCGGGGAAGAATTGAAACCCCTGCTGACAGAGAACGACTTCAAACCGCTCTTCATCCCGAAGCGGCAGTGCAAGGGCGTCGCCTTGCCGCCAATCGACCTCCGGAGCCACGCGCTGTGCGACGGCCAGCATCGCGGAATTCGCGTCCACGCCTACCACGATTGCTGACGGCCCCACGTGCTTCTTCGCGAGTCGGGCCACGATTCCCGTGCCACAAGCGATATCGAGGACGCGATCGCCCGAGCCGAGCTGAACGTCCGCGAGGAGAGGCTCGACCCAGGGCTGGAAGAGCGGCCCGACGAGGACCTGCTCATAAAGCTCGGGGAAGGTCAACTGCGAGAAGAGACCCTGTTCGCCATCCGATGGCTGAGAGGACCGAGGTGTAGTCATTTCAGGCGACCCCCGCGTTCCGCGACGGTGCAAGACCAGCCGCTGGTTAGGCCGTTTCGTCTGGGGACTTTGGATCGTCGGCGGCGTGCGCAGCGGACGCGGGCGGACGGGATTCGCGGCGGCGGCGCCAGATCCAGAGCGCGAAGACGACGAGCACGACGGCGATGGCGAGCGCCCAACTCGCATCGCCAACAATGTTCTGCAGCCGCTCGAGGTTGCGGCCAAAGAGATACCCGACCACGCCGAATGTGATCGCCCAGACGATGCCGCCGCTGGCGTTGTAGATCGTGAACCGGCCGTACGGCATGCAGCCAACGCCGGCAAACAGCGCGGCCCAGGTGCGCAGGAGCGCAATGAACCGACCGAAGAACACGGTCTTCGCGCCGTGTCGCTCGAAGAAGCGCTTGATGTGCTCGAGCTTCGCGTCGTTCATGCGGAGGAATCGGCCGTAGCGCCGTACGAAGGCGATCCCACCGCGCCGGCCGATCCAGTATCCGGTGGCGTCGCCGAGGATCGCCGCGGCGGCCGCGACGCCTACGACGAACGCGATCTTCATGTGGCCGCGCGCCGCGAGCGCCGCGGCCGCGACCAATGCGGTCTCCCCAGGGACCGGGACACCCAGGCTCTCCAGCCCGACCACCAAAAACAGCAGGCCGTAACCGTAGGTTCTGAGCAGCTGGAGAAAACTCTCGTGGAGCATCGGTTAGGCCTTGGTCAGAGCACGCGCCAGAGCGCGGGCGCCAGGTCGAACGAGAACGTCCATCGCCCTGCTCCACGGCGCAGGCCGCGCGCCACGTCGAACCGCGCGAGGTCGAACAGCACCATGAACCCCACGCCGACCGCGGGATACCACCCGCGCGCCGGCGCCGCGAACGACGCCGCGTTCGCCACGTACATCGTGTGCACGAACGGCGCGAGCGTGGCGCTCGCCGGCGAACGGCCGAAGGCGCCCAACGAAATCGCGGGAAACGGAACAGGCATTCGCCATTCGGCGCGAGCCGTGGCGCCGAAGCGCGCCGCGAATTCGTGATAGCCGTACCCCGGTCCACTCACCGGTCCGCCGAGGAAAACGTATTCCTGAGCCGGCACGCCGGACGAGCCGCGCACGCCGGCGGCGGTCGCATCGACCACCAGCGCGTCGGCGCCGATCTTTCGTTGGGCGGACGCCTGCGCGAACGCCCGCTCGAACGCCGGGTGGCGCACCGCGAGCGCCGTGTCGCGCCCGGCGAACACCCCGCCGCGGACCTGCACGTGCACCGTCACGTCGCCTAACGCAGTGGCCGGCATCGAACGCCGCGCATCCACCGCCGCCCGCTCTTCTCGAATCGACCACGCCGGCAGCGTCGCGCCGTACGTACCGTGCCACGGCAGCGCGTGGACCACGAGGCGGTTCTGGTCTTCGTGCGCGACCGACACGGACCAGTCGGCGCCTGCCCACCGGCCCAACGCCAGGTCGACGCCCACGCCGCGGACGTCGTACGGGTCGGTCCGGTCGGAGCCGAACTCCTGCGCCGCCACGCTGTTCACGAGCGGCGACACCTCGGGGATGTCGCCGGCATCGCGGTAGTCGCGCACGGCGAACAGCGCGATCGACCGGCCGCTCGACCATTCGTAACTCACCGACCCGCGTCCCTTCGCCTGGTGGTCGTCGAATCCCCACCGGCCAACGACCGCCGCGCCGAGCCCGCCGCCCAGGCGGGCCGACGCGCCTCCGCCTAACGCCAGCCCCTCGACGCGGTTCACGCGCGCCACATCGGACACGCGGCGCGCGGCGGGCTCCACGCCGGCCGCGCGGGACAGTGCCTCAGTGCGCACGAGGTCGCGTGCCTCGTCCTGCACGCGCTGCACGTCCGCTTCAGTCGACGCTCGCACGTCCGCGGGCAGCGAATCGAGGATGCGGCCGGTCCAATGATAGGATGATGTGATGATTGACGGCGCTTCGACGATTTCCGGACCGCCGAACAACGTCGCCGCGAGGCGCGTGTTGATGTCGTAGCAGCAGATGTCCCACCGCCCGCGGATGATGCCGCGCGCCGGAAACTGCATCCACGTCCCGGTGCGCCGGATCTCGATGTCCTGGCGGTACGGCAGCCAATAGCGGTCCGCGACCAAGGCGTTCTCGAGCACGATCGAGATGTCCTCGAGCTCCTTGTCGAGATACGCGGCGTGCGTGAACGCGAACGCCATGCGGACCACCTGCGCGCTCGCGGTGTCGATGTACACCGCGCCGACGATGCGCGCCGCGCTCTCGTCCCGCGGTCGCACCGCCACCTCGTACACGAAACGGTTCTGGCCGCCGAGGCGAATTGCGAGCGAGTCGCGTATCGCGAAGTCGTACAGATGCAGCCCGCCCGCCGACAACGGGTGCGGCACGTCGCGCACTTCGTCGCCCTCGCCCAGGCGAATGAAGTTGGGGAAGTTGTTCTGGACGATGCCCAAATGGTCCTGGTGATACCGGATGTCCGTCGGCAGGAGCAGCGTGTCGCGACGGCCTTCGATGATCTGCTTGCTGAGATCGGGCGCGCGCCAGTAGACTTGGAGCGCCAACTCGTCCGATTTCACGACCGACGGCGGATCGGGAAAGCCCTGACCGAGTTGGACCAAAAAGGTGAGATAGCCGTGCGCGGTGGCGCGGTAGTCCACCAGCGTGCTGTCGGCGAGTTGTTCGGCGCGGCCCTGCGTTGCGCGTTCGACCAGCGCCATCGTGCGCGGGTCATCCCATGCCTGCGCGCCGGCGGGTTGTACGGCGGTCGGAAGACCCACCAGGACACACAGCGCGGCGACAGGCGCCGCGGAGAACCGAAGCATGATCGAGAAATGTCGCGGCCTCGGGATCGGGCGGCAAGCGACGCGATGATGACGCCCGACCGTTTCGTCGCGCTCGCCGAGCACGGCGGACTCGTGCCCGTGTGGCGCGATTGTCTGCTCGACGCCGACACGCCGGTGTCTGCATTCGCGAAGTTGCGGCGCGGGCCGTTCGCGTTTCTGCTCGAGTCGGCACCGGCCGGCAGCGAGACGTGGGCGCGGTACACGTTCCTGGGCACCGAGCCCCGCGGGGCGTGGCGCCTCACCGATGGCGTCGTGGAGGATTGGGTGCCGGAGCGCGGCTGGTGCGGCGCGCGGCGTCCCGCCGACCCGCTCGCCGACCTGCGCACACGCCTAACGGAATACGAGCCGGCGGACGTCCCCGAACTCGGCGCCTTCTGGAGTGGCGCCGTGGGATTCTTCGGCTACGACGTCGTCCGGCTGCTGGAGCGATTGCCTAACGCACCACGGCGCGCGGTGGACGTCCCGGATGCGCTGTTCGTCTTCACGCGGGCGCTCGTCATCATCGACAACCTGCGGGCGCAGGCGCGCGTGGTGGTCGCCGTTCCGGTCGCACCGGGCCTCGACGAGGCGGCGCGCCGCGGCCTGTACGCGGAAGCGGAACGCGAGATCGATGCGGTGATCGCGCGGCTCCAGGCACCGAGCGTGCTCCCGCCGCTCGCGCTGGACCCCTGCGCGCCGCCCGCGCAGGGCATCTCCTCGTACTCGCGCCAGCGATTCGAGCAGGACGTCCAACGGATTCGCGAGTACATCTTCGCCGGCGATTGCTTCCAGGCGGAGCTCGCGCGGCGCATCGCGGTGCCGCTGGATTTCGAGCCGCTCTCGCTGTATCGGGCGCTCCGGGCGCTCAACCCGTCGCCGTACATGTACCACCTCGTGCTCGACGGCATGGAGCTGGTGGGCAGCTCGCCCGAGCTGCTCGTCCGCGTCGCCGACGGCACGGTCACCGTTAGGCCCATCGCGGGCACGCGGCCCCGCGGCGCCACGCCGGAAGACGACGCCCGCTTGAGCGCAGAGCTCCTGGCCGACGAGAAAGAACGGGCCGAGCACGTGATGCTGGTGGACCTGGGCCGCAACGACGTGGGACGCATCGCCGCCTACGGCAGCGTGCGCGTCACGGACCTCATGATCATCGAGCGCTACAGCCACGTGCTCCACATCGTGAGCCAGATCGAGGGCACGCTCCGCGACGATGCGTCGGCCATCGACGTCTTCCGGGCCACCTTCCCGGCCGGCACGCTCACGGGCGCGCCCAAGGTGCGCGCGATGGAGATCATCGACGAGCTCGAGCCCGAGCGCCGCGGTCCGTACGGGGGCGCGGTGGGCTACATCGCGGCGGGCGACCGGCGCATGGATCTCGCGATCACGATCCGCACGTGCGTGATCGCCGATGGCGTGGCCAGCGTGCAGGCGGCGGCGGGGATCGTGGCGGACTCGGTGCCTGCACGCGAGTTCGAGGAAACGGAAAACAAAATGCGCGCGCTCCTCACGGCAATCGGCCGCGTGCGCGCCGCCGCACGGGGCCTGTCGCCAACGTGAGCGCATCGCCCGTGCTCATCCCGGCTTCGGACTGCTGTTCCACGACTCGAGCTCGATCTTCCAGTCCCCGGTCGGTTGTCGCTTGAGAACGAGCGTCATCTTCCCTTCGCTCTCGAACGGCGACTGCGGCGGCGGAAACTCGATCCGCTGCTTGTTGATGCCCCACTCGTATGCCCAGTCGCCCTGGATGGTGATCTGCTTCCAGTCGATCGTGCAGTACACCATCCTCGCACCCTTGAGCCCCGCCGTTAGGCCGTTGAGCCACGCCGCGATCACCGGCTTCCCCACCATGGGCTCGAGCCCCTGGATCAGATCGACCCCGTCGTCGGCCCACAACGCAGCCGACGCGGCGTTGTCCATGTCCTGACAGGCCTTCACTTCCCTCGCGTTGAGCGCGTCGATGGCGCGCCGCGCTGCGGTATCCGGCGCCGCGGAACCGTCCGGCGAACGCGCCTGGGCGCGGACCGGAGCCATTGCGCCGAGCACCAGCACCGCGGCACACGCGGCGCAGCGCGCCGCGCGCTGCCAGCTGCCTAACGATCGAACCACGCGGCCTCCGGAAGTGGTGCCGTTACGCCTTCGCCACCGACACGACCTTGTCCCACACCCACGCGCCGCCCGACAGGTTCTGTTGGTGCGCCGTGATGACGCCGTCGCTCCCACCGCCCTTCGCGAACTGCAGAAATTTGCCCACCATCGCATCGTTCGCGCCGAACGAAAATCCCGTCTCGCCGAGATACTTGGCGCCCCACACCTTGAGGGCGTCCAGATGCGCGACGCCCGCCTGGAACTCCGCCGTCGAGATCACGCTCTGATCGTCCTCGAACATCGACAGGTACACCATCTTGTCGCCGCAAATACCGCTGTTGAGCGTGATCACGGCGAGTGCTGGCGCCAGGAGCACGTGCTTGCGATACCACCGCGCGAAGGCAAACGGCTGCCGATGCAGCGCGCCGCCGCTGTCCTTGTTCCGCCAATGCTCGGCCGCTTCGGAGAAGAACGTGCGCATCTGCGACGTCTCGTAGAGCCGCCAGAACAACTTCGCCAGCATCTCCGCGCCCGCGATGAGCACGCCGGCGATCAGGCCGGCACCGGCGCTCGCCGCGGCGAGACCCATGTTCGCGGCGCCCTTGAGGAGCGTCCACATGCCTTCGCCGATGCTCACCGTCATCGCCCGGTGGATCGTGTCCACCACCATCTTCGGATGACCGGAGCTGAACTCCACGTCGCGCGACGACTTCCACGCCTTGAAGCGCGTGATGGCCGCGTCGGCCGACACGACGATGCCCTTCCCCAGGTCTAACGCGCCGGACAAAAGACCGGCGGCCAGCGTGCTTTGCGTCACGTTCACGGCCGCGCTCACGGCGGCTTTGACTAACGACGCCGGCAGCTCGCACTTCCACTTTTCTTTGAGCGACTCGAGCAGCCCCTTGGCCACGTCCTCGAACCAGCGTTTTACCCTCTGCATCACGGTCATGAGCTTCGTCTGCGCGTCCGGCTTGAGGATCAGCGGCTTGGCGGCGCCCCAACCGGCGTCGATGATCTCGCTGCCGGGCACCATGACCAACCCTTGAAAGTTCGACACGGCATTCGCTGTCGCGTTGTTGAGGCCGTCCGATGCACCCGCATACGAGAGGGCACCACCCGCGATCGAGAGGCCGCCCTCGAGCAGGACGTTGAAAATCCGCGGAGAAACCGTGAGGTGCGAAAACAGGTAGATCACCCCGAGCCGCGCATTGATCAGATTTTCGTGCATGAAGTTAGGCGTCGCGCCCCAGGCCTGGTCCGTGTCGCCGCCTTTCTCCACCTGCGTGGTGAGCAGCTCGACATATCCGTCCTTGTTGCGCCGCGACGTCTTCCACGCGTCACCGGCACCCTGCGTCTTCTTCCAGGCAGTGAGCGCGTTCTTCACCCGCGTAAGCGCGGCTTGGCTGTGGTCCGTTTGATAGGCGCGCAAGGCGTTGTCGAGCGCACGCAGCTCGTCGCTTCGGCGTGCGCCGAGCGATTCGGTGTGCTTGATCCAGGCGTCGTATGCAACGAGCGTCGTGGCCATCGTCGGTCTCGGTCTCGGGAAGAAATTCGCCGCGCGGCGGCACCGATGAAGGCGCGCGGCGGCAGGCCCGAGGATTCTACGGCATGGAGGCCGTTCCCGCAAAAGGTCGGCGACGCTGTGACGGGGACAGTCGCCGCCGCCCTTGGCGAGTGTCATATTCCGGGGCATGCCATTCCGCCTGACGAGCACGGCCGGCGACCAATCGTTCGAGCTACAGGACGGTACGACGCTCGTCGTCGGTCGCGCCTCGGTCAGTGATCTCCCGGTCTTCGACCCCACCATCTCGCGCCGCCACGCCGAGCTCACGAGCAACGGGCTGACGATCCGCGTGCGCGACTTGGGCTCCAGCAACGGCACGTTCGTCAACGGCTCTCGCGTCACGGAGGCCAGCGTTAGGCCTGGCGACACCATCGCCTTCGGCAAGGTCCCGTTCCGGGTTGCCGACATCACCAGGCCGCTTGCCACCCTGGGTTCGGAGCTGGTGAGCGACGAGGCCACGTCAACCGTCCGCGGCTCGACCATCCTCCGCGAGCGCCCGTTCGGACATCCCGGCGGACTGTCTCGCGTGCTGCACGCCGCCAACCTCGCCGAAGCGAAATCGCAAGCGGTGATGACCGACGCGCACGCGGTCACGGCGAAGAAACTCGCGTTGCTGCTCGACGTCTCGAAGCAATTGTCCCGCGCCATCGACGTCGACGCGCTGCTCGACCGGATCGCCGGCGTCGTGTTTCAGATTCTGGACGTCGACCGAGTGGCCATCGAGCTGCTCGACGCAACCGGCGCCCGGATGCCGCGCATCTCGCGCGACCGGCGCGGCGAGATGGCCGGCCGCGCGATTCCCCAATCGATCGCCCGCAAGGTGGTGGATGAGAAGGTCGCCATCCTGTCGGACAACGCGCCGCAAGACGAACGCTTCGGCGGCCAATCGATCCTCATGCAGAGCGTGCGGTCGGCAATGTGCGCGCCGCTCATCGGCAGCGAGGAGCGCGTGCACGGCGTGCTCTATGTGGACAATCTGACGACCACGCAGCGCTTCGACGACGACGACCTCGATTTCCTCGTGGCCTTCTCGAACATCGCCGCCGTGGCGCTCGAGAACAGCGCGTTCGCCGAGCGCATCCGCCGCGA
>Ga0187809_10001037_pt1 | contig 13641 bp, 14 predicted proteins | sample NC_wetland_sal_i_8_FD_132415 | JGI IMG/M metagenome (GOLD analysis project Ga0187809, IMG submission 132415) | Wetland sediment microbial communities from Neuse River Estuary, North Carolina, USA - ASW_4 | ecosystem: Environmental > Aquatic > Freshwater > Wetlands > Sediment | place: USA: North... | reverse complement strand
CGCGGCTCCTGGAGCAGGGCGACCAGGACAAGGACGATTACCGCGCGCTCCAGCCGTTCGGGCAGGTGCCGATCTTCGAGGAAGACGGCCTCACTTTGTTTGAGACCGGAGCCATCGTGCAGCACATCGGCGAGCGCAGCGAGGCGCTGCTGCCGAAGGACCCCGCCGCGCGCGCACGCGCCATTCAGTGGATGTTCGCCGCGCTCAATTCGATCGAGCCTTTCGTGATGAACGTCGCGCTCATCGATTTCTTCTACACCAACGAGGAATGGGCGAAGCTACGCCGCCCGGGCGCCGTCGCCTTTGTCGAGCGACGCCTCGCCTCGCTGTCGAAGTCGCTCGGCGACAAACCCTATCTCGACGGCGAGCGCTTCAACGCGGGCGACCTGATGATGTCGGCGGTGCTGCGCATCTTCCACTACACCGACATCGTCAAGAAGGACGCACGCCTCACCGCCTATGTCGAGCGCTGTATCGCGCGGCCGGCGTTCCAGCGCGCGCTCGCCGCGCAGCTCGGCGACTTCCGAGACGCGGCTTGAAGGTTACGATGAGCATCACCATCACTGCGTTCGAGAAATCGCCCGACGGCGGCAAGGGGCTCGCCCGCGACACGCGCGTGCGCTGGGCGCTCGAGGAAACGGGCCTGCCCTACGATGTGCGTCTCGTCTCCTTCGCGGCCATGAAGCAGCCCGAGCATCTGGCGCGGCATCCGTTCGGACAGATCCCGACCTACGAGGAAGGCGATCTCGTCCTGTTCGAGACCGGCGCAATCGTTTTGCGTATCGCCGAGCGCCATCCCGGTCTGCTGCCGGCCGACGCCGATGGACGGGCGCGCGCGATCGCCTGGATGTTCGCCGCGGTCAATACGGTCGAGCCGCCGATCCTCGAGTTCGTCACCGCCAGACTGTTTGAGGCCGACAAGCCGTGGGCCGCGGCGCGACTGCCGCTGGTCGCGGATCGCGTGCGCGGCCGGCTCAAGCAACTATCGGCGCGTCTCGGCAAACCCGACTGGCTCGACGACGCTTTCAGCGCCGGCGACCTGATGATGGTGTCGGTGCTGCTCCGGCTGAGGTCGTCGGGCCTTCTCGACGAATTTCCGAACCTCGCAGCCTACGTCGAACGCGGCGAAGCGCGGCCGGCCTACAAGCGGGCCTTTGCCGCGCAATTGGCAATCAACGCACCCTAAAAACGCACTTCAACAACGACAGAGTGGAGATTACGATGGCGCTATCAAAACAGAAAATTTCACCGTGCCTGTGGTTCGACGGCAAGGCGGAAGAGGCGGCTGAATTCTACGTCTCGATCTTTCCGAATTCGCGTACCGTTCATACCTCGCATTATGGCGAGGCTGGAAAGGAGCAGCACAGGCAGAAGCCTGGAACTGTGATGACAGTTGCGTTCGAGCTCGACGGCCAGTCGTTCCTCGGCCTAAACGGCGGGCCTATGTTCAAATTGACAGAGGCGGTGTCGTTCATCATCTATTGTGCGACGCAGGCCGAGGTCGACCATTACTGGAACGCATTGACCGCTGACGGCGGTCAGCCGAGCCAGTGCGGCTGGCTCAAGGACAAGTTCGGCCTGTCGTGGCAGGTCACGCCGACCAAGCTGCTCGATATGGTGACCAGCGACGACAAGGCGAAGTCCGGCCGCGCCATGGGGGCGATGATGACGATGAAGAAGATCGACATCGCGGGGATCGAAGCGGCCTATGAGGGGCGCGCCTGATGGCCGCCCCGAACGCCGCCGAATTCGGTGAAGGCACCGTCAGCATCCGCCGCACCTTCGACGCGCCGCGCGCGCTGGTGTGGCGCGCCTGGACCGATCCGAAGATCATGTCGCAATGGTTCGGGCCGCGCATGTTCACCACGCCGGTGTGCGAGCTCGATGTCCGCGTCGGCGGCGCCTTGCGCATCGTCATGCGCGGGCCGGACGGCAATGACTATCCGATGAAAGGCGTTTTCACCGAGGTCGTGCCGGAAGGACGGCTGGTCTTCACCAACATCCCGACCGACGGCAGCGGCAATCATCTGATGGAAGGCGACACGCGCGTCACCTTCGCCGACCACGGCGGCAAGACCGAGCTCGTCGTCGCCGCGCATATGGTCGGCTGCGTGCCTCTGGCGCAGCAGATGCTCGCCGGCATGGAGATGGGTTGGAGCATGACCATCGACAAGCTTGGAGAGGTGCTGGCGAAGCGGTGAGGCGGCGGCGCCTGAACGCGGCGTCATTCGTTGTGCCCTCTCCCACTGAGGGGAGAGGGCACAATTACAAGCGCTAGGGAGCGTTAAACCAGCATCCAGGTGATCGCGATCAACAACGCCGCGATCACCCACAGCGCGATCGCCGTCGGCCGATTCCGCCGCGCTTCCGCCGCGCCGATGCGTTCGATGGTCTGCGGCGACAGGACGAGGCCGTTGCGCGTCATCTCGTCGACCTGTTCCAGCACCGTGCCTGCGCGCGTCAGCAGCGACGGCACGTCGGCGAGGAAGCGCCCGATCTCGCCTGCGCCCTGCGCCGCGCCTTCGAGAGCGCCGATCGGCCCGAGATTGCGCTGGATCCATTCGCGCACGACCGGATCGGACGTCTTCCACATGTCGAGCTTTGGGTCGAGCGAGCGCGCGACGCCCTCGACCACGACCATGGTCTTCTGCAACAGGATCAGCTCCGGCCGCGTGCGCATGTCGAAGATGCCGGTGACCTCGAAGAGGAGCGTCAGCAGCTTCGCCATCGAGATGTCTTCGGCGGTGCGATTGTGGATCGGCTCGCCGATGGCACGGATCGCCTGCGCGAAGGCTTCGACCGAATGGTGCCGCGGCACGTAGCCGGCGTCGAAATGCACCTGCGCGACGCGGTGGTAGTCGCGGGTGATGAAGCCAAACAGGATCTCGGCGAGGAAGCGCCGCTCCTTGGGGCCGAGCCGCCCCATAATGCCGAAGTCGACGGCGACGAGATGGCCGTCATTGTCGACGAACAGATTGCCCGGATGCATGTCGGCGTGGAAGAAGCCGTCGCGCAGCGCGTGGCGCAGGAAGCTTTGAATGACGGAGCGGCCGAGCGCCGGCAGGTCGAAGCCTTTCCCTTCGAGCGTGGCGCGGTCCTTCAGCGACGTGCCGTCGATCCACTCCATCGTGAGGACGTCGCGCGCGGTGCGGTCCCAGTCGACGCCGGGCACGCGGAAGTCGGGATCTTCGCGCGTGTTCTCACGCATTTCCGACAGCGCCGCCGCTTCGAGGCGGAAATCCATCTCCAGCCGCACCGAGCGGTCGAGCGTGTCGACGACTTCGATCAGCCGCAGCCGCTGCGCCTCGGGGGACATGCGCTCGGCGGTGCGCGCGGCAAAGAAGAACGCGTCGAGGTCGACGCGGAAGCGGCGCTCGATGCCGGGCCGCAGCACCTTCACCGCCACCGCTTTGCGCGCGCCGTCGGCGGTGACAACTTCGGCGCGATGCACCTGCGCGATCGAGGCGGCGGCGACCGGCGGGCCGAAGCTTTCATAGGCGCTGGACAGCGGCCGCTCGAACGCCGCGGTGACCACCGCCTCGGCTTCGCGCTGGCCGAAGGCCGGCATCTTGTCTTGCAGCACCTCGAGATCGCGCGCGATGTGCGTGCCGACGACGTCGGGCCGCGTTGCCAGGAATTGTCCGAGCTTGACGTATGTCGGTCCGAGCCGCGTCAGCGCCGCGCCGAGGCGGCTGGTGCCGGTGCCGGCGCCGCGCCGCTCGATCAGCCGCGCCGCGGCGATCGCCCAGGCTGCCGGCAGCGGCAGAGGCCGCGTGTCGACCATGCCGAGCACGCCTTCGCGCGCGAAGACGTAGCCCGCGCGTGTCAGCCGGACGAGATGCGAGATGCTCGAGATCACAATTTCCAGCCTGAATGCAGCGCCACGACGCCGCCGGTCATCTGGCGGAACGAGACGCGGCGGAAGCCCGCGTCCTCGATCATGCGGGCGAAGGCGGGCGGCCGCGGGAATTTGCGGATCGACTCGACGAGGTACTGGTAAGCCTCGCGGTCGCCGGTCACCGCCTGGCCGATGCGCGGGATCAGCTTGAACGAATAGAGCTCGTAGAGTGCATCGAGCCCCGGCACGTCGACCGAGGAGAACTCGAGGCACAGGAAGCGGCCGCCGATCTTCAGCACGCGATGCGCTTCGGCGAGCGCGCGGTCGATGCGCGGCACGTTGCGGATGCCGAAGGCGATGGTGACGCAGTCGAAGCTCTTGTCGGCGTAGGGCAGCTCTTCGGCATTGCCCTGCTCGAAGGTGACGGCATGGTCGAGCCCGCGCTGCGCTGCGCGCTCGGCGCCGACCGCCAGCATTTCGGCATTGATGTCGCAGACGGTGACGCGCGTGTTCAGTCCGCCGGCCTGGGCGACGCGGAAGGCGACGTCGCCGGTGCCGCCGGCGAGATCGAGCAGCGCGAAGGCGCGGTCGCTTTTGGGCGGATTCACCGCCGTCAGCAGCGTGTCCTTCCAGGCGCGGTGCAGTCCGCCGGACATCAGGTCGTTCATCAGGTCGTAGCGGCGCGCGACCGAATGGAACACGTCGTCGACCCGCCCCTGCTTCTCGGAAAGCGGGATGGTCGAATAGCCGAAATGGGTCTCGTCGCGGGGCGCCGCCATGGCCGATAGTCCTTTGCGGGCAGGACCATAGCGCGGGAGGAACGGGGAGGCTATGACTCATCACCCTCTCCTCGAGGGGGAGGTTAAGAGAGAAAAATGCCCGAACTTCCCGAAGTCGAGACTGTCCGCCGCGGGCTGGCTCCCGCCATGGAGGACGCGCGCGTCGACAAGGTCGAGGTGCGGCATCGCGGCCTGCGCTGGCCGATCGCCAAGGACTTCGAGAGGCGCATTGAGGGCCAGACCGTCGACGGGCTCGGCCGCCGCGCCAAATACCTCACCGCCGACCTGTCGTCCGGCGACGTGCTCATCATGCATCTCGGCATGTCGGGTTCGTTCCGCATCGGCAAGGACGCCAAGCCCGGCGTCTATCACCACGAGAAATCGAAGAGCACGGCGCACGACCACGTCGTATTTCACATGTCGAACGGGCAGACGATCACCTTCAACGATCCGCGCCGCTTCGGCTCGATGAAGCTCGTCGCGCGCGCGAAGATCGACGACGAGCCTTTGCTGAATGCGCTCGGGCCGGAACCCCTGGGCAATGAATTCGACGCCGCCATGCTGGCCGATGCCTGCGCCGGCAAGAAGACGTCGCTGAAAGCCGCGCTGCTCGACCAGCGCGTCGTCGCCGGCCTCGGCAATATCTACGTCTGCGAGGCGCTGTTTCGCGCCAAGCTGTCGCCGAAGCGGCGCGCCTCGACCATCGCCGATCGTCATGGCAAGCCGAACGAACGCGCCGAGGCTCTGGTGCCGGCGATCAAGGCGGTGCTCAACGCGGCGATCAAGGCCGGCGGCTCGTCCCTGCGCGACCATCGCCGCACCGACGGGTCGCTCGGCGATTTCCAGCACACGTTCCTGGTCTACGACCGCGAGGGGCAGCCCTGTCCCGCCGGCTGCAAGGGGACCGTCAAGCGCATCGTGCAGGCCGGGCGCTCGACGTTCTACTGCCCGTCGTGCCAGAAATAGCGATCATCTGAGGACATACGCATGGCGTACGAAAACATCATCGTCGAGACCAAGGGCCGCGTCGGAATCATCCGTCTCAACCGGCCGAACGCGCTCAACGCGCTCAACCGCGCGCTGATCGTCGAGCTGACCCAGGCGGTCGAGGCCTTCGAGGCCGACGCCAATATCGGCTGCATGCTGATCACCGGCTCGGAGAAGGCCTTCGCCGCCGGCGCCGACATCAAGGAGATGGCGGACAAGACCTTCATGGACGCCTATGGCGCCAACTTCACCGCCGAATGGGACCGCGTCGCGCGCACGCGCAAGCCGGTGGTCGCCGCGGTCGCGGGCTTCGCGCTCGGCGGCGGCTGCGAGCTCGCCATGCAGTGCGACATCGTCATCGCGGCAGACACGGCGAAGTTCGGCCAGCCCGAGATCAAGCTCGGCGTCATCCCCGGCATTGGCGGCACGCAGCGTCTGACGCGCGCGGTCGGCAAGGCCAAGGCGATGGACCTCGTCTTGACCGGCCGCATGATGGATGCGGCCGAGGCCGAGCGCTCCGGCCTCGTGGCGCGCGTTGTGCCGGCCGCGAACCTGATGGACGAGGCGATGAAGGCGGCGGAGACGATCGCCGGCCTGTCGCTGCAGTCGCTGATGGCGGCGAAGGAAGCGATCAACGTGTCGCAGGAGTCGGGGCTCAACGAGGGCCTGCGCTTCGAGCGGCGCATCTTCCACGCGCTGTTCGCCACCGAAGATCAGAAGGAAGGCATGAAGGCCTTCGTCGAGAAGCGGAAGGCTGACTGGAAGCAGAAGTAGTCTTCGTCGTCCCGGCCGAGCGCGTTTGCGCGAGGGCCGGGACCCATACCCCGCAGTATCTCGATAGCGCACGGCGTATGGGTCCCCGCCTTCGCGGGGACGACAATTCTTATTTCTTCTTCTTCGCCTTCTCGACGTTCAGCTTCACCGCCGCTTTCACCAGTGCCTTGAACGCCGTCGCGTCGACCGTCTCGCCTTCATGGATGTCGATGGCGCGGCGCTGATTGCCGTCGAGGCTCGCATTGAACACGCCGTCGGGATCGATGAGCGCAGCGCCATTGGCGAAGGTCAGCTTCACCGCTGCCTTGTAGGTCTCGCCGGTACAGACGATGCCGTCATGCTCCCACACCGGTACGCCGTTGGGATTCGAGGGCTTGCGCCACTTTACGTCTTCGACGATGTCCGGGTCGGCGGCCTTGATGAGCGCGCGCATGCGGGCGAGCGTCTCGCCGCGCCAATCCTTCGTCGCCTTGATGCGCGCGTCGATCAGCCGCGACGGCGAATCGCTCTTCTTCTTCGCTGCTTTGGTCATGCGCAAATTATTTACGGACGCAAATGATTCTGACAACCGCATCTCTGGCGCCACCGGATGTCGCAGGCGTCGCCACGTTGTGCGCGGCGAGGAAGTCCCGGATGCGCGACACGCCGACGAGATTGACCGGCGCGATCGCCGGCTCGTTGCTCGCCACCACGGTATTGCGCAATTCGGCAATGCCGGCGAAGCGGCCCTGCGCGTCGATCGCCGCCGCGCCCGTCAGTCCAGCCATCGGCGCCGGTTGACGCAATTCGATGCCACCGGCGGTCAGCCGCGCTTTCACTTCCGTCAGCGTTGCTGCGCCGTTCTGCGCGCGCGGATCGGGAATGCCGATCAGTTTCGCCTCGCCCGGCTGCGCGGGAGCCGACAGCGTCACCGGATGCAGATTGCGATGCCCGTAGATGCGCAGCAGCGCCAGCCCCTCCGCCTTGTCCTCGGCAATGCGTTCGGCATTGCCGAGCCCGGAGGCGAGCAGCACCTGGCAGCCTTCGGCCAGCCGCGCCGCCGTGACGATGTGTCCGCGCGCCGAGACGACGATGCCGCTGCCGTAGTCGACCGACATGGCCAGCGCCGCGAACGGCGCGCTGCGCTCGGGGAACGGCGTGAAGGCGCTCGCCATCGCCACCGCGACCGGCGCGACAATCGTCTCCATCGCCTGGTCGTAGCTCACGGTGACGCCGCGAATCTCGCCGTCACGCATCTTCGCGCGGGTGGTGAAGAATTTCAGCCCCTGCATGCCGCTGATGACGAAGCCCTCGTCGCGCAGCGCGCTGGTTTCGATCTTGCGGTTTCCGTTGCCGCCGGGCCCGCGCTTCATCTCCTCGAAGACGGCTTCGAGCTTCAGATCGGTGCGCTTGATTCGGAACGTCTCGACCTGCACCTCGCCGTGCTTCGCCGACCAGCGCGTGCCGTGCGCCGTGTCATGCGTCTGCGTCACGAGCTTGGCCGGCAGGCCGAGACGGATGCCGGTCGCCGGATCGGTGACGACGCTCCAGCCGAAGGCCTCGGCGTGGTCGTCGTCCGCGGCGACGAGGCGCGCGCGTTGCTCGGGCGTCAGCACGCCGGTGGCCGGTGCTTTGACGCGCTTCTGGAAATTCTTGATCGCGGTCAACATCGGGTCGTCCGGCCCGGTCGCGCCGGTATAGTCGCCGGACCACAGGAGCGACGCCTGGATCTTCAGGCGCTCGCCGGCCGGAATGCCGGCGAACACGTCGTTCGTGCGCTCGGCGACGGGCTTCGCGTCCGGCTTCGCCTCAGGCTTGGCCACCGGTTTGGCCGGCGGCAGCGAGGCGAGCTTCGGCGCGGCAGTTTCCGCCGGCCGTTGCGGCGCAGGTCTGGGCGTCGGCACTGCGAGCGCTTCGGCCGGCGCGGCGGCGGGCTTCTCGGCCGGCAGGGCGCTGGGCGCGGCCCGCGGAAGCGGCACGGCCGGTTGTTTCGCTTCGTGATGCTTGGATTGTGCAGTGGCGGGCGACTCGGGCGCCTCCATCGGATAGGGCGCGTCGGCGGCGAGGTCACGCGCCAGCGCACCGCCGCCGGTCAGCAGCGTGGCCGCCGCCACCAGTCCCAGAACGCCCCGCCTGGCCATTTACGCCGCCCTAACCATGTTCCGGCCGGGCAGCTTAGCGAAGCGCCCCGTCCCGGCAAGGCGGGCCCGGGACCGCCTGAAAACGCGGTGAACGGCCCGGGGCTGGCCGCCGCGCGGCCCGCGCCCTAGGTTTGCGCCATGCTCGATCGTGACGAACTCGAACGCTACGCCCGCCACATCGTCCTGCGCGATGTCGGCGGGCCGGGTCAGGCGAAGCTGAAGGCTGCGCGGGTACTGGTCATCGGCGCCGGCGGGCTCGGGGCGCCCGTGCTGATGTATCTCGCCGCCGCCGGCGTCGGCACCATCGGCATCGTCGATGACGACGTTGTGTCGCTATCGAACCTCCAGCGCCAGGTGATCTTCGGCACCGACGACATCGGCGAGCGCAAGGTCGACCGTGCCGAGACGGCGGTCGCGCGGCTCAATCCACGCGTCGCGGTCGAGACGCACATGACGCGGATTGACGCCCGCAACGCGCTCGATTTGATCTCGCGCTACGACATCGTCGCCGACGGCTCCGACAATTTCGCCACGCGCTATCTCGTCGCCGATGCCTGCTTCCTCGCGAAGAAGCCGCTCATCACCGCCGCGCTCGGCACATTCGACGGCTCGCTGACGACGATCCGCGCGCACGAGAGGCGCGCCGACGGCACGCCCAATCCGACCTATCGCTGCCTGTTTCCCGAGCCGCCGCCGCCGGGCGCGATTCCCGCTTGCGCGGAAGCCGGCGTGCTCGGCGCACTGCCAGGCGTGCTCGGTTCGCTGATGGCGCTCGAGATCATCCGCGAGATCGTCGGCTTCGGCGAGAGTTTAGTCGGGCGCCTGCTGATGATCGACGCGCACGCGATGCGCTTCGAGACGCTGGAGTACGCGTGGGACAAGGACAATCCGCTCAGCGGTGAGAGGCCGACGATCAGGGATTTGTCGGGGCACTGACTCGTGCCCCGGACGCGGTGCAGCACTCGCTTTACCCTCCGCTGGAGGGGGAGGGTAAAGCGAGAGAGCTACAACATGCTCGGCAGCACGCGGTCCGGCGGCCGGTGGCCGTCCATGAAGGTGCGGATGTTGATGATCACCTTCTCGCCCATGTCGACGCGGCCTTCGAGCGTCGCCGAGCCCATGTGCGGCAACAGCAGCACCTTGCCGGCACGCGCGAGCTTGACGAGCTTCGGATTAACGGCGGGCTCGTGCTCGAACACGTCGAGGCCGGCGCCAGCAATATCGCCGGCTTCGATCATGCGCGCGAGCGCGTTCTCGTCGATCACCTCGCCGCGCGACGTGTTGACGATGTAGGCCTCCTTGCGCAGCAGCTTCAGCCGCCGCGCCGAGAGCAAATGATACGTCGCCGGCGTGTGCGGACAATTCACCGAGACGATGTCCATGCGGGCGAGCATCTGGTCCGGGCTCTCCCAATAGGTCGCGTCGAGCTCTTCCTCGATCTTCGGCGCGACCTTGCGGCGGTTGTGATAGTGGATCTGCAAGCCGAAGGCGCGGGCACGGCGCGCCACCGCCTGGCCGATGCGGCCCATGCCGATGATGCCGAGGCGCTTGCCCCAGATGCGGTGGCCGAGCATCCAGGTTGGCGACCAGCCGTCCCAGTCCTTGTCGGTCGTCAAGACCGCCGCGCCTTCGACGAGACGGCGCGGCACGGCGAGGATCAACGCCATGGTCATATCGGCGGTGTCCTCGGTGAGGACGCCGGGCGTGTTGGTCACGGTGATGCCGCGCTGCACGGCGGTGGCGACGTCGATATTGTCGACGCCGTTGCCGAAGTTGGCGATGAGCTTGAGCTGCTCGCCGGCCTTGGAGAGCACCGAGGCGTCGATCTCGTCGGTGACGGTCGGCACCAGCACGTCGGCGGTCTTGACCGCTTCGGCGAGCTGCGCCGGCGTCATCGGCTTGTCTTCGGTGTTGAGCCGGGCGTCGAACAGTTCGCGCATCCGCAGCTCGACGCTGTCGGGCAGCTTGCGCGTGACAATGACCAGCGGCTTCTTGCTCTTCGCCATAGTGCCTCGAAAAAGCGCCTCGGGCCCGGCGTTTCCGCGCGATGCTACCACCGCGGCCGCCCGTGGATTCAGCCCTCATTAACCGTCGTCGCCGACACTGCCAAAACGCATTTCCGGCAACGAAATTCCCGCATTCCCTAGCAGATGGCCGTGACAAGACAAAGCGTTCGGGCCCTGGCAGCCTGTCTCGGCCTGGCCCTGCTGGCGGCCATTGGCTCGACGGCTGCGGCAGCGGCTGACGGGCCCGTCGGCCCGGTCAGCGGCCTGCCGATCCCGCGCTTCGTCAGCCTCAAATCCGACCGGGTCAATGTCCGCGGCGGTCCAAACAAGGACCAGGACGTGCGCTGGGTCTATACCCGCGCCGGCATGCCGGTCGAGATCACCGCCGAGTTCGAGAACTGGCGCCGCATCCGCGACTGGGAAGGCTCCGAGGGCTGGGTCTACCACTCGCTGCTGTCCGGCAAGCGCACGGCGGTGGTCGTGCCGAAGCTCAACAGCGAATTGGTGCCGCTCTACGACAGTCCGGACACGACATCGGCCGTCACCGCGCGGCTGCAATCCGGCGTGCTCGGCTCGCTCAAATCGTGCGACGGGACGTGGTGCCGGTTCTTCGGCAAGAACTTCAGCGGCTATATCCACCAGGAGCGCCTCTGGGGCGCGTATCCGAACGAGAAGGTGGAGTAAGCGAAGCCTGTCAACGTCCGCGAAGGCGGACGATCAGCGCTCCGTACATTCGGCAATTGCTGGGTGCCCCGCCTGCGCGGGGCATGACGAAGAGCGTCAGCTCTTCTTGCGCAGGCGCACGACCACGTCGACGCGCGCGATCTCGTAGCCTTCCGGCGGCGTCGGGGTCTTGCCGACGAGCACATCGGCGCTCGGAATGTCGAGCACCTCGTCGGTGCCCTCGACGAAGAAGTGGTGATGCGCCGAGACGTTGGTGTCGAAATAGGCCTTCGAGCCGTCGACCGCGACCTGACGCAGCAGGCCGACCTCGGTGAACTGGTGCAGCGTGTTGTAGATGGTGGCGAGCGACACCGGCACCTTGGCGCGGGTCGCCTCCTCGTAGAGCATCTCGGCCGTCAGGTGGCGGTCGCCCTTGCCGAAAAGGATCCAGCCGAGCGCCATGCGCTGCCGCGTCGGACGCAGGCCCACCTGCCGCAGCATCGACTTCACGTCGTGCCAGGGGCAGCCGGTCAGGTCCGTCGGAGACGGGCCGGCAGGAATCGAAGCTCGCAGGTTCCGCAGCGGATTCATCGGGTACGCCCAAAAGCCGGCCCCGAACGAAGGCCGGCAACAACCGTTTCACTTGCAACATATAGGCCCGAGGTACCAGATGCAACTCTTTCGCAACTGGCCGGAGGGACGCCATTTTGCCGCGTTTTCTCGGCGGAACGTTGCTGCGGAGTACGGCCTTCGCATCTTTGCCCGCCCTGACCGGTGTGTTACGAGTGCGCCGGCGAGGGTTAAGACCTTTCACCCCGCATGTGGGATATCGTGCCTATGATCGAACGGCGACACAGCTTCGAGTACGAGGACCTGCTGGCCTGCGGCCGCGGCGAACTGTTCGGCGCCGGCAATGCGCAGCTGCCGCTGCCTCCAATGCTGATGTTCGACCGCATCTCCGAGATTTCCGAGACCGGCGGCGAGTTCGGCAAGGGCATGGTGCGCGCCGAGCTCGACGTGAAGCCGGACCTCTGGTTCTTTGCTTGCCACTTCAAGGGCGATCCGGTGATGCCGGGCTGCCTCGGCCTCGACGCACTGTGGCAGATGGTCGGCTTCTTCCTCGGCTGGCTGGGCTCGCCGGGCCGTGGCCGCGCGCTCGGCCTCGGAGAGCTCAAGTTCTCCGGCCAGGTGCTGCCGACCGTGAAGAAGGTCATCTACGGCGTCGACTTCAAGCGCGTCATGCGCTCGAAGCTGGTGCTCGGCATCGCCGACGGCTGGCTCTCGGCCGACGGCACCGTCATCTACCGCGCCAGCGACCTGAAGGTCGGCCTGTTCAAGCAGGATGAAGGGTTGGCGCCGGCGGGCGGTTGAGCGCCGGACACCTGGCCCGCGGTCATGAATCGGGTCTTGCGAAACGGGCGCGACGGATCAATCTGTCCAGAGCGCAAACGGCAAACCGGCAGCGAATAAGGGTCTAGTGGCATGCGACGCGTCGTCGTTACCGGGATGGGCATCGTCTCATCGATCGGCAACAATTCGCAGGAAGTGCTGGCGAGCCTGCGCGAGGCCAAGTCCGGCATCTCGCGTTCGGACAAATACGCCGAGCTCGGCTTCCGCTGCCAGGTGCACGGCATGCCGCAGATCGACGCCGAGACGATGATCGACCGCCGCGCGATGCGCTTCCTCGGCCGCGGCGCGGCCTGGAACCACATCGCCATGGAGCAGGCGATCCGCGATTCCGGCGTCGAGGAAGGCGACATCTCCAACCCGCGCACCGGCATCATCATGGGCTCGGGCGGCCCGACCACGTCGACCATCGTCGATGCCGCCGACACGACCCGCAAGAATTCGAGCCCGAAGCGCATCGGCCCCTTCGCCGTGCCGAAGGCCATGTCGTCCACTGCCTCGGCGACCCTCGCCACCTGGTTCAAGATCAAGGGCGTCAACTATTCGATCGCATCCGCCTGCGCGACGTCGAACCACTGCATCGGCAATGCCGCCGAGATGATCCAGTGGGGCAAGCAGGACGTGATGTTCGCCGGCGGCTGCGAAGACGTCGACTGGACCATGTCCAACCTGTTCGACGCGATGGGCGCGATGTCGTCGAAGTACAACGACACGCCGCAGACCGCCTCGCGCGCCTATGACAAGGACCGCGACGGCTTCGTCATCGCCGGCGGGGCCGGCGTCCTCGTGCTGGAAGAGCTCGAGCATGCGAAGGCGCGCGGCGCCAAGATCTACGCCGAGATCGCCGGCTATGGCGCGACCTCCGACGGCTACGACATGGTCGCGCCGTCGGGCGAGGGCGCGCAGCGCTGCATGAAGATGGCGATCGAGACCTGCAAGGCGCCGATCGACTACATCAATCCGCACGCGACCGCGACGCCGGTCGGCGACGCCAAGGAGATCGAGGCGATCCGCGCCGTGTTCGGCGACAAGTGCCCGGCGATCTCGGCGACCAAGTCGCTCACCGG